>Ga0247727_10016058_pt1 | contig 12159 bp, 15 predicted proteins | sample WisWelCaveWW1625_FD_202498 | JGI IMG/M metagenome (GOLD analysis project Ga0247727, IMG submission 202498) | Biofilm microbial communities from Wishing Well Cave, Virginia, United States - WW16-25 | ecosystem: Environmental > Aquatic > Deep subsurface > Groundwater > Cave microbial mat | place...
GTGCAACCTGGGTCCTGAGGCCGTCCTGAGCGTCGAAATCGTGGTTCACTGACCGAAGTCGATCGGAGGAATTTATCCATGCGCACAGTTCGTCTTTTCGCTGCTGTCGGCCTCGCCACCGCCGCCATCGCGGCAGCCCTGTACTACGTCCGCCCCACTGGGATACGGGCCCAGGCCCGGCCCCCGGGTGGACGCGTGAGCCAGTGCGCGGCACACGCCCAATCACCTTTCAACAGTCGTCCTGCTTACCGACGGGCGCTCGAACCCACGGCCGATCAGCGAGGCCGTGGCGCGCGCGCGAGGCTCAGGCCGCCGGCGTGACGCTTTTCACGATCGGGCTCGGTTCGGATGTTGAGATCGACGCGCTCTCTGCGATGGCTAGTCGGCCGGAGTGGTACTACCCAGCGCCGGATGCTGAGGCGCTGGCAGACATCTACGACCAAATCGCGGTAGCGTTGCCCTGCCCGGCTGGGGCGTTCTGGAGTGGGAGATGACAGGGGGGGGCGGTGGTTGGTGGCATTCCTGTCACCGGCATGCCGAGCGTGCAGGGTGCTGCCAGACCTGACACCCCGCGAGGCTGGCGTCGCACGACCAGTCAATCGACCCAATTGGCGACCTTCAGGCCGTGGATTTGCTCGAAGTGGCGCACGTTACGGGTCACCAGAGTCGCCCGATTGGCAAGGGCAATCGATGCGATCAGGAGGTCCGCCCGACCGATACTCCGATACGCCTTCACCCCGCGAAGTCGATCGATGGGGGCTACTGCGACTCCGTCGAAGTGGACGATGACCATCTGTTCCAAGAGTTCCTGCGTCCGCATCAACCGCCGCTGGGCAACCAGCAACTGGCTGCCGCTGGCAGCCTTCAGGACAAAATCCATCCGGCCCCGCAGCAACTCGATCATGTTGACGATGGTGGTGCCTACGTCAGGATCGTGCAGGTCTCGAAGGCGTTGTTCCACACGCGCGTGGCCGGCATGCAGGTGGGTCAGCGTGTCTGAGTCGAGCAGATGCATCAGGGCCCGGATTCATCGGAGGTCTCGGGACGGCCTCGAGACCGATAGATCGCCGCTCTGACCTCTGGAAGCGACGCGTCATCCGCCAGGGCACCGGACTGCTGGATCAGGATGGCGCGGCTGTCCTGACGCCGAAGCCAGTCATCCAGGGCGGCTTTCAGAAAGCGCCATGAATCCTCGATCCGCCGGCCTGGAATATTGCCCCGCGCGGCCTGGCGGGCAATAGTATCTTGCGGCAATCGGAGATAGTCGGCTGCCTCTTCCAGGGTAAGCACGTCGGCAATGACCAGGGTGGTGCTCATCTTTCGCCTCCAGAGTGGGCTACGTCAGGCCACCGAGAATTGTAGCACGGTCGTTCAGGACCGAGCTGCGGAGCACCCGACACACCGCCGACCACGCCCCGGTGATGGTGCTGCTGACTGACCGACGCTCCAACTCGCGACCGGCCGGCGAGGCGGTGGACCGGGCGGCGGCGGCCAAGGCGGGCGGCGTCGTGGTGTTATATGCCGATCTCGGTGATGGCACCGCGAGATCGAGACCGCCGTACCGCATCCATGATCGCCGCCGTGTCGCCACCCGGATTCGCCGACCGCATGATCGCCCCCATCACCGCTACCCCGGCCGCGCCCGCGCGTAGGCACGCCGCCGCGTTGCCGGCCGTCACACCGCCCAGCGCCACGACCGGGATCGGCAGGGCCATCGAGACGACGCGCAGTTCGTCCAATCCCAACGCCGGACCATAACCCTGCTTGCTCGCGGTCGGGAATATCGGGCTGAGCGTGACGTAGCTCGCGCCAGCAGTAGCAGCGCGCTCGGCTTGTTCCCATGAATGCACCGACACCCCGACGAGCGCGTCCGCACCCAGCCGGTTGCGCGCCTCGCCAATCGCGCGGGCCACCTCGTCCCCGCTCGGCAGGTGGACTCCCTGCGCCCCGGACGCCACGGCGACATCGGCATGGGCGCTCACGCTGACTGCGGCGCCTACCGGGCTGGCAAGGGCGACGACGTCGGCGACCAATTCACACAGGGCGGCGTGCGGAAGGTCCTTCTCGCGCACCAGCACCCAGCGGCAACCAGCGGCCATCGCCGCCGCGACCACCTCGACCAGCGGCAGGCACGCGTGCGCCCTGTCGGTGATCACCAGCATCGTCGCCGGCAGCGCGCTCATCCGCCCGGCGCCTGGTCGGCGCCCTCGATCATCCCTTCCAGCGGCGAAGACGCCGTGGCGTACAGGCGGCGCGGGATCCTTCCGGCCTCGTAGGCCCCGCGCCCCGCCTCCACCGCCAACCGCATCGCCCGCGCCATCGCCACCGGGTCGCGCGCGCCGGCGATGGCCGAGTTGATCAGCACGCCGTCACAGCCCAGCTCCAGCGCCACTGCCGCGTCCGAGGCCGTGCCCACGCCGGCGTCGACGATCACCGGCACGCGGCACTGCTCGCGGATGATGCGCAGGTTGTACGGGTTGCGGATGCCCATGCCCGACCCGATCGGCGCGCCGAGCGGCATCACCGCCGCGCAGCCGATGTCCTCCAGCTTCCGGCAGGTGATCGGGTCGTCGTTGCAGTAGGGCAGGACGACGAAGCCGTCGCCGACCAGCTCGCGCGCCGCGCTCAGCAGCTCCTCGACGTCCGGGAACAGCGTCTCGTCGTCGCCGATCACCTCGAGCTTGATCCACGCCGTGCCCAGCGCCTCGCGCGCCAGCCGCGCGGTCAGAACGGCATCGCGCGCCGTGTAGCAACCCGCCGTGTTCGGCAGCAGGCGGTAGCGCCCGGCGAGCAGGTCGTAGAGGGTCTCGCCGTCCTGCACCGGGTTGACGCGTCGGATGGCGACCGTGACGACCTCGGCGCCGCTGGCGGCCACGGCGTCGAGCATCACTTGCTGGTTGGCGTAGCGCGCCGTGCCGACGAACAGCCGCGAGCGCAGCGTCGTTCCGGCAATCGTCAGTTCAGACACTCAGCGACCTCTCTCCGCGGCGCAGGTGGGCCATTAGCCGCCCGCGATCGCCCGGATGATCTCGATGCGGTCGTCGGGCGCAAGCTGGTGATCCGCCCAGCCACCGCGCGGCACGACCTTCCCATTCACCGCCACCGCGATACCCGCCAGATCGGGGTCGGCGCCGCGGGCCTGGAGCAGCTCGCGGACGGTCTGAGCTGCGTAGGGCTGCGCTTCACCGTTGATGAACACTCGCTCGTCCACGGGCGGCCTCACGCCACGTCCGCGCGATCCAGAAAACGCGCCAGCGTAAACGCCTGCACCGATGCCGCAAGCCGGCCGGTGAGGATGAAGTCGCCGATCGTCTGCGCTGTCAGCGGGGCAAGCAGGATGCCGTTGCGCGCGTGCCCGGTCGCCATCACCAGGCCGGCGATATCGGTCGGGCCGAGGATCGGCGCGTCGTCGCGGCTGGTCGGGCGCAGGCCGGCCCACATCTCGGCGACCGGCAGGTCGTAAACGCCCGGCAGCGTCTCCCAGGCCGCGCGGAGCAGGTCCATGATCCCACCCGCGGTCAGGCTCGTGTCGAACCCCTGCTCTTCGACCGTCGCCCCGATCAGGAGGCGCCCGTCCGACCGCGGCACCAGGTAGCCGCGCGGTCCCCAGACGACATGCCGGAGCAGCGGGTCCGCCGGCGGCATGCGCACCGCCAGCATCTGTCCCTTCACCGGCCGCACCGGCGGGCGAATCGCGTCCGGGATGCCCCCGATGGTCCGCGACCACGCGCCGGCCGCGACGACCACCACGTCCGCGGCGATCAAAGCCTCACCGACCTGCACACCGGCCACACGGCCATCGACGATGACCACCTGATCCACTTCGGCTTGTTCGCGCAGCACGCCGCCGCTGCGCTCGAACGCCTCGCGGAGCGCCAGCACAACCTGGCGGTTGTCGACCTGGTGGTCGAGCGCGCTGTGGATCGCCGCCGTGATACCCGGCGCCAGCGCCGGCTCGCACCGGCGCGCTTCCCGGCCACTGAGCCACGCCACCGGCAGCCCGAGCCCATGCTGGAAGTCGTACTGAAACCGCAGCCGCTCGGCGTCATCGCGGTCGAGCGCGACCACGAGCGTCCCCTCGGTGCGGTAGTCGATCGACAGGCCCGAGGCGGCCTCGAGCTCACGGGCGAAGTCCGCCCACATCGCGTGGCCTTCGAGCAAGAGCGGCAGGAGGCGCTCTTCGCCGGGCTCGGCTTCGATGTGCGGCGCCAGCATCCCCGCCGATGCCCATGTCGCCCCGCGCCCGGCGAGGCCCCGCTCGAACACCGTCACCGCCCGGCCGCGTTGAGCGAGGTACCAGCCGATCGCCAGGCCGCAGATGCCACCGCCGATGATCGCCACCCGCTGGTCGCCGCCGGTCGTGACGGTCATCGGCGCACGTCCCCGCCGCTCATCGACGCACCACGGCATCGGTCATCCGCGCCACGCGTGTCATCGCGCCGACGTCGTGCACCCGCACGATGTCGGCGCCGCGGGCGATCGCCACCGCCACCGTCGCCGCGGTGCCTTCCACGCGGTCGTCGGGCGGCAGGCCCAGCGTCACGCCGATGAAGCTCTTGCGCGACGGGCCGACCAGCAGCGGGAATCCAAGTGTGCTGAGCTCGCCGAGCCGGTCCAACAGCTCCAGATTCTGGGCCGGCGTCTTGCCGAACCCGATGCCGGGGTCGAGGATGATCCGCGCATCCGGGATGCCGGCCGATCGGGCGATCGCCACCGACCCCATCAGCTCGCGGGCCACGTCCGGCACGAGGTCCGCATACGAAACGCCGACGTAGTGGCTGCCCAGCCGTTCGGCGATGGCGACGTTGTTCGGGGTCGAACGGTTGTGCATCAGGATCACCGGGACGTTGTAGCGCGCGATGACGCCGGCGAGCTCGGGGTCCGCCCTCAGGCCCCACACGTCGTTGACCAGGTCCGCACCCGCCTCGATCGCCGCCAAGGCCACCGCGGCCTTGTGGGTGTCCACCGAGATCGGGACATCGAAACGGGCCCGGATGGCCGCGATGGTCGGCACCACCCGGTCGATCTCTTCGGCCGCGTCTACCGGCGTCGCGCCAGGCCGGGTGGACTCGCCCCCGATGTCGAGGATATCCGCGCTGGCCTCGATGGCGGTGGCCGCGGATGCAAGGGCGCGCTCGACCGCCCGATGGGCATCGGTCCCAAGGCCGTCACCCGAGAATGAGTCCGGCGTCACGTTGAGGATCGCCATGACGTACGTCCGCGCCCCCCAGGTAAGGGTGAGGCCACGCAGGCTGAGCGACGGTGCGACCCACGCGGGCGTTGCAGGCGGTGCGTCCATCATCGTCTTCAGTACGCTCCCAGCGCATCGAGCCGATCGTCATCGATCCCGAAATGGTGCGCCAGCTCGTGCAACACCGTCCGCCGCACTTCGCGCGCAACCTCGGTTTCCGTATCGCAAAGGTCGAGGATCGGTGCGCGGAACAGCGTGACCTTGTCGGGCAGCACCAAGCCGTAGTCGCTGGTGCGGTCGGTGCGCGGTGTACCCTCGTACAGGCCGAGCAGCGTCTCGCCACACGGCACCCCGGTCTCGCGGATCTGGGCGCGCGTGGGACGATCTTCGACCACCACCTGCACGTTCTCCAGCCAGGCGTGGACCTCGGGCGGCAGGCTCGCCAGCGCATCGGACGCGAGGTCGGCAAACGCGTCGCGGGTCATCCACATGCCTTCGATTCTAGCACGGTGCTCCGATTCGTCACGGTTCGACGCAGGGCGAGTGCGTTGGTATTAGCACAGTCATGGCGCACCCCAGGGCGGAGCTGTTCCCCAAGACAAGGGCGGGTTTACATCCGACCCGGAGCTGGGGGTCGGGCGGAGATCGGAACCCGCCCCTACCGGCGTTTTTCGGATGCCCGTTGCCCGATGGTGCCCCACGATGGTCGTAGGGGCGGGTTCCCACCACCGCCGAAAACCCAAACCGGCTCGGCGGTAAACCCGCCCATGCCGTGGGGAACAGCTCCGCCCTGGGGTGCGCCATGTATAGTATTGCCAATGCGTTCGCCCTTCCTGAAGCGACACCCACGCGTCCTGGGGTGGTATACTCCGCGGACCATGGACATCGAGCAGCTCAAGCGCCGGGCCGGTGAAGCCGCCGCGGCCGAAGTGCGGCGCGGCATGGCCGTCGGCCTCGGCACCGGCTCGACCGTCCGCTACACCATCGAGGCCATCGGGCGGCGCCTGGCGGCGGGGGAAATCGCGGGCATCGTCGGTGTGCCTACGTCGGACGCGACCGAGCGCCTGGCGCGCGCGTGCGGCATTCAAGTGGTGACGCTGGCGGAGCAACCGGCGCTCGATTTGACCATCGACGGCGCGGACGAGGTGTCGCCGGACCTGGACTTGATCAAGGGCCTCGGTGGCGCTCTGCTGCGCGAGAAGATCGTCGCCGCCGCTTCGCGCCGCTTGATCGTGGTCGTCGACGACGCGAAGCATGTGGCCAAGCTCGGCACGCTCGCGCCGCTGCCGGTGGCGGTCGTCCCCTTCGGCTGGCAGTCGCACATCGCGCCGCTGTGGTCGCTGGGCGCCGAGGTCGTGCTGCGCCGGCTGCCGAGCGGCGCGGTTTATGTCACCGACGACGGTCTGCATGTGCTCGACTGCCGGTTCGACCACGGGATCAGTGACCCGGCCGCGATCGAGCATGCCCTGCGCCTGCGGCCGGGCATCGTCGCCACCGGTCTGTTCCTGGGCATGGCCGACGCGGTGTACGTCGCCGGCGCCGGTGGGGTCGAATGCCTGCACCGCCGGCAGCGGTGATCCAACCCGCGCATGACCGACCCGCTCCGAGTCGCGGTCGACGCCAGCCCGTGGCGGCGCGTCGGCGGCGGGATGAGTCGTTATGTCGAGCAATGGGTGGCGCACGCCCCGGCCGAGGCGGTCCGCCTGACCTTGCTCACCAATCGACCGCAGGCGTTGCCTTCCGTCCCGGAGCACGCCGGCGTGCTGGGTACCTACCCCATCCGACCGACGCTGCTGTGGCGCCTGGTCATCGCGCCGAGGCTGATCGACATCTCGGATGCGCACGCGGCGCATTTCACCACGGGACGCGGCCCTTTGAGGTGCCGCGTCCCGCTCGTTCTCACCGTGCACGACCTCACGCCGATCGAGTGGCCGGAGCTATACCGATGGCGCGAGCGGCTGCTGGTGGCGCCGTGGTTGAACCGATCCATCAGGAATGCGGCCGCGATCATCGCCGTCTCGCGCGACACCGCCGAGGCGATCACGCGCCGCTACCCGTCGGCGGCCGCCCGCGTCCGTGTCATCCACGAGGCCGCCGCGCCGATCTTTCACCGCCCGATCGATGCGGCGCGAATCCGTGACGTGCGCGTTCGCTACGGTCTCGGCCCGCGGGCGTGGCTGCACATCGGCGGGTTGACGGCGCGCAAGAACGTCGCACGGCTCGTGGAAGCGTTCGCGCGCGTGCTGGCCGAGGTCGATTGGTCAGCGGTCGGCGCCCGCGCCGACGATCTTGGGCGGCTCGGGCAGGTTCGGGACGCTGACTCCGGCGTGGCGGCGGACCATGGCGTGGTCGCGGATCCGCGCCCGCGGCTGGTGCTGGTCGGGGCGGGCGGTGGCGCGGCGCGCGGTGCCGAATCGCGGGCCATCGACGGTCAAATCCGGGCGCTCGGCGTCGGTGATCGCGTGCGGTGCCTCGACTACGTGCCCGAGGCCGACCTGCCGGCGCTGTACGCCGCCGCGGAGCTGATTATAGCTCCATCACTACACGAAGGGTTCGGGCTGGCGGTCGTCGAGGCGATGGCGGTCGGCACGCCGGTGGTCACCAGCCACCGCGGTGGCCTGGCCGAGGTGGCCGGCGGCGCGGCGTGGATCGTCGACCCGGAATCGGTCGGCAGCATCGCCGCCGGCCTCGCGCGCCTGGCGTCCGACGCCGGCGCGCGGTCCGCACTCGGCGCCCGCGGGCGGTTGCAAGCCGCACGGTTCGACTGGGCGCGGTCGGCGGCCGAGACGGCGGCGGTGCTGCGCGAGGTGGTGGCAACGCAGGAAACCACCGCGCAATCGCCGGCTCTATGGTAAACTTGTGACCCGTCGAGCCGCGTGAACCCTCGACCCCGCATCCACGTGTGGTTCCCCGCCCCCCCGCGCGTCGGCCAACCCATTGAAGGAGATTCATTCCGCCATGATACGACGCAAGGTGCTCGTGCTTTCGATGCTCGTCACCAGCCTGGGCGCTCTGGCGGCCTGCGGCACCCCGACTGCCGCGCCCGGGGCCTCCGGCGGCGCCGGGAGCATCGCTCCGGGCGACAAGCCGGAGGAGGCGTTTGAGGAAGGCGGCAACCTCGAGGTGCCGGCCAGCATGGTCGCCGAGGCGCTCGACCAGGGCATGCCGTTGGTATTCCTCGACGCCCGCGACAAGCTGAACTACGAGGCGGGCCACATTCCCGGCGCCATCAACGTGCCGTTCTTCGACGTCGACAAACACCTCGACTCCGTGCCCAAGGACAAGTGGCTGATCGCTTACTGCGCCTGCCCCACCGCCGAAGCCAAGCAACTGGCGGATCAGTTGTTGAACAAGGGCTACACCAAGGTCAAGGTCATCCAGGAAGGCCTCGACGGCTGGACCGGCATGGGACGGGAGCTAGAAAAAGGCACGCCGGCACCGTAGACCCAAGGCACCGACGTTTAGTCAACTCCGCGGCGCGCACCGAGGTGGTCGTGCGGTCTATTTCACGCCCGCCGCCTCGCGCGCAAGGTTCGCCCGAGCCACCGCCACGTCGGCGTGCATCTGCGCCACCAACGCGTCAACGCTGTCGAACCGCTCCTCGCCGCGCTGCCACGACAGGAAGTCGACCGTCAGTCGGCGGCCGTACAGGTCGCCGTCGAAGTCCAGCACGTACACCTCGATCGATCGCGGACCGCCGTCGAAGGTCGGGCGGACGCCGAGCGCGGCGACGCCGTCCAGCCAATTCGACGGCGGCATGGCCGTGGGTTCGTCCAAGGACTGACCCCGGTCGCACTGGGTTTCACCCCAGTCGTCCGCACCCTCGACACCCACCGCAACCGCCCCAGCCTCCGGCGCGCCACCCCATGTGGCGTGGACAGTGTAGATACCGTCGGCGGGGACCACGTAGTCCGCGTCGAGCGTAAGGTTAGCGGTCGGGAAACCGAGGCCGCGGCCCCGGGCGGCGCCGTGGATCACGGTGCCGCGTAGCCGCGGCGGCGCGCCCATCAGCACGCGCGCCGCGGCGATGTCGCCGCCCTCGATCAACGACTGGATGCGCCGGCTGCTCACGCGCGCCCCGGCCAGCACCAGCGGCTCGACACACACGACGTCGAACCCCCGCACGCGGCCGAGCGCCCGCAGCGTGTCGAGGTTGCCGGCCCGGTCGTGGCCGAACGCGAAGTCCGGCCCGACGACGATCGCCCGGAGCGCGTACCACCGCGCGAGGCGGTCGAGGAACGCCGCGGGCGTCAGCCGCGACATCTCGGCGGTGAATTCCAGCGGGGCGACGATGTCCACCCCCAGGGCGCGCAGCCGGGCGCATCGGTCGCCGACGGTGGTCAGCAGCGGCACCCGTCGCCCCGTCAGCACCGTCGCCGGGTCGGGGTGAAGCACCAGCGCCGCGCTGGCCGCGCCGCGCGCCGTCGCCTCGGCGATCAGGCGCGCCACCAGGTGCCGGTGGCCGGCGTGCACGCCATCCAGCTTGCCGAGCGTCAGCACCACCGGCGGCGGTCCACCGCCATCAGGCCGAGCGGTGTCGAGGCGGCCTAGCGCGGTTGCGGGAAGATCCGGGTAGGTTGCCATTGCGACGACACACTGTCCCACGAGACCAACCCGACGAACTGGCCGCCGGCATTGTACACGCGCACCCGCGCCGTCGTGTCGGGGCCGGGCGGCGGACCTTCGATCGGCCGCCCATTTCGAAGCGCCGATTCGTGATCGCCGTCGACCACCAGCGCGGCGTATTCGAGTAGCGCCGTGTCGAGCGGGTACAGCAGCGCCGGCCACCAGCCCTCGACGAACGCCTCAACCACCCGCGGCAGTCGCTCGGCCTTGTCGATGGTAAACGGCCCGACCGCCGTCCGCTCGAGCGCCACCAGGTGCGCGCCGATGCCGAGGGCCTGGCCCAGGTCGTCGGCGATCGCCCGGACGTAGGTTCCCTTCGATACCTCGAGGTCCAACGTGAACGCTGGCGGCTCCCACGCGGTCAGCGCGAGCGCGTGCACCGTGACGGGCCGCGGCGCGCGTTCCACCTCGATGCCTTGGCGGGCAAGCTCGTACAGGCGTTTGCCTTGATGCCGCAGCGCCGAGACCATCGGCGGGACTTGCAGGATCCGGCCGCGGAATCGATCGAGCGCGGCTTCGACCATGGGGCGCGAGATGCCGCAGGGGTCCTGCACCCCGATCACCGCCCCCTCGGCATCGCCGGTGCTCGTCCGTTCGCCCAGCTTCACCCGGGCGCGGTACGACTTTGGCAGCGCCTGGATGTCCTCGATCACCCGCGTCGACGACCCGAGGCACACCACCAGCACGCCGGTCGCCATCGGGTCGAGCGTGCCGGCATGCCCCACCCGCCGCTCGCCTGATGCTCGCCGAACGGCTTGCACCACGTCGTGGCTGGTGCGCCCAGCGGGCTTGTCGATGTTGAGGATCCCGCTCTTCGGCGGCGGCGGGGCCGCGCCGTGGCCGCCGGGCGCCGCGGGCGCCACCGGCCACAACGGGATGATCGCGCTGCGGTCGCGCTCGAGGCGATCGATCCAGCGTGGGATGTCGGGCGGTGAGTGGTTGGACATCAGCCGGACGCGCGGGTCATGCTCGCACCCGAGGCGTGTTCGGCCAGCGCGCCTCGCACGGCACCGACCGCGGCGACGAGCGGCCCCGGGATGCGCGCGCCGGCCGCTTGTGGGTGCCCGCCGCCGCCGAGCGCCGTGGCCGCCCCGACGACGTCGACGCCGGGCTTGGAACGCAGCGACACGTCGAACGTGCCGTCGGGCCTCTCGCGGACCAGCGCGATCGCCAGAGGTTCGGCTGCGGTGGCGAGTTGGCGGGTGATGTCCTGCGTTTCGCTGACGTCGATGCCGAAGTCGCCGAGGTCCTCCTGCGTGAGCCAGGTGATGGCGAACGAGCCGTCGGTCTGGATTCGGTCGATCACCCGCCCCGTCAGCCGCAGCGCCGCCAGCGGCTGGGTGAAGAAGACGTGCTGGTTGATCTCGGCGAGGCGCGCCCCGGCTCCCATCAGCCGCACCGCGGCCTCGAGGCTGCGCGCGGTGGTGTTGCTGGTGCGGAACCCCAGCGTGTCGGTGACGATGCCGGCGAGCAGGCATGTGGCGGCGTCGCGTGGCACGTCGGCCCCGAGCGCGTCCGCCACCGCCAACACCACCTCGGCGGTCGCGGCGGCGGTGTGGTCGATCACGTTGACGTCGCCGAACCCGGGATTCGAAACGTGGTGGTCGATCACGACGGTCGTCTGGCGGCCCCAGCTCGCCGGGGTGTACAGCCGCCCCAACCGGCCGGCGTCGGCCGCGTCGAGGGCGATCGCCAGGTCGTGACGACCGGGGCCGTCGCCGGACATCCGCCCGGTGCCCGGCAGGAACGCGACCTCGCGCGGCGGCGGATCCTGGCAAGCCGCCGTGACGTGTTTCCCACGGGCCGCGAGGATGTGAAAGAGGCCGAGCACGCTCCCGATCGCATCGCCGTCGGGGTCGAGGTGCGTGCCGAGCCAGATGCGGTCGGCGGCGGCGATGAGGCCGGCGGCGAGCGAAAGGGCGGCGGTGGTATCGGTCATCGGTTCGCTTGACGTGAGCCGGAAGGCGTCAGCCGCCACCCTGCCCGGAGTTCAGCCGGTTGAGGATCGCCAGCACCCGCTCGCCGCTCTCGAACGCGCGGTCGCGCGCGAACACCAGATGCGGCAAACGACGCAAACCCAGGTCGGCCAACTCGCCGCGCAGGTCACGCTCGTGCTCCTTGAGCGCCACCAGCGCTTCGGTCACCTCGGCCTCGTCGCCGTCGGACGTGAAATAGACCTTGGCGTTCGACAGGTCCTGGGTGGTCTCGACGCGCGTGATCAGGACGTCGGTCAGGCGCGGGTCGTCTTCGGCCTCGCCCGAGACCTGCAGCGTCAGGGCCTCGAACAACAGCTCGTTGATGCGGTGTTGGCGGCGGGTCGGCATGGCAATCCCTCGGCATTG
>Ga0247727_10016059_pt1 | contig 12158 bp, 11 predicted proteins | sample WisWelCaveWW1625_FD_202498 | JGI IMG/M metagenome (GOLD analysis project Ga0247727, IMG submission 202498) | Biofilm microbial communities from Wishing Well Cave, Virginia, United States - WW16-25 | ecosystem: Environmental > Aquatic > Deep subsurface > Groundwater > Cave microbial mat | place...
AGGCTTCGATTCTATGTCATCGCCGGCTGCGCCATCGCCGTCGGCGGACTCCGGCGCCGCCGGCGGCGGCTTGGGGCGAGCGCTGACGCGCCGCGGCGCGTCAGCCCGCTTCGTGGGCGCCCGGCGACGGGCGACCTTGGGGGGCGGACCGACGACCTCGCCCGTCTCGGCGTCGAGCAGCGCCGCGGATGCCGCGGTGCGCCCGACCTCCGCGATCCGGACCAGGCGCTTCTCGCCGACGAACGGTCCACCGTTGGCGACCGAGACGACGTATCCGTCGATCTTGGCGACCCCGTCGTCCTCGTTGTACATGTGCGGCTCGACGATCTGGACGAGCACCTCCTCGCCGACCTCGAACGGCAGCGCACGCTCTTGGACCTCCTCGGGCCGCCCCTCGAGCGTGATCTCGAAGTAGTGGAGCGGCAGGCCCTCGGAGCCCTCGAAATGGAAGAGCTTGCCCGTCTCCTGCTCGAGCTCGTGCAGCACCCGAGCGCCGTCCTGGGTGAACTGCGAGCTGACGCGGGGGTTCATCTGGACGAGGAAGGCCTCGACCTTGGGCTTCGCCGCCGCCAGGTCGCGCAGGCGACGCTCGAAGTCGATCGCGATCGTCTCCTCCGAAAGGATCACGCCGCCACCGTCGCAGGTCGAGCACGGCCTCGTCATGATCTCGCGCACGCCCTCGGTGACGTTCTGGCGTGTCATCTCGACGAGGCCCAGTGGCGACATCTCGACCACGAACGTCTTGGTGCGATCCTCGGCGAGCGCCTTGCGCAGCACCTTCAGCACGGCATCGCGGTTGCGCGCGCGCGCCATGTCGATGAAGTCGATCACGATGATGCCGCCGATGTCGCGCAGCCGCACCTGGTTGACGACCTCCTCGGCCGCCTCGAGGTTGGTCTTCGTGATCGTGTCCTCGAGACTGGCGCCCTTGCCCCGTCCGACGAACGAGCCCGAGTTGACGTCGATCACCGTCAGCGCCTCCGCGTAGTCCACGATCAGAGATCCGCCGCTGGGCAACTCGACGCGCCGCGAGATGATCCCTTCGATCACCTTCTCGACGCCGTAGCGCTCGAACAGCGGCTCGTGCTCGGCGTAGAGCTCCACGCGCTCGACGAGCTCGGGAGCCGTGCGAGTGAAGAACGACACGAGGCGGTGGTGCTGCTGCTCGTCGTCGACGATCGCACGCTCGAAGTGCGCCGAGAAGATGTCGCGCACGACACGCACCGACAGGTCAGCCTCTTGGAAGACCAGCGCGGGCGCGGGCGTCTGCTCGACGCGCGCCTGAAGGACCTCGTTGAGCTTGAAGAGGTAGAGCAGCTCGCGCTCGAAGTCCGCGCGCACCGCTCCGTGAGCGGCGGTGCGGATGATGGCCCCGCCGCCGCGCAGATCGAGCTTGGCCGTCTGCCTGCGCAGTCGCTCGCGTTCCTTGTCCTCGAGCCGGCGCGAGATGCCGACCCCCTCGCCGGTGGGAGCGAAGACCATGTACCTGCCGGCGATGGTGACCTCCATCGTGAGGCGCGCGCCCTTCGTCTTGAGCGGGTCCTTGACGACCTGGACCACGATCTCCTGCCCCGGCTTGAGCAGGTCCGAGATCCTCGACCGCCCCTCACCGCCGCGCCCGCGCTTGGGCGTCTCGACGCCCGGCAGGACGATCTCGTCCACATGCAGGAAGCCGTTCTTCTGGAGGCCGAAGTCGACGAAGGCGGCTTCGAGACCGGCGAGCACGCTCTCGACCCTGGCCTTGTAGATGTTGCCGACGATCGAGCGGCCGCCACGGCGCTCGATGTAGATCTCGGCGACGCGGTAACCCGACGCCGGCTTCGCGCTGCGGCGACGAGCGCCGCTGGCAGGCGTCGGCGTCGGTGCGCCGGTCGCCTCGAAGATCGCGACCCGGGTCTCCCCACGGTCGACGGACACGAGTACTTGCTTTTTCACGTTTGCATCCTTCTAGAAGGTGTGGACGCGGCCCTTGCGGGCCGCGACGTCACGCGCTTGAACATGTATCGACTGCAGCAAGCCGACCGCCAGCAGCGTGACCAGGACAGAGGAGCCGCCGTAGCTGAGCAGCGGCAGGGTGACGCCCGTGATCGGCACGATACCGACGGTCATCCCGACGTTCACGAAGACCTGGAACATCAGCATCGCGACGATGCCGGCGGCGATCAGGGCGCCGAATAGGTTCTTCGCCATCGTGAGGATCCGCAGGCTGCGCCAGATCAGGAGCGCGTACAGCGAGAGGATCAGGGCGGCGCCGACGAAGCCGTAGGTTTCGCCCACCACCGCGAAGATGAAGTCGGTGTGGTGCTCGGGCAGGAAGTTGAGCCTCGTCTGCGTCGCTCGTTCGGAGCCGCGGCCGGTCTTCTCGCCGGAGCCGATCGCGATTCGCGACTGGCTCTGTTGGTACCCCTCGTCGCCCGGATCGTCGGACGGGTGCAGGAACGCCGTCAGCCGATCGACCTGATACGGCTCGAGCACCTGCACCCCGGCGGCGGGCGCCGCCGCCAGGACGAGCGCCACGGCCACGGCCGCGAGCGCGCCGAGCGCGGCGAAGTGACGCCACGGCGCCCCGGCGACGAACAGGATCACGACCGCGATGGCCACGTAGACCAGCCCGCTCCCGAGGTCGGGCTGGGCGATCACCAGGATCGCCGGCACGAGCGCGAGCAGCGTCACCCAGGCCGTCGTCTCGCGATCGCGCAGCCGCCGGGCACGCTCCACGACGAAGCCGGCGAGCGCGACGATCAGGAGCAGCTTGCCGAGCTCGGACGGCTGGAACGTGAAGAACGGCAGATCGATCCAGCGCCGCGAGCCGCGCGTCACCCCGCCGATCAGGAAGACGAGCGCGATCGTCACGATCGTCACGACGTAGAGGCCGCGGCGGAGGTCGGAGAGGCGCGAGTAGTCGAAAGCCGCCACGGCGAACATCAGGACGACTCCCGCAGCAGCGGCGACGGCCTGCCGGATGACGAAATGGTGCGGCGCGCCGGGAACGTCGTCGCTCGTCGCTCCGCTGATCGCGACCAGTGAGCAGCCGAGCAGAGCGAGCACGGCGAGCAGCAGCAGCGGGTCGAGGCGCAGCACGAAGGGCCGCTCGAGCGAGAACGGGAACTCCGAGCCTGGGGTCGTCGTCGGAGGGGCCATTTGGCTAGTTGGTCCTCGACTTGCCGACGACCCAGCGCTTTGGCACTCCCAGCCACTCGGACAACATCAGCCGCGCCGCGGGCGCCGCCGCCTCGGCGCCCCAGCCACCTTCCTCGATCGTGACGGCGACGACGATCGAACGGCGCCGGGCGGGCAGGTAGGCGACGTACCAGGACTGGTCGGCGCGCGGCTGGCGCTCCGCGGTTCCGGTCTTGCCGTACACGGGGTAGGGGAAACCAGCAAAGACATCGCCCGAGGTGCCTTCGGCGGAGGCGGCAAGCCGCAGGCCGTCGAGAATCGCGCGGCGCGTGGACGCCGAGATCGGCACGCGGCGCGGCGCGGCGGCGGCGAGCTCCTGGAGGACGCTGCCATCGGGCTGCTCGACCCGCAGCCCGACGTGGGGGGTCACGCGGCGGCCCGTGGCGATCGCGGCATAGGCGACGGCCATCTGCAGCGGCGTCGCCTGGAGATCGCCCTGACCGACGGACAGCTGTACGTTGTCGCCGACCGACCACGGCCGGTCGACGAAGCCGCAGCCCTCCGCGCCGCGCTGCTGGCAGCGCCGGTAGCGCCGGTAGGCGGCGTTGCGCCAGCGCGCGTCGGGTATCAGGCCGCCGAACTCGCCCGGCAGATCGATGCCCGTCCGACGGCCGAGGCCGAGGCGAGCAGCCCAGCGTTGAATCACCTGTCCGTCGAGGCCGTTGGCACGTTGGCCCAGGCGGTAGAAGAACACGTCGGAGGAGACCTGGAGCGCCCTGCGCAGCGCGATCGTCCCGTGCGCCTCCTGGCCCGCGTTCTTGAAGACCTGGTCGCCGATCTCGATCTTCCCTGGGTCGTGGATGACCGACTCCGGCGTGATCAGACCCTGCTCGAGCGCGGCTGTCGCCGTGATCGGTTTGAAGGTCGAGCCGGTCGGATAGCGCGCCGCGATCGCGCGGTTGACCTGCGGCGAACCGGCCTGCTCGCCGAACAGGGACTCGTAGCGCCGCCGCGAGATCGGCCGCGTGAAGACCTGCGGATCGAAGCTCGGATATGAGCCGATCGCCAGCACCTCGCCCGTCCGGGGCGCGAGCGCCACGAACGCGCCCGCGCGAGCCGGGTTGCCGTTGCGGTTCGCCGCGCCGAGGGCGCGCCGCAGCGCCTGCTCACCCTCGCGCTGCAGGTCGAGGTCGAGCGACAGCCGCAGGCGCTTGCCAGACTCCGGGTCCTGGCGCGAGCGGGCCGGCGTCCCCTTGGGCCGCCCCAGCGCGTCGACCTGCACGAGCGCCGCGCCAGGCCGGCCGCGCAGATACTCGTCGTAGCGCCACTCGAGCCCGCCCTTGCCGACGAGAGCCCCCTGCTTGACCCCGCGAAAGCGCTCCCGCTTCAGCTCCGCCGGAGAGACTTCGCCGACGTTGCCGAGGATCTGGGCGGCGAGCGCACGGTTCGGGTAGGTGCGCAGGTAGACCGGCTCGACGCTCACCCCGGGGAAGTCCACCCGGCGCTCGAGCAGGTAGGCGTAGGCGGCCGCGTCCACGTCCGCCGCGAGCGTGACCCGAGAGTAGGGGACCTCGGCGAGACCCTCGATCACGCGGTGATGGATCGAACCGACCGAGGACCCGAGCACCTCGCCCAGCCGGCGATAGCGCAGGCGCAGCGCGCGCGCGGCCGCGGGCAGCGGGGGGACCGGCACGCGCCGGGCCAGGCGGGCCCCACGCGCCAGGCGGTCGCGCTCGGCGGCCGAGAGCGCGTCGCGATAGCGCTCCGTCAGCGCGCTCACGAGCGGCGGCAGGCTGCGCGAGTCGAGCTGCACGGCGATACCCAAGCGGTTGCCCACCAGCACGCGGCCGTTGCGGTCGACCACCTCGCCGCGCGGCGCTCCGATCGTGACCGAGCGCACGCGGTTGTCCCTCGCCCGCGCGCTGTACTCGTCTCCGGAGAGCACCTGGAGGTACCAGAGGCGGAAGAAGACGATCGCGAACATCGTCAGCGCGACTCCGCCGATCAGCGCCACGCGCAAGGCGAGCTGCGGGGTGATCGTCGGGCGCCTGTCCTCGGCGCTCATGGGCGCGAGATCGGCGAGAGCCCGCCGGTCGTGTAGGCGCGCAGCCGGCGCCGGCTGCGCGGATCGTCAGGGAGGTCGCGCCCCAGTACGGTCCGCACGAGGGCGTGCACCGGCAGCGCCAGCAGCGCTCCCAGCGCGAGGGCCCCGAGGATCTGCCACGCGAGCACGCTGCTGAGCGGAGCGTCGACGCCGAGCAGGAACTGGATCGTGGCAAACCCGATCTGGGCGACCGCGGTAGCTGCCACGCCGAGCGCGAGCGGCGCCAGCGCGTGAGCCGGGTCGCGCAGCTCGCGGAAGCGCCCGACCCCGTAGCCGACCGCGGTCAGCACGAGCGAGGAGACGCCCAGCGTCTGAAAGAGCGTCAGATCCACGAGCAGCCCGACGCCGAACCCGGTGAGCGCCCCGGCCACCGACCCGGCGAGGAAGCCGACCGCCATCACCACGAGCGGCGAGACGTCGGCGCCAACGCCCAGGAACAGGACCTGAGAGAGCGCTGCGATCTGCACGATCACGGTGACCATCGCCAGCGCGACGAGTCGTGCCGTGGCACGCGCTGAGAGCGTCATGACGGGCTCCCAGGGCCGCGTGTCAGGACCAGCACGAACTCGAGCCCCCGTAGATCGGCGTAAGGCCGCAGGCGGACGTCGCGGCTGGCACCGTCGTCGTCCACCTTCGTCACCTCGCCGATCGCGATCCCAACCGGGAAAAGCGACTCGAAGCGGCTGCCGGGACTCGTACCGGCGGTGGCGACGCGGTCGCCGCGAAATACGCTCTTGCCCTCGGAGACGAACTCGAGCACGAGCTCGCCGGGGTCGCCCACGCGCGTCTGGACGATCCCCGTCGCGCCCGAGTCGGCGCGCGAGGCCCGCACGATCCGCCCGGCCCCGACCGGGATCACGCGCGCGGTCACGCTGCTCGTGTGATCGGTGATGAGCGTGACCTGCGCCGCGTGCGCCGAGACCTCGGAGACCTTGCCCACCAGCGCTTCTCCACTCACGACCGGCGCGTCGCGGCGGATTCCGGCGGTGGAGCCCCTGTCGATTGTGATCGTCGAGAACCAGACCGTCGGCGGGCGGGCGATCACGCGCGCGGTCACCGGCTGAAACCCGCTGAGCTCGAGCTGGCTCGAGTAGTCGAGCGCCGCCTTGAGCTCGCGGTTCTGCGCCTGCGCGACGCCCTCCGCTACACCCTCCTGACGCAGGCGGTCGAGCTCCGCCCGCAGGCTGTCGCGCTCGCCCTTCGCCTCGAAGGTGTCGCCGAACCACCCGATCAGGTCACGCACCGGTGTCAGCGCGCGGTTGGCGCCTTCCTGGATCGGTGAGAAGGCTTCGAGCACGCCGCGCTGCACGGAGTGCAACGGACCCCGCCGCGACTCGCCGAAGTAGGCCGTCAGCAGTGCGAGCGAGAGACCGACGAGCAGCAGCAGCACTGCGCGTCGCCTGCGAACCGTCTTGTCGTACACGTGTGATGCATCCCCGAGGTTAGGAAGCCGCGACCCTAACGGCGCCGACGGTTTCGCGAAGTCTTGCTGGCGCGGTGGATGGCCTCGAACTCCTCGAGCGATCGCCCGGAGCCGACTGCGACGCACGTGAGCGGCGACTCGGCGAGATGCGCCGGCATCTGAGTCTCCTCGCGCAGCCGTTCGGGGAGCCCCTGGAGCAGCGAGCCGCCGCCCGCGAGCATGATGCCGCGGTCCATGATGTCGGACGCCAACTCCGGGGGAGTGCGGTCGAGCGTCTCCTTGACGGCGTCGATGATCTGCGTGACCGTCTCGTCGATCGCCCCCCGGACCTCCTCGCTCGTGAGCACGGCGGTCTTCGGCAGACCGGCGACCATGTCGCGCCCGCGGATCTCCGCCTGGACGCCGTCGGCGACCGGGTAGGCCGACCCGATCTCGAGCTTGACCTCCTCCGCGGTCTGGTGCCCTATGAGTAGCTTGTACTCGCGTTTGACGTAGTTGACGATCGCGTCGTCGATCTCGTCGCCACCGACGCGGATCGACTGCGAGACGACGATCCCGCCGAGCGAGATCACCGCGACTTCCGAGGTCCCTCCGCCGATGTCCACGATCATGCTCCCGGTGGGCTCGCCGACCGGCAGACCGGCGCCGATCGCCGCGGCCATGGGCTCCTCGATCAGATACGCCTGACGGGCGCCCGCCGAGAGACAGGCTTCCTCCACGGCGCGCTTCTCGACGCCGGTGACTCCGGAGGGGACGCAGACCACCACGCGTGGGTGCGCCCAGCGATTCTGATGGACCTTCTGGATGAAGTGCCGCAGCATCTCCTCGGTGATCTCGAAGTCGCTGATCACGCCGTCCTTCAGGGGTCGGATCGCCGAGATCGTGCCAGGCGTCCGGCCGAGCATTCGCTTGGCGTCGACCCCCACCGCATGCACCTCGCCGGTGCGCGAGTCGATCGCCACCACCGATGGCTCCGAGAGCACGATCCCGCGTCCGCGCAGGTAGACGAGCGTATTGGCCGTGCCGAGGTCGACCGCCATGTCGCGACCACCGAACCCGGTCAGATAGCTGAAGAAGCCCATGAGAGATGGAGGAAGGCGGGTCCGGCGATGCTGTGCGCCGGAGAGCTGCGGCCAACTCGCCGCCGTGCCTCGTGGCCGAGCAGTCTATTGGTCCGGCGCGCTAGCTGGCCGGCTCGATCAGGCCGTAGTGTCCGTCGTAGCGCTGGTAGATGACCTTGCCACGCCCGCCCTCGGAGTCGACGAAATAGAGGAAGCGGTGGTGCAGCTCATCCATCTCGGCCAGGGCTGTCGCGAGTGAGATCGGATCCGAGTTGCGACTGGGCTCGCGCGCGAGCCACTCGGCCTCGGTCGGGTCCCCGGCGGGCGCGGGCTGCGGCTCGATCAGGCCGAGCCCACCATCCTCACGCCGGTAGACGACCGCGTCGCAGCCGGTCTCGACGTTGTGGAACAGGTAGAAGTCGTGGTCAAGGTCGTAGAGGTCTGCCGCCGCCTCCACCGGCGCCATCGGAGCGGCGGCGGTCGACTTGCCACGCACGAGCTCGCGCTCCTCGGACGCCAGCGCGAGGTACGTCGGGCGGGGCGGCGCCCACGATCCGTGGCGCCACTCCCCCGCGCCGGGCTCCGCTGGCTGCTTGCGAGCGGTGATGCGCCGATCGATCAGGCGCCGGAGTTGGCGCTGGAGGTGGTCCTGGAGGAGGTCGATCGCGCTGTTCATGCTCGCCTCGGCGACCCGCCCCCGGACCAGGCGGCCGTTGACGTCGACCTCGGCCTCGGCTCGAAAAGGCCGTTCGATCCGCGGGTTCTCCTCGCGAATCAGGCGAACCCGTACGCCCAGGATCGGCCGGTTGACGAACTTCTCCAGGCCGCCGATCTTGCTGCGGGCGTACTCCTTGTCAGCTTCGCTGGCCCCGCCCCTGGCCGTGATCTCCACTTCCATCGGTTCGCCTTTCGGTCGTCTACGGTCACGCTCGCGCAGCCGTGCCGGCCGGCGCCCGACAGGGTATCGCTCAGCCTCAACGCGGAAAGACCAGACCGGGCTCGAGGTCCAGCAGGGCGGCCACCGGAAGGCCTACGACGTTCTGAAAGTCGCCGCTGATCGCCGTGACCAACGCGGCGCCGCGCTCCTGGATCGCGTAGCCGCCGGCGCGGCCGCGCCACTCGCCGGTGCCCACGTACCAATCGATCTGCGCCGCGCTCAGCGAGCGAAAGCTGACCTCGGTCAGCACTACCGCCGTGCGCTCCTGACCCCCGGCGAACAGGACCAGCCCGCCCCACACCTCGTGCGTGCGACCGGCCAGCGCGGCGAGCGTACGCCGGGCGCCGGCCGCATCGCGCGGCTTGCCGTGGATCTCACCGTCGAGCGCCACGAGCGTGTCGACCCCGAGAACCAGCTCACCCGCGACGGCGCTCGCCTTGAGGCGGGCGTTGGAGAGCACGAGCTCGCCCGGCTGGCCCGCGTCGCGCTCGGCCACGTCCGGCGTCACGGCGACGAATTCGATGCCGAGCTGCTCGAGGATCGCGCGCCGCTGGGGCGAGCGCGAGGCGAGCGTCAGCGCGAGGCGCACTCCTGGCGCGCTAGCCGAGTTCGGGAAAGAAGAGGCCGATCTCACGCGCCGCGGAGGCCTCGGAGTCGGAGCCGTGCAGCAAGTTCCTTCGCGCCTCGAGCCCGAAGTCGCCGCGGATCGAGCCGGGTGCGGCGTCGAGCGGATCGGTCGCCCCGATCAGCTGGCGAGCCGCCGCCACGCAACGAGGCCCCTCGAGCACGAGCGCGACCAGCGGGCCGGAGGTGATGAACTCGACCAGCGGACCGAAGAAGGACCGCCCCCGGTGCTCGGCGTAGTGCTCGCCGGCGAGTTCGGCGCTCATCGTCAGCTGTCGCAGGGCGACGATGCGCAGCGCGCGGCGCTCGAAGCGCGCCAGCATCTCGCCGGTGAGACCGCGAGCGACCGCGTCGGGCTTGACGAGCACGAGGGTCCGCTCCAGGGGCGCCATCCTGGGGGTCATCCGCGTGATCCCGGCTGCGTCTCGTGGGCGAGCACCGTCTCCGCCTGCCACTGGCTCGCGGGCCCAGGAGCAGGCGCGGGCTCAGCGCGCTCACGCTCGCAGTACGGGCAGAGACGCCAGTCCGTCTCGAGCGGCCGGGAACAGCTCGGGCATGCGTCCTTGAGCTTGTGCAAGCACGCCGGGCAGCGCAGGAAGTCGTGCCCGACGGGGGCGTCACAATAGGGGCAGTGCAGGCGGCGCAGCGCTGCGAGCCGCTCCTCCGCCCCGACGATCTCGAGCTCGCGCTCGCGCACGTCGTCGAGGTACTCGGGCGGGCGCACGATCGTGTAGACGAGCGTACCGACGACCGGGAAGAGCGCGGCCGCCGTTGCACAGCCCACGAGCAGCGGGTCGTCGATGCGACGCCGCGCGTCCGCATAGGTCCAGTAGACGAGCGCCAGCCACACCACGACGGCGCAGAGCAGCAGCAGATTGGCGGCCAGGTTGAGGCCGCCGTCCGTGATCCCGAAGACGCCGAGGGACAGCACCGCGGGGCGAGTCTACCTACAGGAACAGCCGCCCGAAGCCGTATCCGAGCGCGAAGAAGACGAGGATCACGAGCGCCACGACCACGGCGACCAAGGCCATCATCGGCAGCAGGCGCGGCCCATCGTTCACAACGCGGAGGCCCGTCGCTCGCCGGGCACGCCGACGACGTCGGCCACGAGATAGGTCGAACCGGTGACGAGCACGGCGCCCGCCGGCCCGGCCAGCTCGCGCGCGCGCCGCAGGGCGAGCAGGGGCAGCGGCTCGATCTCGGCCGGTCCTCCGCCGAGCTGGTCGATCAGCGACGCGAGCGTCGCCGGCGAGAGCGCGCGTGGGTTCGAACACGACGTGCAGAGGATCCGCGCGCAGGCGCGGGCCAGCGATCCCAGCATCACGGCCGCGTCCTTGTCGTCCAGGATCGAGACGACCCCCACGGGTCGTAGCGAGCCAAGCACCTCGGGCAGCGACGCGATCAGCGCCGTCACGCCGTCGGGATTGTGAGCCCCGTCGACGATCGTCAAGGGGTTGCGATCGATCGTCTCGAGGCGGCCTGGGACACTGACGGCGGCGGCGGCGGCGGCCGTGGCGTGCTCGTCGAGCCCGCCGAGCAGCTCCTCCGCGGCGGCGCGGGCCAACGCGAAGTTGAGCCGCTGGTAGCCGGCGAGACCGGCGACGCGGGCAGGCGTCGCATCCGCGTCGAGGCGCCGCAGCCGCGAGCCGTGGCGCTCCACCGTCTCGCGCAGCGGCGCCTCGACCTCGCGGGCGAGCGGACCGACGACGAGCGGCGTGCTGTCCCGGACGACGGCGAGCTTCTCGCGCGCGACGTCGGCGAGCGTGGGGCCGAGGAAGCGCGTGTGCTCGAGACCCACGTTGGTCAGCACCTGGACGCTCGAGGGGATCACGTTGGTTGCGTCGTAGCGCCCGCCGAGCCCCGCCTCGACCACCGCGACCTCGACCTGCGAGCGAGCGAGCTCGTCGTAACAGGCCGCGGTCAGCAGCTCGAACTGGGTGACGCGCTGGTCGTCGTCGAGCGCGCGCTCGACGAGCTCGGCGGCGCGGGCGGCGCGGGCGATGGCCGCACCGAAGGCGGCTCCGTCGAGTTCGAGCCCGCCGACCTCGATGCGCTCGGAGAAGCGGACCAGGTGCGGCGAGAGGTAGGCGCCGCTGCGGACGCCGTGCCGCTCGAGGATCGCCGCGATCATGCGCACGGTCGAGGACTTGCCATTGGTGCCGACGACGTGGATCGAGCGGAACCGCTCCTGAGGCGAGCCCAGAGCGGTCAACAGCCGACGCATGCGCTCGAGGCCGAAGCGCATCCCGAAGACCTCGCGCGCGAGCAGGTGCTCCTCGGCTCGGGCCGCGCTCCACGGGGTCGCGGAGGCCATCACAGCGCCGCGAGCTCCGCACGCAGGCGCGCGAGCTTCTCGCGTTCGGCGGCGACCACCGCATCGGGGGCCTTCGCGACGAAGCCGTCGTTTGAGAGCTTGCCGTCGCTGCGCGCGATCTCGGCCTCGACCTGCGCGCGACGAGCGGCCACCCGGCGCGCCGCTTCGCCGGCGTCGAAGGCGTCGCTGGCGAGCACCTCGAGGGCCCCGCCCGGGATCGCCACCGTCGCGACCGGGTCGCCGCCGTCCGTCTGAAGCTCCAAGCGCGCGAGGCGAGCGAGCATGTCGGCTGTCGCCTCGTAGCCCTCGGCGCGCAGGCGGGCGGGCAGGCGCTCGCCCGGCTTGCAGCCGACCTGCTCGCGCCAGCCGCGCAACCCTTGTACAGCCGCGATCACGGCCGCCAGGCGGGCCTCGGCGTCGGCGTCGATCAGCGCGTCGTCGGGCTCCGGAAAGGCGGAGGCGGCGAGCAGCCCCTCGCTCCCCGGCAGCAGCGAGAAGATCTCCTCGGTGACGAACGGGATCATCGGATGGGCGAGCGCGAGCGTCTCCTCGAGCACGTGGAAGAGCACCGCCGA
>Ga0247727_10016060_pt1 | contig 12157 bp, 10 predicted proteins | sample WisWelCaveWW1625_FD_202498 | JGI IMG/M metagenome (GOLD analysis project Ga0247727, IMG submission 202498) | Biofilm microbial communities from Wishing Well Cave, Virginia, United States - WW16-25 | ecosystem: Environmental > Aquatic > Deep subsurface > Groundwater > Cave microbial mat | place...
CAGTACTGTTAAACTCTATTTCCAAAGGTAAATCTTTACACTGAATATATACCCAGGAATTAGTCCAACAAGCTGTTGGACTTTGTTGTTTGCTTCATTATTGCTGGTAGAAAATAGGGAGCAAAGGTAGAAATGGTTCTTACTTTAATACTATCTCGCCCTAGGTAACAAATCCAAGTTGGAGAAAAATCTATAATTCAATCTTTTCCCTCTCTTTATCTGGATTATTCCCCTTCTTAGCTTTAATATATTGCTCATCACCTTTTATCTCTCCTTTCTTTTTATAATGATTAAAATAATCCTTCCAAAAATCATGTCTTCTTTGAATGGAATATTTTTCACCAGGTGCTTGAGTCATACTAGTTTGAAAATTTAGTATCTCACGATATGCTAAGTCCATATCCAATCCCTTTGGCATTTGCCATTCCTTTGTCTTCAAAAATTTAATTAGAAATTCTACAAATAAATTAATTTCTTTTTCTTTACTAAGTTCGATTAATTCATGTATGAATGCATAAACAGAAACAGCGAGTGCTTTTCCATTAATATATTTTAAATTACTCTTAAAATATTTTGCAATCATTTTCAAAGTGTGCTTTGCTTCCTCTACAACTTTATTATCTGCGCTTGTCATTTTTTCCTTTCTCTTAAAAAACTCTTGCAAATCAACAAAACGTGATCTATGAAATTCTCCCTCTTCTTTTTTACTAAATGCATTTAGTAAAATTTGAGAAGCAACTTCTTGCCTACCATATCTGCCTTTTCTAATACTACTTTCCATGAAATAGTCATATTCGATGAGGTCTTTATCCGTATCAAAAACTAAATCCCTCATTTCACCCTTCATCGCATTTAGCTTTTCTCCTCCTCTTAATGGTGCTCCTAATTGGAGACGAAGAAATTGAAGATTTAATTCATCTTCATCTGATATTTTTGTAATAAATACAATATTTAATATATAATCTTTTATTTTCTTTTTCCATTTCTCACCTAAATGTTCGTATCTATTCTGGTCCACATCTTTAAAATAATCACCATCACTATAGATTTCATTTTCTATCTTAACATGAAATGCATTGTCTTTATCATCCTCATTTATTCCAAAATATGACCAAATCGCATTTATTCTTTGCTGACCGTCAATACATTCGTACTTTCCGTCATCTCGTTTATAAAAATAAATAGATGAAATATCAAAACCACGTACTATTGAATCTATCAATCTTTGTTTTTTATCAAGTTTCCAAACAGTAGGCTCACGTTGAAATTCAGGAAATTCAATTTTATCACTACTTTTTACAAGTTTGTCTATTGTCCAATTTTCTTTATTATACTCTCTTTCCATTGAATAAATTATTAACTAAAGTTTTCGAAATATTTTTTTCTAGTTGAAATATTTTCACCTGAAGAAGTCATATCAAATCTTTTTGCTTTTAGCCACCATTCAAAAATATTTATTTTTTTCGAAGCGTCACTTGAAATATTTTCTTTAACATAGTCTGGAATATCAGATGAGGGCAAAGTGTACACATCTTTCAAATATCCTTTAAATTCAGTAATGTCTATTATTGTTTTTATACTAAGATACGAATAGTCCTCTTTTATTTTTAAACCCTTATCATAAAAATCAATAATTTCAATATCAAATGAAGGATTACCCCCGCTCATCCTCATTGCAGTGTATATCATTGGGATTAGCCCCCAATCATTTCTACTAAGTGAGCATCCGATCACCCGCAATGTATCGCATTCCATTAAGAATTCAAATGCTTTTCCCCATAAAATATTAAACGGATAATTTTCTTTTTTCTTATCTACACCCGGTGGAATCCACAATGCATGTTCGCTTTTAACATTTCGACTATTCCCTATTGTTACAGGTCTTGTGTTCTTCCAATTAAATGAACCGTGTAACTTCAAGACAGGAATGGCATTTTCTTTTTTTTCTCGTTTTTTATCAATATAATAATTTACATTTCTTTTTAAGTGTGAGCTTACTGTTTTTTCAAATAAATCTTCATAATTAAGTGTAAATACACTTATAACTTTTTCATTGATAGTTTTCAAACTATGAAAGTCAAATAAAATAGAATATAAATTTGGCGTATGTAATGGTTCATCAATCCCCTTAATAAACTCTTTTGTCAAACTATTTATTGCATCATGATAATAACGCCTAATGGAGGTCGCAGAACTATAATGATAGTTCGTTTCTAAAATAGAAATTAGATGTTCAATGTCTACTTCAACATCCATTAATTCGTTCCATATATCAACGGGGATTTCTTTATCTTTTATAGCGGGTTCTTTTTCCCGAATTTTCTCCCTTATATCTGATGTTAAAAGTCTTTTACTAGCATCAAGCGAATTAATTACTGCGTGAGTAGCTCCAGATCCAAATAAGTAAACAACTTTTTTCTTTCGGGGCATGGAATAAAAGTAAAAAAATTACTTCTCCCAAATGACAATACTCTCTCGGGAAGGCTTTCTTTTGTAGGTTTTCATTTGCTGAGCACTATTGCCTCTGTAACGGGCAACCCAAATGGCTTTTGTTTTTAACCCTGCCTGTTCACCTGCTTCTGCAAGGAGTTTGTCTACTGGAACATTTATTCCGGCAAAACGAACATTACTTACAACAAGTGCAATCTTCCCTTTCTTCTCTAATTTTTTGCCCATTTCTTTTATTGCAAGATACATATCCTCAAAATACCCTTCAAGCATTCCAATAACTTGAGGATTATTTGTTCCATTATTTTCTATTTGTGTAATTAATCTTTTCAATGAAACAGTTTTTTCATAACCAGTTGCCTCGTATTTTTTTCTTGCCTCAACATGAGAGCGGAGTGTTTCATATCTTATTTTTTTTAACTCATCATTTGTAGAAACAAAATCGAAAAGCATTTCTAGAGAATAAATCCTTGTGTAGTCGTGGCGGTTAGGGTATGGAGGAGAAGTGATGATTGCGCTGTATTTTTTATCAGAAGAAACTTCTCTTGCATCTCCATGCTGTGCAGATACACTAATATTCTTGTGACTATAACTATCATTAAATTTTCCCACATCGCTAATCATTGAATCAATTCTATCAAAATACATTGATTCTATTTTTTTTGCATCAACATATCTGTTTTCAATCCTTAGAAATCCTCCAGCCTTAGATGTGTTGCTGACAGATTCAAGAATACTTAGAAAGCCGAGATTAAAAAAATCTTTTATTTTCTTTTCCGTAATTGATTCTATCGTTTCTTTTATTCTAATTAATTCAGCACGAACTTTTGGTCTGAACGCTTTTTTTGCCAGAGGAATATCTTTAAATACAGGAAAGTCAATTGTTATCTTAGTTTTAGTTTTGAATTTCTCTCTCTGTTCTTTTAATTGTTGCCCATTATAGTTTCTTGTTTTCACATTTGAAAGAAAAACAGAAAAGGGAAGAATATCAAACCCACTTGAATTAATTCCTGCCTCTTTACAAGCAAGAAGTGTGGTGCCTCCACCGCAGAAGGAATCCATCACCCAAGCACCCTTCTTTATTTTAAATTCCCCTACAAGATTATCTACCAACTCTTTCGAATAGCTATGTTTGAAAGAGTGCCAATTGTAGATTGGTTTATACTGATTTCTAACTGGAGAAATCAATGAACCCAATTCTGTTTTTTCGGAAAGAAGCATTGTAAAGTGTTTGCAAACATATCACATATCTCCCTCTTCATCGATAATAAAATACCAACATAACAAACATGGGAATGTTAATTCATACAGTTATGATCGTCTTGAAGGATTGTAACTGAAAGAGTGAAAATGTTATAATTCCCTATTAATTTTTTATTCATTACATACCATAAAGCATAGCCGCTCCATCGAAACTGCATCGCCACTCCATCATTATTAAACACATCCGATGAAGAAAAAGGAGTAAAACTAATTTACATGACGTAGTTTTTTATGTCTGTCCTCAATAAATTCTGCACGTTACACACCACAAAAACAACCTGATTTGTTAGCCATAATTGTTTTTGTCAGTCATACAGCACATAGAAATTACTCACAGCAATTCTTCTCCATGCATTTTTGTCTTTATCATCAAAGCGGATTTCTTTTACATAAGCTCTATTAGGTAATGCTTCTCCCATAGGAATTTCTTCAGTTTCTATTTTTGCCTTTATGTTTAAAGTAACTAACTTTTGTTTAAAAAAATCATTTAGAGATTTTCCTCTAAAGAGAGAAAGTCTTTTATTAAAAAAACTTCGTTTGTCTATTTCAGAAGTAGGCACTTGATTTTCAACTCCATTTATTAAATCTTCGATTAATTCATTTTGGTTATAAGGTTTAATAAAACCAGTTGTGTCAGTGTGTCCAATCGTTTGAATAAAAATTATCCATTTTTTCTCAGGACTTTTGCTAAATTCCTCTTTGTAAAATTTGATTATATCAGAAACAAAATCATTGAGGGCATTTTCTTCTTCCAGAGTTAAATCCGTTATTTTATATTTTCCAGGTTTAAAAATCACATCTGTTAGCCAAGTTTTACTTTGCTTCTTATCAAGATTGGCATTTAGGTTGTCTACCTGATTGCTATAACCCAAAAGCAAAGCATTATATTTTAGTAAATCATCTTCATCAATTGGATTACTAGTTTCAATTTTTTGTTTTATTTCTTCTATGCTTTTTATTATATTGTCTATCCGTGGGAGGATAACTTTTTTTGCAAGGGCATTGGTATCAATTTTTGAACTTTGAATGACTCGTTGCCTGACTTTTTCAGCAGATTCGCACACCTTTGCTATAGTTTCATTTATTTTTGAAATATCTTGTTTCGGTGCAATTTTTTTTTCCGTTTTAGATTGTGAAGGAATAGAATCTACATAAGTTTTCTCTGTAGACTTAGTGTTCTTACTCTCCTTTTTTGCAGTATGCGTGGTTGTTTTACAACTAATAATGAAAAAGAAAATGAATAATAGTTGATAGTTATTTATTAATTTCATTCGGTATATTTATTTTTTTCCCCCTTTTCTATTTTCAATCACCTCATTATTCTTTTTAATCATGTCGTCCCACTTTGTATTATCAGTAGTGATATTCAGTTGTTCATTTATGGTTTTTATTTCAAAATACTTTTTATTCAATTCCGTAAGAATTTCAATTACTTGTTGAGAATTATTAGAACCAGATTGCTTCTCATTCGATAATATGTCTTCAAATTTTTTTAACAGTAATTTAGTTGAATCTTTTGCTATTTCTTTTCTTTGTAATAAAATTTCTTTTGTTGGCTTTGCCGGAGTTAGATTAGTAGTATTTACATCGTGTGAGTCTTTGGTTTCTGATTTACTGGAAACACTTTCTGGATCTTTTGCAATGTTGAGCATTTCTATAAGAGCGTCAATATATTCTTGTCGTTTCTTTTCTTTTTGAGATCCCTTCCTCATACTATTTAGTTGATTGCAAATCTCAGATTGTATTCTGTCTAATTCTTTCAGACGGTCATTGGCTTCACGATATTTGGGATCAATTGAAATTTCCCCTACACTTATATCAACATCCGATTGTTTGCCAACCTTTCCCTTTATGGCCTTTATATTAATAGTGTTTGTTTGGTATTTAATTGCTTGTATGCATTTAGGGTTGCACGATACAAGTGTTAGAATTACACTTGTCAATAAAGAGTAAAGTAAGATTTGTTTCATTGTGTGCTGTTTGAATTATTGTTGTATTATTATCTCCGCCTAAGTTACTAATTAGATTTAAACTAACTTATTTATATAAAGAGGATGAAGCGGTGCTCAGTAGCAAAAAAAATAAGAGTTTCAGTGAAGAAACTTAATCACTCCTCTTTTGTCTTTTTGCTTACTATATCAAGTTTGTTCTGAGTTATTTTTGTATCCTGATGAGCGGCACCTAATTTCTCTATCCGTATTACCAATGCCTTTTGATAATATTCTTTAGCTTTGGAATATTCCTTTAAAGCATCCCAAGCCAAACCAAGATTATTATAATCTCTTGCCACATCAGGATGATTTTCACCATAAACTTTCAGGTCAATTGCTAATGCCTTTTGATAATAGTCAATTGCTTTTTGATGTTCGCCTAAATCATCCCAAGCCGAACCAAGATTATTATATCTTAATGCAACAGAAGGATGATTTGGTTCAAAGACTTTCAGGTCAATTTCCAACGCCTTTTGGTAATAGTTAATTTCTTTTTTATGTTTACCTAAACCACCATGACATAAACCAAGATTATTATATGCCGTTGCTATTGATGGATGGTTTGTTTCATATACTTTTTTGTATATATCCATTGCCTTTTGAAAATACTTAATTGCTTTAGAATAGTTCTGCAAACTATAATAAATTCCACCAAGATTGTTATTATCCCTTGCGACATTAATACGATTTTCACCGGATACTTTTAAGTCAATCTCCAATGCCAATTTAAAATAATCATTGGCTTTGTCATAATTACCTAATTCCAATAAAGACATGCCAATGTTATTATACTCTCTTGCCACATCAGGATGAATTTCTCCATAAACTTTTAAGTCAATTACTAACGCCTGTTGGTAATAGTCAATTGCTTTTTTATATTCTCCTAATATATCATAATAGAATCCTAAAGCATTCAGAAAAACAGAGTTGTCGGGAACTAATTCTACGGCTTTCTGATAATAACTAAGGGCATCATGATATTTTATTTGCAATGCTTTTAATGAGGCATACTGAAAATTAAAGGATGCATCCTCTTTATTTTTTAATAACAAATAGTAAAGCAACGGTTCGGCTTCATTATATTTTTTATTTTCAATAAGGGCAGTAATTGCATTTTTCAGTTCTTCATCGAGAGGTTCTTTCTGAATACTCTCTTCGAGTTTCTGCTGTAATTCTTTTACCTGAACTTCTGATAATTCTTTTTCTTTTATGATGGAATCTTTTTCTTGTTTATGCTTTGCTTCCAACTCAGCAATGATTTTACTTCTCTGTTTTTCATAATCTTCAAGAGTAATATTTTGATTGATTACAATATTATTAATAATAGTTTGCTCTTTAATAGTTGTTTTAAAAGCATTCTCTGGATCTTTTGCAATCTTGAGCATTTCTATAAGAGCGTCAATATATTCTTGTCGTTTCTTTTCTTTTTGAGATCCCTTCTTCATACTGTTTATCTGATTGCAAATTTCCAATTGTGTTCTGTCTAATTCTTTCAGACGATCATTGGCTTCACGATATTTGGGATCAATTGAAATTTCCCCAACGCCTATATCTACATCCGATTGTTTGCCAATCTTGCCTTTTATTGCTTTTATATTAACAGTGTTTGTCTGGTATTTAATTGCTTGTATGCATTTAGGGTTACACGATACAAGTGTTAGAATTATACCTATCAATAAAGAGAAGGGTAAAAAAAGTTTCATCGCATGTTATTTAGGTAGTTGTCATTTTACTATTACAACCAACGTGGAAAAACACATATCAAAGATACTTTTCTTCTCTATAATAATTATGATAAAAAGAAAAAATGTAACTTTTTTGAAATGACTTGTATTGCTTCCACATCAATACAGCATGGCTACTGCATTACTACTACATGACTGCTCCATCACTATCACATCGCTGCCACATGGCTACTGCATCACTATCACATGACTTCATCTGAAATTTAAAATTCCTAAAACAAAAAAATCTCCTGAAATCATTTCTCATCCTTTTTAATCAGAGAGTATTCGGAAAGCATCTGGATCACTCTCCCGACCTTTGCCCTTAAAAACAGGGGACTTAGTATGCAATTAGTTTCCGACATGTCCAAATTTTGTCGCCAATAGTTATCCGCTCCTTTTAAAGGGAAGTGGGGAAACTCCCTACGGATATACTTCCTTTTCTGAAAAAGTGTATCGATGTTCGTGGCAAAACAAAGCATGAAAACACAGGAGTTTTATAATGGCGTTACAGCCGGTTCCAGCAATATTAAGGGTGAAAGATGCGATGGACTTGCTTCAAATCAAGGATGCAAGAACCTTCGATGCATGGTGCGAAAAGCATCAGGTTACTATTTTTCAGGATGTTGGAGGGCGATTTCTATATGGCGAAGAATTCAGTTTCAAAATCATGAAGCCGATAATTGAAGAGATGAAGAAAAAATATCCCAACTGGCATGAAAAGTTTTTTATTGATGAACTCATGCAACCAAAAGAGTTGCCGATTCCCGTTTCAAAAGATAAGAAATGCGGTAAAGACAAATATATTCCGCAAGGAAAAAACGAAACCAAGTATTTAAGCAAGCTGACGAAAATAGCAACCAACAATAAGTAAAATGGAAAAACCATTATGTATCCCTCCCTCAAAAAATTACACAGGGCTCACCGTGTTTTGCACCAAATGCAATACAAACGTTTCAGAAACCTGTAGAACCACGGGCAACCCAATTCAGCGTTGCCCTTTTGGAGATAAACAGCGATTCAAAATCTATGTTCACAAACCCGGAACAAGAAATACAAGAGTCACCAAGATTTTTCAGACAAGAAACCTTGACAATGCTATTGCGGAAGCTATTCAATTCAAAAAAGAATTGGAAGAAAAAGATTTTTCTGGTGTTTCTGTTCCTTCTTCGGTTAAAAGCAATCAGCTTAAAAAGGAAATTCAAACAGTAAACAATGAAACGCTTCCCCTGAATCTGCTTCAGGTGCAATCTAGATATCTTGGTTTTATGTCAGGCGATAAAGAAATTTGCCCTTCGTATATGTACCGCCCCCGCAGTAAACAACACCTTGCAGATATTTCACGCGGAATGGAGTGTTTGATTATTTCCCTTAAAGAAGCTCAGTATCCTATTGAGCAATTAAAAATTACGGATATAGATAAGCATGCCTTAGGTGTATTTTACGATTACATGAATACGCGAAAACTATCAGGATGTACCATTAACAAATATCTTGGCTATTTAACCACCATGTACACTTGGCTTATCAAGCAGGAAGGATATCAGATTCAAAATATTTTCGAAGGTGTGCGAAGGCATTCTGTGAAAGCACAAGAAATCGAATCGATCACCAAAGAAGAAATACAAAAACTATTGAAAGCCGTTAAGAATAAAAAACTCGGCATTGAAGAACTATCGACAGGAGAGAAAAAATCGCTTTGGAAGCCGTGGCTTGCACCAGCAATACGACTATCATTATTCAGCGGAAGACGCGGAGCTGAAATATTTGAATTGCGATTTTCTTCCATCATAGAAGAAAAAGGCGAGATGACTTTTATACGATCAGAGGATATCAAAGTCAATAAAATCCGCAACCTGCAAGGCGATGCAAAAAAATATGTCTCCATTCCAATCACCTCTGAATTGAAAAAACTTTTATTGGAACTGGGCTACAAAAAAAATAAGGGAACTTCCAAATATCTTATCGCTGATGAAGAAAAAATGCAACGCGACACGATGGCAAGGCACTTATGGAGAGCATTCGGACATTATGCGAAGAAAATCAAACTAAACAAAACATTTAAAAGCCTGCGTAAAACCCACGCGAGTGCGTTAGCCGCAATAATGGGCGCAGAGAACGCAAGGATTATCACCGGACACAGCGGATTAAAGGTGATGGAGGATCATTACTTCGATAAGAAAGTGATTGGAAAAGTAGCCAGTGATTTCAGCGTGTTTGGAAAAAACAAAGTCTCATAGCGTTTAATAACGCTCTTTTACCTCTCGGATATATACAAGCAACCATGCCAAACCTTTATCCAGTTCTCAGCCTTTGTGTCTTCTGATTTTAAATTTCCATTTTCTCAGATCTACTTCAATGCTAATGTAACCTTTGCTCATGCATACGATGAAGGTTATAGTGATAAACACTCCTCCGATGATTGATAATACAACTGGTGATGCGAATTCCGACATAATATTTGGTTTTTAAATTATGCAGCTATTCTATCACCTTATATGAAATATTAAATGAGAATTTTTAGGGGAGGGTGGCAAAAGAAATCTGACTAACTGATCTAATTTTTTTTACTGCTGTACAATTTTAAGCAAGGATTCTCTATTCAGTTCATCTCGAGTCCTTGCTTGATAGTCTTTCTCATGATATTGTTTGGGATGAGTGTGAATAAATACACACCACAATAATCTACATTTTGCTGTAACACTCTCCTCTCCAGTTTTTTTATTGATTTTGCTAGTACCAATGACATCCAAGAAACCATCAAAAAATAATTTTTGAATAAACTCTATATCTGGACTTAAAAATTTTTCACCAAAAAGATTAATTATTTCATCTGCTAATTGTACAGGAATTGCTTCCCCATTCTTTTGAAGTGATCTTACACTTTTGTTTGCAATTTCCGTAAGTTTATAAGGCAATTTATTTGAATTAATAATTTGGTGTAAATCATTTTCAGAGAAATTCCTTCCTTTCAAATTTGATTTTTTATTTCTAAAGATTTTATTTAAAAAATCGAATTTCGCTTCGAGTTGAGAACCATATTTTTCTTTATCTGGAGAGGGCTGAACTCTTTTAATAACATTTGCAGAAAATTTTGCTGCTGCAAAAGCATTCATTTGAATTAGTATATATTCCTTCCACTCCGGATACACCACTACAAAATCAGGATCAGTTTCTATTTTATTTAATCCTTGTTTAATTTTTTCAATAGGAAACCACGTTAAACTATTTTCATACTCATCCTCAGTAGCGGAAATATAGTTTTCCATTTCGGCTAACTCATGCTCCCGAAGAGTATTCTCCTGCTTCTGCTGCTTTAGCATTTCAATTAGTTTAACTGTTCTTGGATGAAAATCCATATTTGCATATTCTGGTTTCTGGATTTCGAGTAATTGATTTAAAAAAATAGACATGTGTATGCTTAATTAGTTTTTGTCACTTGTAAAGATAATGAAATAGTAATTTCCCCACTCCATTCCCCACTTGCCACCCAGGGCAATCGGGTCTGAAATAACAGCCAATAGTTGAGAAAAATCCTATTATTCCAGAATACCTGAATTTAGAGGTAGGACATTTGGGTTCAAAAACCATGAACCCATTGAATAGTTTTAAAAGGCTGAATGATCCCCGCAAGGATACATACACTAAGTGGTACAGTTTAGAATTAATTATTTTTCAAACGTTGTCCGCTGTCATTAGCGGGGCAGAAACATGGGTGGATGTGGCCGAATTCGGGAAAGAAAAGGAGGCATGGATAAGCCGCTTTGTTCCTGTGCCAGAGGGTACGCCTTCTCATGACACGATTGGGGATTTTTTCAAGCGGCTCAATGCAAATCTATTCAGCGAATGTTTTCTCCAGTGGACTCAGCAGATATGCGGAGTTACCGAAGGGGAATTAATTGTGCTGGATGGTAAAACCATGCGTGGCTCACACGATAAGAGGATTGGCAAATCTGCCATACATATGATAAGCGCATGGGCAAGCAACAATCAACTGGTGCTGGCTCAGCGCAAGGTCAGTGACAAGAGTAATGAGATCACTGCTATTCCTGAACTCTTGGAGCTATTAGAAATCAAAGGCGGTATTGTGAGCATTGATGCTATGGGTTGTCAGCGGGAAATAGCTAAACAAATTCGGACCCAAGAAGCGGATTATATTTTGGCGCTTAAAACAAACCAACCAGAACTTCATCAGCAGGTAGTTGATGCTTTTCGCTTTCAAAAACCAAGTTCTGAAGAAGAATCCATAGAAAAAAGCCACGGACGCATAGAACATAGGGTATGCCGTGTTATAAATAATCCCAAGGACATAGAAGATGCACCGAAATGGAAAGATTTTAAAAGCATCATACGAATCACGCGTCAAAGAGAAGAAATCTCATCGCTTTCTAAAAGCACAGAAGAGAGTTATTATATCAGCAGCATGACAGAAGCGGCTCCATTTTTCATAGACAAAATCCGATCTCATTGGGCAATTGAAAATCAACTGCACTGGGTACTAGATGTTACTTTTGGGGAAGATCATTCTAGAGTACGGACTGGGTTTTCAGATCAAAACTTTGCCATCATCCGGCATACAGCCATCAATCTTCTACGGTTAGATAAAACACCAAAAGTTAGTTTGAGAAATAAACGTAACAAAGCAGCCTGGAATGATGACTTTCGCAAAAAACTACTTAGAATTTAGACCCGATTGCCCTGGTCTCCCCGCATAGCAAGAGTATTCAGAAA
>Ga0247727_10016061_pt1 | contig 12157 bp, 11 predicted proteins | sample WisWelCaveWW1625_FD_202498 | JGI IMG/M metagenome (GOLD analysis project Ga0247727, IMG submission 202498) | Biofilm microbial communities from Wishing Well Cave, Virginia, United States - WW16-25 | ecosystem: Environmental > Aquatic > Deep subsurface > Groundwater > Cave microbial mat | place...
GAGCCGCGCCTTTTCATTCGCCGGCATGGCCGCGGGAAATTTCGTGAACGGCGCATAGAAAACACTTTTGCTCGGATCATCAACGATGTGCGTTGCCATCGTAACTTCGAAGCCTTGCAGAACAATCTGCGGCATGGTCATGCCGGTTTGCAAGCCTTCTTTGAGCAGGTCGATATGTTGCGCGACAAAATTCGGAAAAGCGCGCAGACGTTTGAGATAGTTTTCATAATCCTGCACGGTGGCGCGTGGCGCTTGATTCGGCAATCTGGCAAAGCCGATGTGAAAGCCGTCATCGACCGTGAAGGGAATCAAATACGCTTTGTGTTTAAAATTGGCGAGATGGTCTTCCAGTTGGAGTTTGAAAATATCGTAATTGATTTGATCGTCGTGATTCAAGCTCGCGCGGTCGATTTTTTCCAGCCGGCTCAGCAGGCTGCGCCAAAACTCGACGCGGCGGGTTTTCGCCGCTATCGTCACGTCCGCCAAACGATCATCGTATCGATGATTTCCCGCCGCCGTGGCGAAAACCGGCTCTTCGGCTAAACGGAAATTCCATTCTTCATCGAAGATGGCGTGCAGCGGCGTTTGCTGATTTTGCGGCGAGTTGCAGCCAAGCAACAGCACGCCGCACAGAAAAACAGCGCAGAAATTTTTCATCACTTCTCCCTCGCGCGACTATTTTGTGAAGTCTGAAACGGCGCCAAGCTGAAGCTTGGCACTCCGCGGAATTACGATAAACTCACTAACACAAAATAACAAAGTTGGGCGATATAAGCGTGCAACGCCAGCGAAGATGATTTATTGGTAAACAAGTCCAACCGCAAGCCAATATAAGAAAGAATGAAGCCAAAGGCAAACCAGGCCACATAATTTTGCAAAGGTATATTTTCACTTTTCCACGTCCAATAGCCCAATTTCGTCGCCGCCGGTTCCATGAATAAATCGAAAACTATCATCAACAACGCAATCGTCACGGCAACAACAAACGGTTTCGTAAAAAAGCGGGCCGGCAAAAGATATTGCGAAATGGCCGCCGAACTGATGAGCATCGCCAGCCAGGCGAAGCCGATGGCGACCGGAATGCCCCAAAGCCGCGGCTGCAACGTTGTGCCGTAGAAATAGGAGCCGAAGATAACGCCGGTCTTCACGCCGATTAACTCAATCAAAAAACAGGTGACGCAAACAAATAGGCCCCAGAAAATAAATTTGCTCTTGGGATGCTCGCGAAGATACTCAAAGCAGAGTAGCAGGCAAAGCGCGATGAGCAGCGGCGCTGCCAACAGGCGCATCGTCGTTTGCAAAACGCCGAGCATATGCCAGAGGCCGCCGGCGAGGAGGAGTATGTAAAGAAGAGTAATTTTAATTTTAGTTTGGTTTAATGCAATTTTCATAACAATAGCAACCCGTTATAACACGAATGTCATCCCGCCGTGGCGGGATCTTTTTGCAATTCCAGAAAAGTGCTGGCAACAAAAAAGCCTGCCCTGCCGCAGGCCAGGGATTCTTACAGAATGACAGTTTTATTGGTTTTTCAACCTCGCTAATCTGATGCGGCGCTCGCTTCCACCAAGCGGCCCTTCCATTTAATGCCGCCGGTTTTGTGGCAGCGCCAGGAATTGAGCCCGATCAAAATTGTATATAAAATGGAAAAAGGATGAAGCAGCGTGCTCACTAAAAGTGGTTGCGCAAATTTTATCGCGAGGATGAGACGAATCAAAACATTTATAGCAATCGCTATCAACGCGAGCGTCGTGAAGGGCTTGAACCAAACCAAAACATACGGCGAGACATGAATGAAGAAAAGCAAAACCACCACCATAAAAAATGGAACGGTTTTAAATTTCATCAAGCCGAAAAGGTTTTTGGAGTAACCTTCCCAAACTTCGCGGCTGGAATGATACATGCGGCTAAACACTGCATCACGGGCAGAAACTGCAAGAATTTTCTCTCCAGCGTGTTTCGTGTGGCGGCTTAATTCGACGTCTTCCACGACATGATGGCGCACGGCGCGATGACCATCGATTCTTGCATACGCCTCGCGGGTAAACGCCAACCATTGCCCGTTCGCCGCCGCGAGTGAGGCGTCCTTGCTGTAATAAGTAAGCCACAACGGGAGATAGCTGTAAACGAGCATATTGACGACGGGCACCGCCAATTTCTCCGGCAGCGTTTCGGTGATTTGATGGCAAAAAGCCGAGAGCAGGCCAAGATTAAATTTTTGCATCCAGCCAATCGTGTGCGAAACCGCGCTCGGCGCGTAGCGATTATCCGCGTCGGTGAAAATGAAAATTTCTCCGGTCGCCTGTTCGCTGAGTTGATGGCAGGCCCAATTTTTTCCAAGCCAACCCGCCGGCAGCGGCGCGCCCTCGACAAGTTTTACGCGCTGATCCTGTAAAGAAAATTTTCGAACCATTGCAGCCGTGCCATCAGTGGAGTCGTCGTCTAAAACAAAAATTTCCAGATGCGGATAATCCTGTTTAACGAGGCCGGTGAGGCACGCGCCGATATTGCTCTCTTCATTACGCGCCGGAATGAGCACGGAAACGCGCGGCGCGGCTTTGCGCGCGGGCGCTTTTTTCAGCATCGGCGCGGTGAGCGCATTAAACAACGTGATCATGAAAACGACACCGAGCACTGCGAGGATGATAAACAGGAGCAGGATCAATATGGCGCCTTATTTTATTTCGTGTTTGCTTTAGTTTCTATTGCCGGCCGTGCAAAATCACGCCCTTTTCTCTTTGGATAATTCGCCATTTCAAATCATCGAGCAATGTTTCTTCGCTTTCTTGCAGGCGTTGCATGCCGCCAAACGTGTTGCTGTTGACCATCATGTTTTCGCCAAAAAGAAAAAAAGCTTCGGCGCGTTGCTCGTTCAAAAATTCCGTTTTAATGGCCAGCGGCAGCAGGTTGACTTTACCGCCGTAACCGCGCAAAATCGTTTCCATGCCGTTTTTATAAACGAGAGGGCGTTTATCCCACGGCAAAAGTTCGCCCTGCGGAAAAATACACAACATGGGGCGCGGCGTCATTTTTTCATTCAGAACGGCGACGGAATAACGCAAGGAATTTTTGATGCTGCCGGCGGAATGCGGATTGATGGAGTACGCGCCGAGACGGGAGAAAAACTTATAACGGGCAAGCTGCGCTTCGAGCATCATTAAATAAATTTTGCGGCGAAATACTTTTTTATTGAGCAGGTAAACAAAAAATCCATCCCACCAAGTGCTGTGATTCGGCAACAACAGCAGCGGCAAATCGGGATTGGTTTCCGGAATTTTTCCGAGCACGGAGATTTTATGGAAGTGGCGTTTGCAGAGCCGCGTCAAATACCAGGCAAAAATCCAATCGGCCCACGCCGTGTGCCGCGCAGTAATCATTTATCGCCATCCCAGGCCCGACGCCATTGCGACACGCTCTTGCGCGGTGAGAAGTTTAGTGCGCACCACTTCCTGCAAAATAATGCCAAGCTTTCGGTGCTTCGGCACGTAAACGCGGCCTAAAAAAGGATTGTAATCTCGCGCTTCGAGGCGTTTCAGAAGGCCTCGATAAATCCGGCTCGCCGAATAAATGGCGAAACGCGAGTCCGGCTCCAACATCGAGATGCCGGCGTTCGCGGTTTGATAATATGAATAGGCGCGCTGCACTTGAAACTTCATCAGCTCGCGAAAAGCGGGGGTCATGCGTTCTTCCAGAATGTTGTTCTCGCTGCAATCGTACTCACGCAATTCTGTGAGCGGAAAATAAACTCTCCCCATCGCTTTATCTTCCTGCACGTCACGCAGAATATTCGTCAACTGCATCGCCACGCCTAATTTTTCCGCATGGCCAAACGCCGCTGCATTTTTATAGCCCAGAACGTGCGTCATCATCAAACCCACCACGGCGGCGACGCGATAGCAGAAAATATAAAGCTCGTCAAAATTTTGATAACGCGTGTTTTGAATATCCATTTGCACGCCGCGCAGCAAATCAAGCGGATATTCCAGCGGAATGGCACAGCGTTGCGCCACGACGATGAAGGGCCGCAAAATCGGATGCTCGGATTCGCCGGTGCGATAGGCGGTGCGCAGCTCGGCTTCGAGAAATTCTACTTCACGCAGAATTTCGGCGACAGCGCGATCGCGGCGTTTGTCGATGAGATTATCGGCGTAGCGGCAAAAGCCGTACACCGCATACGTCGCCCAGCGTTTTTCCAACGGCAGCAAACTCGCCGAAAGATAAAAGCTTTTGGCAAAGTAGGCGGTAATTTGGCGAGCATGCTCGAAAGCCGCTCGATTGGATGGTTCGAGCCAGAAGTTCATTTTGTTGCTGGTCGCTTGTTGCTTGTAGCTGGTTGCTGGTCGCTAAAACTACCAAATAACAACCAGCAACTATTTACATGCAACTCGATTCAATTAACTCATCAACAGCTTCACGCGATTGCGGCAAACCCAAATCTGCAAGCACCAGCTTTTCCGTTGCTTCTGCGGTCAACAAAACGCCGGGCAGGCCGGCGCCGGGGTGTGTGCCCGCGCCAACGAAATAGAGATTTTGAATTTCTTCGCTGCGGTTGTGCGGGCGGAAATATGCCGTTTGCGTCAGCTTCGGTTCGACGCCCCACGGCGTGCCGAGATATGAGTTACGCCGCTGCTTAAAATGTTCCGGCGTGAAAATTTCGCGCACGTCGAGATGTGAACGCAAATCCTGCAGGCCGAAATTTTCCTCAAGAAATTTTAATATTTTTTCGGCAAAAGGTTTCGCAGTTTTCGACCAATCGATGTTGCCCGCGAGATTTGGCACGGGAACGAGCACGTACAAACTCTCACAACCGTCTGGCGCCAGCGCTGGGTCGGTTTTCGTCGGGGCGTGCAAGTACATCGAAAAATCATCGGCCAAAATTTTGTGATCAAAAATATCACGGATTAATTCTTTGTAGCGCGGCGAAAGAATAATCGTGTGATGCTGCAATTGCGGATATTGTTTGCGCACGCCGAGATAGAGCAGAAAGGCGCTCATCGAGTAATCGAGTTTTTCCACGCGGCGATTCGTCCATTTGCGGCGATGTTCCGGCTGAATCAAATTTTTCTGCGTGTGCGCCCAATCCGCATTGGAGATGACGGCGTCGGCGCGATGGAATTTTCCATTGGCCATCACGCCGGCGGCGCGGCCATTTTGCACGACGATTTCCGTGACTTCGGCGTTTGTTTTTATCACGCCGCCTAATTCGCCAAAAACGCGCGCGAACGCTTGCACAAGACTGTACATGCCGCCGTTGGTGAACCACACGCCGCCGGCTTTTTCGAGATACGGAATCATTAAGTAAACGCTTGGCGCGCGAAACGGGTTGCCGCCGATGAAAAGAGGATGAAACGAAAAGGTGAAGCGATGGCGCGCGTCTTTGAAATAACGTTTGACGAAGGAAAAGCCAGGCAAAATGGCATTGAGCCTGAGCGCGCGCGGGAGAAAATCGAGCATCGTCTGCAAGCGGTTAAACGGCGTCGCACCCAAGCCGTCGACGATCACGGCTTCATAAATCTTGCGGCAATCTTCCATGAACCGATCATAATTTTGCGCATCATGATGATTGAATGCCGCCATCTGCGCTTTCATTTTTTGCGCGTCGCCGGAATAATCGAGACAGGTTTTATCGTGAAAAAAAATGCGGTAATACGGGTCGAGTTTGATCAGCTCGAGATAATCTTCGATATCTTTTCCCGCCGCGCGAAAAACCGCTTTGATGATTTCCGGCGCAGTGATGAGTGACGGCCCCATGTCGAACGTGTAGCCGTTTTTTTTGAATTGATACGCGTGCCCGCCAGCCATCGCGTTTTTTTCAAAGATGGTGACCTCGAAGCCGCGCGCCTGCAGGCGAATCGCTTCGGCGAGGCCGCCAAAACCGGAGCCGATGATGATGATTCTTTTCATATTAAAATTTTTGTAGTAGCGCCTTCAGGCGCAAAATTCTGAATGAAGTAAAAGGTTCTTTAAATACAGGCCATGTGTGCCTGAAGGCACCACTACAAACTACCACTACAAACTTATTTTTTATCTTTTGCGATCAACTCGGCCGCAATTTTTCCCGAGAGCAAAACCAGCGGAATCCCGCCACCAGGATGAGTCGAGCCGCCGGCGAAATAAAGCCCTCGCAACTCGCGGCTGCGATTGGCCGGGCGTTTGAAAGCAGTGCCGCGACTGTTGGACGAAATGCCATAAATGCTACCGCGATTGCCGAGATAATTTTTGTAAAAATCCTCTGGAGAAAGTACGAATTCCGCGTCGATTTGGTTTGCGATATCAAAACCCATACGGCAGATTTTTTTAATAACAACGTCACGCACGCGGCCTGTTTCGATTTGCCAGTTTATCTCCTCGGTCAAATACGGCATATTCAACAACACAAACCAATTTTCGCCGCCGGCGGGCGCATGCGCCGGATCGCTTTTGCTGGTAATCGCGATATAAATGGTCGGATCATCCGGCGGCCTTTTTGCGTCAAAAATTTGTTCGAATTCTTTCTGATAATCTGCCGAGAAAAAAATATTGTGATGCGCCAATTCGGAATGTTGCTCTTTGACGCCCCACAAAAATACGAGACCGGAGCACGAAGGCTCGAGGCGATTTAATTTCTCGCGGTGTTTCTCGAAACCGTCGATGAGTTCGTTGTGCGCTACGACAACATCTTGCCCGCAGAGCACAAAGTCGGCGGCGATTTTCTTGTCGTTGACCTGGAGTCCATTCACGCGTTGGCCGTCGTGCAAAATTTTTTCGACTCTTGCGGAGGTGTGAATCTTGATGCCAAGCCTATTCGCGAGATGAAGCAGCGCTTCGGCGAGGCGATACATGCCGCCGCGAATATAATAACTGCCCAAAACATATTCGACATACGGAATGACATTGAGCGTCGCCGGGGCGCGATACGGATTGGAGCCGTTGTACGTCGCATAGCGATCAAATAATTGCACCAATCGCGGGTCTTTGAAAAATCGCGAAACGCCGGCGTGTACGGTTCGCAGCGGATCGATTTGCGGCAGCCGCAACAGCGTTGGCAGATTTCGCCATTGCAAAATTTCGGCGAACTCGTGAATCGGCGAGAAGAGAAAAATATCGGCCGTCAATTTGTAGAGGCGTTCGGTATACGCCAGAAAATTTTCATAAACTTCGGTATCGCGCGGCGACAGTTTCGCGATTTCGCGTTTCATTTGTTCGACATTGGCGCTGGCGTCGAGCGTTGTGCCGTCGGGATAAAAGTATCGGCAGATCGGCTCGACCGGCGTGAAAGCAAGAAAATCTTTACGAGCGAAGCCGCAAAACTCAAACAACTCGTCGATAACAAATGGCATCGCCAACAACGACGGACCGGTGTCGAAGCGATACGCCCCTAATTTTTTCTCGTTGAGTTTGCCGCCGACCGTTGCATTTTTTTCAAAGAGCGTGACAGCGAATCCCATTTTCGCTAAACGCAACGCGCCGCTGAGCGCGCCGAGTCCAGAGCCGATGACGAGAACGCGCTTAGCCATGGCGCGATACTTTCAGATATTTTTCGCACATGCAAATTGAAACCGATATGATTCCTGTTAAACTTTTGGCAAGCCTGAGCGTCTCCACCAATATAATTGACCCGGCCAAAGAAGTCAAGCCTTACCTCGCCAGGATGAGATTTAAAATTGCTGCTTGACATCGCCGTTTTCTCGGTTTAAATTGACACAACTCGGATGATGCAAAACTAAACGAAAAAACCTGTTGTATCCGGATGCACCGAATCCGACGGACGCAGTCGTGCGGATTGACTTATAGGAGGTTTCTCGATGAAGCAAGTCGATTGGTATTATCACCGCCCGAGCTGAAACACCTGCGCGAAAACGCAAGAGTTTCTTGCGCAGCATAAAGTTGAAGCCGTCAATTTGGAAAGCACCAAAACAACGGCGTTGCCAATCAAAGAAGTGATGACGTTGATTAAACAAATTGACGAAATTTACGCCACCAAAGGCCAGGCGGTTATTCATCTCGATTTGCGCCAAGACCAACCGGATGAGACCACATTGGCGGAATTGTTGATCGGGCGCACGGGCAATTTGCGCGCGCCGGCGTTGCGCCAAGGGCGGACACTGATCGTCGGTTTTAATGACGCGATGTACAAACAGATTTTTAAATAAAACTCTCGTTCATCTGAATTATTTTTCCGTGGACGACAAACTCAGCGGAGGCGTGGAAATGAATATTCTCCTCAGCGGTTCAACCGGCATGATCGGCTCGGCGTTGATCGAAGCTTTGCAAAGCCAAAATCATCGCCTCACGCGTTTGGCCCGCTCGCCGTTGCAGAGCAGCGAGCCGGCGGTGCAATGGAATCCATCAGCGGGAACGTTGAATGCAAAAGACCTTGAAGGTTTCGATGGCGTTGTTCATCTCGCCGGCGAGAGCATTGCGGCGCGCCGCTGGACGGACGCGCAAAAAGCGAAAATTCGCGACAGCCGCGTGCAAGGCACGAAGCTGTTGAGTGAAACACTCGCCAAGCTTTCCAAGCCACCGAAAGTTTTGGTTTGTGCTTCAGCAATCGGCTACTACGGAAATCGCGGCGATACGATTTTACGCGAAGACAGCGGCGCCGGCACAGGGTTTCTCGCCGACATTTGTCGGGAGTGGGAAAGCGCCGCCGATCCCGCCAGGAAAAAAGGCATTCGTGTCGTGCATTTGCGCATCGGCGTGGTGATGAGTCCGAAAGGCGGCGCGCTCGCGAAAATGCTGCTGCCGTTTAAAATGGGCGTCGGCGGCATCGTCGGCAATGGCAAGCAATACTGGAGCTGGGTGTCGCTGGATGATGTGATCGGCGCGATTCGCCACGCGCTGATGACGGAAAGCTTGCACGGCGCGGTGAATGCCGTTACGCCGCGCGCGGTGACGAATCAGGAATTTACCAAAACGCTAGGAAAGGTTTTATCGCGCCCGACGATTTTTCCCTTGCCGGGTTTTGCGGCGCGCCTCATGCTCGGCGAAATGGCGGACGATCTGCTGCTCTCCAGCGCGCGCATCGAACCGGCGCGGCTGCTGGCCTCGGGATATAAATTTCAGCATCCGGAATTGGAAGGCGCGCTGCGCGATTTGCTGGGCAAGAATTAAAAATGTGCGTCGGCATCGTGCGGGACGACTTGATGGCGCGCATCGATCCGGAAGTTTATGAAATTGCATTAACAAAAAAAGGCTGCCGGGAAATGGATTTCACCGGCAAACCGATGAAAGGCTTTGTGTTCATCAGCCCCGACGGCACCAAACGCAAAACGGATTTGGATTATTGGATCGGCCTCGCGTTAGATTTCAACAAGAGGGCAAAAGCTTCGAAGCAGAGAAAGAAAAGATAAAACAAAGGGTGATAAAAATTTTGCCTTTGTGCCGGAAAACATTGCGGTTGATGAAATTTTGCCGTAACGGGCAAGTGTAAGCCGGCACTCAAATCCCTCGCGAGAGGATGAGTGCCGGCTTTTTTGTTTTGGCCGATTAAGCTTGATATTCTGCCGCGAAATGCTTATATATTTTAAACGCTTGTTTTCAACTTTATTTTGAGGCTATGTATACCATTGGTGCAACCGGCGCCGTTTCCGGATCTGAGATGTTGTTGATGCTGTCCATCGTGGAGAGCGTCATTCTTTTGCTGATCTGCTATTGGCAATTTCTTTTTGCGGCCGAAGATTTTCATCTCTTCGCGCCAGCCGCGCCGGTGTTGCCGGTTTCGCTTGAGAATATGCGCCAATGGTTTGCACGGTGTTTGGGGACGGCAAAGCTTTCGCGCTTTGCTGCCGGATTCAAGCAGCGTTATTTTTTCCCACCCGCTCGCTCCGCAGATTTTCTCCTGCTTCGGGATGGCTGGTTCCCCGCCGGAATTTCTAAGACGCCGGCGCGCCAGGACATTCCGCCTCCGCATTGGGCTTGATTCATCCGCTAAATTTTTTTTAAAACGTTCGCAGCGTCAACGTTGGTTCGGCAATGATGGCGTGGCGCTGTGCGATTCATTGATTGGCCGCTTGCGCCTTTTTGCCGCGCGCCAACAATTTTTTATTTTTATAATCGAATTTAACCAAAGGAGTCCTCCCATGAACAATTTCAAAACATTTGCCTTGATGGCCGGTCTCACCGCGCTGTTTGCGGTGATCGGCAACGCCCTCGGCGGCCAGACCGGCATGTTCATCGCGTTTGGCCTCGCCGTGGCGATGAACTTTTTCAGCTATTGGTTCAGCGATAAAATCGTGCTAAAAATGTACGGCGCGAATGAAGTGACCGAACGCGAAGCGCCCGACTTGTACAGCATGGTGCGCAATCTCGCCACGCGCGCGCAATTGCCGATGCCGAAGGTTTACATCATTCCGAACGATCAACCCAACGCTTTTGCCACGGGAAGAGATCCGGAACATGCGGCGGTCGCGGTCACCGAAGGCATTCAGCGCATTCTCAGCCGCGATGAGTTGTCGGGCGTCATCGGCCACGAGTTGGCGCACATTAAAAACCGCGACATTCTCATTGGCACGATTGCCGCGACGATTGCGGGCGCCATCAGCATGATTGCGAACATTGCGCAGTTCTCGATGCTCTTCGGCGGCGGACGCAGCGATGATGAAGAAGGCGGCACCAATCCGATTTCGGCGTTGGTCTGGATCATCGTCGCGCCGATTGCGGCGATGTTGATTCAAATGGCGATCAGTCGCGCGCGGGAATACATGGCCGACGAGGAAGGCGCGCGCATCGCCGGTAACCCGCGCTATCTCTCCAATGCGCTGCGCAAAATGCACACGACCTCGCAGCAAATTCCAATGGCCGCGACGCCGGCCACCGCGCACATGTTCATCGTCAGCCCCTCAGCGGCGGCGGCACGATTCTCAGTCTGTTCAGCACGCATCCGCCGATGGAGAAACGCATTGAGCGGTTGGAAAGTCTGCGGTTAATGTAAATGATTTCACTCTGTCTCATGTCACATTGACCGGTCGTTTAGGACGAGCGACCGGTCAATCTATCCGCAATGAGTCACATGCAAATTTTAAAGCAGCTTTTTGAAAACAATCTCGCGTGGACCGCTCAGATAACAAAACGCGATCCGGAATTTTTCACAAAATTGTCGCGCCAGCAAGCGCCCGACTATTTGTGGATCGGTTGTTCGGATAGCCGCGTACCGGCAAATGAGATTGTCGGCTTGTTGCCGGGTGAATTGTTCGTGCATCGCAACGTGGCCAATCTCGTCGTACACACGGATTTGAATTGCTTGTCGGTGATGCAATTCGCGGTGGACGTTTTGAAAGTCAAACACCTCATCGTTTGCGGGCATTACGGCTGCGGCGGCGTGAAAGCGGCGTTGCGCGGCGACCGGCTCGGCTTGATCGACAACTGGCTACGGCATGTGCAGGACGTGCGTCAAAAACACGGTGCGCATTTGAATATGATCAGCGACGAGTCGAAACGCGGCGACAAGCTCTGTGAACTGAATGTGATCGAGCAAGTGGTTAACGTTTTTCAGACCACCATCGTGCAAGATGCGTGGGAACGCGGACAGAAGCTGGCCGTGCATGGCTGGATTTATGCGCTGCACGACGGCCTGCTGCGCGATTTAAACATCACGGTGGCAAAAGCGGAAAAAACCACCGAAGTCTATCATGCAGCGCTTGCGGCGCTGCGATAAAAAAGCGGAGTGCGAAGCTTTAGCTTCGCGCCACTCTCGGATGCGCCCGATTTTACTCAACTCAATCGGTACGAAATTTTTTAACTTAAGGAGACCAAACCATGCAATGCCCAACTTGCAAAACCATCGAATTAAAAATGGCCGACCGCCAGGGCGTCGAGATCGACTACTGCCCGCAATGCCGCGGCGTGTGGTTGGATCGCGGCGAGTTGGATAAGATCATCGAGAAATCGGCTGCCGCCGCTTTTGAAGGGCGACCGGTTTATGACGATGACGATGATCGCCACGAAAACCGAAAATATGATGACGACCGCCATTACCCCAAAGGCCGCCGCCGCAAATCGTTTCTCGGTGAGATGTTTGATTTTGATTAGAGGGATTAAAACTGAGCGCGGGTATATGAGTGCGCTGGCTGGAAGCCACATTCGCGTGGGCAACTTGGTTCAGTAGCCTACGGCTTTAAGTCTCATATACCCGCCAACCCGTTCACTGCGGTTGCACGAATGATTATGATGGATATCA
>Ga0247727_10016062_pt1 | contig 12157 bp, 12 predicted proteins | sample WisWelCaveWW1625_FD_202498 | JGI IMG/M metagenome (GOLD analysis project Ga0247727, IMG submission 202498) | Biofilm microbial communities from Wishing Well Cave, Virginia, United States - WW16-25 | ecosystem: Environmental > Aquatic > Deep subsurface > Groundwater > Cave microbial mat | place...
TAACCCGGAGCTCACGGTCTGGGTGGCGACCGGAGACGGCGACGGGCTGTCGATCGGCGGTAACCACCTCATCCACGCCATGCGCCGCAACGTGGACATCAAGATCCTGCTGTTCAACAACCGCATCTACGGGCTCACCAAGGGCCAATATTCGCCGACCTCGGAACTGGGCAAGAAGACCAAGTCCAGCCCGATGGGATCGGCCGACCGGCCGTTCAACACGTTGTCGATCGCGCTCGGTGCCGAGGCGACATTCGTGGCGCGGGCGATCGACGTCGACGCGGTGAACCTGGGCAACGTGCTCAGGCGCGCCGCCGAGCACCGCGGGACCGCCTTCGTCGAGATCTACCAGAACTGCAACGTCTTCAACGACGCCGCGTTCGAGCCGATCACCGCGAAGGCCGTGCGCAGCGACCGCCTGCTGCTGCTGGAGCACGGCAAGCCGCTGCTGTTCGGCAAGGAGCGGCCTCGCGGCATCCGCATGCGGCCGGACGCCACGCTCGAGGTGGTCGACGTCGACGGCGACACGTCGGGTCTGCTGGTGCACGACGAGACCCGTGGCGGGGGCTATCCGTTCATGCTCTCGCGGCTGGCGTACCCGGACTTCCCGGAGCCGATCGGCGTGTTGCGGGCCGTGCGGCAGCCGTCCTACGAGGAACTCGTGGTGGACCAGGGGAAGAAGGTCGTGGCCCAGCGCGGCCCCGGCGATCTGCACAAGCTGCTCCACGCGGGCGAGACCTGGATCGTCTCCTAGTCTGCTCCGCGCCGGAGGAAGTCATGACGATCGACGACACCTGGACACGGCTCGTGCGCTACGCCTTCGTCGAGGAGTGGCTCGCCGGCCGCGAAGTCCTCGAGATCGGCTGCGGAGACGGGAGCGGCGCGTCGTTTCTCGCCGACCGGGCCGCCCGGGTGGTCTCGACCGATCCGTCGGCCGAGGTGGTGGCGCGCGCGCGCATGCGGATCACGCGGCCCAATCTCGAGTTTCGCACCATCGACCCGTTCGCCTCGGTGATCGACGATCGCTCTCTCGACTTGATCTGCGTGCCCTCCGGGGAAGCGTGGCTCAGGGACGCGCGTTTCTTCGTCGAGATCCGCCGGCTGCTGCGGCCGGGCGGCCTGTTCTACGTGGTGGTGCCGAGCGCCGACCGCCCCGGCTCTGACTCGGGGATCGGCTACCACGATTTCGTCGCGCTGCTCGGCCGCGCGTTCCCCAACGTCCGGCCCATGGCCCAGACTCCCGGGGTCCACTTCACGCTGACGGAATTTTCCACCGACGGCGAGGTCGAGCCGTCGCTCGACGGCAGCCTGCTCGAAGATCCCGAGCCGTGCTCGCACTACCTTGCGCTGTGCGGCGACGGCGAAGTGCCGCGCCCCGGCTACGCGATGCTGCTGGTTCCACGCGCGGCGCTCGCCGAGGGTCAGACGCCGGCGCACGCGGCGGAAGCGGTTCGCCTCGAAGCGCGCGCCGCGCAGGCCGAGGCCCACCTCGAGCTGGTCGAGAGTGAGCTGCGCGAGGAGAAGGCCCGGGCTCGTCGAAGCGCCGATCAACCGACTTCCGGTGACCCGCAGTCCGAATTGCGCGCCAGGCTCCAGGCGGCCGAGGAGCGGGCGGCCGCGCTCGAGGCGCAGCGTCAAGCCGAGGCTTGGCGCGACCAGGAAGCGGCCGAGGACACCACCCGCCACGATCGCGAGCTCGAGGCGCTCCGAGAAGGATCCCGTCTCCACGAAGCCGAGACGCAGCGGCTCCAGGCGGAGCTCGCCGATCTGCGCGCGTGGGCTGACGAACTCGGGCGGGAACGCGCGGGTCTGGAGGCCGAGCGGGCCGCTCTGGGCGGCGAGGTTGAGCGGGCGGCCGCGCGGCGCTCCGAACTCGATCTGGAGCTGTCCCGCCGCGGCATGCGGATCGCCGAACTGGAGGGCGTGCTCAAGGGCGAAGCGGCGCGCGGGGAGGCGACGGGGGCATCGTGAGTGTGCGCGCCGCCCTAAGCGATTGCATCGTGGTCGGACTGGGGAGCATCGGCACGGCGGTGGCGCGCGCTCTCGGCTCGCACCTGGTCGCGGCCGTCGAGATCGAACCCGGGCATCCGCCGGTGGAGGTCCCCGTGGTGAGCACGATCGCCGCCGCGCGCGCCGCGGCGCCGGGTGCCCGCGTGGCCGTGCTGACGACATCGTCTAAGCTCGCCGAGATCGTCCCGCAGATCGACGAGGCGCTCGCCCACGATCTGCACGTGGTGTCCACCTGCGAGGAGCTGGCGTTCCCGGCGCTGCGCCGACCCGATCTCGCCGAGTCGATCGACCGGGCCGCGCGCGAGCGTGGCCGCGCCGTCATCGGCGTCGGCGTGAACCCCGGCTTCGTCATGGACTGGCTGCCGCTCGCCGCCGGGCGTGCCTGCGTGCGCATCGACCGCATCGAGGCCGAGCGGATCGTCGACACGACCCGCCGGCGCGGCCAGCTCCGCAAGAAGGTAGGCGAGGGCATGCCGGAGGCCGAGTGGCGCGCGAAAGCCGACGCCGGCAAGCTCGGCCATGTCGGTCTCGCCGAGTCCGCGGCGCTGCTGTGCGCGGGGCTCGGTTGGACACCCGGCGCGATCGAGGAGACGCTCGATCCGGTGGTGCGCGACGGCGTGGCGCAGGGGCTGATCCAGACCGCGTCGGCCGCGGGCGGGCGCGTGACCCTACGGCTCGAGATGGCCGCCGACGCGCCCGGACCGCGCGATCACCTCCGCATCAGCGGCGATCCGCCCATCGAACTCATGCTCCCCGACGGCATCCACGGCGATCGCGGCACGATCGGCACGGTGCTCTACGGCGTGCGCCGCGTGACCACCCTCGCCCCCGGCCTCCGCACCGTCCTGGATCTGTAGGCGACTCGCGCCGCGTCTACGGTGCGCCAAACCCCAGCGCGAACAGCAGGGCCACTCGCACGCGCTCCATCTGTTCGGGTGTCACCGCCCCGACGTAGCTCTGCAGACCCTCCCGCGGCACGGTGGCGACATGGTCGAGGTTGATCGCCGAGGGACCCTTGAGGCCGACCTCCGTCCCCACCGGCACTTCGCTCGCGATGCCACGGACCGTTGACGTGATCGGCGCCACCGTGACCGTGTGGAGGTGGCCGATCACCTCCTGGCGCGTGAGAACCAGCACTGGTCGCCGCCGATCAGGCTTCGGGAACGCATAGAGCCAGATTTCCGCGCGCGCTACCTCGGCCATCGCTGCGTCCCGAGCACGGGTCCGAATTCGTCGCCGCGGACCGGCATCCGGGCATAGGCATCCCGATGGTGCCGAACCGCCTCGGCCAGGCGGCGCCGCTCGACCCATAGCGCCAGCGCCTCCTTGACGACCCGGGCCCGAGGCAGACGGTCACGAGCCCGTTCCCGATCCACCACGGCCAGCAGGTCGTCGTCCAGCCGAACGGTGATCATGGATGACATGCATGTTGTATATCGCAAGAGCAGTACACCCGCAAACGTTCAGCAAGCCCCGCGAGGATTCCGTCCAGACGGACCGCGCGGGCCGCTTCCAACCACCAGCCTGACCAAGGCTCAAGTTGACGCCCCAGAGCTGCCCCAGGAACAGTACCGTCACGCCCTCGAACAGGGCGGACCCGTTCCGGTTCATCTTCGCGCCGACCGTGAGCACGAAGCGCGATACGTGCTTGGGCAGCAGCAGCTCCTCCCCGGCGACGCGCAGCGTCGTCGGGAGCACGGCGTTGCTTGGCGCCGTCGAGAACGCCGTCACCATGGCCAGGGCGCACGGCGGAAGAAGCGGCGCGGGCTCATCCCGCCCCCCCAGGATGCAGATCGCGACCTCCCGCCAAAGCTCTATCGGGGGTTCGAATCCCCCTCTCCGCCGCGTTTCACGTGCAGCAGTCGTTCGTCTCCCACATGCAGTAGCAGTCGACGTCGCAGGTCGAGTTCCGCGCAAAGCCGCACGGGGTTTGCGCCAACGACGAAACCTGCGACACGTGCCCACCGGACTGTGCGTGCGTCCCCTCGACGACATGCGTCGGGGGAGCGTGCGTAGCGTGCGGCCTGGCCGGCCAGCCCTGTTGCGACGACATGAGATGCCGCGGGTCGTTGCAGTGCGCCGGAAGTACCGACCCCCTCGCGCCGTCGGCGCCGACGGCGTGAGGGCGTGGGCGAGTGCGTCGCGCGCCACGCTCATTCCGCCGTCCCTGTAGGGCAATTCCGCCACGGGCGATCCGGTCGTTGCGCGGCGAGCCGCTTCGGCGATCGTGTGATTCTTCGTGACGTGTCGTTCGCCGTGCGCGCCGGCGAAACGGTCGCGCTGGTGGGCCCGTCGGGCGCCGGCAAGACCACGCTGGTGAACCGGACCAGTACGAGTCCAGAGTCCCCTATCCGACGAAGAATTCCGCCCCCCATCCGCGGCGGCCCCGCCGTCCGCACCGCGTCAAAAGACCTGATAGAAGCCGAGCGAAAGGCGGCCGGGCCAGCCGGCGCGGGTGTTGGGCGTGTCCTGGAACGCGAACGCCCAGTCGAAGCGCAGCACGTAGGCGTTGAGCTGCGGGATGAGCAGCCGCAGGCCGAAGCCCGCGTCCTGGTAGGGATACAGCGTCGAGAATCGAGTCGCGGCGTGGCCGGCGTCGTAGAAGACGAGCCCGCCGAGTCGCAGCGACGCGATGCGGAAGCCGCGCGAGCGGACCTCGGCGTGGGCCAGGAAGCGCGCGTGCAACGGATCCTCCCGGCTGAAGAACTCGCCCACGGCGTATCCGCGCAGCCCGTCCTCGCCGCCGAGCGAGACCCTCTGCCCGCTGCTCGTGCGCAGGATCGTCGTCGCTTCGCCGCCCAAGATGCCGCGCGCGGCCCGCAACAGCATCGGGCTGGCGAGGTAGACGCTGCCGCTCACTGATTCCTCCGTGAGCGACCCGTCGTCGTCGGCGCGGCCGCTCCACTCCGCAAAGACGCGCTGCGCGCCGTCGCCGAGGTCGAGCGACCAACCCGCGCCGGCGGCGAGGTCCACGTGTTCGACCTCCGACCCGAGCCAGCTCGCAGCGCGCGCGCCGTATAAGGAGAGGTTGGGACCGAGAAGCGCGTCCTCGCGCAAGTCGAACGTGTCGAAGTCGCGGTAGACGCGGTACCGCGGGGTGAACAGGCGGTAGCGCAGAAACAGCGCCGAGATGCGCTGCGACGGGGCGACGAAGAAGCGGAGAAACCGCGCGCGCACGTCGGGATCCATCTCCGGGAAATCGTCGGTGAGCGTGGGACGAACGGCGCGCAGCTGGTGGCCGGCGGTGACGCGCTGAATCACGTGCCTCATGCGAAACGACCGCACCACGCTGCTGGTGATGCTGTCGCTGCGCGCGCGGTAGATGTAGGGCAGCATCTCTTCCGTCGAGCTGTCGGGCAGGTCGACCACCTGCAGTTGGTCGCGCAAGAAGGCGCGATAGACCAGGTCCGAGTGAGCGACCGAGAGGCCCGCGCCCCACTTGCTGTCCAGCGAGAAGAGGGGATAGGCGAAGGCGGCGGCGACGCTCGATCCCTCCTGTTCGTCGGTCTCCCGCGAGAAGACCCAGCGATACGCCGCCGACAAGGTGAGGCGCGTGCCCGCTATGTTGGGGTCGAGATAGCTCGGACCGAGGCTGTAGGATCCCTGATACATGTCGAAGTTCATCGACACCCGCTTGCGCCAGCCGAACAGGTTGTTCTCCGACAGCGACGTCTGAAGCGAGATCAGCGTCCCCTCCTGGTGCTCGAAGTCCGTGTTGAAGCGCAGACTCCAGACGTCGCGGGTCACGACCAGGAGGTCCACCTTGTTCGGCTCGGCGGACTTCACCGGCAGCACGACGACCAGGCTGCTCAGGTCCACGTCGCGCCGCAGGTTGCGGGCGGTCTCGTCGGCCAGCGCTTCGTCCCAGCGTGCGCCGGGCCTGAGCAGCACTTCGCGCCGAATCACGTCCTCGCGGGTGGTGCGGTGGAAGACGTTGAGCCAGCGCACGAGTCCCGGATCGCGCGGCGAGAACACGTCGTGGTTCGCCACGTGGATGACCCCCACGGTCTTGCCCTCGGGCGCGGCATCGATGCGCAACCCGCGCGCGAGCAGGGCGTCGTCGACCGCCTCGCGCTCGATCACGCCGAGCGATTCGTACCCATACGCCCGCGCGGCCGACGGGGCGAAAAGAGCGAGGACGAGGACCGTCGTGCCCGCGGCTTCTTCCTAGCGCTTCTTGACGGCGTGGCCGCCGAACTTGTTGCGCATCATCGCGAGTCCAGCCGAATGGTGATCATCGATGACATGCAGTTGCATATCGCAAGAGCAGTACACCCGCAAACGGTTCGCTCGCTGGGCTACTTCAGACCCAGCACCGCGTCAATGTGGCCAGAGCGGGGAGTCAACTCGGCACGGTCAACCGCAGCCGGTGCACCAACACTCCACCTCGGTACTGGTGGGGTAGACGCACCACCCGTGGATGCACGAGGGGCAGGGGGTCGGGCAGTCGTCGCAGTTCGCACCGCAGTCTAGGTCTTCGCAATCGGCGGTGTCGTCGCACGGCACGAGGGCAAAGGGAGGCCCCCCCGGCTCTCCGCAGGCGCAGGGCTCGGGCTGGTGGTCGCGCGCGCACAGATCGCAGACCGTGCCGCTGGTCTCTCCGATGCACACCAGCGTGTCCGAACAGTCCGCGTGGCTCCCGCAGAACTGGCCGGCGCCCGCGTCGCCGGAGGGAAACCAGGGTGCATCCGTGGGCGCGTCGGAGACTGAATCGGCATGGCGCGCGTCCATGGTGGTTCCCTGGTCGAGATGCGATCGCGCGTCGTCTGACGACCCGCCGAGACCGCTGCGGCCTCCGCACCCAATCGCCACGGCGGCGATGAAGGCGATGCAACGAGCCGCCATGGGCGCGAGTATGGGTCCGGGGAGAACCCCTCGGCAAGCCGCCTGAGCCCAGGTTTGACCAACACGTTGGTCAAGCGCAGATTTCGAGGGCCATGGCCGCGCTTTGGCGGACGGCCGCCGAAGTCGGCTTCGCACCAACGATACGCAGCCGTCCGTTTCGGGGCGCTACTTCAGGCCGAGCACGGCGGCCATGTCGTAGAGGCCGGGGCGCCGGCCGACGACCCAACACGCGGCGCGCAGCGCGCCCGCCGCGAAGGCGTCGCGCGAGGTGGCGCGATGGACGAGCTCGAGGCGCTCGCCGTCGCCCAGCAGCAGCACGGTGTGGTCGCCGACCACGTCGCCGCCGCGCACGGCGCTCACCTCGGCGCGGGGCACGCCCAACAGCTCGGCCAGGCGCAAGGCGGTTCCCGACGGCGCGTCCTTCTTGTGCCGGTGGTGCGCCTCGACGATGGCCGGCTGGTAGCCGTCGCCGAGCAGCCGGGCCGCCTCGGCCGACAGTCGGTAGAGCACGTTGGCCCCAACGCTCATGTTGGGGGCCAGGACCACGGGGACTCGCCAGGCGGCCTCCTCGATCGCCAGCTTCTCGGGCGGGCCGATCCCGGTGGTCCCGACCACCAGCGCCACGCCCTTCGCGGCGGCGGCGCGTGCGGCGGCCACCGCGCCGGCCGGTGAGCTGAAATCCACGATCACGTCGGCGCCCTCGGCGGCGGCGGCCGGATCGCCGCCGGCGTCGAAGGCGGCGTGGAGATCGAGATCCTCGGCCTCGCCGATCAGGCGGATGATCGCCTGGCCCATCCGTCCGGCCGATCCGGAGACCACCACGCGCAGCTTGTTCACAGCAGCCCGTAGGTCAGCAGCGCGGCGCGGAGCTTCTCGCGGGCCTTTGCCGACATGGGCCAGAGCGGCGGCCGCAGCTCGTCGGTGATTCGGCCCATCATGGCGAGCGCTGCTTTGACCGGGATCGGGTTGCTCTCGAGGAACAGCGCGTCGCACAGCGGCAGGAGCTTGTACTGCAGCTCGCGCGCGCGATCCCACCGATCCGCAAGGGCGGCGTCGCACAGGTCGGCCACGTCGCGCGGCACCACGTTGGACACGACCGAGATCACGCCGCGTGCGCCGACCGCGTAGAGCGGCATGAACGTGAAGTCGTCACCGGAGATCACCGTGATGCGGTCACCGACTCGCGCCAGGATCTGCTCCGCGCGCAGCACCGATCCGGTCGCCTCTTTGATGCCGACGACCTCCGGGATCTCGGCCAGCCGCGCGACGGTTTCGGGCAACAGGTCGCAGCCCGTCCTCGACGGCACGTTGTAGACGATGGTGGGCAGCGGCACAGCGCGGATCACGGCCTCGAAGTGGCGAACCAGCCCGTCCTGCGTGGGCTTGTTGTAGTAGGGCGTCACTTGGAGAAGCCCGTCGGCCCCGGCGTCGCGTGCCGCGCGCGACAGCTCGATCGCCTCGCGCGTGGAGTTCGATCCGGTTCCCGCAATCACCGGCACGCGTCCGCGCGCCGCCTGCACCGTCGTCGCCACGACCCGCGCGTGCTCCTCCGCGAGCAGCGTCGCCCCCTCTCCCGTGGTTCCCGCCGGCACGAGTGCGTCGATGCCGGCTGCGATCTGGTCCTCGACCAGCGCCCGCAGCGCCGCCTCGTCGACGCGTCCGTCGCGCATCGGCGTGACCAGCGCGGTCATCGCTCCCGAAAAGGTCGTCATGGGCGCTGCTTACCGCCGCGGGCCGCCGCCGTCAAATGCGGACGGGCGCGGCGTGGGCGATCGGAACGAAGCGATCGCCGTCGGCCAGACGCCCGATCGCCACGCAAGCCCAACCGGGCGGTCCCGTCCATTGGGCCGCCCCGCCGGGGCCTTCGATCGGACGGTCCTCGACGGCGGTCTCGCCACCACCGAAGCGCACGACGCGCAGTACGTGCGGTCCCGACGCGCGGAGCATCCAGGCGATGCGCAACGTGCCGTCGACGGCGTGTGCCTCCACGTGGGCGCCCCGCAGTAGCGCGCGCACCGCCGCGGCCTTGTCCGGTTTGCCCTGCCGCTCGTAGAGGCGGGCCATCGTCTCGGACGCCAGCTCGGGCGGGAACGGCGGGTCGAGCTCCTCCTCGCCGGTCACTGCAACAACTCGCCTGCCCGCGCGATGTCCAGCCGGATCTGCCGCACCAGCGCATCGGGCGACGCGAAGCGCAGCTCGGCGCGGAGCTGTTGTTTGAGCAGCAGCGCCATCCGCGCGCCGTAGAGGTCGCCCTGGTAGCCAAGGAGGTGCGCTTCGATCACAGGCGAGACCCGGTCGGCAAACGTCGGAGCCATGCCGATGTTGACGACCGCCGCGTGTCTCTCGTCCCTCACCTCAGCCCACGCCGCGTAGACGCCGGGAGGCGGCAGCAACTCGCCCTCGGGCTCCACGTTGGCGGTGGGAATCCCCAGCGTGCGCCCACGGCCGCGACCGGGAACGACGGTTCCCGTGACCTCGAAGGGGCGTCCGAGCAACAGCGCCGCGGCCGAGAGCCTCGCCTGGAGGACGAACTCGCGGATCTTGGTGCTCGACACGACCAAGCCGTCAACGGCGACAGGCGAAACCGTGACGGCGGCGAAGCCCAGTCGACCGCCCATCTGCTCGAGCGCCTTCGCGGTGCCGGCCCGTTGGCGCCCGAACGTGAAATCGTACCCCACCACGACCTCGACCGCGCCGAGTGCGTCCACGACGATCTCGCGGACGAACCGCTCAGCATCCCGTGCCGCGAATCCAAGGTCGAACGGCTGCACGACCAGCGTATCGATATCGCACGCCGCGATCAGCTCGGCCTTTCGCTCCGCGCCCACGATGAGCGGCGGCGCCAAGTCCGGCGCCAGCACGCGCGCCGGGTGTGGATCGAAGGTGAGCGCCACGGACTCCGCGCCGCGCCGCCGGGCGTGCTCGACGGCGATGCGCAGCAGGTGCTGATGTCCCACGTGCACGCCGTCGAAGTTGCCCAGCGCGACGGCCGGCGCGCGGAGTTTCCGGGGAAGGGCTTCTGCATCCCGGAAGCGTTCCATGCCAGCGTTCCTATAGTGGAAGGCGGCTAGTCCTTCAACCCACGCGGGTGCACTACGACGCCGCCGTTCTTCACGTCGATGGACCCGCCCTCGATCGCCCAGCGCAGACCCTCGCCCTCCACTTCAAACCGGCCGAACGCCGACTTGAGGGGCGCGCCGAGCGGGATCTCGCGGTCATCCACCATGATGCGCAGTCCCGCCGGCATGCGCGCCGCGAATCGATTTTTCGCGAGCGACTCCGCCACCGGGCGCCAAAAGAGCAGCGTTCCGCGCGCGCCGAGATCGAGCCGCACCGGGGTGATCCAGACGCGCCGGCCGCCGTCGATGCGGCGCAGGCCGCGCGCATCGACACGCCGCGCGCCCTCGGGCAGCGGCGCCGGAAGCTCCACGGCGATGACGCCGATGCCGCCGGCCGCCTCGACCTGACTCCAGAGCACCGCGCGCTCACGTCCCGCCATCATCGAACGGCGCTCGGCCGCGTCCAGCAGCAGCGGCCAGGCCAGTCGCAGACGCGCGGCCTCGGCGGCCTTGCGCGTGTCGCCTTTCACCGACAGCCGAACCAGGTCCTCGAGCGCCGCGATCCGCCCGAACGCCTCGTCCCGCCAGCCCGGCCGGACTGCATCGAGGAGGCGGCCGATCCCGACCACGAGCCGGCCGAGTCGACCGTCGGCGCCTTCCGCGTCCACGGGCGTTCCCAGCAGCGCGCGTGCCGCCACATACGCGGTAAGGGTGCTGCGCTCGACCTGCAACTCGAACTTCCGCGCGCGGGGCGGCAGCCGGGCGAGGCGCGCGGCGCGCACGCCCAGCCACTCGCGGGCCCGATCGGCGATGCCGGCGGAATCCCCCGCGATCACCTCGTCGAGCACGCGCTGTTCGAGCTCGATCGCGCCGTTGTTGGCGGCGTCGTCCTCGTCGTAGGCGAGGCGATCCTCCAGCGTCGGCGCCGCGATCCGCTCACCGGCGAACGCCGCGAACGCCGCCGCGGCCAGCAGCCGCACGGGCTGCTTGCTTTCCAGCAGCTCGCGCATCTCGACGCACGCGGTGCGATGGCCCTGGACGGTGGCCCACGCCACCCCCCAGCATTCGCCGGCCGCCGGCGCCCAGATCGCCACGCGCCCGTGGGTCTTGTACTGGCGCCCGACCGGCGGCTTGGGATGCCCAACCAACAGCATCGATCGGCCCGGCTGGTAGACGGCGATCGGAATGGCCGCCAAATCGAATCCCGGCCAGAGGTCCGGCTTTTTCTCCGCGATCTGGTCGATCCCGTCGAACGCGCCCATCACGCGCCCGGACTCGTCCGCCGACAACGTCTGCGCCGCCGCCGGCGCCACCAATGCGATCAAGGCCACGCTGGCTCTCATCATGACCACCTTAGACTTAGACGCAGCCCAGCTCTTCAGCTTCGGCGGAATTCTTTGCGGGTGGTCGCGAAATGAAAAGCCCTGGTGCCGCCGAGCACGAACACGTATCACTCCGCCTGCCATCCCGGGTACGGCCGTGCCTGCTTGACCCAGATCCGTGGCTCGCCTGAAACGCCGTCGAGCTTCCAGTCGACCTCGAGAGCATAGAAAGCATCCGGGTCTGTTCCGTACGCCTCGCGGAAGAACTCGTGGATCGCCTTTAGCGAAACGCCCAACTCGTATGTCTGCGCTCGCGTGAGCACCGTCTGTCCGTCCGGGATCAAGCTCGAGTGAGCGATGAATGAAATCGGCTGGTTCGGCAGGTCGTGGTAGTAGAGGAACTGGTCGGTCGTCACGCCCGGGGGCGGGAGAACGACCGATTCCTCGCCCACCTGCGCGTTTACGTAGAAAGCGGGCTCGAGGCCCCCCTGATCGAAGAGGTTCGCGGTGACCGCCACGCCGTTCGCTTCCTCAGCCGTGAACGAGAGGTTGACCAGGAACGCCATTGCGACCGCTGAGTGGTCGATGCGGCGGTACTCGCGCTCCTCGAAAGCGCGGAAGCGCCAGATGCTCGACCAGACGCGCCGGACCGCATCAAACACGGGCCGCGCCGGATCGTCGGGGTCGCCGCCGTGCGATTCGTAGAGCCCCGCGCCCGTGAAGCCTTCGAGGTCCTCCGCGTTCGTGCTGGACCGGAACTTGACGCGGGGCGCGTCCGGCCAACGTGCAGCGAGCTTGCCAAGGAGGAGCGCCTCGAAGTCTGGATTGACCGGGGCCGCCTCCATGTCCACCCGCAGCTGATCGAGGCGCGCCGCCCGGACAGCGGGGTCATCGCGCGCGGCCTCGTCCGCCAGGATTTCG
>Ga0247727_10016063_pt1 | contig 12154 bp, 7 predicted proteins | sample WisWelCaveWW1625_FD_202498 | JGI IMG/M metagenome (GOLD analysis project Ga0247727, IMG submission 202498) | Biofilm microbial communities from Wishing Well Cave, Virginia, United States - WW16-25 | ecosystem: Environmental > Aquatic > Deep subsurface > Groundwater > Cave microbial mat | place...
TTAGCGACGTATATCGTCCACTTCGGGCTGCATACGCATGGGCGCCCGCTTCTATCGCGCGCCAATCGTTGCCCGTCGCGATCACGATTGGATCAATGCCGTTCATAATGCCCTTGTTGTGCGTGGCCGCGCGGTACGGGTCGGCGGCGGCGAAGGCGTAGGCCTCGAGGATACGATCACGCACCTCCGCCCCCGCGTAGGGGCGACCACGAGGGTCGCCCCTACGCGGATCGCCCCCACCCTCGTGGTCGCCCCTACGCGGATCACCCCCAAACGCCAATTCGTCCACCGAGATCACGCACCGCGCCTTCGCCATGCGGCGGTCGGTGAGGTTGGAGAGGATGCGCAAATGTACGCGCCCGCCCGTGATCTGCTCCACCGTCGGCGCGAGCGCCTCGCACACGGTATTAATCGCGTTCGCTCCCATCGCGTCGCGCGTGTCGTAAATCACGTGCAGAACCAGAAACGGGCCGATGGGCGAGTCGTCGATCCAGCGCACCTCAATATCCCGCGCCCCGCCCCCGCGCCTGACGATGGACGGGTTCACCTGGTTCGCCAACGCGAGCAGACGCGCCTTGTTCGCGATGATCGCCTCCTGCGCCAATCTCCAGTCGTGAGTCTCCAGCAATTGAAGTTGCCCAATCATCTCCGGCTCGGTCGTCTCGGCGATGAAACCGAAACCGCCGCCCGCCCGCGCCAGCTTCGCCATGAACGAGGCGCTGGCGACGACGGACGGCTCCTCGATCACCATCGGCACGAGCACCTCACGCCCGTTGACGACGAAGTTAGCGGCGATGCCCAGCGGCAGGGCGTGTACGCCGATTACGTTTTCGATCATGTGATCGGCCTGCGCGGGCGTCAGCCCGCCGGAGCCATCCAGCGCGGCGAGTTCCGGCAGCGCGAGTTGCGCCCACGCGGCGATGATCTGCGCGCGCTCGGTGAGCGGCTTTTGATAGAAGCCGGGGAGGCGGGAAGTCTTGTTGGTCATAACTTTAGTTCAAGCCCCGCTCATCGCATTAATGAAATCCTGAAGCGTGCCGCGCCCGTCAACGCGCATGCGCGTCCAGGTGTAGCGGTCGGCGTAGGTATGCACGCGCCCGCTGTGCGTGGTGACGCCGCCCCACAGGTTGGCCTCCGCCGCAATCGTCAGCGTCAGGTCGTCATACCTGCCCGCCGGGTAGCACAGGAAGCGCGGCCTGACGCCGAGGTTCGCTTCAATCGTCTGCATGGAGCCGAGGATTTGATAAACCTGAAAATCGCGTTTGCGCCCGGCGAGTTCGTCGTGCGTCTTAGTGTGCGGCTCGATGCGCCAGCCGGCGGCATGCAACGTCTTGGCCTGATCCCAGGTGAGATATTGCGGCAAGCCCTTGTCCATGAACTCTGTGATCACGAATACCATACCGGTGAAGCCGTAAGCCTGCATAGTCGGGAGCGCGTTATCCATCAGCGCGCGGTAGCCATCGTCAAACGTGATCACTACCGCTTTGGCCGGCAGCTCTCGGCCCAGCGCCAGCGCCTCGATCAGATCATACAGGCTCAACGCCGCGTAGCCGTGATCGTGCAGATACTTCATCTGCGCGGCGAAGTCATCCGGCTTGACGGTCAGCCCCCGCCGGATCGCATCCGCGTTCTTGGGCCATGACTCCACGTAGTGGTACATCAAAATCGGCAAACGGATTTGGCGCTTGGCGGCAGCGGAGTCCGGTGTGGGCAGGGCAGGTGGGGTTGGGGTTTGAGTTGGAGTGTGAGTCGCGGTAGCGGTTAGAGCTGGTGATTCTGTAGCCGTTGCGGGAAGCACTGTGGTGGAGGGCGCCACGGTGATAGTGGGCAGAGTAGTCGTCGGCGCCGGCCTAGCCGGTGTGCTCAAAGACGCCGGCGCGCAGGCGGTGAGCAACACGATCCATATCAGCCTAAACTGAGCCAGGCGCATGAAACGATGATAGCATACTGCTTACCGCTCACTGTTCACTCTTTACTTTTCACTCCCCATGCCGCCCGACTCTTCTGTCCCGCTTTGGCTCTGGCGTGTCGTGACCTGGGGCTTCGGTGTTGCGTTGGTCGCAGTAGCGGCGCTGGCCGTGGCGCTTGCCAACGGCCTGGCCGATCCGCCGCGCGCCGGGCCACTGCTCTGGCAGGATGATTTCAAGCAGGCCACCGCCCGTTGGCAATGGATCGCGGCGGAGGGCGCTACTTTAGCTCCGCGGGATGGCGCGCTGGTGGCCGGCTTCACTGCGCCGGATCAAACCGTGTTCGCGCTCGCGCCGGGCGTGGCGGGCGATTTCACGCTGGAGATCGCCGGGGCGCAGACCGAGGGCGCACTCGGCGCGCAGTACGGTCTCGTCTTCGACTGGCAGGATGCTCATCACTACAGCGCCGCCCTCCTCAACGGCAACGGTTATGCCGAGGCCTATCAACACAGCGGCGCCTCGCGCGCGGACTGGTTCACGTGGGCGCAGTGGCCGCATATCCTCTTCGGAACGGGGGCCAACCGCGTGCGCGTAGATGTGCGCGACACGCGCGTGATCGCGCGCCTCAACGATGAGGTGTTAATGGAGGCCACGCTGGCGCGGACCGGCGGAGGCCGATTGGGGGTGATGGCGCGGAGCATCGGCGCGGGCCGCGTGGTGTTCAGTTGGGTGAGGGTATGGGGGAAATAGAGAAAGAGACACAGTGTCCCTTCGTGTGGCTTTATGGACTGGGAGCCGAATTAGCTCTTGAGGAACTGAGTGTCCATGAAGTAATCCAGCCAGATGAAGGCGATCCCGCCGAACGACAGGATCAACAACAGGACGTTGCTCAACGCGAACTTCACAAACGTCGTGCCAAAGCCGAAGTGGTACCCGAACGCCAGCGGGATACGCAGATAAACAATCGCGGCGGTGATAGCGAGGCCCACGACCAATGAAATAGCGATCACGGCGATACGCTTGGGTTGCATTCAATCTCCTCCAGGATAAAGGCAAAACGACAGGTTGGTCAGATTTTATTCCAATCGCGCACCGCCGTCAAAGCCGGGCGTCAGCCTCTTTTTATGTGGGCCGATAAAGTTTTGCCTACGGCCAAATAACCGCCTTCGTTCCAACAAAAACTGAAGTTGGTTTGCACGCCAACCCCTCCCAACAAACGCACACTACGAACAGCCTTGCTTCAATGCTAGAGTCCTGAACAGTTCTTCGCTCTTCCTTTAGGGGGCGCATTGATGCACGTTCTACACAGGTTCTCCATTTCTCTTCTCACGCTCAGCCTCGTCGGCGGTCTCGTCGCGAGTATGTTGTTCCCCAGTCTGCCCGCGCACGCCGATGCGCTCGACGCCACCGCTGTCGCGACATCGGCGGCTACCCCGGTGGATACGCCGCTGGCGAGCGCCACGCCCGTGAGCACGGCCACATCGCTTCCCACGGCAACGCCATCGGCCACATTAACCGATACGGCTTCACCCACTTCAACGCCGGAGTCCGCCACGCCAACACTCGCCGCCACCGCGGTACTAACGCAGACCGCTACTGCGACAACGATAAGCGACGCAACGCCGACGTTAACGCTTGAACCCACCCAGACCCTCACCATCACTCTAACTCCAACTGCCATCCCCGCCCTCGTCATCTACCTCGCGCCGCCGCCTGTGCCTCTGCCGCTCGCTGGGGCACTGCCGGAAGAGCTGGCTGTCGCCGGCATCGCGTCTTCAACCTCCGTCGTCATCAGCGAGTTCCGCACTCGCGGGCCGGGCGGCGGCAGTGATGAATTCGTCGAGCTTTACAACTTATCCGGCAGTCCGGTGGATTTGGGCGGCTGGCGGATCAGCGGCTCGAATAACGCGGGAACCATCAGCACGCGCGTAACGATCGGCGCGGGCACGGTGTTGGGGCCGGGCTGTCATTTCCTGGCGGCCAACAGCGGCGGCTACTCCGGCGGTGTGCCGGCCAACGCCACTTACGGAACCGGCATCACGGATGACGGCGGCCTCGCCTTGATCGACTCGGCCAGCTTCATCGTGGATCAGGTGGGGCTGAGCGCGGGATCCGCGTACAAGGAAAGCGCAACGCTTGCGCCGTTGAGCACCAATATAGATCGCGGCTACGAACGTTTCCCCGGCGGTGGTGTGAATGGTCAGGATACAGACAACAACGCGGGCGATTTTCAGGTGCTGGCCCCCAGCGCGCCGCAAAACCTGAGCAGTGCGTGCGGCGCGCCGACCGCTACCGCGACGCCAACAGCCACCGCAACATTGCCGGGCGCGGCTACGTCCACCGCTACACCTTCTGATACCCCTACTGCGACGCCGACCGACACGCCCACTCAAACCCAAACTCCAACGGCCACACCAACTCTAACCGCTACCGCGACTCAAACCCCAACTGCCTTGCCCGGCTCAGCGCTAATCAATGAAGTTGTCACCGATCCACAACAAGATTGGAGCACCAGCAACTTCGACGGCGCGTCCGGCGGCGGCACGGTCAGCGACACCGATGAATTTGTGGAACTGCTCATCACCACCAGCGGCCTCAACCTGACCGGCTGGACGATTGAACTGCTCGACGGCTCGGATGTCACCGGCGACCTGACGGCGAGCGGAGCGTTCCAAACGGCGCGCTACGCGGGCGGCGGCTCGTTCACCAACACGGCGGCGGGCGATTATCTCGTGCTGGGCAACGTGCGCGGCAGTGGTTCGATGAGCAATGCAATTCTGGTCGTGCTCAAGGATGCGGCCGGGATCGTGATCGATAGCGTTCAACTCGGCGCAGGCGGAGCGCCGGACGGCAACGCCACCAACCCCGCCGATGAAGCTGTGGCGCGCGTCCCCAACGGCTCGGCCACGTTCATCAAGCAGACCGTGACGCTCGGCGCATCCAACGATCTCGCGCCCGCCACGCCCACGCCAACCGCCGCCGTTGCAACGCCGACGCGCACAGCGACGATCACACGCACCCCCACTCCAACTCTAACTCTAACTCCAACCGCTATCGCCTATCCGCCGCTCGCCGTCATTATCAACGAAGTCGCCTGGGCGGGCACGGCGGCCTCCTCGTCGGATGAGTGGATCGAATTGTTCCACCCCGGCGCAATGCCCATCGCGCTCGGCGGCTGGACGCTCTCTGATGGCGGCGACATCAACATCACCTTCCCGGCGGGTTTGATCATCAACCCGGGCGGCTATCTTCTATTGGAGCGCACCGACGACGCGACCGTCTCTGACATTGGCGCGGACGTGCTTTACAGCGGCGGCCTGAGCAACAGCGGTGAGACGCTGACCTTGCGGGATGCGATGAGCAACGTGATTGACACCTCGAACGGCGATGGCGGCGCGTGGCCAGCCGGGGATGACGGGCAATATGCAACGATGGAGCGCGTGAACGCCGGCTCAGACACCGACACGCAGGCGTGGCGCGGGCACAGCGGCGCGGCCAACGGCCTAGATGCTAACGGCGCGCCCCTGCGCGGCACGCCGCGCAACCTCAACTCACTCTATCGGCCTACACCCACGCCGCAAGCGTTCGCAACGGGCGTGCTGATCAACGAGTTCCTGCCCGCCCCTGGCGCTGGCGCGCAGGAGTTCATCGAGTTGATCAACACCGGAGGGGTCGCCGTTGATCTCTCCGGCTGGATGCTGGACGATGTCGAGGGCGGCAGTGCGCCCAAGGCGATCCCCGGCGGAACGACTCTTCGACCAGGAGAAATTCGCGCCTTCGACTTCTCCGGCCTCAACAACGACGGCGACTCCGCCCGCCTGCTCTTCCCGGATGGCCGCGTGGCAGACTCGTCCGGCTACAGTCGCGATCCGGGCGAGAACGTCAGTTGGGCGCGCCTGCCCGACGGCGGCGGTTGGAGCGATCGCGGCCAGCCCTCGCCCGGCGCGTCAAACGTGGGCTTGCCGGATGACGGCCTTTCCGGCGGCACGGCGGCGGGCGTTCCGATTGGCACGTTCAGGCAGTGGCCGGTCGGCGCGTGGGCCACGCTCACCGGGCGCGTGACGGCCTTTGCGCCGCTGTTCGGCAAGCGCGTGATCTACATTCAAGACGAGACGGGCGGGATCGCGGTCTACCTCGGGCGCGGGGATTGGCCTGCATTGGAGCTTGGTCAGCCAGTGACGGCGCTGGGCTATTCACGCCTGCGGAGCGGCCAGCTTCAATTCTATGCGCGCAACTTGTCGTTGGTCAGTTTTGCGCCGCTGGATGGGCAGGTCGTTGCGCCGCGGGTGGGTGTGCCCGTGAATGCGGAGACCGCCGGCTCGCTCGTCACCCTCACCGGGCGCGTTGTGCGGTTGGAAGCTCACGCCTTTTGGCTCGACGATGGCGCTGGGCCAGTCCGCGTGTTCTTCGCCTCGTCCACCTCCCTGCGCCGCCCCAAAGTGAAGCGCGGCGAGATGGTCACCGTGACGGGCATTGTCGTCGCCCTCACCGCCACGCGCACGCGCGCCGCTGGTTATCAGCTTCAGCCGCGCTTTGTATCCGATCTGCCGGGTTTGCGCATCCCGGCTACGGGTCCGGCCTCGATTCCGCCTGAGCCTGAACCCACCGAAGAGCCGACGGCGACCCCGGGGCCGTGAACTGACAGTTCCATACCAAAAGCATCGTTTTCACCCCACGACCGAGCCGCCTTTCCAGGCGGCTCGGTCGCTTCATCACGGAACTCTCTGCTCACAAGGCGTGCGCCTCAGGCTATTCCGCGCCCACTCCAACCTGCCTCAAACCTTCACGCGCTCGAGGTCGTGCCATCGTACGCCGCTCTCAAACAAGTCACTAACGCCCCTGGCTGAGGAATCGGAGTAAGGTGTACATGATCACTGCATCACCTATTTGAATAGAACGAGATCGGATGATCGGGGATCGCATTTCGGAAGGAGCCAATATGAACAAGAAAATTCGGCTTCAAATGGGATTCAGGGCTTTGCTGGTCATGGCCCTGCTGGCGATGTTGGCTCTGAGCACAGGCGCACAACCTGGCACAGGTTCGCCCGTTTCCAATAGCGCCCCACACCGATCTGCCAGCGCAGTTGAGGTCTTGGAAACCTACGGCCAATTACCCTTGAGCTTTGAGCCGAACCAGGGGCAATTCGATGCTCAGGTTAAGTTCATTTCCCGCGGCGCTGGCTATAGCCTGTTCTTGACTCCCACGGAGGCGGTGCTGGTCTTGCGCAAACCGGCTGTGCAAGAGAGAGAGGACCCGACGGCCCTCGAGTCGGCGCTTGCCCAGGCTGAGGAGAAGCAGGCTGTCGAGCAGACCGTGCTGCGCATGCAACTCGTCGGCGCGAATGCTGCGCCCCAAATGGTGGGGCTGGAAGAACTACCCGGCAAGGTCAACTACTTCCTCGGCAATGATCCCGCCAAGTGGCGCGCCAACGTCCCCACCTATGCTAAAGTCAAATACCAAGATGTGTATCTTGGTGTAGATCTGGTCTACTACGGCAACCAGGGGCAATTGGAATACGACTTCGTCATCGCGCCCGGCGCTGATCCGGCAGTCATCCGGCTGGACTTCGCCGGCGCAGAGAAGCTCGAACTGGATGCTGAGGGTGAGTTGGTGATGAACATTGCCGGAGAGCAAGTGCGAATGCGCAAGCCGGTGATCTACCAGGAGCGTGACGGCAAACGGGAGGAAATCTCCGGCGGCTATGCGCTGCTGTCTCACGAAGCGGAAGAGGGCGAGGGTCTGCATCAGGTCGGCTTTCGCCTGGGCAGGTATGATACCGGCAGGCCTCTGGTCATTGATCCGGTCCTGGTTTACTCCACCTACCTCGGCGGCAGCGGCGGCGAATTCGTTCGCGGTTTCGCTGTCGATCCGAGCGGCAATGTTTATATCGCAGGTGGTACCTTCTCGACTAACTTTCCGACGGCGAATGCCGTGCAACCCGCATTCGGCGGCGGCTTTACTGATGAGTTCGTGACGAAGCTGAATCCGACGGGTGGATTTATCTACTCCACCTACCTCGGCGGCAGCGGCTCCGAAAGCAACTTCTCCGGTGGGGGTCTCAACAGCGTCGCTGTCGATCCGAGCGGCAACGCTTATGTCGTGGGGTCTACCAATTCAACCGACTTCCCGATCGCGAATGCCGTGCAATCCACCTTCGGCGGTGGCTTTACTGATGCCTTCGTGACGAAGCTGAGTGCCACAGGGGGACTCGACTACTCCACCTACCTCGGCGGCAGCGGCTCTGACACCATTTGGCGCCTCAATGCGGATGCGAGCGGCAATGCTTATGTCGCGGGCAACACCACTTCGTCCAACTTCCCGACCACTAATGCAGTGCAGCCCATATTCGGTGGCAGCAACGAAGATTTCTTCGTGACGAAGTTCAATGCTACCGGAGGAGACGTCTACTCCACCTACCTCGGCGGCAACGATCGCGAACTTTTTTTTCCTGACCTCACTGTGGATGCGAGCGGCAATGCTTACGTTACTGGTGTTACCCGTTCGCATAACTTCCCGACCTGGAATGCCGTGCAGTCCAACCACGGCGGCGGCCTTGAAGACGTCTTCGTAACGAAGCTGAATGCTACGGGAGAATTCGTCTATTCCACCTTCCTCGGCGGCAGCGCCATTGACGTTGCTAACCATTTCGCTGTGGATACGAGCGGCAATACTTTCGTCGCGGGGCATACCACTTCAGCCAACTTCCCGACCGTGAATGCTGTGCAGTCCACATTCCTCGGTGGCGGCATAGATGCATTCGTGACGAAGCTGAATGCTGCTGGCGGATTCGTCTACTCCACCTACCTCGGCGGCAGCGGCTTCGACCTCGATCGCGATTTCGCTGTAGATATCAGCGGCAACGCGTATCTTGTGGGTGATACCGATTCAACCAACTACCCGACCGCGAATGCCGTGCAGGCCACCTTCGGGGGTGGCCGGGATATTGTCATGACGAAGCTGAATGCCACAGGGGGACTCGTCTATTCCACCTATCTCGGTGGCAGCGGCTCCGATCAGCTTCCCGACCTCGCTGTGGATGCGAGCAGCAACGCTTATGTCGTAGGTGATACCGATTCAACCAACTTCCCGACCGCGAACGCCGTGCAACCCACATTCGGCGGCAGTCTGGATGCCTTCGCGACAAAGCTGAATGCCACAGGCGCGCTTGTCTACTCCACATATCTCGGCGGCAGCGACGTCGATATCATTCGCAACGTTGCTGTGGATACGAGCGGCAACGCTTATGGCAGAGGCACCACCGTATCAACTAACTTTCCGACCGCGAATGCTTTACAACCGAATCATGGCGGTGGTACCTGTGGCTTTGAGCCGTTCACCTTTCCTTGTTCTGACGTTATCGTAACGAAGCTGAATGCAACAGGTGGGTTTGTCTACTCCACCTATCTCGGCGGCAGCGGCAACGATTTCCCAAGTCATCTCGCTGTGGATGCCAGCGGCAACGCTTATGTTGTAGGGTCTACCTCTTCGCCCGACTTCCCGACCGCGAACGCCGTGCAGTCCACACTTGGTGGCTTTAGCAACCTCTTCGTGACGAAGATAGGGGATAACCAGCCACCCACCACCTACGCTGATGGGCCGTACAATGTGGGCGAGGGTGGGTCGGTCACTGTCACGGCCACCGGCAATGACCCCGAAGGCGGTTCGCTCACCTACGCTTGGGACCTCGACAACGACGGAACCTTTGAGACCTTAGGCCAAACCGCCACGTTCTCCGCCGCCAGCCTCGACGGCTCGAGCAGTTACACCATCGCCGTGCAGGTCACCGATAACGGTGGCCTTACAGCCACCGACCAGGCTACCGTCAACGTACTCAACGTCGCGCCGACGGCCAGTTTCGCCAGCACACCGGATACCCTGCTCCAGGGACAGTCAGCAACGCTCGTCTTCAGCAACCCGTTCGATCCTGGTACCGCAGATACCACAGCCGGGTTCCTGTATTCCTACGACTGCACGAACGACGGCACGTTTGAGCTTAGCGACTCGTCTGCCGCGTCGTACATCTGCGCGTATCCCACGAGCAGTGTCTTCGCCGCACGAGGTCGCATTGCAGACCAGGACGGCGGCTACACCGACTACACGGTTCAGGTCACGGTGCTGACCCCACGCCAGGGCATCGAAGGTCTCATCGTGCAAGTGCAGGCACTTGTCCCGGGAACATTGAATGGCGGCCAGGGCAATGCCCTGATCGCCAAACTGGAGGCGGCGATCCGGCAACTTGACCGGGGCAACGTCGCGACGGCGATCAACCAACTGGAGTCCTTCGTCAACCAGGTCAGCGCCCTGATTAGCGGCGGCGTGCTTCCGGCTGCGGAGGGACAACCACTGATTGACGCGGCCAACGGGATCATCGCGGCGCTCAGCGGCTAGGGATCGAAGCGGCATCGTTGCAGGTTATCCGGTGCTCGTGAAGGAGTATCCTGATGAAACGACAAATTTCCCTCACAGTGCATCTTGCCCTGGCGCTGGCGGTGGCTTTGCCTGGCGCGCCGCCCGCCTCCGCCGCGGCGCCCGCTCCCTTCCAGACGTACGCGGTCACCGACCTGGGCACGCTCGGCGGCCCAAACAGCTTCGCCCTCGACATGGACGCCGCCGGCCAGATCGTGGGCGTAGCGGAAACGGCCACCCACACCCAGCGCCCGTTCCTGTACAGCAACGGGGTGATGAGCGACCTGGGCACGCTCGGCGGCTGTTGCGGGCTGGCCTCCAGCCTCAACGCCTCGGGCCAGATCGTCGGTCAGGCCGACACCACCGACGGCAACCGGCGCGCGTTCCTCTACAGCAACGGAGTGATGACCGACCTTGGCACACTCGGCGGGCCTGACAGCCGCGCCTTTGACAACAACGACGCTGGCCACATCGTCGGCATATCGCGCCCGTTCGGCAGTGGGTTCCAGCACGCTTTCCTCTACAGCGGCGGAGTGATGACCGACCTGGGCACACTTCCCGGGGGCAACACCAGCTACGCCAATGGCATTAACGCCTCGGGCCAGATCGCCGGCTGGTCTGGCCCAGGCACCGGCATATCTCAGGCTCACGCTTATCTCTACAGCAATGGGGTGATGGCCGATCTCGGCACGCTAGGTGGCAGCCGCAGTGTGGCCTACGAGCTTAACGACTCTGGCCGGGTGGTCGGCTGGTCGGACCTCACCGGCGACGGAAGTTTTCACAGCTTCCTTTACAGCAACGGGGCGATGACCGACCTGGGCACGCTCGGCGGCGATTTCAGTTTGGCCACCGGCATTAACGCCTGCGGCCAGGTGATCGGTTGGTCACACACTGCCGACACCCAACAACACGCTTTCCTTTACAGCAACGGGGTAATGACCGACCTGAACGATTTGATCCCGGCTGACTCCGGCTGGGAACTCACCTACGCCGCTGCAATCAATGCGGGCGGGCAAATCGTGGGTTGGGGCGTGATCAACAGCCAAACGCACGCTTTTCTCCTGACGCCCCGCTCCCTGTCTGAACTGATCGACGATCTCATCGCCCTCGTGCAGAGCTTCAACCTCCCACAGGGCATTGAGAACAGCCTGATTGTCAAACTACAGAACGCCCAAAGCGCCCTCGCCCGGGGCGACACCACGGCCGCCCTCAACCTGCTCGACGCATTTATCAACCATGTGGACGCCCAGGCGGGCAAAGCCCTGACCATCGCTCAAGCCAATCAACTCATTGCCGGGGCGAACCAAATCAAGACGGCGCCAGGGTGTCACTGATACGCTCATGCCAGAGCCGTAAGGTTGTCCGGCTTGAAGAGACCGGCGCGGTCTGCCCCGCCGAATCTTCAGGCCGGAGCGCGCCAATTCCACGGTGCCGCCCGCCAGAACTGTAAACCATTTCTTCACCCGCCCGAATTGCCCTCCGGCGTGCCCCGTGCTAAACTCAGCGTTACGCAAATTCATTCGGCCCGTCGCATCATTGAGCTTAGCGAACTGCATAGGAGTGCAACCCAGCCGTGCGCGTAAAATTCTGGGGGGTGCGGGGATCGATCCCCACCCCGCTCACCACGGAGCAACTGCGCGAGAAGCTGTTCCGGGCGCTCTCCGGCGCATCCGGCGTTAATCTGTCTGACCCGGCCGATGTGCAAGCCTACATTGCCGGCCTGCCGCCTCCCGTCCGCAACGTGGTGGGGGGCAACACCACCTGCGTGGAGGTGGACACCGGCACGGACATGATCATCGTGGACTGCGGCTCCGGGATGCGCCAGCTCGGCCTCAGCCTG
>Ga0247727_10016064_pt1 | contig 12153 bp, 8 predicted proteins | sample WisWelCaveWW1625_FD_202498 | JGI IMG/M metagenome (GOLD analysis project Ga0247727, IMG submission 202498) | Biofilm microbial communities from Wishing Well Cave, Virginia, United States - WW16-25 | ecosystem: Environmental > Aquatic > Deep subsurface > Groundwater > Cave microbial mat | place...
TCTGGATGCTTCCGGCGTGTGGCTCATTCGGGCGCTTATTATTTCATTTTTTCTTTCCTCACTGAAAACTATTCCGTCTATTCTTTTGGAGCGTCGACTTGAGTTTAACAAGCTCGTTGTGCCTCAAATAGCTGAAACTCTTGGATTTTATATCGTAGCCGTCGTTTTGGCGGCTCGGGGCTATGGAGTAGCAAGTTTTGTTTGGGCAGTGCTTGTGCGAGCAGTCGTAGGACTTCTGGGTATTTACCTGGTTTCGCCGTGGCGCATATCGATAGGAGTGTCGCTGCCTGTAGCCCGAAAGCTTATGCGATTTGGTATACCGTTTCAGCTCAATTCGTTTCTTGCGCTTCTCAAAGACGATCTTTTGACTATTGTGCTGGGGAAAATATTAACGCTCACTGAAATTGGCTATATCGGATGGGCGAAAAAGTGGGCAGAGGTTCCGCTCCGGCTTATTATGGACAGCGTCATTCGGGTAACGTTTCCCATGTATGCCCGACTGCAAAATTCAAAAGAGACGCTCAAAAAAGCTATCGACAATACACTGTTTGCCTTGGCCGCATTACTTTTGCCGATTTCGACCGGACTCCTGTTTTTCGTGGGACCTGCAATTTTTCTCATTCCAAAATATGCGAAATGGGAACCAGCACTTATGTCATTTTATCTTTTTGTTGTCACGGCTGCCATAGCTGCTTTTTCCACGACACTGACCAATGCACTAAATGCCATAGGAAAAATTCGTCAGACGTTGAATCTCATGATTTTATGGACAATTCTTGGATGGGTATTCACGTTATTATTTGTCCATGTATTTGGTTTTGTAGGAGTAGCACTTGCGTTATTTGTCATTTCGGGAACTATCGTTCTTGTCATTATGCTTGTGCGCCGGTTTGTAGACATAGCAATTGTTGAAAATTTTCGGACGCCACTTTTGGGAGTGCTCCTTCAGGGGGGGTGGTATGTCACGATGCTTAGTAGCCCCCCCTATTCGTGGTTAGGTCTTACTGGTGTGGCTATGGTCGGTGTTATACTGTATGGAGTCGTTTTATGGGTCTTTGAGCGAAAAAGAATTGTAAAGCTCTATGAAACAAACGCTTAGTGTTGTTATTTCTGCTTTTAATGAAGGGAAAAAATTGGAACGCACGTTGGCGTCTGTATTATGGGCTGATGAAATTGTGGTGGTAGACAATGAATCGACAGATGATACTGTGCAGATTGCGGCAAAATATACAAAGAAAGTTTATTCTCATCCAAATGATCTGATGCTCAACAAGAACAAGAATTTTGGATTTGGAAAGGCGACTACTGCGTGGATACTTAATCTTGATGCAGACGAAGTAGTTACGCCTCAATTACGAGAGGAGATAGAGAGAGTTATCAAAAAAAATGACCCTCAATTTGATGGGTTCTGGATTACACGAAAAAATATAATTTTTGGCAAGTGGATCCGACATGGATTCTGGTGGCCAGACAAGCAACTTCGACTATTTCGCAAAAATAAAGGAAAGTTTCCCTGTCGGTATATCCATGAATATATTACGGTAGATGGAGGCGCTGAGCAATTGAAAGAACCATATGTACATTATAATTATGAAACCGTATCGCAATATATAGCCAAATTAGATCGTTGTACGACAAGCGAAGCACACGAATACACCAAAAGCGGATATACATTTTCGTGGTACGACGCAATCCGGTTCCCTTCTTCTGATTTTCTCAAAGTGTATTTTGCTCAGGGGGCGTACAAAGATGGTTTGCACGGATTGATTCTGAGTATTTTACAAGCGTTTTATTCATTCGTGATCTTTGTAAAGTTGTGGGAAATGCGTGATTTTCCTGATATTTCTATTACGAATGTTCAAATGAATAAAGAGTACGACCATGCGAACAAGGAGTTTGCATATTGGTACTTGTCAACGCGTCTAAACGAGGAAAAGAATCCCCTGATGCGTCTATTGTTGAAGGCGCGACGAAGATTGTTATGAATCGTCAGTCTGTTGTTATTATTCTGGTAAATTGGAATGGTCAAAAGGACACCCTTGTATGTCTTCGTTCGCTTGAGAAACTTAAAAGTAATCGGTATGATCCAATTCTTCTCGTTGTTGACAATGCTTCGAGGGATGATTCTGTCGCAGTTTTACAAAAGCAGTTTCCAAAAGTGAAACGTATTGCTTTACCCTCTAATCGTGGTTTTACGGGAGCCAATAACGTTGGCATGCAGTGGGCTGTCGATCACAATGTCGACCATGTGTGGATTCTCAATAATGACACCCTTGTCGATCCGAATGCGCTTGCCCTTTTTGACGTGTTTGATGATCCGAAAGTAGGAGCAGCAGGATCAAAAATATATTTTGCTGCCGGAGCAGAATATCACAAACACAAATACAGGAAAAAAGACCTGGGTCGCGTCTTGTGGTTTGCCGGCGGCATGCTGGATTGGGATAATCTATATGCATCTCATCGCGGTGTGGATGAGGTCGATCACGGACAATATAACGAGGTGGAACAAACGGATTTTATTACTGGCTGTTCCTTTGGCATGCCAACGAGGGTCATAAGAAATGTTGGTATGTTTGATGATAAATATTTTGCATATTTGGAAGATGTCGATCTTTCTTTTCGTATACAACAGGCAGGATACAGAACGGTATACAATCCCGCTTCTATTGTGTGGCACATGAATGCTTCCTCTTCAGGCGGCGCAGGAAGCCCAATGCATCAATATTTTCAGACGCGCAATAGATTACTTCTTGGCATGCGCCACGCTTCATTGAGAACGAAATTTGCTTTGATGCGACAAGCTGTGCGCCACATAGCTGGTGGTTCTCCAGCAGAAAAAAAAGCTGTTCGTGACGCAATACTTGGCAGATTTGGAGCGTATCATGGGTAAATTGATAAGCGGCGTTATCATCGCAAAAAACGAAGATGCTCGTATACAAAAAGCAATAGATAGTCTTCACTTTGTCGACGAAATTATTGTTATTAACAATGGTTCAACGGATAAAACCGTGGAGGTGGCACAAAAAAATTCCGTTCGTGTCGTAGACGCATCAGATTCATCGTTTGCTCATTTACGAAATCTTGGAAAACAAGAATCACGCGGCAAATGGGTGCTCTACGTTGATGCAGATGAAGTTATACCACAGTCTTTAGCCAGCGAAATTCAAACAATAATAAAACGCACGACTCCTGTATGCTATTTTATCCGTAGAAATAATTATTATTTAGGGCAAAAGTGGCCCACGCAAGACAGAATGCAGCGCTTGTTTTTGAAAGAGGCTTTAATCAATTGGCACGGTGATCTCCACGAAACACCTACGGTAAAAGGGCAGACTGCTGAGTTAAACGAGCCATTAAATCACGATACCCATCGAACGCTTGAAGAGATGCTTTTAAAGACGAATGAGTGGTCCAAAACTGAAGCGTTGTTACGATATAAGGCATCTCACCCTCCTATTGTCGCGTGGCGCCTTTTGCGGATGTTTTTTACAGGATTTTTCCAAACATATGCGACGGGCGGCGGCTGGCGCGCTGGAACCGTTGGCATGATTGAAAGTATGTATCAGGGATTCAGTTTATTCATTACGTACGCCAAGCTGTGGGAGCTGCAACAAAAGAAAAAATGAAACGTTTCTGGGCTCTTGGATGTATTGTAGTCGTTTGGTTAATTTTTTCTGCCCCGTATTTTATTAAGGGAACGATTCCATTTCCATCTGATTATTTAGTGACTTTTTTTCCACCCTGGAACAGTGAGTACGGGATGCCCGTCAAAAACAACGCAATGCCTGATGTCATTACGCAGATATTTCCGTGGAAAAAGTTGACGATCGAGACATGGAAAAACGGGCAAATACCTCTGTGGAATCCGTATAGTTTTTCTGGCACGGCGCATGCCGCTAATTATCAGTCAGCCGTATTTTCGCCGGTGAATTTGTTATTTTTTGTTTTTCCATTTCTTAGCGCCTGGAGCTTGATGGTGCTCTTACAGCCGCTTGTAGCGGCAGTGGGTATGTATCTATTTTTGCGCCGATTTGGTCGCAGTCAAGTAGGAGCTGTCATTGCATCGATCGCGTTTATGTTTTGCAATTTTATGACCACATGGATGGCGTATGGGACGCTTGGATGGGCAATAGCATTCCTGCCTTGGGCGCTTTGGGCAACTGTTGTCAGGGCAAGGGCCCTTTTGGCAATCAGTATCGCATTTTCCTTTTTGTCAGGACATTTTCAGATAAGCTTGTATGTGTTAGCCACGATTTTTGCATTTATTTTATATCTTCGCAAATTCAATCTTCTTTGGTATGTACTATTAGGCCTTCTTCTTGCCTCTCCACAACTTTTTCTTGGGTTTGATGCATACCTCTCCTCTACCAGAAGTTCAGGTATCGGAAAAATAGAAGTTATTCCGTGGCAGTATCTTATTACTATTTTCGCACCTGATTTTTTTGGTAATTCGGTGACACGTAACGACTGGTTTGGTCATTATGCCGAATGGGGTTCTTTTGTGGGCGTTGTTCCGCTTCTTTTGGGCATTCTCGCGCTGATAAAAAGATCAAAAGACGGAAGATCCTTTTTTATATTTCTTTCTATTTTTTCTATCCTATTGGCATTCGCCTCTCCCATTAACGATCTTATATATGCACTTAAACTTCCTGTATTATCTACAAGCGCTTCTTCCAGAATAATAGTGCTGTTTAGCCTAGCTCTCAGCGTTTTAGCGGCCTTTGGATTTGATGATTGGAAATCACGCAAAAAATCTTTCGTATGGTTTGTCATCTGGGGATGTGTAGGATTGATTGTATTATGGGTATTTCTTCTTGCTGGTCAAGCATTTCCTGTGGATAAACTTGCTATTGCCAGGCGAAATAGTATTTTGCCGACCGCTATTGCTATCGTATCGTTACTCTTTATGCTCTTGGGCAAAGTGAGAAAAAAATTTATGAGAGAAATTGTTATTGTGACCCTTCTTATACTTGTAGTATTTGATTCTCTCCGATTCGTCATCAAGTGGATGCCGGTAGGTGCACGAGAATATATGTATCCGGAAGTAGAATCAATGACTTTTCTCAAGACCCATATTGGTTATGATCGAGTATTTGGGAATATCGGAAACGAAGCCGCTGGGGTATTTAAACTTCCGATCATTGAAGGGTACGACGCTATGTACCAGGGGAGGTACGCCGAGTTTATTAATGCCGCTGAAACTGGAATTGCTGCTCATGGCGGCAGATCGGTGGTGCAGTTTGGTAAGCACGGAAAGTTTAAAACCGATGTGTTGAAGCTTTTGGGGGTGCGATATATATACCACCGCCTCAGTGACGGTAGAAATAGCTGGGCGTTTCCGTTTTGGGAATATCAAGAGTCGGGAGATATGAAGATTATCTTTAACGACCAAAAGTATCAAGTGTTTGAGTTTTTGAAGGCCTACCCCAGAGCGTTTCTGGCTTCATCGTATAGAGTAGCTGACGATCAGAATATTCTTGGCATGCTGTTTGATGAGGACTTCGATAGTCGGGAAACGCTTGTTTTAGAGGAGGTGCCAGCTTTGGAGCCCAGTTTGGGCGAGGGAATTGCAGAAATTACTTCGTATACACCCACATCAGTGACGATACAAACGAAATCCGATGTTGCTAAGCTTCTTTTCTTGTCCGACGTGTTTGATCCTGGTTGGCATGTACGTGTCGATGGAAAGAGTGCTAAAATTTACCGAGCAGATTATGATTTTCGAGCGGTGGCCCTAGAAGCTGGTAAACATACGGTGCAATTTTATTATTTTCCTCGAAAACTTTTTTTTGGCTTGTGGCAAAAGGATTAAAAAAATATGAAGATAGGCATATATAATCCGTATTTGGATACACTGGGGGGACATGAGCGCTATTGTTTCGATCTTGCTTCATGTTTAGCCAAGAAGCACTCGGTGAGTATTTTTTGGGACGACCCCCACATTCTTAAAAAGGCTTTCGATCGTTTTGCGGTATCAACACGCGGAATTTCTGTCGTAAAAAACATTTGGAATAGAACTCTTCTTATGAAACTACTGGAAATACGCAAATATGATGCTATTTTTTTTGTCAGTGACGGAAGTATTCCGTGGATATTTTCAAAAAAAGCATTTCTGTTGTTTGAATTTCCTGTTCCATGGGTTAGGGGAAAAACGATGATACCTCAACTTAAAATCAATCGGTTTACTTCAATTATATGCAATTCGCAGTTTGTGAAAAATCATATTGACGCGACTTTTGGTGTTGACTCAGTGGTTCTTTCGCCTGGAGTTGACCTGGATTCATTTATGCCTGGTAAGAAAGAACAGATGATTCTTTCCGTTGGGCGGTTTACGACTGGTATGAATACAAAAAAACAAGCCACACTCATCGGGGCTTTTAAAACACTTTGTGACGCAGGACTCACGGGCTGGAAATTTGCCCTAGCTGGGGGCATGTTGCCCGGTGACTCAAAGTTTGTAGAAAAATTACGTAAGAGCGCAGAAAACTATCCTATTGAAATTATTCCGAACGTATCATTCAAAAATTTACAGTCTTTATATGCCCGCGCGCGGATCTATTGGCACGCAGCTGGATTTGGAGAAGATCTTGAAATGCACCCGCAGCGCGCAGAGCATTTCGGGATAAGTACAATAGAGGCCATGAGCGCAGCAGCCGTACCGGTTGTGTACGCCTCAGGAGGACAAAAGGACATCGTGGGAAATTGGGTCAATGGATTTTTGTGGAAGAGCCCAAACGAACTTCTGATGCACACACAGGAGCTTATCAAAGATTCAAAAAAACTATCACGATTTGCCAAAGCTGCTATGGCTCGCGCACAAAATTTCTCCCGAAAACATTTTTATGAGCAGGTGGAGGATTTACTGTAACGTATGCGTCAATATCTTTATCCGTTCGTGTTCGTTGTAATCATTGCGGTCTTTTTTTATAAGATTTTTTTGGGATTGTTGCCAATACCGTCGGACACTCTCGTGGGACTGTATCATCCCTGGAGAGATATCTATGCAACTGAGTATCCACGCGGCATACCTTTCAAAAATTTTCTTGTTACCGATCCCATACGACAGCAGATTCCATGGCGGAAGGTTGCCATAGATCAATGGAAGCAAGGCCAAATTCCCTGGTGGAATCCTTTTACGTTTTCCGGAGCGCCCCTAGCTGCAAATATTCAGGCTGCAGTATTTTATCCATTGAATATTTTCTTTTTTGTTTTTTCATTTCCAGTTGCCTGGACGATTCTTATTGTTGTTCAACCACTTCTGGCTGGGCTATTCCTTTTTGCATATCTTTTGCATAAGCGTTTGCACCCCGCCTCATCATTGTTGGGTGCAGTTGCATGGAGTTTTTCAGGATTTTCTGTCTCGTGGTTAACCTGGGGGACGATCATGCAAACAGCGTTGTGGCTTCCACTTGTGTTATTGTCTTTGGAAAAAATCAAAGATGGCGCAAAGAACTGGTGGCTTATTCTTACGCTGGGACTCACCATGCAGCTTTTGGCAGGGCATGCACAAATTGCATTGTATTCAATGATATTTGCTGGTGTGTATTGGTTCGTGTTCATCCGCGGGCATGCAAAAGATATTGCGAAAGCAATAATACTTTTTATTTTTTTGACTTCGATACAGTGGTGGCCACTTCTTATGTCGATGAGGAGCTCGGCGAGAGTTGCGGAGTCAGTCTGGTTAAAAGATGGATTTTTTATTCCATGGCAGCATCTTATTCAGTTTGTCGTACCGGATTTTTTTGGTAATCCGGCAACACTGAATTATTGGGGTACATGGAATTGGGCTGAGTTTGCAGGATATATTGGAATTGCGCCTTTACTTTTTGTGGGGATCGCAATCAGTTCTGATTGGAAACGAGCGAAATTTTGGGCGTTTACTATCATAATTGCACTGCTTTTGGCATTACCGACTGGTATTGCCAAGCTGCCATATGGGCTCCATATTCCGGTGATATCGGTGCTTCAGCCCACGAGACTGATCGTTATCATAGACCTGTGTCTTGCCGTTCTTGCGGCACTAGGCATGAACACGTATATGAAGAAATCGTCAAAAGTAAGCCTTGCGTTAGTAGTGGTAGGTGTAATTATTCTGATTGCGTGGTTAGTCACGATACCGGGTGGTGAGAATTTCTTAGTTTCAAGGAGAAATCTTTTTTTACCGACCGGATTTTTTATAGTGGCGTCGACTGCATTATTCATAGGACACCGTTTCCAGCTGCTGCGTTTTGCGGTAGTTGTGTTTCTTTTGTGCGTTACCGTATTTGACTTGTTGCGCTTCGGGTGGAAATTTACCCCCTTTACTTCAATAGAATACTTTTTTCCTGAAACCGGCATTACGCAGTTTTTGCAGGCACAGCCTAAACCATTTCGAATAATGAGTGTCGACGTACGAATCATGCCGCCGAATGTATCTGCCTATTATGGAATTGAGACGATAGAAGGATATGATCCGATATATAGTGCTGAGTATGAAAAATTATTTGCGACAGTTGCAAACATGTCAGTGCCCTACGGGTTTAATAGAATTCTTACTACAAAAAATATCGACTCACCGCTCCTGCCGCAACTGAATGTTCGGTTTGTGCTTTCCTTGGAAGATATAAGTCGCCCGTTTCTTACCAAAGTATTTCAGGAAGGGGAGACGAGAGTATATGAATATACGAGTGTGGGGCCGTAATATATAATGAAGATCATGAAAAAACCTAGATTTACCGTGAGTATCGTTATACCGAATTGGAACGGTGTGTATTTGATGAAAAAGCATTTAGCTAAGGTAATGGAGAGTGCTCCCAAAGTTCAAGTAATAGTTGCGGATGATATGTCGACGGACGGATCTGTTGAGTTTCTCAAGAAGAATTTTCCAAAAGTGAAAGTCGTCACACGAAGCAAGCGCGAGGGGTTTGCCGCAAATGTGAATGCAGGGGCGAAAAAAGCAACAGGCGATATTATTATACTTCTCAATACTGATGTTGAACCACAAAAGGATTTTTTAGATCTACTTGTTTCGCCCTTTGTGGATCCGGAAATATTTGCTGTTGGGTGTCTTGAAAAAAGTCATGAGCAAGGGGGCGAGGTTCTTCGTGGGCGGGGGCTTGCACATTGGGTAAAGGGGTATTATATGCATTCCCGGGGTGAAGTAGGCAAAACGGATACAGCCTGGGTATCTGGAGGAAGTGGAGCTTTTCGCAAGTCTATGTGGGATGCTCTCGGTGGCATGGATACAATCTACAACCCGTTTTATTGGGAAGATATAGACCTATCGTATCGAGCACGCAAGGCGGGTTGGAAAACGCTGTTTGAACCAAAAAGTATTGTGCATCACTATCATGAGGAAGGTAAAATTAAACGAGAATTTAGCGCCTCTGATGTCAAGCGTATCGCCTATCGAAATCAGTTTATTTTTATCTGGAAAAATCTGTCGGATATTTCAATTTTTCTCTCTCACGCGTTTTGGACCCCGATTCGCCTTCTTCAAACGTTGATATCGGGAGATTCCCTTATGATTGAGGGATATGCCCTCGCAATTACAAAATTGCCTATGATAGTGGCTCACCGAATGATTCAAAGAAAATTGTGGACTATTAGCGATGGCGATCTTCAGACATGAATAGGTTCATCATATCCGTGTCACTTTCCGTAATTATTTCAATCATCGTATTTTTTTCGCTCAATGATTTCGGTATTGCGTGGGACGAACCGATTTATTTTCGTAATGCCGGCTCTTACATCAAGTGGATAAAAAATCCAATGTTGAAAAACATTGATCAAGTTTTCAGGGTAAACGAGGAAGATGCTCATCCGCCATTTCGCAAGGTTCTGTCAGGTATTACCCACGAAGTTATGACGAACAATCTGCGGATTATGGATAATACCCGTGGATATCGAATATCGACCCTACTTTTTGTGTTTCCACTTATTGTGACACTGACGTATGTTTCCATTGGAAGATTCGGACTGCGCGTAGGACTTCTCGTACCTATTATGTTTTCGTTCATGCCACACGTTTTCTATTTAAGTGCGCTTGCCACGTTAGATTATGCGATTGCCGCATTGTGGTTTATTGCTGTGATTGCGGGAATAAAGGGAGCAAAAAGCTATCGATGGCTTACAGTATCCGGAATTTTTATTGGACTCACGATGCTTACGAAATTTCATGGATTTTTATTGTTTGTTCCTGTTGTTGGGTATTTAGTGTGGCAAAAGGCACATATTACTAAGATTTTTTATGTTATCGCGGTTTCAGTCGGCACCTATGTTGCTGGGTGGCCATGGCTTTGGTCATCACCGTTTATACATATTCAGGAATATTTTCGAATTCAATCAGTTCATGGAGGTATACCAGTTTATGTTTTGGGTCATATGTATGCATTTGCGCCTTGGTGGTACACGCCGCTTATGTTTTTTACAACGACTCCCGCATTCGTCCTGGTGTTTTTTATGGTTGGAATATGCCTGACGCTCAGAAAAGGATCCCCGTTTGATTGGATTATTCTTATAAATGCACTATATCCAATACTATTCTTTTCTTTGCCTGGAGTGTATCGATATGATTGGATGCGCCTTTTTATCTCAGCGTTTCCATTTATAGTTTTAGTTTCTGGCAAGGCAATAGCAGTTTTGCCAAAAAAATTTTTTCCTTTTGTGTATATTTTATTGTTTCTTACTATATATCATTCGGTTGTTCGCATACACCCCTGGGAATCTTCATATTATAATGAGTTTGTCGGCGGAATCGCGGGAGCCAAAAAACTGGGATTTGAAACAGAATTCTGGGGAAATGCATATTTGAAAGTTTTGCCTTGGATGAACGAACACAAAAAAGACCCCATGTGCGTATGGCCGACGACGCATCCATTTTATTATTATCAAGGCATGGGGCAATTAGATGCACACGTGCAATTGGTGGCAACAAAAGACGATTGTCATTTTTTGGTTGCTCTCATGCGGCAGGGTTTATTTTTACGTGACCCGTTCGTGGGAAAAATAGTAGAATCACACATACCAATTCATTCGGTTAGTGTAGATGGTGTTCCGCTTCTGGCGGTATACGATATTAGAAAATGAAAAAATATTTATGTATTATCGCTCTTATAGTTTATCTTTTGCATATTCTTTGGTCCCAGCTGGCCGTATTTACACAGAGGTTTGATGCTGTATATTGGAAAGAACGCTTTGAAACCTCTCAGTGGTCGCTTCCGCTGTCTCAGCGCGTCATTGGTGATGATGGGTTATATCTTATAGAGGGGTATCTGTTGACTAAGGGAGGCGACCCCGTGGATTACAACGCTGAAGTGCCACCCTTAGGGAAATATCTCATAGGCACATCGATTAAAATGTTCTCAAATGGAAATGTATATGGATATATCACGTCTTTATTTTTAGTTGGTGCGGTCTGGTATTTGGCAAAACTCGTGAGCCGAGGTAGCCCTATAGCGTGGGCAACAACACTTTTATTTGCAACAGATCCTCTTATAACTGCGCAGTTTAGTCTTACTATGCTTGACAGTCTCCAATCGTTGTTTCTTGTACTTCATGTGATTGTACTATCTATTCTGGTAAAAAGTTCAAAGCACATGATATGGGTACTAGTCTGCGGTGTTTTGTTAGGACTTTTTGCTGGCTCAAAAGCGCCATTATTTGCTCCCGTGATAATGATAACGGGAATCGTAACGATATGGACCACAACAAAACGGTTTACATGGGTTTGTGTGTATGTATTGAGTGCTGTATTGACGTATTTTTGCTTGTATATACCGTATTTCTTTCATGGCCATGTATTTATCGATTGGCTAAAGTTGCAAAAATGGATTCTTTCATTTTATCTTTCAAGCAAGCTCGAGTCTAACTTTGGAAGTATCTTTACCACGGTGTTTGTTAATCAAACAAAAAATTTATTTTCTGATACGTGGTATTCCTCTTCAGAGTGGAGTATTCTCTGGCCAATAATAACGATGCTTTCCATCGTCTCGTATCGAAGGATAAAAAATAAACTGCTGCTGGCAACACTTTTTCTGTTGTTTTGCATTTTTGCGATTAGACCATTTTGGGTGCGCTACCTCATTCTTATTCTGCCACTTTTATATGTGACTGCTGTGGCCTTCATTCATGCAAGATTCTCTCAAAAGAATGTTTTAAGCATAGTTTCCATTG
>Ga0247727_10016065_pt1 | contig 12152 bp, 15 predicted proteins | sample WisWelCaveWW1625_FD_202498 | JGI IMG/M metagenome (GOLD analysis project Ga0247727, IMG submission 202498) | Biofilm microbial communities from Wishing Well Cave, Virginia, United States - WW16-25 | ecosystem: Environmental > Aquatic > Deep subsurface > Groundwater > Cave microbial mat | place...
CCTGAAATAACAGCTGCTAAATGGATCGTAACTTTCTTCAATAACTGGAATTAATACTTGTGGTTGAATCTCAACTGTTTCTGTAGCAAAAGGACTCTCTTTTGCTATTTTAATTTCTAATGGTGTTGCCTGAAAATCGCGTATGTGTGGTTCGAGCTCAAACCAATATGCATACTTTTCACCAAAAATTCTTATTTCGGCTTGTAATTTTTTGGGTTCAAGATAATCTTCTCTTACATCTAATATTTCGTAAACTTTTTTATCATGAGCACGAAAGAATTCTCCCGAAAACAAGATACCCTTTAAGCCGCCGTCAACTATGTAATCTTGTACAGTTCTGATTGATCTTGCTCCATTATCTATTCTGTTCATTAAAATTCTCACTTTTTGGAATATTTAAGAATTATTATAACCTATTTACCTCATTCATTAGCTGAAAGCCGTTAGCAGCGCTTAAAAGTTCCTGCGAAGACTATAACTTTAAAAACCCTAATTTTCTCTTTTTTGTATGACAGTCAAATTACATAAGAACTTAGGAAGATTCTGTGGACTAGTAAAGAAAGTCTATGGAGAGAACACAATGCACCTAGTTAAGGGCTTTTTAACAATAGCTTTAGCTTTGGGCCTGCATTTAGAGCTAAAAAGACGAACAATGATGTCTTGATAGCTGAAAAACCCTATTTTGAGTATAATTTTAGAAATGTTTAAATAAAATGAATCGAATTAAGTATAAATGGCATCTCGAAAACCTGAATTTAACGGTCAATGTGCATTTGCAGTCAGTTTGGGCAAGAAAGTAATTGGATTGGAAAAGCATAAGATTATTAAAAATGGCAAAATCTATTATTTTTCTAACCCCGTTGCAAAATTTCTTTGGAAAATCCTGCCAGGCAGACAGAAAAAGGCAGAAAATAACTGGAAAAAGAGAAATTAGAGGTTCGGGTAATGTATCTTGTGCGTACTATTAGGTCTTAGAAGAAGATTTCTTAACTTTAAGTTTATCCTTATATCCCCAGATTAATAAGTCAACAAAAAAAGACAAATATGGAAGAGGATAAACTACAAAACCTATCCATAAGTTAGGAAACCAAAATATTCTTAATATGTATAAAACTGCCAGAGAAAAGTAAAACATAAATAGCGAAAGTAATGATGATGTTGTTAGTAAATCAGAAATTCTTTCTTCCTTGTTTTTACTTAAGTACTTTTTACCGCCATATCTCCTTAATAATTCAGAACTATATAATAATCCTAATACAAAGAAGGGTATTGAAAAATATATACAAAGAAAAAGAGTAATAAGTAAAGAGTAATCAAACAGCCTATTTGTTAAGAAAATATAGCCTAAACCAGGCATACATAAAGAAAGTGCTACTAATAGATAGGCAAATACTCTATCAATAGGGGATTCAATCAAAGTTTTAAGAATATTTTCTCTAATTTCCGACATGTTTGTTCTTGATAAATAACATTAATAAATCTTATGTACCGGCTGCGTCGGGCCTTCGGCCCTCCAACTATTGTGGCTATTATTTTTGAGAAATCGGGCGGAATTTTGCATACTTTAATTTAGGCTTTTGAGTCTTAATAAGCTTAATTTTGGTACTTATGGGACTTTTTTGCAGTCAATGAATTAAGAAATTAAAAGTACTAAGCTGCCTTTTTAGTTCCTAAGAGTTCTTTTATAGAACTTAGTCCGTCTTCAATATCCTTCTTTAATCTATCTATATTTTCTTGAATATATTCGCTTGCATTGTTTATTTGTGTTAACTTGGTTTGAATGTTAGTGAAAGCTAATAATTTCGCTCTTAATTCGTCTATCTCTTTTTGAATTTTATCAATAGGGATTGTTTTTTGTTTATTCTCTGTGTTTCTCTCAACAAATAATCTTGCGACTCTAAAAGCAAAATAAAGACCGTAATTCTCGAAAGAAGTAACAATATAATTATTAGTAATTTTCATTGGCGCTAAAGCAGAAGGAATTTGGGACTGCGATTTAAATAAAAATATTCCAAATTTAGCACTTCTATTTTCTATTGCATCATTAATTTCATCGAGCGTCTTTTTATGAGAATAGGCCGAACTATCTTTACATTCAATAATAACTCTCTTATTATCATCTCCATCAATATCTACCGTTATATCTCCTATTTTACTGCTTTTTCCCGATTTTTCCCCAACAAAAGCAATTTTATCTTCATATTCAGAACAAAAGTCCTCAATTGATTCGAGAACAATCTCTTCAAATTTTCCGCCTTTTAATGGTGTCTTTTCCATTATTTCTTCTTGAGACTTCTCTTTCAATAATTCGTCTCTTAAATCTTGTATTTTTTTGAAAATTTCATCTTTTAATTTTTTGATTGGTGAATCGTCTTCAAATGGACTCAATAAATCGCTAATCTTGCCCTTTCTTTTATCAAAGTAATCTTCGAATAGAACCCTCATTTTTCCTAAAGAACTTGAATTACTCTCAATATCTAGAGTTTTTTCAATCATATTCTTAATATCCTTTGATTGGTTTTCAGAATTCTTCATTAATTCTTTAAACTCTTTCTCAATATAATCTACATTTTCAGTCAAATAAAGATTTCTTAATCCTATCGCCCCAATTACTATTGCTTTTTTAACAAAATCTTCTCTTTTATCTTCTTTAATATCGTTTATAATTTTATAAGTGTTCAAATCATCAATAATAATCTTGTTTATAATTACTGATTCGTCTTTTAATTCTATTTTTTTACCGACTTCAACCATAAATATTTTAATTTAAAGAAACTTAAAAATCTATCTATTAACTTCAAAACTTCGCCTAACAGTGATTATGCGAACAGAATTTAAACAGACTTATCAGAGATTCTTGTTGATGAGTCGCGTCTGTCACCAAGGCGATCAGTTATGCTTAATCTTTTTGTAGCTTCTAGAGCTCTTCTAGCTTCTAAAATTACTTGAGATTCTGGGACATATGTTCCAGTTACTGGCTTATGATAGCCGTTGATCTTTTCAGCTTCAGGCGATAAATATCGATCTTTTAATATTGCTTCTAGAGGTATTGAATAAAGTTTATCTGGATTATCTTTCCATCTTATTTTAACATCTTTTGTAACAGACGCAGGATCTACAAGATATTCTCTTCCTCTCTGTAAATTTATAAAACGTTCGCCAATGATATTTTTAATTCCATCATCTGATAATAAATCAAGTAGTGTCTCAGGGGTTTCTGTCCCATTCTTTCCGTTATTTCCATTGCCGTTAGTTAAACTCATGAGTAGGTAATTTTGACTCCATATTTAAAGCTTACCATTAAAGCGAACTTTAAACTTAATTTAAGAACTAGAAATATGTACGAGGAGGAATAATAACTCCAAAAGGAGCTAGTTGTTCTATACTCATACCTAGAAATGGTTGCTCACTATTTGCTAATAAATCATTAATTACAACTCCCCTGTCTCCGAAATGTAATGCAAGAGGAGATTCTTTAATTGTTGTTACATCTGGAAATTCCATCTTTAAGATAGATTTAGAACCTTTAGGTATTTTATCAATTAATTTATATGGCTGTTCATATCTAGGACTTAAGTAATGTCTACCTACAATTGGTTCTTCATTATCTAAATAATCTCCAAGAGTTTTACCTGTAAATTCAAATGTTTCATTATTCATAAAAACCTCAAATTTTGAGGCTATATAAATATATCCCAAATTTTTTTATAAATTAACAAGAACTTCTGTCTATTGCTCAAAGTTTTAAGAAAAAGCTAAAGGTTTACGCTAAAGGTTTACACTATAGGCCCATTACCTTTACATTTTTGTGCTAAAAGGGCCAAAAGTGCGCACAAGGTATATTAAGCGAACAGTATTTTTAGAGAAAAGATGCTATTTCTGTGTCGTCTCGGTGCATAGAATAAGGCAATTCTTGCTCTCTACCCTCTTGATCTTCTACTTTTAAGAAACTTTTTTTGAATACTAATAAAAACTTTTTTTCTATTTCATCTTTTACTCTATAAGAAATTTCAAGTTTTCTACTGAAAAAATATCTACCTGTTAGATTTTGTCCATTTTCTCTGTGCATTCTGGAAGATTGGCCATGAAAATTTTCCGGCACTGGAAATCCGTAAGAACTATGATTCGTAGTGATGCAAACATATTTAGTTTTAGTCATAAAATAAAGTTAAAAAACTAATATTTAAGGATTATTGTGATTTTTTGCTAATTTTGTGTATGCTGAAAGTTTTAAGAAAAAGCTAAAGGTTTACGCTATTATCTGCCTAAAAGGCTTATAATTCCGACGATAATTAGATAAAATCCAACTACATAAGCCAGAATTTGTGGTGAAATTAATACAACTATTCCTGCGATTATTGAAAGAATTGCTGAAAGATTCATTTGTTTTGCCATTTTAGAAATACTGACCTACTAACTGCAGGGCTCCTGTAATTATTAAATAAAGAGCAACTACAAGATTTAGAGCTCTTGGCCAAACGAGAACTGCAATTCCAAAAATAATTGCCAAAACCGCTGAAATTGTTACGCTTATTAGTGCCATCTTTTTTATTTGGTATTTATTTACCGTATTTTATTTAAGTAATTGAAGTTTATAAGCTTTTTTCTTTGTCATTTGAGAATTTTTGAGGTGATATAAATAACAATTACGCCTATAAAAGTTATAAAAACGGCTGTCAAGATGTTTGAGAGGACTAAACTTGTTGTTTCTGTGAACCTTTCCAATATGTTTTGGACGCTGTTGAATACGGCGTCTCTCCACGCAAAAGCGATTGTGAAGCCTATTGCTGCGATTATTCCGAGCTTTAACTGATGCTTGAATTCGCTGCGAATACCCATATCTTATTGAAGATTTGCTTGTTTTTATAGGTTTTGCCCCTTTACTTTTGTCGTCGACAAACGCTGTTTAGGGGTGTTTAAACAGCTGTTTGTTTTTTATTCTTTGGTGTTTGAGTGAATTTTTTAGAAAACATTGGGTGTTTGTTTAATTTTAAAGTGGCACTTTTGAATTTGGACTTTTAGGCTCTATAAAGGCAAGATTTATATATTATAGCTGTTTGAACGGGTTGTATGTTTGAATGGTTTTTTGGAAAAGGGGTAAAAAAGTTAGAGGAAGAAACTAAGAAAGGTTTCTCTGCTGTAAAAAAAGATATGGATTCTGTTGGAAAGTGGGTTAAACACCTTGATGGCAGAGATAAACACCTGTTTGAGCTGTTGGAAAGCGTAAAATTTGAATTGTCGTCGATAAAAGAAGGTCTTGCTGAAATGGATGATGATAACAGCGACCTGCCTGAAAACAGCAAAAACAAACAGCTGTTCAAAAAATCGGCTGTTTTAGATAAACAAACAGCTGTTGAGGTTGTTCAAGAACCTGTTCAAACAACTGTTCAAACAGGCAATTTTTACGATATTTTTAAAAATCTAAGTTCTAATGAAAGAGTGGTGCTTTTTACGATAATGAATAGTGAAATGAAGCTAAGTTATGAGGATCTTGCATTGCTTCTTGGAAAAGAGAGAGCAACAATAAGGGGACAGGTAAATGCAATAAAGCAGAAAAGTGAAGGTTTGATAGAAGAATTAGTAGAGAAAAACGGGAAAAAGAGGGTCTACGTACCAGAGGAAATTAAGGAAAAACTGTCAAAATACGCGAAAGTGAGGGTTGGAAAGCGTAAGAAGGGACAAGAAAGTGAGGAAAAGTACGTTTAATTGCTTAAATAAGCCTAAAAAATGGAAAAGTGAGAGTTAAAAAAGAATGAAAATGATGGGATTAGGTCAAAAAGAGAGGATTATGCTAAAAAGTCTTGAAAGAGAGAGTTGGAAAGCTGTAAGTTTTAAGGCAAATTTAGAGGAAAGTCAGGAGATGATTGAACGCGCTCTAAAAAAAGTGAGGAAAAGTTGGAGGAAGAGGATCAACTTTTCTGATGATGTAAAAGTGAGTTAAAGTGAGATTTGGCTCTATAAGGCTCATAAAGCCCAATTTTGGGCTTTATAGGCAAAAAGAAGGTTAGCTAGAGCTCTATATAGAGATGTTCGGTTAGCCGTTTATTAGATCTCTCTGAGAGCTAAAATGGTATGTAGGGAGGCTATTTTCTTGAAATCTTGAGAGATTGAAAGGGTAACTTTCTTGTTATTTTCCTTAATTTTTTGGATTGGAATTCCTTTTTTTATGATTTTTTGAACATAATCTCGAATTGAGCTTTCAGAAAGCTTAAGCTTTGATGCAACGCTTGAATAATCGACGGTAAAACCTTCATCTTGAAGCTGATAAACTGTTGAAAAAATAAGCATTTCCTGCTTTGTCAGCTTCTTGAATTGTGATCTAATGTCTTTTTTTAGGGAATCAAGAGAGCCAAGAATCTCTGAAACTCTGTCTAAATGAGAGATTTTATCTGTTTTTTCCCCGTTTCTGTGTATAAATTGTATGTAACTGTCTGTCTGTTGGTCTGTCTGTCTGTCTGTTGGAACCCCTTCATTTCCTATGGAAGTACTTGAAAACATGGGTTTTAGGGCTTTAAAGGTCATATTATCTGTTGGATTATTTTTATGTGTTGGATATTCCTGTTGATGTGTTTGAAATTCTTCCTTATATGTTGTATTTGCTGAACTCTCTATAGTTCGTTTAATACTTAACATCTCTTCATTTAAAGCTAAAACTTGCTCTTTTAATTCATTCATATCTTGTTTTATTCTCAAAAATGCTTCTTTTACTGGATCCATTGATAAATTTATGATAATTTGGTTATAAATATTGTTGTTGTACAACAATTAAGTTTAAATAAATACTAAAATTATATTAAAAATGCCGAGATTTGTATCTATTGAACTAGAGAAGAGAAAAGAAAACTATAAACCATATCAATTACATGCCACATATCATTATTTGGGACAGTATTTTATTATTAATGGCTTTGCAATACCAATGAAATTGCCTTTTGTTAAATATAATATTCTTTTATTTGATCCTTCAGAGCATGATCAAGTAGAAGCTTGTAGAGAGAATGGATTAATAGAAGTTAAAAGTAATGGATCTAAAGGAGAAGAGATACTTCCTCATGTTCACGACGAGAATGGAAGAGTAATTAGAATGAAAAAGCACGGCCTGATTCTGAAATTATCTTAAAAACTACCTAAATATTGGTTTTGATTATTTTGTTTCTTATTGTAAACTTCATAAACTTCATTTGAGAGACGCCAGCGCTGTCTTTTTATGTAATTCATGCCCTTTGGGCTCTTGTTGACTAAGAGAATCATGCCTTTTCTCTTTAATTCGTGAAGTAATCTTTTAATAAATTCTTCATCTCTTGCTTCAATTTTACTTATATCTGAAGTAAAAAGTGCTTGTGGTGAATGTTGAAATAATAATGCCACGATATTCGACATTATTTTTTCTTGTTTTTCTTTTGAAATTTTACTCATTTTAAAACTCCCAATTTGGAATGATATATTTATGTATTCTTTCTATTTCTTTATATTTGTTTCTATCGATAAAAATAAACTTCTCATTTGGATATTGTTGTATAAACAATTCCCATTTTTTAATTTTAGATCTATTTTCCCAACCTTTAAGTTCGTGCCATTCAGTATTTTCTACAAGAAAATCAGGTGTATAAGTTGCCTTAGTCCCATCTTTGAGCGTAATTTCAAAGGTTTTGGCTTCGTAATAATACGACTTCCCAATCCATTTAATGTAGCGAATGTAATTGGCCTCCCATTTTGACCTACAATGATGACCCAAATCTAATCTAAATGAATGCTTGCCATGTTGCGCCGGTTTCCCAAAATGGGGGTTTTTATCTCCAAACATTCCATACATTGGATTATTTACCCCCACCTTTAATCTTCCTAGTTCTGCTAGTCGTTTTTTGAAAGCTAATGCCTTATCTTTACCCATTATTTCTTCATAAGTTTTGCCTTTTCTTCTTGCAGAAATCTTTTGTTTTACTTCTTCTGACCAATGCTTACCGAGATTCCAAGGTTTGAGCAGGCCTTCTGCATAAAGCCTTTTAACTGTATTTGTTCTTTTTTCTATACCTAATCTTACTCTCGGATCATCTATAGTTAATCCTTTATTCCATCCCCCAGTATGCCCTTTATTTGCTTCTGAAATTTTTCTTTTAGTTATCTCTGAATGTCTAAATCCTTTTCTTGCTTCAATAAATTTCTTTTTGGTTTCCTCTGAAAATCCTACTTCTTCGTGCCATCGCTTGGAAGCTTCTCCGATTTTTCTTTTGTGTTCTTCAGAAAGAATCTTCTTTTTATATTTTTTAGACACGATTGTTATATATAAATAAACTATAAAAATATTCGGTTAAACTATTAAGTGGTTAATTCCTTTGCAATAATAGTTGTAAATAGATAAAGATTTAAATATATCTAATTCTTATAAATAACATGGTGTTTGAACTTAAGACTAAACAACTGGCTTTGTCTTTAGGTATACTTTTTGCAATAATGCATACTATTGAAGTTTTACTAATTTTAAGCGGAAGTATAGATTATATTATGGGGCTTCACTTTATAACAAAAAGCTATATTATACTTCCTTTTGATTTTGGAACCTTTATTCTAGGGGTAGTTGGAGCGTTCGTTGCTGGTAATTTAGTTGGATGGATTTATGCTTCTATATATAACGCTTTGACAAAAAAAGCTTTGTTTGGATAAGTTTAAATAGAATTCTAAGAAAGTATTTATTACCTAAGTCGTTTTGTTCTTAGTTATGTCAAGAAGCTTGGAGAAAAACCTTTGTGGTGTAGTCGCTTCTTGAACATCCTAAAGTCCTGAACAAATGCAATGACTTTTTGATTTCATTATAAGCAATGACTTAGTTTTACAAATGGCAGAAATAAAATATATCGAACCGAGCAAAAGTGAAGAAGTTAGGAAAACTCTAAATCCTATTGTTGCCGAATGGTTTTTTTCAAGATTCAAGGATTTTAGTTTGACTCAGTTATATGGCGTCAAGAATATTTATTCAAGGAAGAATATCCTTGTTTCTGCTCCAACTGGGGGAACAAAGACATTAACTGCCTTTCTTGGCATACTTAATTATTTAGTTGAACTGGCTTTGAAGAATGAGCTTGAAGATAAGATATATGCTGTTTATACCTCTCCTTTGAAGGCATTGAGCAACGATATTTATGTTAATCTTGTCCAGCCGCTTTTGGAAATTAAGGAGCTTGTTGAAAAAAAAGGATTAAAGATGCAGGAAATTCGTGTTGGATTGCGAACAGGAGATACTACTGCAAGTGAAAGGGCAAAAATGGCTAAAAAGGCTCCGCATATTTTTGTTACAACGCCTGAAAGCCTTGCTATTATTCTTACAACAACTAAAAGTGTAGAACAACTCCATGCTCTGGAATTTATTATTATTGATGAAATTCATGCTCTTACTAATAAAAGAGGTACTTATTTGAGTCTGACCTTGGAAAGGCTTTGTGATGTGAGTCTGATTGAGCCTGTGCGTATCGGCTTATCGGCTACGATTTCACCACTTGATGAAATTGCAAGATTTTTAGTTGGTAAAGACAGAGATTGTTTGATTGCAGAAGTAAAATTGAATAAAAAAGTTGAGATAGATCTTGATTTTCCCGGAGAAAATATATTGGAAGCAGAAAATGCAGTTAATCAAAAGAAACTATATCATATGCTTGATGAACTTATACAGAAAAATAGAACAACATTGATATTTACAAATACGAGAAGCGCTACTGAAAGAATAATTCATCATCTTGATCTTCATTTTCCTGGAAAGTATCTCGGAATGATTGGGGCCCACCATAGTTCGATGAGTAAGGAGATGAGGTTTGAAATTGAGGATAAGTTGAGAAAGGGTGAATTAAAGGTAGTTGTTTCTTCTACCTCTCTTGAATTAGGAATAGATATAGGAAGTATTGATCTTGTTGTACTACTGAGATCCCCTAAGAGCGTTTCCAGGGCCCTACAGAGAATAGGCCGTGCAGGCCACAAGCTCCATGAGAACCCAAGGGGCAGATTTCTAGTCTTGGATAGGGATGATTTAGTTGAATGCAGCATTTTAATGAAAGAAATGGTTGAAAATAAGATAGATTCTGTTGAAATTCCTAGAAATGCGCTTGATGTTTTAGCTCAACAGATATATGGAATGGCGATAAGCAAGATTTGGGATAGTGATGATATGCTTAAGACAATAAGGAGAAGCTATTGTTATGAAAATTTAAGCAAGGAAGACTATCTATCTGTGATTAGCTATTTAGCAGGAGATTACGCACTCGAGCATAGGCATGTATATGCTAAAATATGGTACGATGAAAAAACTAATCAGATAGGAAAAAGGGGCAAATTAGCTCGAGTTATTTATATGACAAATATAGGAACTATTCCTGAAGAAGGATTTATTTCTATTGTTGTAAGTGATGGAGATAAGAAAGGAGAGATTGTTGGTAAAATAGATGAATCTTTCCTTGAAAAAATGAAAAGAGGAGATGTATTTGTTTTGGGCGGGCAGAAGTATCAATATCTTTATTCCAGAGGAATGAAAGCTTATGTTAAATCACAAGTTACAAAGAATCCTACAATTCCTTCATGGTTTTCTGAAATGCTCCCATTAAACTTTGAGATTGCAAGAAGCATAGGTAGATTTAGAAAGCTTGTAAAGGAAAGAATCGAAGATAAAAAGGACTGCATTGATTTCATTAAAGATTATACCTATAGCCAAGATTATATTGCAAATGAAATATATAACTACTTTAAGGAACAGAGCCAATTTTCAGAAATTCCTGATGAAAAGACTCTAGTTGTTGAAAAATTTAAAGAAGAAAAGGACTTTTTGCTGTTTCACAGCTTACATGGAAGAAGAGTAAATGATGCTCTTGCCAGAGCTTATGCTTATGCGGCTGCAAGATTGAGACATAGAGACATTGAAATGGGAATTAATGATAATGGATTTTTTATTTCTGGAGAGAATTTGGAAGAGAAAAGAATATTAGAGTTTGTCAAATCAGATAATTTGAAAGAAATATTAAAAGAGGCTATTGAGAAGACTGAAATATTAAAAAGAAGATTTAGACACTGTGCTTCCAGAAGTCTGATGATATTGAGGAACTACAAGGGAAGAGAAAAGAGTGTTGGAAAACAGCAAGTTCATTCCGGTTTCCTATTTGCGGCTATAAAGAAGATAAGTGATGAGTTTCCAATACTGCGGGAAGCCAGAAGAGAGGTGTTTGAGGACTTGATGGATCTTAAAAGCGCCCAGCAGGTATTAAAATGGCTTGAAAAAGGAGAAATGAAATTTAAAATTGTTACAACTCCTATAGTTTCTCCATTTGGATTAAACCTACTTATTCAAGGAAAAAGCGACTTAATAAAAATGGAAGATCGTGTAGCCTTCTTAAAGAGAATGCATGAGATTCATCTGAGAATTATTGAAAATAAGGAAATGAAATGATAGAATACAACAAAAACAAAGTTTTTGAGCATTCTAAATATGATAAGTTAGAATATATAGGAAAATGCCTGCTGATTAAGGAAGGAAAGGAAAAACTGCTTGTAGTTGGAGATTTACATTTAGGATATGAAGAGACTCTTAATCAGTCAGGGATATTTGTTTCTCGAAAGATGTTTGAAGAAATGATTGGAGATTTGGAAAGAATATTTGAGAAAACAGGAGAAGTTGACAAAATTGTGCTGCTTGGGGATGTCAAACATAATTTTGGAGGAATTTTGAGACAAGAATGGAATGATGTGCTGAGGTTATTTGATTTTTTAAAGAAAAAATGCAAAGAAATTATAATAACTAAAGGCAACCATGATATGATTTTAGAGCCAATTGTTAGAAAAGAGAAAAAAGTCAAGCTTGTTGAATATTATATTTGGAAAGAATATGGTTTTCTGCACGGAAATAAAAAATTTGATGAAATAGTGGAGAATAAAGAAATTAAATGTATAATAATAGGACATATGCACCCTGCAATAGAAATAAGCGACGGGGTCAAGAATGAGAAGTATAAATGCTTTTTTACAGGCAAGTTTGGCAAAAGGGAGATGATTCTTGTTCCAAGCTTCTTTTCATTAATTGAGGGAACAGACCCAAGAGAGAGTCATTTAGAAGATGTTTGGAAAGTTAATATTAATAATTTTAAAGTTAAAGTTGTAAATGATTTGGAAGTTTTAGATTT
>Ga0247727_10016066_pt1 | contig 12152 bp, 11 predicted proteins | sample WisWelCaveWW1625_FD_202498 | JGI IMG/M metagenome (GOLD analysis project Ga0247727, IMG submission 202498) | Biofilm microbial communities from Wishing Well Cave, Virginia, United States - WW16-25 | ecosystem: Environmental > Aquatic > Deep subsurface > Groundwater > Cave microbial mat | place...
AGAGAAACGCAATCGCGCCGGGGTGCGCGCCGACTGGCGCTTTACCACCGCCGAAGCGCGCATCAAACTAAAGCGCCTTTACCCTTGCATCCAAGATTGACGGAGCACTAAGTTGTGATGGGGTGCTGGGCGGTGAGGAGCTGTACCGCAAAGCGCGGGGCTTGATGGAACAGAAGCCCGGCCTGGAAGAAGCGCAGTGGACGAAGAACGAGGAGGTGTCTCGGCGGCGTGAGCGCGTGCGCGCGTTGGTCAAGACCGAGCGCGATGAGCGGATCCAAGTGTGGGCGCGCCTACGGCTGGGCAATGAGCAGGGCGTGGATCTGGCGCGGGAGTACGACTACGCCAACAGCAGCGGGATCACGCTCCTGGTGCGTCGCTTGGAAGCTGCCGCCGCAAAGGATCGGCGGTTGCAAGCGCGCCTGGAAGAACTCCGCACACTGGCTTGTAAACCGCGAACCCAACAATATTTAATCCTGAATTTCCAAATAAAATCATAACAAAAAAAATCCCAAAGTAATAGTTCCAAGAATAATTACAAATCTCCTCTCTCTTTGCAACTTCTGCATTATTTATCCAAGAAAACCGCATATAAAAGGATTACGTTAATACTTGCTATCTAATTCTGTCCAACCAGCAATGGAGCTTATAGCGAATGTCGGGCTCGATACAGTGATATATTTGGTTGACCCATCTGAATAAAGAGTATTACATCCCTCAACATGATTAACTCCGGCTATACCAGTAGGAAAATGCGTGTCTCCCGCTAATGCTTTTACATTGTCATCAATTTTAGTTGGTGCTCCATGATTTGGTCCTCTAAACCAATAAGTACATCTAGTGGTTTGGTTAGTAATACCGAGATTTTGAATTCCGGTACTAGGATCATTATAAGTATAGTTTTTTGCGCTTAGACAATAAAAACTTTTTGCCTCTTTTGGCATAAAACCAGTTTCAAGCAATTTCCCATAATGTTGGTAAATTGGAGGCACTAACGCACCAGCCCACAAAATATTTGCAGTATTCCCAGAGTCCAATGGCCACCTCTGTCCATAACTATCTGCATACATAATTGCGGCCTTACTAATCTGACTAAGATTAGAAATACACTGAGTTCTTTTTGCTTTTTCCCTCGCCTTTCCCAAAGCAGGCAACAATTGACTTGCAAGCAAACTTATTATCGCAACAACAACCAACAACTCAATCAAAGTAAAACCTTTTCCAAACCGGCTCTTTCCAGCCTTCGCGTTTAGAATCGTGAGGTCGGAGGGAAGCGCGGTGAGATTTGGCGCGATTATGGGCTGACGTGGGCGTTTAACCTCGTGGGCTGAAGTCTGTAAAAAGTCGTGGGGTGGAGGCGGCCGTTCTTTCCGATCGCGAAGGCGGGCGGCATGGTGCGTGAGTTTGCGGAGGTAGCGGGCGCGATTCCGGTGGGGAGGAAAGGCCGGAGAGGCGGTTGGCTGCTGGCATGCCGCTCGTGTCCGCATGAATGTCTTGCTCCTTAGGCCGGATTTATAGTTCCGGTTGGAACGTGGGGTCAAGCGATTTGCTGGGGCGGTTTCTTGTAGCACTGATTTCATTCGGTGGGGGGATTTGAATCGGGGGTTGGCGTTGGTGGAAGGGATCGATCACGAGCGTGTGCCGGTCCCTGGTGAAGCGGAGCGCCCCGGTCAGTTGTGTGGAGATGACTGTTGCGCGGGACTGTGTTCGACAGAGATTGATTGTTTCGGCGAACCGGGCGGGTTCACCGTCACAGATCACGATCACGGCTGGGTCGGTGGCGGCGATGAGTCCGGTGAGCAGGGCGCGGTACTTGGATTGCGCAGAACTGGCCCAAGGACCGATCCGTCCCGGCACAATCAACACGTCGGCCCGGACCTCCCGGTGGGCGAGGTCCTGGAGGGCGAGTTCGCTGAGAGCGCAGTCGCTGGCGATGAGGAAGCGGTGCGCTTTCCAGTGGAGCCGAATCAATCCACGGCGGGATTGATCTTCATGATCGCTGAGGGGGATCCACTCGAGGCGATAGTCGCCAACGGCGTGGTCGCCGGCTGCACCTGATTCGGACTGCGGATGGAGGGTGCAGCCATGCCGAACCAGTGCGGTGGCGCTGCTCCGCGCAGTCTCCAGGTCGGGGGTATGGCACTGGGAGATTGCAAACCCATCGGCCAGTGCGGCGGCACCGGGCAGGCCCGCCCGCGAGTCGGATGACCCACACCACACCGAGCGGATCGTCACGATTTGGCGGCCGGTCAACGCAGGTAAGACTACGCGGGTGGCGGTGTACGCATCCCCCGGATTGATGAGCGTGGCCGAGCGATCGGAGTGCGCGAGGCACAGCACGGGGAAGGCGGGCTTGCGTGGCGTGGCCTCGACATGAAACAGGGTGATGTCGGTGAGTCGGGCCGGCGGTCGGGGGATGAGCATCCCCAACAGGGCGATGAGGAGCGCGCTGCCCGCGAGACAGAGTGTGATCCGACGCCGGGTCAGGACTTGGACTCGACAGTTTGGGAGCAGCGTCCGCAAGTGGCGCTGAAAGGTCACGCCGAGCACGACGGCGAAGTACACGCCCAAGGCTGGCAGCGTTGGTTTGGGCACGGCGGGATAGGGGAAGACGGTGCTGCCGAAATGGGCCAATTCGAGGAAGGCGCGGGAGGTCCACTCGGTGAGCACGGCGGCGGGCCATGCTGCCCAAGCGGCCTGGCCTGGCAGCAGGCCCAGCAGACCAGTCGCGAGCGCCAGTGGGATCAACAGGCTGGACAACGGAATGCCGATCAGGTTGCAAACGACGCCGGCGACGGAATAGCGGCCGAAGAACCAGGCCGACAGCGGGATCATCGCGCCGATTTGAACGGCGAGCTGGGTGGCACAGAGGTCTCGGAGGAATCGTGGGCAGCGTCCCAAGCCGAGCCGGCGGATCACGCGGAGTCGCTGGTTGGCGAGCCGGCCGAGATGTTTGAGCACGGGCAGAGCGGCCAGGAGGCCGAGGACCGGCCAGGGCGTTTGCACGAGCGCCGGCAGGTGATCCGCGCTCAGCCAGAACAGGGCGCTGAACCACAGCAGCACCAGCAGGGCGTTGGCGCCACGCCAACCGTTCAGCCAGCGCGCCAGCGGTCGGGTCAGCAGGATCAACCCCAGCACCGCGCCGAAGGAAAGCAGCAGGCTCGGCGAGAACAGCAGCACCGGGTCATAAAGGAGCAACAGGGCGAGGGCCAGACACATTCCCACGACGACGGCGGTGGCGGGCGGCAGGCCGAACAGGCCGTACGCCATGAGGCACACGCCGCACATGATCGCGGCCCGGACCGCGGACGGTGGGGCGCCGGTGACGAGGGTGAAAAACAGCAGCAGGGGGCACACGACCACAGGAAACAGTTTGCGGCGCAGGCGCAGGCGTTTCAGCAGCGCGACCAGCGCCACCGTCAGGATGGCGACATGCTGCCCGGACACGGCGAGGACGTGGCTCAAGCCGGAGCGCTGGAACGAGTCGGCAATCTCTTCGTCGCGGAACTCGACGCCGCGCAACGTGGTGCGGAGGCCGATGCTGGTGCCGGCGGCCAACGCATAGGTGGTGGGATTCAGTCGCGCCTCCAGCGCCCGGAGAAATCGGCGTTTCACGGCGTACACCGCCTCCATAAGCCAGTGGCCGCGGTCGGGCAGGTGAATCTCAATGTCCGCGGCGTTGCAGTTCGCCGTGGCAGCAATGCCTTGCTCGCGGAGCCAAGCGGGGTAATCGAATGCGTTCGGGTTGGCGGGTGGCCGGGCCGCTTGCCAATGGACCAGGGTCTGGATGGTGTCGCCGTAAGCGGTGCTGCGGGTGAGTTGCTCGAAATGTGCCGGCACGTCGGCATCGCCTTTGCCGGTCCGCCGCCGGGAAATGCGCAAGGCAATCCGCACGGGTTGAACCGAGCGCCACTGGTTGGTTTCAAACCGGACGGCGGTCAACCGTAGTGGCAGATGCACACGATCCGCCGAGAGAACCGCAGGCTCGCCGGCCACCCGCCCGAGGACAGCGGTTGCCCGAAAGAGGTCCGGTTGGGTTGCGTCGGCTGGGAGCGACGCGGCGCCGCGCCAATAACCCAGCACCCCGGCGGTCAGTAGCGCCAGCAGTCCTGCGGTGCCAGGCCAGAGTCGTGTGGTTGCTTTGCGCCAAAACGCATAGAGGATGAGCAGGACCACCAGGCCCAGGGGCGACATGGCAACAAAAGCTGCTGGGGACAAGGCGTAGGTGATACCGCAGAGGAAAGCCAACGCCAGTGCTATCAGTGCTAATGTGAACATGGGGTCTCCTGATTGATGATGTTGTGGTTGATATGACGTTGGTTCTATGGTTCTATTCGTAATACGGAACGAAGCGATGGTTCTTACAGTGAACAACGGTGTGCGGTGTAAATTCTGCAATGCGGAGGAAGTGTCGCGTTGCGGAAAGCGCAAGACGAGGTCTGGTGAGAAGCAAGTCTATCGCTGTGGAAAATGCTTGCGGCGGTTCTCGAACTCGAACCGCACGGGGAAACAGACCGCACCCGCCGCCATCCTGCGCGCCTTGATCCTGGTCTGCCAGGGGTATCCCTACGACGACATCCGGTACGTGCTGCGCCGCGAGTTCAATGTCAACCGCACCAAGGCCGCCATCAGCCATTGGATTGCCGAGTACCGACCGCCTTATCTCGCGCTGCGGGAGCGGCTCCAGTCCGACGCGGGACCGCTGGTGGCGGCGCACTTGTTTACCCACCGGGGCGTGCCGTACAAGTACCAGTTGCATCGCGGTAAGCTCCGGTTTGCGAAGGCCTTTCCGGGGTTATGCCGGTATCTGGTCGGACTGCCCAAGACCCTGGATGACGCGATCTTCGAGCGAGCCGAACACTGTTCGGGGAGACGGCTCTGCCAGAACCCCGGCCTGCGCCACCGCAGCCTGCCGCCGCTGTGTCGGGGCGTGCTTGATGCCGTGACGTTCGCGGGCAGCAATCGCCAGCGCCATCAGGTCGTTGAGGAGTATCTGCTCAACTGCGACCGGGACACCATCGCCGTGGAGGTGCCGGTGTACTTCTACGACAAGCAACTGGGGTCCATCGCCGGCCACATTGACGTGGTGCAGGTCAAGTATGGCCAGGTGTGGATTCTCGACTACAAGCCGGGTGCCGCGCGGGAGGATCCCGTCCAGGTGGTCAGCCAACTGACCTTGTATGCCAATGCTTTGGCGCTGCGGACCCGGGTGCCGATGTCGCGGATTCGGTGCGCGTATCTGGATGAAAAGGACTGGTTTGAATTCCAGCCGGATTACCTGACACGGTTGGTGCGGGCGACGCCGGCCCCCGCAGTCGCGCCTGCGGATGGGCGTTTTGCTTTGTATCGCGGTGACTGAACTGAACAGGAGGAAACCAAATGGCATTCGAGACGTTTACGAAAGTGAATCGGAAATCAGGGAGCGCCGAGCCAGCGATCAGCGTGAGCAAGAACGGGATGCTGGGAATCAACCAAGCCTGCCGGGAGCAGTATCTGCCGAAGGCCGAGGCGGTGCAGTTGCTCTTTGACGCCAAGTCCAAGCGGATCGGTGTGCGGCCGGTGCCGCCGGAGACCGAGCACACCTACAAGCTGCGCCCCTTGAAAGGCGGGGGCTTTCAGGTGACCGCCATTTCCTTCCTGCGGCATTACGAAATCGAGCAGGCCAGAACCAAGAAATACCCGGCGACTTGGGATGAGACCGAGAAAGTGGTCGTCGTGAAGCTGCCGGCCAAGTAGCCGGTCCACCCCTGGGTTCCGGTTGTAGCCGCGCGCGGTGAGCGCGGCGGGCTGACCGGGTCTCACCGCAACACCAGCCGCAGATAGACGTAGAGCAGGGGGGCGGTGAACAGGAAGCTGTCGATCATGTCCAGCGCGCCACCGTGGCCGGGGAGGATCGCGCTGGAGTCTTTGACGCCGGCTTCGCGTTTGACGAGCGATTCGGCGAGGTCGCCAATGACGGCGGCCGCGCCTAACAGCAGCCCCAACAGGATGGCGTGCGTCAGCGTCAGGCCGTCCCGGGTCAGTTCGTTTCCCAGCAGGCGCAGGCAGAGCACGCTCCCGCCGACGGCAAACAGGACGCCCCCGACCGTGCCTTCCCAGGTTTTCTTCGGGCTGATGCGCGGGATCATCTTGTGCCGGCCCAGCGTCGAGCCGACGAGGTACGCGCCCATGTCGGTGAACTTCGTCGCCACCACCAGAAACATCACCCAGAACCGGCCCGACGGGCTGACGAAGTTGATCCGCGTGATGAAGTTGGCCAGCCACGCCACATAGATCAACCCGAACAACGTCACCGCCATCGTCTCGATGCCCTGCGGGTTGAGCTTTTGCGGGAACTGCCGGAGGAAGACCCCGAGCGCGAACACGAGCAGGATCAGGATGTCGAAGTCGTACGACAACTGCACCACGTCGCGATGCCGGAAGAAGAACCAGCTTCCGGAAATCAACGCCACGGTGCCAATCACACCCCACACCTTGTAGGTGCGTAGCCCTTTCGCCTCGCAGATCATGTAGAACTCCCACACCGCGCGGGCGATGACGACGTTCATGAAGAGATACAGCCCGGTCGGCGGCAACCAGAAGATCACCGCCAGCATCAGCCCCCACAACACGATCGAGCTGAGCAGCCGCCAGCGGAATCCGGAACGGGAGGGCGGCAGGGTATTCGAGGAGGTGGGAGCGGCGTCCCCGCCGCGACCGGGCGCGGGAATCGCGGCGGGGACGCCGCTCCCACCAGAATCAGTACCAGAGCCTTCTGTCACGATGCTACCTCCGGCGGGCTGACCCGCCCAAACCGGCGCTGGCGTTTGCTGTAGTCTTCGACGGCTTTGAGCAACTCGGCTTTGCCGAAGTCGGGCCAGAGTGTGTCAGTGACATAGAGTTCGGCGTACGAAATCTGCCAGAGCAGGAAATTGCTGAGGCGCATCTCGCCGCTGGTGCGAACCAGCAGATCGGGATCGGGCAGTGCGCGGGTGTACAGGCGATGGGAGATGGCTTTCTCCTCGATGTCCGAAACGTCGAGCCGACCGGCCTTGATCTCCCGCGCGATCTCTCGCACCGCATCCACGATCTCGGCGCGCGCGCCGTAGCTCAACGCCAGCACCAGCGTCAGCCCGGTATTCTTGCTGAGCGCGTCGATGCTTTTCTGGAGTTGCTGCTGCGCGCGCAAGGGCAATTCGTGCAGCCGGCCGATCGCCGCCAGGCGGACGTTGTTCTTGTCGAGCTCGGGAATTTCCTGTTTCAGGTACAACTCCAGCAGATGCATCAACGCCGTCACCTCGGTCTTCGGACGGTTCCAATTCTCCACGGAGAACGCGTACAACGTGAGATATTCGATCCCGATCTCGCCGGCCGCGCGCACCACGCGGCGCACGCTTTCCGCGCCCGCGCGGTGGCCTTCGAGCCGCGGCAGCCCGCGCTCGCGCGCCCAACGCCCGTTGCCATCCATGATGATCGCCACGTGGCGGGGGAGGTTCTTCGGAGGCGTTGTCATCGTACTCGTGCTCGTCCTCGTCGTCGTCCTCGGTCGTTTCGAACTGCCGATTACGAGGGCGAGTACGACGACGAGGACGATGGGATTACAGGAATATCGTCTCTTCTCTCCGCGCACCGACTGAGACAATGCCGAGCTTCGCGCCGCTGAGTTGGGCGATGCGTTGGAGATAGACGCGGGCGCGTTTGGGAAGTTCGTCGAACTCGCGCGCCCGCTTGGTGGAGGTCTGCCAGCCATCAAACTCCTGATACACCGGCTGGCAGCGCGCGAGCAGGTCGGCATCACTGGGCATGGTTTCGATGATCTGGCGGCCGACCCGGTAGCCGACGCAGACCTTGATCTTCGCCATTCCGTCGAGAATGTCGAGTTTGGTGACGGCGAGATCGTCGATGCCGTTGACCATCACGGAATAGCGGGTGGCCATCGCGTCGAACCAGCCGCACCGGCGCGGCCGGCCGGTGGTCGCGCCGAACTCACTGCCGGTCTTGCGGATGAGTTCCCCCGCCTCCCCGTGCAACTCGGTCGGGAACGGTCCGGTGCCGACCCGCGTCGTGTAGGCTTTCATCACGCCGACCACGCGGTCCACCTTGTGCGGCGAGATGCCCGACCCCGTGCAGGCGCCGCCCGCGGTGGCGTTGGAACTGGTCACGAACGGGTACGTGCCAAAATCGATGTCGAGCAACGTGCCTTGTGCGCCTTCACAGAGGATGTTCTTGTTGTCGCGCGCCGCGCGATTCAGGTACGTGACCGTGTCGGTGATGAACGGGCGCAGCTTGCGGCCGGCCGAGAGGTAGTCCTGGTTGATCCTGGCAAAGCTCAGCGGTTTGGCGCCGAAGGCTTTGAAGATTTCATTGTTCTCGCGCACTTTGCGGCGCAGTTTCGCGGAGAACCGCGCGGGCGACAGCAGGTCCACCACCCGCAGGCCGGTGCGGGCGACCTTGTCCGCGTAGGCCGGGCCGATGCCGCGTTTGGTGGTGCCGATCTTGCGTTTGCCTTTCTGCTCTTCACGGATTTCGTCGAGCAACCGGTGATAGGGCAACACCAGATGCGCCGTCTCGCTGACCAGCAGATTGCCGTCAATCGCGCAGCCGCGATGACGGAGATGCTCGATCTCCTCGAGCAACGCCAGCGGATCGACCACCACGCCGTTGCCGATCACGTTGATCTTGCCGGGATAAAGAATCCCCGACGGCACGAGATGCAACACGTATTTGTGATGGCCGACCTCGACGGTGTGCCCGGCATTGTTGCCGCCCTGATATCGGACGACCACGTCCGCCTGCTCGGTCAACACATCAATGACCTTGCCCTTGCCCTCGTCGCCCCACTGTGCCCCCACCAAGATTGTCGTCGCCATAACGGACCGACAATAGAGAAACCCGCGGCGTGTGGCAAGACGCAAGCGTGGCGCTAGCTTGCTCGCGTCATCCCGACCGGCTACGATGCGGGCATTATGCCCGCAACCCGTAGTGCCAGGAAGAGAGCGTTGAGAGCGGTCTTGATCACGCTTGCATTCGTCGTGTGCATCTTAGGTGCCGGCTGGATTTGGTTATCCCTCTGGCTTCCCTACCACTGGGAACGCCCCTCCTGGTTTGTCTCAGACAGCCCGTCCGGTCAGGGGCAAGCGTTCTTCGTGGAGCACGGGTTTTTAATGGCGACGAGGTTATCACTCTTTGTCCAACCCGCAGGGACTCGGCGGCCTGTGTGGGTAGGTACGATCTGGGCGGATGAACCAATTCGCTTCCGAGAGGCATATTGGTCAGAGGATGGCACTGTCATTGCCAGTCAGGCAGACGTGATGGGATATCCAGTGCTCTTTACGCACGCATATGATTTCAGCAATCATCAAGTATTCGCATCTATCAAAGACCTCTCGGATGACGCGGCGGGTTGGACAAACCGGTCGGCTAGTGTTGTGTAACAGTGCTGCCTTTACAATCTTTAGGCGACGATCACGGTAAAGCTGAGGCGGTTACATAACACTAGCATTGAGCGCCATCTTGTCCAGCGAGGAGGGATGGTGCACTGCGTATCCTTGGAAGAATTTCGAAAGCGCAAGATGCGAGCCTCCTATTTCGAATGGCGTCGCTACCGGAGCATTGAGCGCGAGATGAGGATGAGGAAAGCCCGGCGTGGCTACTGAGCAACGACCGCCACGGGTGTACATCGTAGCCGGACCGAACGGTGCGGGCAAGACGACGTTTGCGCGCGAGTTTTTGCCGCATTTTGCTCGCTGCCCGCATTTCGTGAATGCCGACCTGATTGCAGCGGGCTTGTCTCCATTTTCACCTGAGTCAGTTTCGTTTCGGGCTGGGCGGTTGATGCTCGGAGAGATTCGTCGGCTGGCGCAGCAGCGATGCGACTTTGGGTTTGAAACAACGCTGTCGGGGAGGGGGTATCTGACAATCTTGCGTGGTTTGAAGCGGCAAGGGTACGAACTGCACTTGTTCTTCCTGTGGGTCAGCAGTGTGGATCTCGCGTTACGCCGCGTCGCGGACCGTGTCTCCCACGGAGGCCACAACGTCTGCGAATCTGATGTTCGCAGGAGGTTTGACAGAGGTCTTGGGAACTTTTTCAGAGACTACCGACGGCTGGTTGACTCCTGGATACTCCTTGATAACTCTCGTGAATTGCCGCAGCTCATTGCACGCGGAAGCGGCGAGGAATTGGCCGTGATTGACGCCGAGGTATTTGGTAGATTGTGCAAGGCAAACCCATGACAAAGTCAACGAAATGGGACGCGGTGACAAAGCTGCACCACTTGGCGGAAGAAGCGATGCGCCGTGCGGTGGAGAGAGTGATTCAAGATCATCGAGCCTCAGGTTTTCCGCTGGTGGTCTGGCGCGACGGGAAAGTGGTCGAGATTCCGAGCGAGCAATTGATCGTGCGGGAGACGGGCAGGGCTTACCGGGTGAAAAAGCGGTCACGGAACTAAAGGAATACCCCCAGAAGGAAGCCGCCTGCGTATGGCGCCTGCGGTGATTGTAGCCGCACGCGCCGAGCGCGGCGGGTTTAAGGGAGCTCCCTGCGACCCGCCGCGGTCATCGGCCGCGGCTACAGCGGAGAACGGATCACCCCGCCTGCGGGAAGTTGGTGCCGCCGAAATAGCTTTCCCATGCTTCGTCGAGAATGTCGGCGGTGAGTCCAATCGTGCGACCGTCGAACTTGCACAGGTCAATGGCACGCTGGACGAGGTCGCGCGGTTCGCAGCATTTCGGTTGGCGGCGCTCGGTCTTGTAGCGCGCAAGCAGGCGATCAATGAGCTGCTCGTCGATGGTCAGCCCGGCGAACCGGACGTAGCGGCGGAAGATTTCCTTGTAGGTTTCGATGCTGGGCGGCTCGACGTACATCCGGTAGCCCATGCGGCGCATGAAGGCTTCGTCCACCAGGTCCACGTCCTTGAGGTTCGTCGCGAAGATCACCAACTGTTCGAACGGGACTTGAATCTTCTTGCCGGTGCTCAACGTCAGGTAGTCAATCCGGTATTCCAGCGGGATGATCCAGCGGTTCAGTAGTTCCCGCGCGCTGACGCGTTGCCGGCCAAGGTCGTCCACCACCAGCACGCCGCCGTTGGCTTTGAGTTGGAATGGCGCTTCGTAGAACCGCGGCGAATCGGTCGCCATCAGGTCGAGACTCTGAATGGTGAGTTCGCCGCCGACCACCACCAGCGGCGGGCGAACAATGACGCCGCGCCGGTCGTAGTTGTTCTGCGGATGCTCGATCGAGTGATGCACGTGTTTGTCGAAGACGCGGATGACCTGGCCGTCCACCTCGATCGCGTAGGGAATCCACACGCCGCCGAGGATGGCGTCCACCAACGCGCGGGCGATGGCGGTCTTGCCGTTGCCGGGCGGGCCGCTCAGGAACAGGCTGCGGCCCGAGCTGGCGACGACGCCGAGCCGGCGTTTGACCTTTTCATCGAGCACGAGGTCGCGCAACGTGTGTTCGAGCATTTCCTTGGTGACCGACGGCCGGCTGCGGACCTGGCTGACGATCATCTCGGTGTATAACTCCAGCGAGACGGGGGCCGGTCCGACGTAGCTGTTGACATCCATCAACTGCTCGACGCGCGCCCAACCGCGTTCGGTCATCCCGTAGCGATTGTTGCGGAGACTGACCGTGCCCTTTTTTTCGATGAGCTTGTCGTTGTAGAGTCGTTCCAGCAACTGGTCGGTGATGACCTGGCCGAGGCACATCCGTTCGGCGGTGCGCACGGTTGTGCAGTCCGGCTCCAGGGACACGGTCTTGAGCGCCAGTTCCGAGAGGAAATCGGGATTAACGTCGAGTTCTTCCAGCGTGAGCGGAAAGGTGGGTGCAAACACCTTCGCGCCTTCGATGGCCGGCGGCTCGCTGGGCCGTTCCGCCTCGAAGTTCAAGGTGCTCAAGCCTGCACTGTCGCTACGTTCCATAGACAACCGGCCCACAGGTTACCATCGCCAGCCCCAACTCGCAACGGCGGATTTCCTTGTGTGTCGTAACTCCGTGAGAAGGTCCCCTGGCGGACTCGTTAGAAATGTCCCCATGAAGATCTCCACAAGGAGGTCTTCTGGGAGAGATACGGATGAGTCAGCAGGAACGACGACGCTTGGAACTGTTGGCCCGTGTGCGCGATGAAGAACTGACCTTGGTCGAGGTCGCGGAGTGGTTGCCCCTGAGCGACCGC
>Ga0247727_10016067_pt1 | contig 12152 bp, 11 predicted proteins | sample WisWelCaveWW1625_FD_202498 | JGI IMG/M metagenome (GOLD analysis project Ga0247727, IMG submission 202498) | Biofilm microbial communities from Wishing Well Cave, Virginia, United States - WW16-25 | ecosystem: Environmental > Aquatic > Deep subsurface > Groundwater > Cave microbial mat | place...
ACGTTCTGTTATCAGTACTTCGTCTATTTCTACATGACGTGGATGCCGGCGTATTTCTCCGAGCGCCGCGGTCTCTCGCCGTCCGACATGGGTCTGTACACCGGATTCAGCTTCACCGGAATGGCCGTTGTCGCGACGCTGGCGGGCTGGGCGGCCGACCGCCTCATCGACCGCGGCGGCGATCCGGTGAAGGTGCGCAAAGGTTTCACGATCGCCGGCTTCCTGGTCGCCTCGACCGAATTGATCGGCGCCATGTCGGACTCCAACTCGGTCGCCTTGTTCTTCGCCGTTTTCTCGTTGAGCGGGCTGGGGCTGATGACCGCCAACTACTGGGCGCTCACCCAGACGCTCATCCCCGGCGCCGCCGTCGGGCGGATTGTCGGCGTGCAGAACTGCGCCGCCAACCTGCCTGGCATCGTCGCGCCCATTCTCACCGGATGGCTGAAGCAGACCACCGGCAGCTACGACGCGCCGATGCAGGCGATCTGGGTGTTTCTGATCATCGGCGTCGCCGCCTACGTTTTCCTTGTCCGAGAAAAATACGTACCCCGGAGCGTCTCCCATGAAGAAAGCCTTCTGTCTCGCAGCCGCCCTGTCTAGCCTTCTGACCCTGGCGGCGGTCTACTCGACCGGCGCCGCCGTGCTTCCCACGCGGGTCAAGCTCGAGAACGTCAAAGTCCGCGTGACCGAGGTCACCTACGAACCCGGCGTCGCCCGCGACCGCTACCTTCGCCCGACCGACCAGGTGATCGTCTTCCTCGACGATTCCCGATACGAGCGCACCGACTCGAAGACCGGCGAGAAGACCATACGCGAGCGCAAGTCCGGCGAAGTGATCTGGCACGACCGGTCCGAGGACGCGCCGCGTCTGGTGAACCTGGACGCGAAAGCGTACCGGACGCTGGTGATCGAGCTGAAGTAGGGGACAGGTGGCGCAGGTGAGCTACCATGCGATGCTCGCGATCGGGTTTTGCGGGCTCTTTCTCCCGTGGGCGGCGGGGCAGCCGCCTCGGGAACCCAACACGAATCTCGGCGCCCCCGGAGAAGAGCATAGGAAACTGGACCCGCTGGCCGGCGCGTGGGACGTCGTCGTCAAGTTCCCGGTAGGGCCCGGCAAGGTAATGGAAGGCAAATCCTCCTGCGAGGCGCGGTGGGTCCTGGACGGACGCTTCCTGCGGCAGGAGTATTCGAGCACCTTCGCGGGCAAGCCGCTGACCGTCGTCCGTTATCTTGGTTTCGACCGGCACAAGGGCAAGTTTGTCGAAGTGCATTTTGAAAGCACGCATACCGACGTCATGCACAGTGAGGGCGTCCTTTCCGCTGACGGCAAGGCCATCACCTCCTGGGGGACACATATCGACGCGGCGACCGGCAAGGAAGTGAAGGTCGGAACCGTGACGACCATCCTGGATCAGGACGCCTTCACGCTCGAAATGCTCTATGTCGCTGGTGAGGAGACAAAGGCCGTCACGTTGACCCATAAACGAAAACAGACGCGTTGGTGAAATTCCTCCGCTCGCGGCTCCCCGAGCCGCCGCCCTGAGCAACATATACGCCGCCCCCTGCACCCAAGTAGGCCAGACTGCGGCCATCGGGGGACCATGCGGGCGAATGCCCATCCCGAGGTAAGGTGATGGGCCCCACTAGTATCCCCAAGCCGCCCGATCCCGCGGCGCATCCTCGCCGCGCCGGACGCTTATCATGGGAACTGACCCCATGCAGGATTCCATTCCCCGGCGGGTGGTGATCACCGGCATCGGCGCGGTCAGTCCGAACGGAATCGGCCGCGAGGCCTTCTGGGCGGCCACGCGGCGCGGCCAGAGCGGCGTCCGGCGCATCAGTTTGTTCGACGCTTCGGAACTGCCGGTGCAGGTGGCCGGTGAAGTCGCGGATCTGCAACTGGACCGGTATGTAAGCCCGAAGGATCGCGAACACGTCTCGCGCGTGGTGCCGATGGCGCGAGCCGCCGCCACCGAAGCGCTGGCCGACGCCGGCATCGAGCCGGCCCAGATGAGCCGCGAGGAATTACAGGGCATCTCGGTGCTGGTCGGCTCCGGCGGTGGCAGCCAGGATTTCACCGACCACCAGTACCGTCTCTATTACACCGGCCAGCACAAGCAGGTCAGCGTCTACACCATCCCTTCATCGACCATTGGGACGCTGGCGAGCGAAGTGTCCATGCACTTCGGTTTTCGCGGCTCGAGCCATGTCATCTCGACCGGCTGCACATCGTCAACCGACGCGTTGGGTTACGCCTTTCACCAGATCCGCTTCGGGCTGAACGATCGAATCCTTGTCGGCGGCGCCGATGCGCCGATCTGCCATCTGATCGTCCGCGGGTTCCTGCTGATGAGGATCATGACCCGGCGCTGGAACCATGCGCCGGAGCGTGCCTCGCGGCCGTTTTCCGCCGATCGCGACGGGTTCGTGCTGGGCGAGGGAGCGTGGTTCTTCTTCCTGGAGACACTGGAGCGGGCGCGGGCGCGCGGGGCGAGGGTCTACGGCGAGATCGCCGGATACGGCTCGACCTGCGAAGCCTACCATCGCGTGCGTCTGGAGGAGTGCGGCGAGGAGCCGGCCCGCGCCATGCGCCTGGCCCTGGCCGAAGCCGGCGTCGACCGCCGCGAGATCCAGTACATCAATCTACATGGCACCGCCACCGAGTTGAACGATCGCGTCGAGACCCGCGCCGTGCGCCTCTGCTTCGACGGCCACGCCGACCGGCTGGCGGGCTCGGCGCTGAAGTCTCTGATCGGGCATCCCCAGGGAGCCTGCGGCGCCGCCGGCGTGGCGGCCACGCTGCTGGCCATGCGCGACAGCGTGCTGCCGCCGACCATCAACCTCGACTTTCCCGATCCGGAGTGCGACCTCGACTACGTGCCCGAAATCGGCCGGCGCGCGGAGATCCGCTGCGCCCTGGTCAACTGCATCGGCTTCGGCAGCAAGAACTCGGCGCTGGTGCTGAAGAGAGTCGAGTGACCCGTCGTCCTTACATCCACGAATTACTGGATGCCGGCCAGGCGCCGCCGGAGGAGGTCGCGCGCAGCCTGGCCGATCTGCGGCGCTACAACCTTTGGCTGGGCGGCCGTCGCGTGCTGCTCGGACTGCTTGCCGCCGAGGTTCGACGCGCGGGCCTTCGCGAGTTTTCGCTGCTGGATGTCGGCGCCGGCTCCGGAGATCTGGCGGCGGCCGTCGGCCGGAGGTTTCCCTTGGCCCGTGTGGTCCTGTGCGATCTCAAACCGAACCACCTGCCGCCGGGCCGGCTGTCGGTGGCGGCTTCGGCGGAAACACTGCCCTTCGGCGACCGCAGCTTCGACTTTGTTTCGGCGTCGCTGCTGCTGCATCATTTTCGCGACGCGGATGCGGCTCGGCTACTCGGCTTATTCCGCCGGATTGCGCGCTCCGCCGTGCTGGTGAATGATCTGGAGCGGCACTGGTTTCCGCTGTGGTTCCTCCGTGCGACCATGCCGGTGTTCGCCCGCAGCTACCTGACTCGCCATGACGGGCCGGCTTCGGTGCGGCAAGCGTTTCGTCCGGAAGAGTTGCGCACGCTGGCGCGCACCGCCGGATTCTCCGACTTCTCGGTGCGCCGGCATCGGCCCTGGTTCCGACTGTCGCTGGTGGGTCGCAATGCGTGAAGAGTTCTGTGTCGTTGGATGCGGACCGGCCGGTGCGGCCGCGGCGCTGGCTTTGTGCCGGACCGGAATCAGGCCGGTGGTTTATGAGAAGTCGGCCTTTCCGCGGCACAAGGTCTGTGGAGAATTCTTCTCCGCGGAGATCCTGCCGGCTCTGGAGCGCATCGGTATGGCCGGACGATTCATGGACGCACGGCCCCCACGGGTGACGCACGGCGAATTGCATTTCGCGCGATCCGGCCGCCGGTTCCCGCTGCCGGAGACGGGCTTCGGCTTGAGCCGCTACACATTCGATGAAATGCTCTGCCAGGCCGTGATGGAACGCGCCGCCGAGGTCCGGCACGAGCGGCTGCTGAAGCCCACGGGACCGGCCGTGTGGGCCGCCGGGCGCGGCGCGGCCGGACCTCGCGGACGACGGCCGTTCGGTTTCAAAGCGCACTTCGCCGGACCGGCCGGTGACGCCGTGGAACTGTACTTCTTTCCCGGCGGCTACTGTGGCACATGCCCGATCGAGAACGGCCTCACCAACGTTTGCGGTCTGGCCTCCGAGGAGTTGCTGGCGGCTCACCAGTTTCGTCCGGACTCGATGCTGCGAACGGCCGGCCGGCTGGCGGAGCGGCTCCGCCCGCTCGAGCGCCGCACGTTGTGGCGCTTCAGCGGGCCGCTTCGATACGGCCCACCGCCTCCGCCCCGGGATGGCATGATCGCCGCCGGCGATGCGGCTTGCTTCGTCGATCCGTTCACCGGCAGCGGGTTGCTGGCCGCCATCGAAACGGGAGTCTGGGCCGGAGAGACGCTGTTGGAGACAGGGCGCGCCGCCGCTCACCACCTGCGCTGCCGTCGATTCCAGCGGCGTCAGTTGACCGCCACCACACTCATCAGACGCGCGGTGGAGCTCGGCTGGGCCGAGCCGCTGGCGGGACTCATTCCGTCCTCGGTGCTCTACCGGCTCACTCGTCCCGCGCCCTGCCAGTTCAGATCCTGAGAAACAGCTTCCGCTTGTACATCCAGTAGAGGAACAGCCAGTACGCCAACAACACCGCCATTCCGCTGATCAGCGGCTCCAGTCCCGGGCCGAACAACCGGACCGTCGAGGCGCCGAGGTGAATGCGGAGGGAACCCAGGATAAAGCGCTCCCACCAGTGCGCGATCAGATACGCCGCGATCGAATTCATCCCGATCACGACCAGTGGAAACGCCCACTTCCTGTAGCCCTTCGCCTCGATAATCCAACAGAACCCGGCCAGAAACAGCAGACAGATGCCTCCGCTGAACAGCGTCCAGCTTGGAGTCCAGATGCGCTTCACCACCGGGCAAATTCCGGTCGCGTGGAGCAGCAGCCCGGCGGCGATTCCGATTCCTCCAGCCACCAGCAGTTTCTTCATCGGGATTCGCGGGGCGTTCTCGCGCAGCCAGCGTCCCGCCGTCAGTCCGAGAATCATCGTTCCCAAGGTTGGCAGGAAGCTCAGCGTCAAGTATCCTCCACGGTTGGCGACGAACGGCGCCGATCGCGGAAACAGGTTGAGGAACCACTGGTCGAACGCGCTGCCCAGGTTGCTGTTCTTGTTCCAATGCGCCAGGAACCCGGTGTAGTGGTGCGCCCAGTTCTGCGGCACTCCGACCTTCTGAAAATCGAAGTCGGGACCAGCGGCCGGATACTGCGCCCACGCCATCCAATAGCCGGTCAGAATCACCGCCAGCGCGACCCACTGCCAGCGGGGCGGCTTGAATCCGAGCAGAAACAGAATCGGATAACCCAACCCGATTTGCGACAGCGTGTCTTCGAAGGTAAAGTTCGTCTGGGCGCTGTTCGCGGACCGCAGAAAGACGCCCAAGGCGACCAGCAACAGGGATCGCCAGAGCGCGTGCCCGAACATCCGCCAGAACGTTCCGCCCTTCGCCAAGCGGCTCGCGATCGAGTACGGCAGCGCCACGCCCACCAGGAACGAGAACCCCGGTTGGATCGTATCGTGCAGCGAACAGCCGGCCCAATCGACGTGTGTCTGCTGGGACGCCAGGAAGCTCCAGAACCAGTTCCCGGGAATCGCTCGCGACACTCGCGCCAGCCGCAAGACTTCCGCCATCATCAACAGCATGACGAGACCGCGGTAGGCATCCACGCCGGCGTTGCGCGGTCCCGCATTCACGTCGGGAGACTGCCGCTCGGTCACCACGGAAGGTTCAACGGCGGCTCGCATCAGTCACCTCCTGTCGCCTTGACCCACCATCTCCCCGTCTCGGCGTAATTCTGCTCGACGCGCTTCCCGTTAGCGTACACCATGGCGCTTTCGCCCGATATCGACTCGGACGCCGTCGCTGACAGCCCAGACGCGCACGTCGGTGTGCGCCGGCAGGCCGCACAGAATGGCAAGAATCAATAGCGCCCCGAGCATCGCGATCCTTCCCTTCATGGCCGGTAGCGCAGCGCGAACACGGAGGCCCGGCCCTCATTGCCGCCGCCGCCCAGCACCAGCAGAATCAGATCGCGCTTGGCATCGTACACCATGGCACGATTCTGTCCCGTCCGCATCGTCGGGTCGGCGATCGTCGTCCTCCGCCAGTTGTTCTTCGACGGCGAATACTCCCACAGTCCCGCTCCATAGGTGAGAAACACATCGGGACCCGGCAAATAGACAGCCTCGCGCATGCACGCGGGCGCTTCTCCGCTCGGCTGGCGATTCTCCCATCGCCTCGTCTTGACATCGAACGTCCAGAGCTCTCTTCGTCTCTGGCCGCCCCCGTGCAGGATCAACTGGTTCCGCTTGGCGTCGAAGGCGAGGCTGGTCATCTCGTAGAGATACTGCGGCGACGGGCCCTTCCCACTTATTCGCTCCCACTTCGAGCCTCGCAGCAGATAGACAGCGTTGTCCTCGACCTTCGTAGGATCATAGGGAATCTGGTATCCCGGATCGTTCAGGCGACCCGGCCAGTTGACCGGGACCGCCATCACGCCAAGCGGCGTGGTGACCAGCGTGTCCAATCCTTCCGGCGCGGGACCGATCACCGACCAGGTCTTGGCTTTCAGATCGAAGGAGAAGGTCGCGAACTTCGAGTAGCCCGAAGGCACCTGCACGACCGCGTCCGGCGCGACGGCGGTCCTTGACGGAGACGACTTCAACCACTCCGGCTCGTAGCCCCAGGTCAGCCGGATCGGACGCACCATGATCATCCGGTCCTCGACCGGATCGTAGGCGTAGATCCTTCGGCCGTGCTCCGTCCAGGGCTCGCCGTCGAAGGTGACGCCCGCCAGTCGCGCGGCGTGATTCCAGAGCCGCTCGGGATACGACGGCGGCCGCGGCTCGGGGATCCAGGTGTGCTTGGCGACATCGTAGGCGTCGGTATCGCTGCCTTCGTAGCCGCAGTGCCCGCCGCCCCAGTACAGGATCTGACTGCGCGCGCTGTCGAACGTCGCGCTGCCCCAGGTGCGCGACGACGCAACCCGCCCGGGATTGTCCAGAAGCACCCACTGGTTATCGAGAATCGACGCCGGCGGCTTTCCGGGCGGGCTCTCCTCCGGCGCGCGCTTCGGCATCGCTGCGCGCTTGACCGTGGCTGCCGCGCCGCGATTCAGACGGTCGATTCGATATCCGTAGGTTGTCCGCACCGGATAGATGATGTTGCAACTGGTGCGATCGCCAGGCGTTTGCGTATTCGTCACGAGCACGAGCAGGCGCTTGTCGGGCGCGATGTCGGCGCTGATGTAGAAGCCCGTGGGGACATCGCCCTCGATCCGCGACCAGCGATCGGCGGCCGGATCGTAAGCCCACATGTCGGTGAGGTCTTTCCGGTTGTAGCCGCCGCCGATGATGACCAAGCCGCTCTCGGGATCTTACACGGTGAAATGACCGGCGCGGGGCTCGGGGCCGCCGGGCGCCTTCGATTCGCGCCACGTGCGTGTCCTCAGGTCGAAGATCCACGTATCGGCGAGGTAGTACCGATGCGCGTCGCCCGCGAAGAGGATGAGCGTCTGGTTGCGCGTGTCGGTCACCAGTCGCGTCACCATGCGCGGCGGCGGCTCGGTCGTCAGCGGCAGTTGCGCCCAGTCGTTTTCCTTCACGCGGTAGACCCAGGCGCCGGTGTAACCTCGAATCGTTCCATCGCTGCCGCGCTCGGCGATGTGGCCGCCGCCGAACAGCACGATCTCGTCGTGCAGCGGATCGTAGGCGAGCGAGCCTCCCAGCACCGGTGGCGGCGAATGCGCCGGCCGCAGGTCGCGCCAGCGGCGTCGGGTGACATCGTACTGCGTCGTCAGCCCGCCGGTGAAATAGTAGAGCGAGTTATTCTCGGGCCGATAAGCCACCTGGTCGAAGACGATGTTCAGATCGGGACGCGGGACGCCCGGCTCGTCTTCGATGGAGCCGCGCATGACGGTGCGCTCGCTGCCGGTTGTGATCGCCGAGTAGGTGCGCGGAATGTAGGCCAGCGGAAGTTTGCGGCTCCATTCGCGTTCCATGCGCGGCGGAAGATGATTGGCCCATCGTCGCGAGGCGGGATCGAACGCCACCACGTCGTATTCGGGGATCACCAGCAGCGGATTCTCCTGGAGCAGTTCCATGTCCGGGGTCATGAAGCCCCAGAGGATGAACTGGCCCGCCTTATCGGCGTAGCGGATCGCGCTGCCGCGGCGGCCGCCGAGCGGATCACGGCTCATCTCGACCCAGCGATCGGGCGGCAGATCCTGCGCCAGGGAGACGACCGCGAAGAGAAGACTACTGCTCCAGACGAGCTTCGGCAAAACCGCGAACCTGCAGGGTATGTTCTTTCGCATAGGCTTCGATGACTCCGTAAAGATCTTTCGTTCACTTCTCCAGCCCGATGCCGCGCTCAGTCTGCATCATGTAGCCGAGATCGGGCGTGCGATCGGCCCGCGAAAAGCATAGTCCCACACGTTATCATGCCTGTATGCCGCCGATCGGGTTCCTGCTGTTGCTTGCCCTGGACGTCCCCCTCACTGTCCAGGAGACCGCGGGCGTCGCTCGCGTCGCCGAGCCGGTCACCTTCGGCGTTCCCTTGCCGAAGAGACTGCTGACCGACACCGCAAAGCTTCGACTTTATGGCCCCGACGGCAAGCCTGTCGCGGCGGACTTTCGCGTCGTAAACCGCTGGTGGAACGATGCGGCCACTCAGGTCGCCTCCATTCAATGGGTCCACTGCGACTTCTTCGCGTCCGTGCCCGCTCGGGGTCGCTCCGTCTATCACCTGCGCACCACCGACGACGAGCCTCCCGCACCGCCGGCGAAGCTGGAAGTCACCCCCAGCGGCGATGACGTGATCGTCTCCACCGGACAGCTGCGGTTCACCGTCCACGGAAAAGGCCCGCTGATGGACGGCCCCGGACTCACCGCCGCCGACTTCCTGCTGCGCTCCGACGAGCGAATCTACAAGCTCAGCTCCTGGGCCGGCTCCGAACTCATCGTGGAAGAGCAGACGCCGATGAAGGTCGTCCTGAAGCGCACCGGCTCGCACGGCTGGGTCAACGGAAAGGATAAAGCGCTCGACTACGTCGTGCGGCTCACCGCCTACGCCGGCAAATCTCACGTTCGATTGACCTACAGCATCGTCAACCGGCAGGGCGAGCGGATGAGCGATTTCGTACGGCTCGACGGCTTGCACCTGGAAGCGCGGCTGGAAAAAATCCCGGCGCCGGCGCGGGTCGAGCAGCTATCGGCGGAGCCTCGCCGCCCCGGGTGGTTTCAGGCGGGCGGGATCGGATTCGGGCTGCGCTGGTTCTGGCAACTGTATCCGAAGGCGTTCGAGGCGCGAGGCGACGGCCGCGTCCGGCTCGAGCTTTTCCCCGAGACCGCCCGGCCGCAGAACATCTACATGGGAGTCGCCAAGACGCACGAGATGATCCTGTCGTTCGGCGGCGAGAATCTTTTGGCGCATATCGACGAGCCGCTCTACGCCGTCGCGCCGCCCAAATGGTACACGCGCGAGACGGGCGCTTTGGGGCGGCTGGTGGAGTCGTCGGCCGAGGCGATTCAGCCGCAATACTGGCCGCTGGTCGAGCGATACGACTGCTGGCTGGTCGCCTCGCGCAACGCGGTGCTCGCGAAGCGCAACCGGGGCTATCAATTCGAAGGTCGCACGCTGGACGAGTACGGCATGCTGAATTTTGGCGACGCCGTGCACAAGATTGTCACCGAGACCAGGCGGCCCGATTACGGCATCCACTGGGAGACCGAGTATTACGATTTTCCGCACGCGCTGTTCCTGCACTTTTTCCGCACCGGCGATCTCGTATCGCTGCGCACCGCCGTGGAGGCCTCCGCGCACCTGGCCGACGTCGACATCTCCCATTACGACGTCCAGCCGACTTTATACGGGGCCCCGCGCACCGGCCCCGGCTTGAACCACTGGACCCGCTACTCCAACGGCGAGTTCACGGCCTCGGCCAGTTGGGCCTTCTACAAGAACGAAAGCCTGTTCGATCGCTACCTGCTCACCGGCGACCCCTGGTCGCGCGACGTGGCGCGTCTGTCGGCCGACGTCGGCGTCTCCAACAACGGTCTCGATATTCAGAGCAACACGCGCTCGATCGGCCACGGCCTGTTCGCGATGATGAAGGCCTACGAGGTGTTCGGCGACAAGAAGTACCTCGATCGCGCCAACTGGATCGTCGACTGCGTCGAGACCTGGCAGGATGGCGATGTGGAGAAGTTGCGCGAGCTGAAATGCGGCGTGCGCTGGGACCCACAGTTTCGCGGAGGCTACAGCCACCAGTCGTGGACGTACGGGATCGCGCTGGAGGCGGTGGCGCAGGCTTCCTGGACTTTCCATCGTCCGGAGATGCCCGCGTATCTGCGCCGCGCGGCCGACTGGGTGTTCGCCAACCCGAAGGAATGGGACCCGCAGCGTCGCATCTTCCTCAACGCGCCGGTCCATTCAGTGATGCTCACGCCGGGCCTAGCCTATATCGCCGAAACCAGCGGCGAGAAGAAGTACTGGGATATCGCGCTGGAGAGTTTTGGGAGGCAGACCGAAGCGGCGCAGGTCACCGACCGGTTGAAGCTGTTCGGGCAGCTATACCGCAATTCGCAGAGATTTCCGTGGTACCTGTCGGTGGAGGCTGGGCGGAAGTGAATGCGCCGGCAAGAACGGGTAAGAAGCATGATCCTTTGTCCCATTCGTCGTTGCTCGTCGCTCTTCAGTTGGGCAGCACTTTGATCTCGATTTTGCGATAAAACACCGGCCATCCTTCCGATTGCAGGCAAATGTAACCCTCGGGAGGATCCGCCCCGTAGCCTTCGTTCACAAGGGCGTCGTTCAGCACTATCTTTACGGTGCCGTCCTTAGAGGTGATCTCGTACTTGTCCCACTCGCCGAACGCCACATGATCCTTCACAATCGGCCCGCGCTTTGCCCCCTTGATCCCGCCGCTGAACAGACTTCCTTTCTCGCCATAGTGGCCCTGCACTTCGACAAACGACAGGGGCCACACTTTCCCAACCTCCTCGCTGGCATGAATGAAGAAACCCGCATTGGGCCAGCGCTCGGGCGCGCGTGTCCAGCCTTCGGTGTTGAACCGCCATTCGCCACGCAGGATGTAGTTCTTATATTTCTGGTTCGTCCGCAGATAGCCGTTCGGTCTACCGGCACAGGCGATCACCCCGTCCTGGACAGACCAGACTTCGGCCGGCGTGCCGACGATCACCCAGTGTTCGGTCACATCCTTCTGCGGCGTCAGCGATACGAACCCCGTTGATTGCGCGGCGGTCGACAACGGCAGAAAGGCGCCCAACAAAAGCATCCATGAGACGCGCTCGTGAGTCATTGAACATTCTCCTCTCAACAATCTTCCATCCGTCTCCATTGTGATACAGGGTCATGCGACGCCGGGTTTTCGCTGGTGTGCCGGTGGCCGATGCCCTTCCCGACTTTGAAGGGCGGCTTTCGTTCTCTTTTTGTTCCGACAAACCCCTCTCGCCGGAACAGATGTTCGGGCGAGGGTCTACGGCATCGCCGCAAGTTCCGCCTGGATCTTTGGAATGATGTGGTCGTATTCCGCGCGCGGGGCCCTGGCAAGGAAGGCCTCAAAGCACGCGCGCGCCCGCTTGTTGTCGCCCATGATCTTGTAGATCCGGCCGAGATTGAGTTGTGCCTCCAGCAGGTCCGGGTCGAGTTGAACGGCCTTCTCAAAGTGAACGCGCGCGCTGGGCAGATCCTTCTTCTGAATCGAGACGAGTCCCAACCCGTTATGGGAGGGAGCATAATCCTCGCCCGTTGCCAGGCTCCACTTATAAACTCTTTCAGCGTCCGCGAGCCTGCCCGATTCCAGGTAGGCCAAACCCAGGTCGCTCAGGCTCTCGCTATCGGACGGGTTCAGTTGCGACGCTCTCTCGAACGAGGCGATCGCCTCGTCTCTGTTCCCTTCGCGGAGAAGCAGGCTGCCAGGCGCGAGTACAGCCAGGCCGTCCCGACCCCATTGCGGATCCCCTCCCGATAGAGCTTCAATGCTTCGTTGTGACGGCCGGCATTCGCATATTCCTGACCGAGATGATAGTAGACGGTCGGGTT
>Ga0247727_10016068_pt1 | contig 12152 bp, 10 predicted proteins | sample WisWelCaveWW1625_FD_202498 | JGI IMG/M metagenome (GOLD analysis project Ga0247727, IMG submission 202498) | Biofilm microbial communities from Wishing Well Cave, Virginia, United States - WW16-25 | ecosystem: Environmental > Aquatic > Deep subsurface > Groundwater > Cave microbial mat | place...
TACGGTCACGAACTGGCGCGCATCGCGCTGGAAGATGCGGAAAAACCCGTCCGCATGGCCGCGCTGCGATCGCTGGTCAATCAGGGCGGCCCGCAAGCGATTTATCAACTCGCGCAAATTGTCAATGACGGGTCGAGAGATACGGATGAACAGGCTGAGGCGCTGACTACGTCGCTGCTCGTCTTCGCGCGATTGAATGCGACGCGCGATGCGGCCTCGCTCTTCGTGCTGCGGCGTCTCACGCTGTCGGCATTGCAACCGCCTGCGGGAGAACTGGCTCTCGCCGCCGCGTCACACGCGCACGTGCTGGGCGACGAGGTTGCCGAACGTTTGCTCGAAATCTGCCAGGAGGAGGAAGCTTCAGACACCGTGCGCGAAGCATCCTGCCAGTCGTTGGCGCGCATCTTCTCGACCTGGCGCAATCGCCATCACGATCTGAAGCTCAGGGCGGCAGACGCGCTGCTTGATTTGGCGCGCCGCGAACCGAACGCCAGGAACGATGAAGAGGTTCCCAACTTCGACGCAAGAGAGTGGCTGGCGCAGGCTGCCGCCCTCGCGCTCGCCGACCTTGATGCAACGCGGCTGCTCCGGGAACCAGGAACAACCAGCCTCAACGCCCTCGCCGCCTTCTCCGTCCGGACCGGCTGCCTGGTCTTCGAGGATCGAATCATTGCCGCCGGCGGGGCCGCATTCGCCGCCGAAGCCGAAGCGGCGGCGAGTAACACCGAGCATTACGACATAGCTCTCTCCTTCGCCGGTCAGGATCGCCCCTTTGCCGAAGAGTTGGCCGCGGCGCTGCGCGAGCGCGGGGTGAAGGTCTTTTACGATGCCGACGAATCGTTCGATCTTTGGGGCAAAGACCTCTACGCTCACCTGGCCGACCTCTATCAAAACCGGGCCCATTTCTGCGTGATGTTCCTCTCGCGCCATTACGCGACCGCGCTCTGGACAAACCACGAGCGTAAAGCAGCGCAGGCGCGTGCCTTCCGCGAAAGCCGCGAATTCATCTTGCCGGTCCGGCTCGACGATACCCCCATCGAAGGAGTTCTGGATACGACTGCATTTATGCGATGGGAGGAATACGGCGCAGAGCGAATCGCCGACGCTATAGTCAAAAAGCTGCGCGGTGTGGCATCGAAGAGGGGTGATGTATTGCCTGTGCAAGCGCCTTCCGAGACAAGAGCGAGTAGCCCAGAAATCCTCCCTGATTCGGAATGCCTGAGCCGAGTGCGGCGGTTGAGCGACATCTCGGCCTTCGATGCGGAGACGATTGTTCAAAATCCAGAAGATCAGATGCAGGAAGAGGTGAGCCTTGGAGATGATCTATACGTCGCTCGCAACATCGAAGCGCAAATCCACGTGCGGCTGGATCAGGCACTTCAAAAAGGCGGCAGCCCCGCGTCAATCCTTATCGCAGGCGAGGCAGGTCATGGGAAGACCTGCCTACTGTGGCATCTCCATCATAAGCTGAACGAGTCGAGCACGTGGGAAGCGTGGTTTATCAAATCCTCGATGCTCTCACTCCCGTCTCAACCCGGCGAAACCAACAATGCGCGAACGCTCCCGTTCGACGACTTGCTCAAAGCGTCCGCCGGTGCTCTAGCGCAAGGCTTCAAGCCCATTCTCCTGCTCGATACTGTTGATGTCCTTCTGCACGTAGATCACAGGGAGCGCGAAGTGTTGATCGAATCGCTCCTGGAGCTAATGGAGAGCGGCTGTTCGCTGATCGCGACTTGCCGCCCTCAGGAAGCCGCGCTTCTGGGGCCGTTGAAGAAAGGCTCCTTGCGTCTTAAAGAATATGAGGGGCGCGAGCTGACCGAGGCGATTGATAAGCATGTGGCCAGATTTTACGCGCACGCCGACCTGCAAACCCGCGAAGACCACCGAAAACAGATCAATTCCGTCGTCGCGCGAGGTTTGCCTCTCCGCGAAGTCTGTGTCAACCCGCTGACGCTGCGGATGATGTTCTTGCTTTACGCCCCCAACCCGGTGCCGCCGGAGATCAACATTTTCGATCTGTACAACAAGTACTGGAACGACCGCGTCGTATCGCGCGGCGTCCTGCATCGTCAGGCGGAAGGGACACTGCAGTTCTTTCATCAGACCTTCTTTGAGCATAGCGCCGCGCGCGGCCTGCTTGACGCGTTTGAAGCCAAAGGACTTTCACTGCTCGAAGCAAGGCTCTCCAACAGACCCCACGATCTCTTTCTCAGCCCCGTTTACGAACAATCGCTGCTGCTTTCGGAATACAGAACCGGTTCCATCAATCTTAAAGCGGAAGAGTTGCTTTCAAATCTTTTCCAGACCGACTCGCTGATCGAACGCAGTTCCGCCGCATACGTCTATGCTCATAAGAAGAGCGTGCCTGAAAAAACTTCACAGCAGTTCCGCGAGGTGTTGAGAGGCGCAGAGACGGCGCTGGTGGTACGCTTCCTGACCGTCGCCTCCAATCTGGCGGCAAAACGTCTGCCCTCTCTCTTTGAGGAACTTGACGTAATTTGGAGCCGACATAAGTGGGAAGAACATTCGCACGCACTTGAACTGCTGGAGCGCCTTGCCGTGCGCGAGCCTCAGCGCGTTCTGGACTTCATTGCGCGGCACGACATTCATCGCTACGCCTTATCCTTGCCAGTGCAGCATCAAGGAGCGTCCAGACTCTTGCGCATCTATATAGCGTTGGCAGTCAATCAACCGGAGTACAGTTGGGAGGCGATCCTTCAGCTATACAGCGCGGGATCGAAGACGGACAATCAAGACCTGAAGGTCAGCATCATTTCGCTTTTGTGCGATCACGCAGGACTGTTCCAATCAGACGGTATCGCCACTGAATTCGAACGTGCCGTCAATAGCTTGGCGGCCGATGCTTCAAACCATTTTACCGAAGCTATCCCGCAAGCATTCGGAAGGTTGTGGGCGGTCGAATGGCGCAAGAAGCGAGTGCCTCTCGCCCACATTCTACATGAGATCAATTCCAATGCGCTAAACCCGGAGCAACTCCGCGCACGCATCTATGGCGTGGCCGAACTGATAGCGGAATCTGGGAACCGCGGGGACGCCCTGAAGGTCTTCGAAAACTTCGCCAACGACCAAAATACAAACCGTCAATGGCTGTGGGCTAGAATGTGTCTCTCAGGACTGCTCGGCAGGCTGGCTCACGATACGCCGCCCTCTCCCGCTGTGCAGTGTATAAAGGAAAAGATCATCGAGGTGTTTTCGAGCTGGCTCAATCCAGGAATCACTGCGCCGGAATCCCTACTCGATAGAGAATTATCAGTCAGGCTCTTCCCAATGGCTCGTGAGGCGGTGGTCAAGGCCAATCTTCCACCCGCGCTTCTGGCGGAATTCTTCGATTTCAAGGAAACCCAAAAACCGGAGGTGTGGTTACAAAAAGACCTTCTTGGCGAATTGCTGGCCGAAGCCTGTATCGGCGGGCATGCTGGCGCAGCACAGGCGTTTCAGAAGTTGACGCAATCTGCATCGTCGTCTTCTGAAGAGATGATCGTCTCTGCCAGTGTCCATCTTTCCAGATTGGCCCCCAATCACCCCGAAGCTATTCACCTTCATCTATCCATTGCCGCAAAAGACGGAAAACCTGAAGGGGCAGCGGCGTTACTTAGAACATTGGAACTTTTGCAACCACCGGCCTGCGCGAACGAAAGTAAAATCGCATCGTCCTGAACTGCGGGGTACGGCAAATCCGCGGCAATTTCAAGTTTTCCGATCTTCGTGCGCCAGAGTGAGTGCAGATAGATGGTTTCAGGCATGCTGACAATCGGATACCAATTGGAAAGGACTTCCTCGGCCTGTTCGATAACCCCGTAATCCGCGCTGTACTGGCTGCGCCACCAAGCCGAGACTGATTGAGGATTGAAATTATTGTTCTTGGGAACGCCAGCCTCTTCCAGCTTTTTCAGCAGTTGCGCCAAGCCCTCCGCCCACGACCGATGAAAGTCAATCGGTGCAATTCGCTGCAATTCAATGGCGACCTCGTCTTGCGGTATGTCGTCAATGCGCAGCGGGATAATGAAATCCTCAAGCCCTTCGTTTCGGACAACGGCTTTGGCAAGGTGAACCTCCTGTAACGTGCCGTCCTTTTGATTCGAATGCCGTGAGTGGACGAAAAGCACGTTGATCGCTTTCTTTCTGATAGCCTGTTCCACGTCATCCCAGATGACATCCCCGCCGAGCATATTGGTCAGATCGCACCAAACTGGGTAGCCTTCATTGGCAAGTTGCAGCGCCAGCCAGCGGGCAAACTCGTTGTCTTCAGGATATGCGTGGCTGATGAAAAGCTTATCGCGTTGCTCGGCCGAGGCGCCTTCAGTTTTTCGGAGTTTCAGTCTCTGGTTATTCATCGAGAACAAAATGAGGAAACAAACGGCCTCTGGTTTTGCAACAACAATCTGCGGATCAAAACCAATTCTTGACTACGGCGTGCCAGCCTCTCAAAACAGTTGTCGCTATCAGCAAAGCAACCGCCATTGTTCCATAAAAGAGCAACAACGTTTTCGAGAACATCACGCGAATCCACGATTGCGCTTGCCCTTCGAAGCCAGCAGTGCTCATGGAGAAATCCGCTGGCGCATCTCCCCACATCATCAATAGCGGCAAGTAGGCAACAAATACGAGCGTGTGATTGCTCTCTTTCGCAGACAAAGCAAGCAGGCCGGCGACCAACGTGACACACCACCCCTTAATGAGAAATGAATTGTTGGCCATTTTGGTGATCACAGCTTGGATCAGCTCAAGATGCTTGATCCTTCCTTCATTCGGCTTCTGGTCGGATTTTGATTCCATTCCTGTCTCCCCCGTTTCAGGTAACACAGACGCGCGATTCGTTATCAGACTCAGGTTTACAACCATTTAATTTTCAACTCGATTGGTCAGCGTTGGTGTTGATTGCGCCGGAGCAAACTGGAAATGCTGAAACGGTTTGGCGGCGATCGGTGTGACTTGTTGTTCTGTCTCTCCAGTCATTAGTTGGGCGGCGCAACGTCAATCAGCGTGAAGACTTCATCAATCTCAGGCGTTCGAGCGGTCAACAAAGGAATCAGGCCCTTGACGCCATTCATTCGAATCCTGACTTTAAGATTGAGCCGAGACGACATCGCGCCCGGCGGGGGCGCTGATCAAGAGATTCAGTTCGCGGTCCACGTGCAGATACTGGCCGCCCAGCGCCAGGAAGTTCCAGGTCGCTTTCGATGTTCCCGTCCCCGCGCCGACGATCTTGGGGAAGTAAACGGTTCGGCTGCGTTCGATCTCCGGCGTTACTTCAAGTTCCGTCGCTTTGACCACTTCGAATTTCAAGCCGATTCCGACTTTGGTCGCCAACTCGACGGGTTTATCGCTCACGACTTCTCTCGGAAACAGATCGCGGATGATCGCGTTCTGCGTCGGATTGAGGTCCACCACCAAGCGCGCCCATTCCAACCGGCACTCCGGGTGGGCGATCACATCGCAGAGCAGAGGCGTTTGGTAATAAGCCAATCCAGGGTCGGTTCCCGCCGGCGGCGCGATCTGCTGGTAGATGCCTCTGGAGAGGGCAATGCGGTTCTCGCGCCACAGTAGATTTTTCTCGACATCCGCAATCTGCGCGATGTCATTGCCATTCCGTTCGCTGCTCTGGAGTTCTTCTTCATCAAGTTCCAGCTTCGCTTCAAAGAGAGTTTTGAATTCGTTTCGCTCGCTCATCGTTGTCCCCCACGCTTACTGCCAGTCCCCGACCAGCACAAAAGGCGCCCAATGGTAGGGCGATTCCCAACCCGGTTGGCGTTTCGTTTCGAGCATCGCCTGTCTCAAGGCGTCCACTTTGTAACCGCACGCATGCTCACGCAGACCGTTATAGAACGACTTCATCAGGAACGCCGTGGATTTGTCGGCGACGCGCCACAGGCTGACGATGACCGAGGGCGTTCCCGCATACAGAAACGAGCGGGTCAAGCCGATCAACTCGTCGCCGGGATGATGCTGATTGACGCCCGTCTCGCAGCCGCTGAGCGTCACCAGATGCGCGCGGAGTCCGGCGAGGTTGAAGACTTCGCGCGCCGTCAGGCGCGCCGCCTCCGCCATTTCCAGCCCTGATTCGAGCGGCGCGGCCTCATCGAAGCGGCCGTGCCCGGCAAAATGCACGATGTCTACATCCACGATAGATCGCTGGAAGGCCTCCGTCGTGGCCGCATGTCGGAGCAGGGGCGCGGTCCCGAACACTTCGGCAATCTCATTCGCCTCCTCTTCCGAAGCGGGAAGATCGCCGCGCGAGTTGCCGAAGACGGCGGCCGTTCGCCGCGACGGTTTCCCGTCAGGGCCGCTTTTCCGCCTGGCCTGACAGGCCTGACAGTAGCGCAGTAGCGAGGCGCTCGGACTATAAAGAACCGGGTTGCGTTCGATCAGATATTGTCCGTCGAGCTTGAGCGCGTGCAGCGGCAGATAGTGCAGCAGGCCATGCGGAACCAGGTAAACGATGTCCTCCGGCGCGGCCCATTCAGCAATGGGCGCTATCAATTCGTCGTAGTGATGCCATAACTCCGGATCATCCTTGAACAGATAACGCACCTGACCGTGAATTCCGAAGTTGGTCAGCACCGAGCGCCGCAGTTCATCATAATCCAGCCTGCGGGTAATGAGCCGGGGTTCGGAAAAGTCCGCCCGCACGCCGAAGACCAGCACGTCATCGCCCGAAACGAAATATTCAACGAGAACGATCTTTCTTTCCGGCATATTCACAGGTTCAGATCACAAGCAATCCTGTCAGTTCGGAAAACTCCGTCCGCGGATCGCGGCGCAAATCGGCGTAAGCGCGGCAGTCTTCATCAATGGCGGCCATCGTCCGCCATAACTCTTCCAACTCCAGAATCAGCGCCGCGTGCCGCCGCGCCGGCGCCACGCCGGATTGAGACGGGTCTTCGAGCCGCGACAATTCCGACAGCAACCTCAATTCACGGCTGGCCAACTCCCGCGGCAGACTTGCGGGCTGGCGGACTGCCCGCCGGCTGAGCAGTTCCGTCAGAGTTCGCGAACGCGCGCGCTCCGACAGATCGAAGGCTTCTTTATGATCGCCTGTCGTTTCCGCCAGGAGCGTCAGCAGGAGCGCATACGCTTCTTGAAGCCTGCTCTGCGCCTGAATTCGCCGCTCCGCCGACCTGAATTCGCCTCGCACTGTTTCAAACTGCGAGATCGCCCGGCGATACTCCGCCTCGGCTTCGTCAAACATCGAGAGCGATTGGAGCAGCCTGCCGCGTTTCACTCTGAATTCCTGCTCCGCCATCTCGCCCAACTCCGCCGCCAGGGAGATCGCCGACGCCCAGGTCGCATCGGCCTTTTCCGCCGCTCCCTGCTCCAATTCAATCTCGGCCAGTTTGTCCAACACGTAGAATTGAATCCGCATCGCCCCGACGGACTCGGCCTTCTCGCGGCAATACCGCAGGGACGCCTCCGCCTTCCGCAGATCTTTCATCGATCTGAGAGCCTCACTCAACAGGAGCACGGCGGCGAGCATGCCGTTCGGCTGCTCCAGCCGGTGGAACAGCGTAAAACACTGCGCGGCGTGATTGGCCGCGCGAACGGGCTGTTTCTCCCGCAGGAAGATGTGACCGTAATCCAGCAACTGATTGGCCTGTCCCTGCAGATCGTCGCGGCGTTGATGCGCCAGCAACGTTTGCTTCAACGTCCTTTCGGCATCCGTCTGCTGTCCGAGTTGTAGGTAAACCTTGGCCTGATTATCCAGCCAACGGTCGGCCGCTCTTTCATCGCCACAGGCTCGCGCCTCTTCGATCGCCGTCTGGTAAGCATCGAGCGCGCGCTGCCATTCTCCGGCCTGCGTACAAAAGATGCCCAGGGCAGCGTAGATCGTGCTGCGCAGTTTGCGCGCCGCCGGATCACCAGCTTTCTCTTCAGCCAACTGCTCGGCTTCGAGGAGCGCCTCGCCAACCTTCGAGCCGATCAAATGCGCCAGACTGCTGAGCCGCCCGGCCATGCTTTCGAGCAGCGAGATCGAAGTCTCGAGGCCGGCTTCCCTGCCCCTCGCAAGGGCGAACGCATCACGCAGGTGACGCGCGGCGGAGACTCGATCTCCGGCGTCCCAGCAGGCGTCCACCAGATCGAGCCTGCTTCGGAACGATGTCATCGTTCTCTCAAGCCCGGACTGCCGGCAGAAGGCCAGACACTCTTCCAGCCGCGCGATCCCCTCGGCAATTCGCCCCTGCCAAACCACAGCCCTTCCCAATTCCAGCATGATCTCCGCGCGCAGATCGGGAGCGAGCCTGAACTCCTCGCAGACCTTCAACGCACGAGCATAATACTCTTCAGCTCGAATGAGATGATCCGGATGATCCGATGCGGGCAAATGATCACGGGAAAGCCCATCGCCCGCGCGGCGCGAATCGCCTCCTGGTACGAGATGAGCACCTCATCCAGCGATCCCTGCCGCGTGCGCCAGATTGCTTGTGCGCTGTGTACACGACTCAATCCCGTCAGGCTGCCCAGTTGCTGATAGATTTCGATCGCCCGATCCAGCCATGGGCCGCCATCCTCCCCCGCCTCGTTCAACCGGGTTCCCAAACTCACCGACACATCCGCCACGCCGAGCGCGTGCCCCGACGCTTCGTAAAGCGCGATGGCTTTCTCGAATTTTGTCTGGTCGAGCCTGGCCGCCGCTCGTTGCTGTACCGCATGGTCCCAGTCCAATTCCGCAAGCCACAATGTCGCCCGCGCCTGGCAGACCCGGTCGCCCGCTGCCTCAGCCTGCCGTCGAACCTCCTCGAAGACCACGCGGGCCGCTCCGCGATCCGGCGATGTCCCCATCAAATGGAATTGCCCCAACCGAAGCGAGGCATTGAGCGATTCGTCAACGTCGCCCAACTCGCGAAAGCTCCGCGCGGATGCCGCTATAAGTCGGCAGGCTTCCGCCATTTCCTCCCCGCGGGCAAGTTTCCACTCGACGGCGACCGCAATCGAACAGCCGAACAAAAACTGCGCCCACGCAATCAACCGGGGTGATTCCGCCGCGGACGGCTTCGTTTCCAGCACGCTTCGGCCTTCCCGGAATATCGCCTCCGGATCGCCGGTCAGAAACAGTTCAAGCCACGCCAACCGCAGGCCCGCTTCCCGTCGCCACGCTCCTGAAGGCAGCGTCGAGGCGAGCAGCGAACGGCAGGCGGCCGCTGCTTCGCTGAACTGCCCCTGATCGGTCAGGCAGCGAACGGCGAACAACCCAGCCGCTGGCGCTAGCTCCCCCTGGGCGGAAGCAGTCTGTGCCGCTGCCACCGCTTCCGGATACCTGCCAAGGCGATAGAGCCTCCGCGCTTCCCGCAGTGCCGCGGATTGATCGGGAGGGTCATTGGGCTGCGCTGTCTCTCGGAGAATGTGAAAAATGTCTTCCAATTAACAACCTTGCTCACAATTATTCACTCGGAAGTTCAAGCACAAAATACTATCCATTTCTTCTTCCATACGGAATGCCATCACTCACGAATGCCGATGGCGTTCGCGAGCAATTGCGACAATGGCGGAGATGAGTTTGAATGTGGCCCGTTTCACCGGAAATCGCACGGCAGGAGGAGGCCCGGCTTGAGTATCGAAATATCCTGGGTGGCGCTGAACCGAATCATGGAGAAAAAGATGGCGACCGACGCAACGTACCGCGAGCGAGTCGCCGGAAGGCCGGTGCGTTCGAGCGCGAAACGCCTCACCGATGGGGAGTTGCTCGCCAAATTGCAATCCTTCGGTATTACGATGGATCGCTCCTCTCTGGAACGCCTGTGCGAGGACTCCCTTTCCGCGGAGGAACTGGCCCGGCCGCTGATGGCGAAATGCGCGTTCAAAACGCGCGAGGAGGAACTGCAAGGTGATTGGATATGGATCTGCCTCGACGCCTTGTAGCAATGCTGGTTTCCAGACAAGCCCTCGTTCGAAATGCTGGATGACAAAATGCAGGCCGGGTATGAGCTGAAGGCATCCGGTAACCTCGAAGCAGTTTGCCGCATCTGGCTGGATGCGTGGAACGACGTGCGGTGGATCGGGGACAAAGGGGGGATCCAGTCAATCGGCGAATTCGATGACGAATTCCATGGGACGCAATCCTTATTCAATTGGATTCAGGACGTGGAATCCGAACTGTGGGATGCGGGCTTGAAGGATCGGCAATTTTTCACCGCCCGGGTCGCGCTCTGCGAAGAGGTGCTGGAGTGGATCGAAGCGGATGAGGAGCTTCTGACAGAGAATTTCCAGCGCGGACTCGCCGAAACCTGCTTCGAACTGGGCCAAACCGCCAAGGCGGACGAACTCTATCGCGACTGGTTGGAGACCGATCCGCAGTGGGGATGGGGTTGGATCGGCTGGTCGGATTGCTACCGGTTCAGCCATACGGAATTTCGGGACTGGCATCGAGCCGAAGCGCTTCTGCGGAAGGGCCTTTCCATCGCCGACGTCAGAGACTATCAGAATATCGCCGAGCGGCTCGCTGGTCTCTACCAGGAACAGGGACGAGACGATGAAGCGAAAGAGGTCCGGCAGTTGGCCGAACGGAATGCTGCGTCAATCCGGCAAACAATTGAATTCATGCCGGACGCCAAGGCGGCGCGGCACAAGACTATCGGAGCCTTTGGCGATGAGGGCCTGCCGCTGAGTGATTTGCCGAAACTGGCCAATCTTTTTCGCCTCCCACCGGCACGTGCAACCAGCAGCGGGATCAAGATCGGACGAAACGATCCGTGCCCATGTGGGAGCGGAAAGAAATATAAGAAATGTTGCGCGGCATAGAGGGCCTGATAACGCTCCGCACGTGGAAGCTGCGGATCATCTTCCGCTCTGGATGGAATACCCAATCGCGTTGTATCCCCGTACGCGTTTCTCGTACATCCGCGCCAGCATCGGCACGTCTACATCCACATAATCGTAGACGCGCACGATGCGCTTGTTGTCGTGTGTTCGGTGTAGCCGGCCAACGTATTGCTGAAGCGTTCCGCGCCAGGAGATCGGCATCGCCAGGAACAGCGTGTCCAGCCGCGCATCATCGAAGCCTTCTCCAATGTAACGCCCGGTCGCGAGGATCACTCTCGGTTCGCAATCGGGAATCGCTTGCAGCCGTTCCATCACTTCCTGACGTTGCTTCCTGCCCATTCCGCCTTTGAGCTCGATGATCTGCGAAATGGCGCCGTTCAGTTTCCCGGCCAACAATTGCAGATGCTCCGTCCTTTCGGTCAGCAATAACGGAGACCTTCCAGCTTCAAGCGCCTGAAGCAGGTCGCTCACGATCAGCTCATTGCGGGGCTCGTCAAGCATCAGTGATCGGTAGATATCCTGTATGCTCGGCTCCTCCAGATTCGAAGGCAATCTGAAGTTCGTGCGTTTGGGGATGACAATATGCTCGATCAACGCGTCCGCAGCCATCCTCTTTTCGCTCAGGTGATAGCGGGACGGGCCGCATTGCATATAGATGATCGGGTGATGGCCATCTTTGCGTATCGGCGTGGCTGTCAGCCCGACAACGTATCTGGCTTTGACCTGCCGCAGGACTTGTTCGAAGCTGAAAGCCGAGAGGTGATGGCATTCGTCAACGATGACTTGACCATATTCGGCGACAAGATCTTTGATTTCTCCGCGGCGATTCAGGCTCTGGATCATACCGACATCAACGCCGCCGGCGCGCGAAGTCTTCCCACCGCCGATCTGCCCGATGTCGTCGAGCGAAAGATCGAGAAAAAGCGCCAATCGTTCCCGCCACTGATCCAGGAGCTGCTGCCGATGGACCAGCACCATGGTTTTCACTTTTCTTTCGGCAATCAGCCACGCGGCGACCGCCGTTTTGCCGAAGGCCGTTGGCGCAGTGCTTGATCGAGTCGTGCCGCCAAGTCTTCGCGATCTTGTGTGCCCGCGCTCATTTGGATACTCACCCTTTCAGCAACAGTACCACAAGGCCCGCTTCGTTATCAGATCAAGACAATCTTACCCTCAACCTTTTGTAAGAGTTGCAGCGACACTTTATACACCTCTGCATGGCACTCCGCCCGGCGATCGTACGATTCTTACACAATCACAGGAAACTTCTTCCTAGCGGAACGTGTAAGAATTACGTGAAGCGCGGATCTCGCTTCATTGCCAGCGAACCGGAATCGCGTCAGAAAGCCTGTGTTTATTGGTGATTTTGCGTTCTCTTG
>Ga0247727_10016069_pt1 | contig 12151 bp, 9 predicted proteins | sample WisWelCaveWW1625_FD_202498 | JGI IMG/M metagenome (GOLD analysis project Ga0247727, IMG submission 202498) | Biofilm microbial communities from Wishing Well Cave, Virginia, United States - WW16-25 | ecosystem: Environmental > Aquatic > Deep subsurface > Groundwater > Cave microbial mat | place...
CCTGCGCCATACGTTTGCACCTTTTGAGTGTGACCTTGAAATTGAACTGTACAGATAAAATAAGCTCAAAGTCGGCATTTCCCAAAAGGTTTTTTGTTTTTGTGAAAAAAATCGCTCAGTTTAGGTTATAATTTTCTCGGATGGTATTTATCTGAGGGGATATATCGAAGACATCGGAGCAGCTATAGCCCAAAACCAGCACGTCATTGTGCGCGCCTTTGCAAAAAACATGATCAATAACACCTTGCCGCTGGTTGGAGAGAATCTGAGATGCGACCTGCCCAAGCGTGATGGCCATGTTGTCTTTATCCTCCACGCTGCCGTGTATTTTAATCAGATGGATGGAGTGATCATTCCATTGAATGCGCTCCAAAGCAGCTTCTTTGTAGTAAACTCGATAATCATCTTCCCTGACCAATCCTTCATTATCGAAAGCTTTTTCGATCAAACGGTCAAAGTTGGTGGTGCAGATGGTGGTGACATAGCCGGCTTTGGCTAATTTTGCCAACAGAATATGGTTGGTATTCGGTTCTCCGAGATCGAAAATGTCAAAGATTTTATGCGGATCGCTGTTGTCGCGCAAAGTCTCGATAAATGCTTCAAAAGGCAGGTTAGACTGCATAATTGTTTCCGCTTCTTCCTTGGTGACGCCCAGTTTCTCGAGTATATAGGGCACCAATTCTTTGACAATCGGCAACCCGGAATGGCGTGAAATTCCCGCTCCGCAAAATACCACAGTCTCCTTCGCTTTGATGGATTTGATCAGTTCGCGGAGAAAAGTGTTAATGGAATCAGGCTGTCCACTCTCTGGACTTTTTAGTTGTTCACTCACGGACTTTTTTTTGTAAATTTTTCCATTAAATCGACAAAGTCACATTACAGTTTTTATCTCAGAGACCCAGCTAGCCGAGGCAGAGAGAATTTTTTTAAGATCGCCTATTAAATAACTTTCCCATTTGCCGTGACTGTATATCTTAAAATGGGAAAGTTATTTAATTGTCATTCCATTAGCTAGTCAAGCTCCATCCCGGCCGATATTCTTTCGTCAGATATTGATCCGCTTCCGGCAGATTCGGGAAACTCATTTTCTCGCCGTCATATTTGAGAATCGTATTTTTCGCGGCCATGCGAATGGCGACGTTGCCGAGCAGCATGGTCTCGGTCAATTTCGCCGCGTAATCAAAATTGGAGGTGGTTTGCGCGCCGTTGCCGCTTTTAATCGCGGCCACCCACTCTTCCATAATGCCCGGCGAGCGCGGCAGCGTTTTCGGCGGTAATTTTAATTTGAAGGCGTTCATTTTCGTTTCGGGAATGAGGCGCGGGCTTTTGCCGTAACAGCCGTGCATCAATTTTCCTTTCGTGCCGACATAAAGCACGCCGCCGTCTTCATCGCCCATGCGCCGGCCCGGTTCAAGCTCTTCCGGACGTTTCGGCATCAGGCCGCCGTCGTGCCAAGTGAGATCGACCGCCGGCATTTTTCCGCGCGCCGCAAAATGATACCGCACCACCGAGGCCAGCGGAAACGTTTCGCCGTTGAACGGCGTGCAACTCGCTTGCACGGTTTCCGGAAAGCCGAGATTCAAGGCCCAATACGGATGATCGAAAATATGCGCGCCCATATCGCCCAGCGCGCCGCAACCGTAGTCACACCAGCCGCGCCAACTAAACGGCGCATACGCCGGATGATACGGCCGAAACCGCGACGGCCCGACCCACACATCCCAATTCAACGTCGAAGGCACTGAAGGAATTTCCGTGGGAAATTTCACGCCCTGCGGCCAGATCGGGCGATTCGTCCAGCAATGCACTTCGCTCACGTCGCCGATCGCGCCAGCCGCAATCCATTCGTTGATCAAACGCGCTTCTTCGCTGGCGTGGCCTTGGTTGCCCATTTGCGTGATGAGCTTCATCTCCTTCGCCGCTTTCGCGAGCGCGCGCGCTTCGTGCACGGTTTGCGTCAACGGTTTTTGCACGAACACATGCTTGCCCAATTTCATCGCGGCCATGGCGATCACCGCGTGCGTGTGATCCGGCGTGCTGACGGTGACGGCGTCGATGCCCGGCTCGGTTTCCAGCATCACGCGGAAGTCGCGGTATTTGGTCGCGGTCGCTAACATCTCCGCGTAAGCGGCGTTACCGGTATCTTCCGCGGCGCGTTGCAGCGTTTCCGCCATCATTTCGTCATCAACATCGCACAAGGCCACGAGGTTGTCGGTTTTGCCGGCGGCGGCAAGATCGCTGCGGCCTTTGCCGCCAACGCCGACGCAGGCGAGGTTAAGCTTGTCGCTCGGCGCGACATAACCCGGCCCGCCTAACACGTGGCGTGGGACAATCATAAACGCTGACGTTGCCAGCGCCGAGGCGCCCAAAAATTCGCGGCGCGTGAATTTAGTTTTTTGCTCGAAAGCGTTTTTCATTTTAATACTTCCTCCTCTGTTCTCAAACGGTTAAGAAAACATTTGACATCGGACTTCGGACCACCGACTTCGGACTATTTCAACTTGCGCATGTGTTCAACCGACTGCTTGACCAATTGCTTGAGCACGGGCATATTGACGTCGGCAAGCTTTTTGATGTACAAGCAGGACTTGCCGGTTTTATATTTTCCCAAATGCAGAATAAAATTTTGAAAGCTTTGTGGCAAAATAATTCTGCCGGTAAATCATCCTGCCAAAGCGCTTTTCGGCGCCACTTGTTGACTTCGTTAAACTCAGTTCATCAACTCCGGCAACGCCGCGCGCACACCGTTCAATTTGCCGCCGGTTAAATTCCGCAAACGCGCGCACGCGCCCCAGCCGCCGGCGCCTTGCGTAATTTTGAGCAGCAGCGAATTTTTACCCTGCTGCAAACCGATTTCAAACACGTCCTCACCCGGATTCACCCCGCGGCTGGCGTTGTTCGCGTGCACCAACTCGCCGTTGAGCCAAACTTTCACGCCGTCATCGCTGCCCAATTCCATTTTTACCCGCTGCACTTGGTCCGACCAAATTTCGGTGCGCAAATACGCGGCGCGATTTTCACCGCCCATAACTTGATCGAGCCGCAGCAGCCACGGCGTCGTTTGATCGGCGCTTGCCGGCATCACCTGCCATTTGACGCCGGATTTTTCCGGCGGTTCCGGCGGAAAAGCAGAATCAAAAATTCCGGCATCGCTGCTCGTGTATGCTTCCGAAACGAGCCATGCCGTCAGGTAATCGCCCAACTTTTCAATTTGTTGCAACAGCACGCGCGCTTCGCGCCAATGCGGCAGCGTGTCGTTCGGCGCATTTTGCAAAAGTTGCTGCAACAGTGTTTGCGTCTCCGCCGGATGGCTGCCGCTCACCGCGCCGGCAATTTTCACGGCGGCGACTTCCGCCTCTGCGCGCAACGCTTCATTTTTTTGCTGCGCCACCGCCAGCTCCAAAGCGCCCACCGCTTTGACTTCTGCCAGCCATCCCAAAATCATTTTCTGCTCATTCAGATTGACCGCTAATTCCATGGCGCGTTGAAATTTTTTGATCGTCGTTTCGAAAGGCAGCGCGCTTTCAAAGCGCAGCAAGCGCACAAATCCGCGTAAGGCCAAAACTTGATGCGCCGGTGTTTTCGATTTCTCTGCAATTGCCAAAAGCTGCGGGGCCGGTTGGGCATTTGGCCACTCCGCAAGCCCGAGAATCGCAGCGGTTTTAACCGCAGCCGCCGTGTCATTGAGCGCCGCCAATAAAATTGGCAATGCCGCCGGATCGCCGATGCCGCCCAAAACATGCAACAACGATTCACGCACGGCTGAGGGCGTTCGGCTGGGCAAAGTTTTGAGGCGCGCCATCACCACTTCACTCCGACGCTCCACCGACGGTGATTTTAGCGCCACGGCGATGACCGTCTTTTCAAGCTCATTGCGTTCGCCTTCATTCGGCACTTCCATCAGCAGCGTGACAATTTCCGAGAGATGCCGATCATCCGCAACTATCTTCAACGCATTGATCGCTTCCAAACGCACGCGCGGCTCCGGCGCTCTCGCCATTTGCAACAGCATCGGCGTCGCGGCTTGAATGCGCCGCTGACTCGCCGCGAGAATCAATTCAACCTTCACCTCAGGCGTCGTGGTGGCAAGATTTTTAACAATGGTTTCGTCTATTGCCGGCCCGCGCAAACGATACAAACTCTTGCGTGCGGTTGCAGCTTCTTCGCCTTTCGGCGCGGCAATTTTTGCCAGCAGCAACACCGCATTGTCATCGCCAATTTTGCCAAGCGCTTGCATCGCGGCTTCGCGCACTTCAGCATGAGGACTCTGTGCTGCGGTCATTGCCGCTTGCCGCGCTTCCGCATCCTGCCGTTCCGCGAACGACATCAAAATTTGCGCCTGATTCGCTGGCGTCAAATTCGGCAAGAGCGCGCCGATTTCGGCCACACTTTCAGTTAGTGGAATTTCATGCGCCAAACTCGCTGCGAGGTTTTGGGTGGCCGCATCGGCGGTTTTCAATGACTGCAAAATAAATTCGGCGACATGGCCGTTGCGGGTTCGCGCCATGCCGCGCATTGCGGCGAAACGAATGGGCGTAGTAAATTGCGGCAAATTCAATTGTTTGTAAATTTCCGCGGCTTTCTCCTTGTTGCCCTGCGCGAGGAGCTGATCGGCGCAATTTAAATATGCGTCGCCGGCCAACGCTTGCAACGCACCGGAAGTTTGATTCTGGGAGCGCGCTAAAATCTGCGCGGCTTCCTCGCCGCCAATTTTTCCCAACGCTTTAATCGCCGCCGCAGCGGTCAACGGATCGGCAGCAGTGACGAATTTACCCAGAGGCGCAACAGATTGAATATCGCGGCGCTGGCCAAGCGTGTTAATGATACCAAGGCGCATATTTCCAGATGACTTAATCAAAGCTTCGCGCAGAACTTGGCCGGCGGCAGGATCAGCAAGACGTTCGAGCGCAAACCGCGCCATCTCCGCCGTTGTCGAATCGTACAACATCTTTTTCAAAACAGGCGCCGATTGTTTTGATCCCCACAAACTGAGCTGCTCGCAAATAAATTGTTTGCCGGGCCGCGTGGCCCGGCTCGTGAGAATTTGCAAAAGCCGCTTCTCATTTTGCTGTTGCAATTTGGGGGAAACCGCCGAGAAACGCAAGTATTCATTTAAATTCACCAGCGGCTCACGGCTCTGGCCGTATTCATAAACGGCGCTTTGAGTGAAAAGCGTTTCAAGCTCACCAGGAGCAAATGTCGATTCCACCTCACAAGGCAACGGCGTCGTATTCACCGGCAGGTCGCCGAGCGCGAATTGAATGCCGTCGAGGAAATGTCGCAAAATCGCGGGGTTCCAATAAATCGCATGATGGTGCCCAAACGAACTGTAAAAAACGCGGCCCTTGCCGAAATCGCTCACCCAACTGATTGGCACGTCGCGATCGCTGAACAGCACGCCCGGCGCGGCGCGATTGGTTTGGTTGGCCATGTCGAGCGCGACGAGAACGCGCGCATTTTGCCGCAAACCGCGCGGGCGAATGCGATAAATTTCATCGCTGATTTGAAAATTTTTGTTCTGGAATGCGGCATTGAGCGGATGCGACGGATCGGTAATTTTAATTACCCACGTGCCGCTGGCATTCCACGGATGGCCGTCGAAATGGCCGCCCATCATGTCGCCGGCTTCGGGCCAGTTATAAAAATTATCCGTCGCGGCATGAAGCCCGATCACGCCCTTGCCGCTTTTAACAAAATCCATTAAACTTTGGCGCAGCGTTAAATCATCAAATGCGAGTTGCGTGGTGCTGGCAAAAAGCACCGCATCAAATGACTGCAAATTCTCCGGCGCGAACGCCGACATCTCCGCGCTCTCGACCGCGGTGAAAGCGCCGGTCTGCTGGCCGAGCAACTCGAGGGCTTTTGCAGAAAACGGAATCGAACTGTGCTTATAACCTTCCGCGCGCGTGAAAACCAAAAGCCGGCGCGGCTGCTTGGGTTTCACGGTCGCCTGCGCCGGAACGGCTTTCTCGATTTTCTGCAAATCTTCCGGAGAAATTTGTGCGAGCGCGAGGCCGGAGAAGAGTGCAAGTTTCCAGATGAGAAAAGCGAGGTTTTGTATAGGGTTCATTATCATCAAGCTTCTAAAGAAAAATTTTTCCACGGATAAAAATGAGAATTCAATTATGCTCTCATTATTTCATGAAAACTCCACAAAAAAATTAAACCAGAATACCGGCTTCTTCTTTCGTGAAATCCATCAGCCGGGCAATGGCATAGAGAGGCCTCGAGAAAAGGCGATCAGCGGCGGCGTAATTCAAAGCCGACAGGCGGACGCCATGACACAAGCGTTTGCGCTCGTCTAAAAAAAGCCGCAAACTTTTCAACGTGCCGGGAGCGCCGCTTTTCACTTCGACCGGCACGATTTGATGATGGCGCTGGATCAGATAATCCACCAACTCAAGCGCCGGTTGCAAATCGCGCTTGCGAAATTCGCCGGGCACTTCACTATATTTGAATTTTTTGCTCAAGCGCGCCGGAACCAAATTAAACAACAACTCAACATATTTGCTCTGCGATTCCTGCGCGTACTTGTTGAAATCCTGACGATACGTATCGACAATCGCGCGATGGATCGCCACGCACTTTCGCATATCGCCGGACTCGCGCCAGCAGGCGACGGCTTCGGGCATGCCGCCGACCGCGAAATATTCGCCCACCAAGCGCAAGAATTTTTGATGAACCGGCTCGCTGACCGGCGTTGCTTCCTCGTGTTCGGCGATCATTTCAACGAGCAAAGCTTCATTCTTTGCAGCAAGAAACTCGAGAAATGACAGCGGGTACATATAAAGCGAAGAAACCCGTCCCACCGGCATGCCGATTTTTTCCAGCTCAAAATCGAGCAGCGATCCGGCTGCAATCACGTGTTGTTCGGGAAGCAATTCGTAAAAATATCGGAGTGCCAGAAGCGCTTTGGGTTCATCCTGAATCTCATAAAAAAAATGAGCGTTTCGCCGGGGACGATCTTTTTGCCAACCAGCAACGACAAATCCCGAATAAGCCGCGCCGGGTCGAGATTGCGTTGGAAAATTTTTTTCGCTTCCGGATAAAACTCAAAATTCACTTCAACAAAATTCTTGAATAGTTTTCCCAATTCGCGCACGACCCAGGTTTTGCCCACCTGCCTGGCGCCACGAATGAGCAACGGTTTACGGGCGGCTTGCTCTTTCCAACTTCGCGACGCTGAAAAGATTTTTCGCTTCATGATTATTCCTTGACTTTACAATCTCTCAGCCTGTAACATTGAATATACGGTATTGATGGTCAAAAATCAGTGGTATTTTGACACAATTATGGTCAAAAATCAAGATTGTTTTTAACTTAAAGATATTCAAAGCACCAAGAAAAATCGAACGACGTGACGTAAAGCTTTATTATATTTAAATTGACCACGATCCGCGCATCGGCCGCGACAACAGGCGGTCGGCCTCGGGATCGTTGACGAAGCGCTCCGTCATCGGATTCCACTGCAAAGGCCGGCCGAGCTTCATTGCGATGCTGCCGAGGTGGCCAATCATGATGGCATGGTGCGCGACGTTCGCCGGCGTAATCGTTTGCGCGCGGCTGGCAACGCCATCAAGAAAGTTGCCAATATGATCCGTGCTTTCATAAAGATGAATCTCGTTCGGCCCAATCACGGATTTTAGCAGCGATTTCGGATGCGCATCAATGCCGGAGCGATCGACATAAACCCAACCTTCTTCGCCGAAAAACTGCGCGCCCATGCCTTTCGGCTGTTGCTTTTGATCGGCCACGGTCATCGTGAAGCCCTCGGAATATTTGCATTCGAAATAATAGGATTCCGGCGTATCAAAAAGTCCGTCCTTCGCCGGCGGAAAAATCGCGCGGCCTTCGATCGCCACGGGCGCGGTGGTTTCCGTGTTCATGCCCCAATTCGCGATGTCGCAATGATGGCCGGCCCAGTCGGTGAGTTGCCCGCCGGAGTAATCGCTGATCCAGCGAAAATTCCAATGACAGCGACTGGGATTGTACGGCCGCCACGGCGCGGGACCGAGCCACATCTCATAATCAAAACCTTCCGGCGCCGGCGCGGGTTGTGTGCCGCGATTTTGCACGCTGTTGCCGTGCGGCAAACCGACGCGCACGGTGTGCACTTTGCCGATGCGGCCGTTCCGCACCAATTCGCAGCCGAAACGAAAATGTTGCTGCGAGCGTTGCCAACTGCCGGTTTGCCAAACCACGCCGTAGCGTTGTGCCGCGCCGACAATCGCGCGGCCTTCGGAGATCGTGTATGCCAGCGGTTTCTCCCCGTAAATATCTTTACGGGCGCGCGCGGCGGCAACGGCGATAATGCCGTGCCAATGATCGGGCGTCGCAATCATCACCGCGTCGATATCGCCGCGCGCCAGCACCTCACGGAAATCATTATACGTGGCGCAGTCCGAATTACGGTAGGCCTGGTTAACCAAATCGCGCGCGTTGTGGCGATGTGGCGTATCGACATCACAAACCGCCAGCACTTGCGCGTTCGGCTTGGTGAGAAAGCTGTTCAAATTGCCGGTGCCCATGCCGCCCACGCCGATGCAGCCGAGCGTAATGCGATTACTCGGCGCCACCGCACCGTTGCGGCCCAGCACGGCAGCAGGAATGAAATATGGTGCCGCCATCGCCGCGCTGAAAACATTCTTTATGAATTCGCGTCGCTTCATAACACACTTTCAATGAGAACAAAAATTTTGGCAGCGTATAGCAGATTTTCAGACAAGCCGAAAACTTAGGTCATTCGGGCAGCACAAAAAACTTTAGGCGGAATAATTTCACGGCAGAATGATTCTGCCGTAAAATTATTCTGCCATAAAACTTTATTCTGTTCAATCGCTTTTCTCCTGCGCTTCTTTGCGGCTGTGTTTTTCAAACCAGCTTTGCATGTACAACAACGAGCGCAACGCGTTCGACGGCTTGGAGCTGGTGCCATGCCATTCGTCGTTGAAACGCAACATCACGGTCGGAACTTTGCGCATTTTGAGCGCCATGTAAAATTCCTCGGTTTGCGAAATCGGCGTGCGCAAGTCGTTGATGCCGGTCATCAGCATCGTCGGGGTTTTCACGTTGCCTACGTACATCAACGGCGAGCGCTCCAAATGCTCGCTCGGATCTTCCCACGGCAGTTTTTTAAAATTGCGATACCAGCTCGCGCCGTCCGTGGTGCCGACGAAACTCAGCCAGTTGATCACCGGAAAATTCGACGAGGCGGCCGCGAAACGATCGGTGTGGCCGACGATCCACGCCGTGAGCACACCGCCGCCGCTGCCGCCGTACACGAATAAGTTTTTCTCATCGATGTAGCCGCGGCCAATGACCTGATCGACGCCCTTCATCAAATCGTCATAGTCTTTGCCGGGATACGAATTTTTAATCGCATTGCCAAACGCGCTGCCATAACCGGAGCTGCCGCGCGGATTCGTGTACAGCACGACGTAACCTTTGGCTGCGTAATATTGCCAGCCAAAATTAAAGCCGACATTAAACATCGCATGTGGCCCGCCGTGAATGCTCAGAATCAGTGGATATTTTTTGCTCGCCTCGAAACCCGGCGGTTTGATAATCCAACCTTGAATATCGAAATTGTCCACCGATTTATACCAAATTTCTTCGACGTCGCCAAGTTTGATACCGTGCAGCACGTCGTCATTCACCGCGGTAAGTTCGCTGATTTGCGTTGGCGTCTTGAGCGAGAACGTCACGACATCGCTCGGCTGTTGTGGCGTGGACAATGTACCCACGGCTCTGCCGGTGCGATTAATATCCGAAATGGTGAGAAGATGATTGCCTTTGGTGAGGGGCGAGGCTTGCTCCTGCAGCGCGGTAAAATACAAATTGCGCGCGCCGCGGTCGCTCGCGTTAAAATAGATTCCTTTGCCGTCCGGCGCCCAAAACAGCCGCTCCGGCGTCCGATCCAAATTGCTCGCCAGCTCTTTCGCATTTGAGCCGTCGCGATTCATGAAATAAAGGTTCTGCTCATAAAACGTGTCGTCGGTGAAATCATGTCCGACATACGCGATGAATTTGCCGTCCGGCGAGGGCAACGGATTCGAGTCCGGGCCTTTGCGTTTGGTGAGTTGCGCGATGGCGCCGCTGACAATGTTGACGGTGTAAATCTCGGATTCGCGCCATTGATACTCGGCTTCTTCAACGCGGAGGCCGCTGAACACAATTTCTTTGCCGTCCGGCATCCATTCGGGCGCGTTATGATTGTAATCGCCGGTGGTGAGTTGGCGCGGCGTGCCGCCATCGGCCGGCACGATAAACACGTGATTAAATCCTTCTTCCAGAAACCCCTGCCGATCACGGCGATAATCGAGGCGGTCGATAATCTTTGGAGCCTCTATCCATTTCGCGCCTTCCGGCTTTGGCGGCAGTTTAATGTCCCAATTATCTTTCTGCGGCACGAGCATGGTAAACGCCAGCCATTTACCGTCCGGCGACCAGCGCAGGTTCGCCGGCGTTTTTTCTACACGCGTGATTTGCGTAACAGCGCCTTCGGCGTCCATCCAACGCACGAAGATTTGCGTGCCCTGCGGTTTGCCTTTCGCGAGAAACGCAATGCGTGAGGCGTCCGGCGACCACTGCAACGCTGAACCATCAATCAAAAAACGGTTTTTCGCGCCATCGGCATTCATCATCCACAGCGAGGATTCGCGGCTGTCGTTCACTTTATCAACCCACTGGCGCGTGTAAATAATCTGGCCGCCATCCGGTGAAAGCTGCGGCGAACTCACGTCTTCCATTTCCAATGCGAGATCGAGCGTGAGCTTGCTCTTATCTTTTTCAACCTGAGCGAGGCCGACGGAAACGGCAAGTAAAACCGCCAACAGCACTTTTAAATAGAATTCATGTTTCATAAAACCTCCGAGAGGTGAAGGGTTAAAACATGGATGTTGATTTTGAACTAAAAAATCCGTAGATTAAAACCAAGTCTCAAAAGTCAACTCATGCAAATTCGGAGTCATCAGATGGCGCAAACCGCATTAAAATACGATACGGCAGTGGCGGACAATGGGCGCGTGGAATTACACGTTCCCTTTCCGGCAGGTGCGCGCATTACTGTTTTTGTTATTGAAGAACCTGCCGATGCTTTTACAGACTTATTATCTGCGGCGCAGAGCAGCCTTGGGTTCTGGGATAATTCTTATGACGACGAGGATTGGAACAATGCCTGAACAGGGTGACATTCTTCTCATTCCCATTCCTTTCACCGATCTGTCATCGGTCAAACGGCGTCCGGTTATTGTCATTTCGAACAATTTGTATAATCGCAAAACGACCGATATAATGGTTGCGGCAATGACCTCAAACCCGCAGCCCGTCGATTACAGTTTCACCATTGACTCTTCCGATTTAATCACAGGGAAATTGAATCGCCCCGGCAAAGTTCGTGTTGACAAAATTTATACATTATCGCAAACGCTTGCAGTTAAAATTTTTGGCCGCGTCAACTCGCAGACGCTTGACCGTATTAACAATATGCTGCAAGATTTGACTGCAAAAAAGCCATAATTTAATTTGTAATTTCTATTTCTCCCCAAACGCCGCATCAAACGCCACCGCCGACGGTTTGAAATCAATTTTCCGGACAAACGCGCAGGTTTCAGCGGCGCCGTGCTCGCGATCCATGCCGCTGTCTTCCCATTCGATGGAAAGCGGGCCGTCGTAGCCGATACGATTCAAGCGGCGAATGATTTCTTCAAAATTAATCGAGCCGCGGCCAAGCGAACGAAAATCCCAGTAGCGATCTTTGTCGCCGAAAGCCAAATGGCCGCCAAAGACGCCGGAGCGCTTCATTTGCGGCGACCACCAAACATCTTTCATGTGGGAATGATAAATGCGGTCGCCAAATTGATCGAGAAACGCGAGATAATCCACGCCCTGATAACCGAAGTGACTCGGATCATAATTAAACCCAAACGCGGCGCGACGCCCCACCGCTGCCAGCGCGCGCTCGGCGGTTACCACGTCGAACGCGATCTCCGTCGGATGCACTTCCAACGCGAAGCGCACGCCGGCTTCGTCAAACACGTCGAGAATCGGATTCCACCGCGCGGCAAAATCCGCGAAGCCGGCCTCGATCATCGTCGCGTCAACGGGCGGAAAGGAGTAAAGCAAATGCCAAATGCTACTGCCCGTAAAACCG
>Ga0247727_10016070_pt1 | contig 12151 bp, 5 predicted proteins | sample WisWelCaveWW1625_FD_202498 | JGI IMG/M metagenome (GOLD analysis project Ga0247727, IMG submission 202498) | Biofilm microbial communities from Wishing Well Cave, Virginia, United States - WW16-25 | ecosystem: Environmental > Aquatic > Deep subsurface > Groundwater > Cave microbial mat | place...
AAGCGCAGGCAATCGGCGATCGTTGCCACCTGGTTCCTGGTGATCTGGCCAATGGCGTTCGACTTCATCCCAATCCTTCCCAGCCCCTTCTTGCGGGCGTTCGGCAGGAAGTTCGTGATGAAGCTGAGGTAGTGGGGATCGATGAGATTCACCGGGTGCTGCACCGTTTCCCAGCCGTCATAGCCGTCGAGCAGACGCTGGTGAACGGTGAAATCCCGATGGCCGGTGAAACCGATGTGCCGCACCTTCCCTTGTTCCTTGGCCTTGACGAATGCTTCGAGCGAGCCGCCCGGCGAGAAAATGCGGTCGACTTCGTCGTGAGAAGACACCTCGTGACACTGCCACAGGTCGAGGTAATCGGTCTTCATCCGGGTCAGCGTTTCCTCGAGTTGCCGCATGGCGCCGGCGCGGTCGCGCAACTGGGCCTTCGACATGAGGATGACCTTCCGCCGGAGGCCGCCCTCGAGGGCCTTGCCATGGATCCGGTCGCTCAGACCGTCGTGGTACTTGTGGGCGCTGTCGAGGAACGTGACGCCGAGGTCGATGGCGCGGCGGATGATGCGGACACCTTCCTCCTCGCCATGAACCGCCATGTGGTATCCGCCCAGGCAGAACCGGGAGACGCGCAGGCCGCTTTTACCGAGCGTCGCCATCGGCACGGGAACATCGGCCAGCGCCTGAAGATTGACGCCGAGCGCGGCCGCCGAAGTTTGAAGGAACGTGCGCCGTTTCATGGTTCCACTGTATCAAGCTTGGCGCTATCTTTAAGAGGGGGCAATGATGACGAAATTCAGCTACACCATTGTGTTTGTCCGCGACATGGCCCGTTCCGTCGCGTTCTACCGGGACAGCCTGGGGGTGCCTTTACGTTTCGAGTCGCCGGACTGGAGCGAGTTCGTAACCGGCGGTTGTACATTGGCCCTCCACAAGGCCGCCGCCGGATCCACACCGGCCGTCGGCGCCGATAACATTCCGGCCGGGCACTGCCATGTTGGATTCGCTGTGGACGATCTGGACGCCTTTCATGAACGGCTGACGGCCGGCGGCGTGCCCTGCCTGCGGGCGCCGAGAATGGAGGACTTCGGCGCGAAGATGGCGGTGTACGCCGACCCGGATGGGCTGCCGGTGACGGTCACCGGGCCGATGCCGGGCGCGGCGGCATGAGGGGTCCGCCGGACGCTATTTCGCGTCACGCCAGTTGTCCCCCACGCCGATCTCGACGACCATCGGCACCTCGAGCGGATACACACTCTCCATTTCCCGCTTGACCAGCGCGGCGACTTCGGAGGTCTCCACCGGCGGCGATTCGAACACCAGCTCGTCGTGGACCTGGAGCAACATTCGCGTTCGCAGGCGGCGCCGGCCGAGAAGCTCGTCGATGCGGATCATCGACAGCTTGATGAGATCGGCCGCCGTACCTTGCAGTGGCGTGTTGACCGCGGTGCGCTCGGCGAAGCCGCGGACAGCGGCATTGCGGGCGTTGATGTCCGGGATCGGCCGCCGGCGGCCGAGCAGGGTCCGGGTAAAGCCTTGCCGCCGGACCTCGGCGATGGTCTCGTCGATGAATTTCCTGACACCGGCGTAGCGGGCGAAGTAGCCGGCGATATAGGTCTCGGCCTCGGCGCGGGCGATGCCGAGTTGTCCGGCCAGCCCGAACGGGCTCAGCCCGTAGATGATGCCGAAGTTGACCGCCTTGGCGTTCCGCCGCAGTTCGGGCGTGACCATCAGCGGCAGGATGCCGAACACCTCGGCGGCGGTGCGCGTATGGATGTCCTCGCCCTGGCGGAACGCCTCGAGCAGGAGGGGATCGCGCGACATGTGGGCGAGCAGCCGGAGCTCGATCTGCGAATAATCGGCGACCAGGAGGCGCCAGCCGGGCTCGGGCACGAATGCGGCGCGGATCTGGCGGCCGAGCTCGGTGCGGACGGGGATGTTTTGCAGATTCGGATCGGAAGAAGAGATGCGGCCGGTCGCCGAGCCGGCGCCGTTGAAGGTTGTGTGCAGGCGGCCGGTGGCCGGGCGGATCAGGTCGGGAAGCGTGTCCGCATAGGTGTTTTTCAGCTTGGCGAGCTGGCGATACTCGAGCGCCAGGCGCGCGATCGCGTGCTCGACGGCCAGCTCTTCGAGCACGTCGGCCGCCGTCGAGATCGTCTTCCCCTTCCCGTAACGAACCGGGGCGGCGAGCTTCATCTCTTCGAAGAGCACCTTGGCGAGCTGCTGGGGCGAGTTCACGTTGAACGGGCGGCCGGCCTCGCGGTGGATGGCGGCCGTCAACCGTTCGATCCCGGCCTCCATTTTGCGGGAGAGCTCCCGCAGCGCCGCCGGTTCGATGCGGATGCCGTTTTCCTCGATGCGGGCCAATACCGGCGCCAGCGGCAGGTCGACTTTCTCGTACACCTCGCGCAGGCCCAGCGCGTCGATCTCCGGGCGCAGCCGTTCGGCGATCTGGAGGGCGCAATCGGCCTTTTCCTCGATGGCGCCGGAGAGGCGGCGATCCAGGTATCGGGCGGCGCAGGTCCCCAAGGCGGCCGCCCCCGGCTCGGCGGTCAGCAGGAACGCGTAGAGCATCACATCGTCGGCGAATCCGCGGGCGTCAATCGCGCACCGGCGAAGATTCAACAGTACGTTCTTGACGTCATGAGCGATCTTCGGCCGGCCCGCGTCTTCGAGCATGGCGCGTGCCACTTCGAGCGCCTCCGGTCCGATCCGTCGCGCCTCGCCGGGTCTGGTGCTCAGCCCGAGGGCGGCCTCGACCAGCAGGTCATCGCCCCGCGCCTCGACCGCGACCGCGAGCGGCGCATCCGCCGGCAGCGCGGCGAGCCATCGCTCGAGGTCGGCGGGCGATTCCAGCGCCTTATAGTCGACGTCGGGCGGCGGGCCCGAAGGTCCGAGCTCATCGGCCAGGCTGCGGAACTCGAGCTCCTGGTAGACCTCGCGCAACGCGTCGACGTCGGGATCGGAGCGGGTCGCCGCGCCGGGCTCGAATTCAATCGGAACCGCGGTTTCGATCGTCGCCAGTCGTTTGCTGAGCAGGATCTGGTCGCGGTTGTTCTGAAGACTTTTCCGGTAGAGCTTTCGTTCGACCTCACCGGCGCGATCGAGCGCCGCTTCCACCGATCCGAATCGAACCACCAGCTCCCGCGCACCCTTATCGCCGATCCCCGGCGCGCCGGGGATATTATCGACCACGTCGCCTCGGAGCGCCAGCAGGTCGGCCACCTGGCGCGGCTCGACGCCGAGGAATTCGACGACTTTGGCGGGGTCGTACCAGAGGTCGTCCTTGGCGGGATTGAGCATCGATACGCGGTCACTGACCAGTTGGAGCATGTCCTTGTCGCTGGAGACGATGACGGCGTCGAGGCCGGAGGCGGCCGCCCGGTGAGCGATCGTCCCGATCACGTCATCCGCCTCGAAGCCCGCGTATTCGAGGATCGGGATTCGCATTGCCTCGAGCAGCCGCCGGATGTAGGGGATCTGCTGGCTCAACTCCGGCGGCATGGCCTCGCGGTTGGCCTTGTATTCGGGGAATTCCCGCTCGCGGAACGTCGGACCAGTGGTCTCGAGCACGGCCGCGATGTAGGGCGGCTTGTAGGCGGCGATCAGCTTCCGCAGCATGTTGTGGAAGATGTAGACGGCCTCGGTCGGAAGACCCTCGCTGGTGCGCATCAGCGGGGCGCCGGCGCGCGCCCGGGCATGGTAAGCGCGAAAAATGAAACCGAACGTGTCGATCAGGAACAGTTGGGGCGGGCGACCCGACACTACCGGCTCTTGCGGCTCGAGTACTTGTTGAGGAGTCCGATCAGCTTGGCCGCCGGCGCCGGAGCCGACAGATTGCCGTTGATGACTTCCTTGTTCTCGAGCGTGCGGCCGTACATGTCCTTGTTGGTCCCCAGGTCCTGGCGCAGCGTGGCGCCCTGGAGCGAAACGCCGGCAAACAGACCGCGCGAACGGGACCAGGTCAGTATCTCCGCCATCATGGTGGCGTCGGTTTCCGCGGTCGCGGTGCGGCCGACGGGCCCGGCGGCGGCGGCGGCATCGGCGCCGAGGGTGAACTTGCTCGACAGCAGCCGCTGCGCGCCGCGCTCATTCATGACAAGCATGATCACGTCGGTCTCCGACCCGCCGATTTGAAGGCCAAAGCTTCCCCCCTCGACGCGCACGCCCGCCGGACCGGTCCATCCGGCGCCGCCCTTCAGGCGGCAGGAGACAAAGCCACGGCCGTACTTGCCGCCGATGATGAAGGCGGCTTTCTTCAATCCCGGCACGACGACGGCGCATTCGGCCTTGTCCAGCAGCGTTTGCGGGATCGCCTTCTCGGAGATGCCCATCACTTCCTCGAACACAGTGGCAGCCTGGCTCAACCGTTGGGCGGTTTCCGACTGCCCGCATACCACTCCGACCGCCAGTATCGCTGGAACGAGTGCCTTCGCCGTCATCCCCTCATAATGACAGATCGGGGACGAGAATGGGCGGCGCCCTCAGAACGTGTAGCGCAGGCCGAGGACGATGCGGCGCGCGCCGCCGTCGGTATTCCACTCGAGGCCGAAGCCCGAATTGTCGATGCGCGCCTGCGGGATCCCGAAGTCGCGCGAGTTGAACAGATTGTAGAACTCAGCGCGCACTTGCAACCCGTTCGACTCGGTGACCTGGATATTCTTGTTGATCCCGAAGTCGACGTTGTTGATTCCGTCGGCCCGGAGAATATTGCGCCCGGCGTTGCCCAGCGGGCTGGCCACCGAGACCCGGCCGAACAGGTTCCGGCCGCCGGCGGCGACAATCTGGGGCAGCGACATCGAGGAAAGATCCAGCGTCGTGTTGAGGTGCGGCCGGATCGAGTTGCCGACCAGCGAGTCGATGCCGGTGAGACGGAAGGCGGGATCGGAGCCGTCGATCGGCGAAAACGGCGCGCCGCTCTGGACGGACACGAAGCCGCCGATCTGCCAGCCGCCGAGGGTCTTCCCGACGACTCCTTTCTGCTCGCGATGCCACGGCAGCTCGAAGACGCCGTTGACGGCGAGCCGGTGGGGCCGGTCATAAGTTGACCGGCCGCGATCCGCCCGGCGGTTGAACGAATCCTGGCTGACGGCGACCTCGCCGGCGACCGAGGGGTTGAAGATCTCGGAGGCGTCGTCGATGAACGAGCTCCAGGTGTAGTGCGCTCCCATCGAGAAGTTTTTCGACAAGCGCTTCTCGAGGCTGGTTTGCAGCGAGTGGTAGATCGACGAGGCGCAGTTGCAGCGCAGGCGGATGATTCCGCGGCTGGGATCGACGCGCAGGGTTCCGCCGCTGTTATTGACCGCCAGCGTCGGATTGCCGTCCACCGACTGGAACAGCCCGGTGCCCTTGGTGCCGACCCAGCCGACGGTGAACGCCCAGTTCTGGGAGAATTCGCGCTGGAAATTGAAGGAGAACTGTTCGCTGACCGGCGAGCGGAAATCGCTGGCGACGCTGGTGCGGGTCACCAGGTTCGGATTGGCGACGACCGGACGGGCGGTGCCGGCCCGCAGCGGATCGATGGTGGCGAAGGAGTTGGGGGCATTGGCGGGCCGGGTCGTCACGATGGTGAACGGGAACGCGCTGAAGACATTCAACAGGATGTTGTTGAAGACCAGATCGTAGGTGCGCGAATAGCCGCCGCGCATGACCAGACGGCCGTCGCCGGTCAGCAGGCCGAGCAAGCCGGGCCCTTGACCGAACCGGTAGTTGAAGCCGAACCGCGGCGCCCAATTGTTGGTGTCGCGTTTGGGCACCGGACTGAGGGCGTAGGCGGGGCTATTATTGTTCGCCGCCAGGATCGGCTGGCCGAGCTTGAGCAGCGTGTCGACGGCATTGCCCGGCGTCTCATAGCGGATGCCATAGGTGAGCGTCAGGTTGGGCCGCAGACGCCACTCGTCCTGCACGAAGAAGAAGTAATCGTAGTAGCGGTAAGGCTGCACCCTCGGCAGGCCGGGCTGAAGACTGTTGATGACGGCCACCTGGGCGATGTCGTCGACAAAATTCTGGAGCGTGGTGTAGGTGAGCCGACCGCGCAAGGTCGGGTTGAATTCGGTGAACTGCTCGACGCGGCGGAAATCGAATCCGAATTTCATCGCGTGCGTGCCGCCGATGACGCCGAGCGTGTCGCTCAGCTGGTAGTTGTTGTAGTAAGCGCCCTGGGGCAGGTTGAGCGCCAGTCCGATGGCGGTGCGCGAGGCGGCGGCGTTGAATCCGGTCAGCCCCAACTGGTTGATCTCGATCGACGGGATGGTCTCGGAATTCTTGTTGGCGGCGAACGTCTGGGTAGCGTAGCGCTGATAGGACGCACGGAGCTCGTTGAACATGTGGGGCGACAGCGCGCTGTTGAAGAAGGCGGTGAGCGCCTGGCGGCGGTCCGGCACCTGGCTGGTGAGTCCCGGCGGGACGGCCTGGCCGGAGATATCGGTGCGGTCGTCAAAGAGAAACCGGCCGCCGAGCATGTGGCGGTCGTTGAACCGGTGGTCCAGGCGAGACGACCACTGCCAGTCATCGAGCTTGTTAGGAGCGGCGCCGCTCAGCGTCCCGATGGGAACGGTGAGACTTCGCCCGTCGGCCTGAACGGTGAATGGCTGGCCGGCGGGAACCTGGGCGGCCGGCAGATGCGCCAGCAGCGCCTGCACGTGGGGGCGCGTCGCGGCGATGGACCGCAGGGCGGCCTGACCTTCGGCCGTCGGCGCGCCGGTGATGGACGTGCCGCTGGCAAACTTGTGATCGGTCCAGCGCAGCAATGACCCGAAGAAGAAGGTCTTGTCCTTCCGGATCGGCCCGCCGACCGTGCCGCCGAACTGGTCTTCAATCCGCCAGGGCGACCGGGTGAAGATGCGTTTATCGAGGTTGCTGCGGGCGTTCAGCTTGTTGCCGTTATAGAACCAATACAAGGAGCCGTGAAAATCGTTGGTGCCGCTCTTGGTAATGATGTTGACGACCGAGCCGGACGAGCGCCCGTACTCGGGCAGGAACTGATTGGTGATGAGCCGGAATTCGGCCACCGTGTCGGGATTGTTGATCTGCTGGATCAGGCCGCTGACGGAAGGCTGGTTGCTGTCGGCGCCGTCGATCATGAAGTTGTTCGAGCGGAGGCGGTTGCCGTTGACCGAGAAGGCGACGCCGCCGGAAGCAAACGTGCTGTTGCCGCTCGAGAGCTGGCTCACGCCGGCGACCGACAGCGCCAGGTTGAGGATGTTACGGTTGGGCGCCAGCGGCAGCTCGGAGATCCGCTTCACGTCGAAGTTCACGCCGACGGTGGCGTTGGTGGTGTTGATCAGAATCGCGTCGGAGGCGACGGTGATCGTTTCCGAGACGCCGGAGACCTGGAGCTTCACGTCCAGGTCGGCGTTCTGGTTCAGGCGGAGGACGATGGGACCTTGCTTGTAGACGGCGAAACCGGATTTCTGCACCGTGACTTCGTAGGAGCCGATGGAAAGCAAGGGCACGCGGAAGCGGCCGTCGGCGGCGCTTGACACCTCGCGGGTGGCGTTGGTTTCCAGGTTCTTCACCGCGATCCTGGCGTCGGGAACCGCGGCGCCGGTGGAATCCGTCACCTGGCCGAGAATCTCGCCGGAGGTGACCTGAGCCGGCAGGTGAACCGCCAGCAGAGAGAAAAGCAGGGAAATCACGACAACTCGAAATTGCATAACTCGCCCTTTCGCGCGGACTCCACGCCCGCGAAGTTACTTCGCACCATCCGTTTGAGCTTTTCCCCATCAGCCAGCCCAGCGGAGCATGACTGGCGAAGTATGGGCTCGCGAGCAACCTCTGTCGCACGCCCCTTTCCCTTTCTAAGCAGGTTACCACAACGAGTATGAGAAGGCCTGGGCTCGGGAGGGTCAGGCTCGGGAGGGTCCCCTTGCATCGCTCGGTTCGTTCTTGATAGGATCACCACCGGCGGGGGTAATGAAACTTCGCTGCTTGTTCCTTTTGTCGGTTAGCGCCCTGGCATCGGCGCCGCTCGCGGCCCAAACGGCCACGGCGCGCCTGGAGGGCGTGGTCCAGGACCAGTCCGGAGCGGTTGTCGCCGGCGCGCGCGTCAGCGCTGTTAATACCGCGACGCGGGCCCGCGCCAACGCCACCTCGACCGGCGAAGGATTCTTCTTGTTTCCGGCGTTGCAGCCCGGCGTCTACTCGCTCACTGTCGAAGCGTCCGGCTTTCGCACGGCTGTGGTCAACCAGATCGAGCTGAACGTGGCTGCCACTGTCTCGGAATCCGTCAAGCTCGAGGTGGGCGCGCTCACCGAAAGCGTGCAAGTCGAGTCCAGCGCCGTCCGCGTGCAGACCTCCGAGGCGACCATCTCTCGCGTCGTCACCATGCGCGATATCGATGTGCTGCCCCAGCTCCAACGCAGTCCGATGGTGCTCGCCGCCTTCCAGCCCGGCGTCCAGATCAATCCCGGCGACGTCAGTTTTTCCCGCGTCAACGGCACCCGCCAGGGCAGCAACAACTCCAAGCTCGATGGCATCGATGTCAACGATTCGGTTGTCCCGCGCCTGGGCCTCTCGCTCACCGCCATCAACACCGATTCGGTGGGCGAGTTTCGCATCGTCACCAACGGCGGCAAAGCCGAATACGGCCGCAGCGCCGGCGGACAGGTCGAGATGATCACCACCCCCGGCACCAACAACTGGAACGGCAACCTCAACGACTACTTGCGCAACACCGTCCTCCACGCCAATCCGTTCTTCAGCAACTCCTCGGGTCTTACCCGGCCCAAGTTTATCCAGAACATCTTCGGCGGCTCGATCGGCGGGCCGATTCTCCGCGACCGTACCTTCATCTTCGGCAACTACCAGGGACGGCGCGTCCGGCAGGAGATTGTCCGCAACCGGACGGTTCTCGCCCCCGAGGCCAAACGCGGGATCTTCCGCTGGACCCCGCCCGGAGGCCAGGCGATCCAGTCCTTCGATATCACCCGCAATGATCCGCGCGGCCGAGGCATCGACGCCGAAGTCGCCAAGAGCCTGGCCCTGCTGCCCGATCCCAACAACTCCGACATTGGCGACGGCCTGAACACCGGCGGATTCCGCTTCAACAATCCCAACAACAACCTCGAGGACCAGCTCACCATCCGCGCCGATCACGATCTCTGGAGCGGCAACCGGATCTTTTACCGCCATAGCTGGCAGCGCAACTCCTTCATCGATTCGCTGAACAACGCCGACGCCACGTTCCCCGGCCAGATCCAGGGGACCCAGGGCGGCGTCCGTTGGGGCTTCGCCGTCGGCTCCGACTGGACGATCACGCCGCGGGTCGTCAATGAAGTCCGCTTCGGCCACCAGAGCGCCACCGTCGATTTCCTGCGCCCGGCGCGCCTGCCAGGGCCGATGATCGACGCCAACCTTTGGACCGACCCGCTGAATCCCGCCTTCGCCCAGGGGCGCAATTCGCCGGTCGACGAGATTACCGACAACTTCACTTTCCTGCGCGGCCGCCACACCTTCAAGGCTGGAATGAACTGGCGATACACCACGCAGTTCGGATACAACCTGGGCGGCATTTACCCAACCACCAGCTTCGCCTCCGGTTTCGGCAACAACGTCCCGACCACGATCGGTCCCACCGGCGCCGCCGTGATCAGCTCGGCCGACCGCCAGCGATTCGAGGATCTCTACCGGCATCTGCTCGGCCGCATCGATCAGACGACACAAACGTTCTACAGCGACCTCGAGAAGTTCCAGGCTCCCGGTACTCCCCGCGTTCGGGACTACAAGCTCCGCGAGAAAGGTTTCTTCTTCCAGGATGACTGGCGGGTGAACTCGCGGCTCACGCTGAACCTCGGCCTGCGCTACGAATTCTATGGCGTTCCTTATGAAGCCAGTCGCCTGCAAGGCACGGTGGCCCAATCCGCGCAAATCAACGACCTCAGCCGGATCAACAACCTCCGCATCGAGCGCGACACCGACTGGTACAAGAACGACTGGAACAACTTCGCGCCGCGTCTGGGAATCGTCTGGGACCCGAAAGGAAACGGACGCCTCGCCATCCGCATGCACTACGGTTTCTTCTATGACCGGATGATCGGGGCCACCACCAGCTTCGTCGACGGCAGTACACCCGGCTTCTCCCAGTCCATCCCGGTGCGCCCCAACAGCTCCGGCACCAGCGACGTCCGCGTCGGCGACGGACTCGAGCTGCCGCAACAGCCGCCGGCGCCCGTGCTCACGCTGGCGACGACCCGCAGCCAGCAACTGGGGCTGTTCAATCCCGAGCTTCGGACCGGATATGTGCACCACTACGGACTCACCATCCAGCGTGAGCTCATGCGCAACACCGTCCTCGAGGCGGGCTATGTCGGAACCCGCGGCGTCAAGCTGTTCTTTGACCGGAACTTGAATCAGCTCCGCATCTTCGAAGATTTCCTCGGCGCTTTCCGCGAGATCCAGGCGTTCCAGGCCCGCGGCACGGCGCCTTCGCCGGGCAACACGCTGGTCCGCATTTTCGGCACGCCGCAGGCCGTCCTCAACACGCTCGGCGCCAGTAATTTCATGCAGGGCCAGGTCGGCACCGCCGCCAATACGATGGACACCGGCCAGTACACCCGCTATCCAGCCGCGGGCGTCTCGGACTTCTACCTGCGGAGCTTCCCCCAGTACACCAATGTCGTGTACGGCACCAACGACGGCCGCTCCTACTACGACTCGCTCCAGCTCAGCTTGCGGCGCCAGGCGGGCGCCCTGCGCGTCAACGCCAATTACACCTGGAGCAAGTCCATCGACAACATTTCGGTCGACGGCAATGGCTTCACAACGCCCATCGACAACTTCAACCTGGCGCTGAACAAAGGCCGGGGCGATACCGATTACGGCCATTCGTTCAACTCCTCGGTCATTTACACGCTGCCGGTCGGCAAAGGCCGGCGCTTCGGCGCCGACTGGTCCGGCTGGGCGGACAGTCTGCTCGGCGGCTGGGATATCGGTGTTCTCAACATCTGGCAAAGCGGCGGCGCCTTCACCGTCTTCTCCGGCCGCAACACGACGGCGCTGGGCACCTGGGCCGATTACACCGGCGACCGCAACATCGGCCGCGTCGACCGGCGCGGCAACGGCGTCTACTACTGGACCGCCGAAGAAAACGCCCGCTTCGCATTCCCCGAGGCCGGCGCGTTCGGCACCGCCGCGCGGAACACGTTCCGCAATCCGCGGTTCTTCAACGTCGACGTCTCGATGGTCAAGAAGTTCAAGCTGTTCGAAGACCACGCGGTCAACTTCCGCTGGGAGTTTTACAACCTGTTCAACAACCCGAATTTCGGCGGGCCGGGCACGAGCCTGCTGACGCCCGCCTCCTTCGGCCGGATCTCGGGCACGATCGGCGGCGCGCGTATTATGCAACTGGCCCTTCGCTACGACTTCTGAGCGCCGACGGGCGTCCGTATTCCACCCTCGGCCGGATTGGCGGCCCAGCGAGCGCGCAAGTGTCCGGATAGTACTATCTGGACATTTCGCCGAGTGAATTCTCGTTAATCGGAGTATAATCATCACCAATCGCATAAGCTCCTGGAATAGCTGACGGCGGCGGTCTCCAAGGGTTCCAGCAGAGCGTTCCGTCAGAGAGGGTGCCCAAATGATTCGACTCGTGAGACTGATTATCTTGGCGGGAGCCTGTCTGCTCCTGCTTGGCTTGTATGAGTTGATCTGGGACACGCCGGTGACCGATGCCGCGTTCCGAGGTAAGAACGGCATGATCGCGTTCCACTCGAACCGCGACGGTGACTACGAAATCTGGACCATGGACGCCAGCGGTGGGAACCTGTTCAACGTAACCCAAAACACCGATCCGGACGTTGAGCCGGCCTGGTCTCCCAACGGGCGGAGAATCGCTTTCAGCTCCCTCCGGGGGGGCAACCAGGACATCTATGACATCCTCCCCAACGGAACCGAAGGAAAGAGACTGACGACTGACGCCGGTTCCGATTCCGCTCCCGGATGGCATCCAAACGGGTCGAAGATCTGTTTCACCTCCACGCGGACCGGGAAGCCGCAAGTCTGGGAGATGAACTCCGACGGCACCAATCAGACGCAAGTCGTGTTCGACCCGGTCGGCTCCAGCGAGTGCGCCTACTCACCCAATGGGAGGTACATCGCATTCGTCGGCTTTCGCGATGACCCGTTGGGCGAGATCTACATCAAGGACTTGAACACCCTC
>Ga0247727_10016071_pt1 | contig 12151 bp, 1 predicted proteins | sample WisWelCaveWW1625_FD_202498 | JGI IMG/M metagenome (GOLD analysis project Ga0247727, IMG submission 202498) | Biofilm microbial communities from Wishing Well Cave, Virginia, United States - WW16-25 | ecosystem: Environmental > Aquatic > Deep subsurface > Groundwater > Cave microbial mat | place...
GGTGCCTTGGCAATCAACGGTGTCGCAATTGCTGTCGCCGTTCGAGTCCTCCGTCAGTAGATCGCAGGTGCCGCTTTCATCCAAATCCCAGCAGTCGAGTCCATCGGAGCCGTCGGCTCCAGTGGCTCCGGTTTCTCCCGTTGCACCCGTGGCTCCCGTTGTTCCATCCGCACCCGCGGCCCCAGTGGCTCCTGTGGCTCCATCAGCGCCTGGAGTTCCCGTCGCTCCGGTCGCACCATCGGCTCCGGCGGGACCTTGAGCTCCGGTCGCTCCGGCAACGCCTTGTTCGCCTTGAGCACCTGTTGCTCCTGCGGGTCCCTGTGCGCCCGCCGCACCGGCACAATCAAGGACGCTGCAGGTTGAATCTCCATTGATGTCTTCGGCTAAATCACAGTCACCTTCACCATCTAAGTCCCAGCAGTGGGCACCGGCAGCCCCGGCGGCTCCTGTTGCGCCGGTCGCTCCGGCAACGCCTTGTTCGCCTTGCGCTCCTGTTGCCCCGGTTGCACCTTGTGCGCCGGCGGTTCCATCAGAGCCGGCTGCACCCGTCGCTCCGGCCGGTCCCTGCGCTCCGGTGGTTCCTGGAGCGCCATCCGCTCCGGCGGTACCCGTGGCTCCCGCCGGACCTTGAGCGCCGGTGGGACCTTGAATTCCCGTCGGGCCTTGCGCCCCGGTGGCGCCGGTTGCTCCCGTGGATCCTCCTGCGCCTCCCGTGGACCAATCGAGGGAGACGACCGTGCCGGTGACTCCGGTCACGACGAAACTGTCCTCTCCCGAGGCGAAGTCCGGCGCATCTTCCGGATACACCAAGGTGTAGGCGACTAAACCGTCGTCTCCGTAAACGTTCAAATCCCTTTCGATCCCTCTCGCGACCTCGGTCCACACGGAGGTGAGGGCGATCCACTCGTCGATGAAGTCGTCGGACCTCTCGTCGAGGGGCTGGGGAAGGAAGCCGCAGGACTCTTTCAAGAGCTTGAAGCGGACGACGAGATCGTCATTTCCTGCCAGGGTTTCGAGAGGGACGGGATTGTCGGACTTTCCTCCGAGGATCGGGGCGTAAAGACCGAGGGCGTTGACTGGGAGGCGGTTGTCGGAGTCGCAGAATTCGTCCTTGGAGTTCCAGAGCACATTCCCGTCGGTATCCTCGACGTAAAACCGCGCGCGATAACGACCGAGATCCAGATGGTTGCCGGACATTCGGATCGCCCGGCCGGTGATGCGAAGGGTTCTGCCGCTGTCCAACTCGATCGGATCGGGAGCCGACGAGCCGCCGCCGGTGGCGAAGGCCTCGGGCGTCAGCGTTGACAGACAGAGAAACGCCAAAATGCCGGACAATCGAATGGAGCGCATGGGACCCCCTGAATGAACGGTCGCGGTAAGCTGGGGTAAATTCTACGCCGGTCAGCAGGGGGGTCAATAGTCAATACAGAACATTATCATTTTGATAATTTATTTATGATACTTGGATAGAGATAAATAAATATTGAGTGGTTTCACGACATGACCAGAAACCGCCTTGTAGCGGGCGTGGCTTAATAAGAAGCCGGCGTGATCTGAATCCTACCCCCGTTGAGGCCTTTTCCGTTCGCGAGCATGAAGTCACGGATTTGTTCCCTCAACGCCGTGATCGTGTCCTCCATGGCGGCCTGTTTGGCCCGGAGCTCCCGGACCTCGGAGCGGTTGTCGACGAAGCTGTTGAAGAGGACGGAGACCAGCTTGTGCTTCCGCGCGACGCCTCCGACGGTCACGGTCTCGGCGACCTTGCTCCAATCGACCGGTTCGGCGAGCTTGGCCACGACGTTGCTCACGCCGTAGGTGCCCGGGTCGGCCATGGCGTGGCCGCGGACATCGGAGGAGATCAGGTGATCGCCGGGCTTCAGATCCTTGCCGGTTTCGACCAACCACATGACGCCGTTGCCGGAGGCCATGACGAGGTGGGGGTTGTCGTCGCCCGCCGGTTTCGAGCCTTCTTCGGGGCCGAGATACGCCCCGAGAATCGCCGGGTCGTTCGGCCTGGCCGAAGGTTCGATGCCGTAGATGATTTCGGAGCTGGGATTGCCGTGCCAGAAGGCGTTATCCCCGTTGAGGGAGACCAGCGTGCCTTTTTCGATCTTTTCTCGGGTCCGGGCGTAATGGGAACCGGTGAACGCGTTGTAGCTGACCGTCGTTCCCGAGACGGAAATACTCCCTTCGGAGATCGTATCCTGAAGGAAATTGATCAATGTTCCATCCCCGACCTGACGATTGAACGAGGCCACCGTTGCCGTCACGCTCTCGACGACCAGTGGAGTGAAGCCGGTCGTGGTCGAATCGGTGGTTCCGATTTCGACGACGCCATTCTCAGTGATTCGCATGGCGTCCGTGAGCGCTCCCGCCCGGATGGTTCTGAACTGGAGAAGGGCGTCCGGGGACGCGCCTGACGCGTCCGACCATTGGGTTTCGATGTTCGCAACGACCCGTTCCGCCGATGCCGCATCCTCCATGGCGTATTCCAAGGTCGTCACATTGCTGGTGTTTCCGGCGCTGTTGGAATCCATGCCCGAGAGGCGCAGGGCCGTGCCGCCGAATGGGGCTGTAATGACGCTGTGTAATTTGACGGCTGGCGCCGCCGTTCCGATGCCGACGTTGCCAGCAGAGCCGATGCCACCGAGGATAGTCATGGCGTTCACCGGTGCTAAAGTGTCACTCACGAAGAACTGCATCGTATTTGTAGCTACTGTATAGTCGATTCCAGCCAACGCCGGATTGCCGCCATGAAAGTGGATGGCATTAACAGCACCCGCTCCGCCCCCGAGTAACTGAATGGCGGCCCCATTCGAAGCAGTCGCATCTTCAACAATGAGATCCGTATCTGTATCAACGATAAAACCTGCAGCTCCTCTGCTGACGTGTAATCTTGCCTGGGGATTGAGTGTGCCGACGCCCAAATCGCCGCCCGCATCAAGTCGCATAAATTCCGTGCCGGCCGCTCCGATCTGCGCGTCAACCCCCCACCGGAAGACTTGGTTGTTCAAGGCGCCGTCCACGATGTTGCCCATGTCAAACCACGTCCTTCCGCCGTTCGCGTCCACAGCCAAAGGAGTGGAGGCCCAGGCAAATCGGATACCTGCCGTATCGGCTGTAACACCGCCTGGTTCGGCAACGAATCTCCTCTCGGAAATCCTGAGACCGTGGGGCACCGAGGCTCCGCCTGGATCGGAATCGCCTCTCAACCACATCAGGACGGCTTCACTGTTGACGGCGGTGCCAAGCAGGCTGAGATCGTCGAAGACATCGATTCTCGCAAAAGGAGCCGCCGTCCCGGTCCCGATCCCGACGTTGCCGGCGGAGTGGATCATCATCCGGGTCTGGTTGCCTGCAGTCCGGAACTGCATTGCGTCGACCGCAGAACCCAGCCCGTTGTACATGATGGCGCCGTCAGCGAAGTTTCCTTCATCGCCGAAGAGGATACCCCTCTCGGAACCGGAATTGCCTGCGATTTGAATCACAGAACGGGCGCTGTTCTCAAAGATGGCGACCGCGTCGGAATCATACAATGTGCCTGCCGTCGCCCCCTTGCGGACATGGAGTTTGGTTGTCGTAGCGATGGAAGGGCTCGAAGCCCCGCTCACTCCGATCCCAACGACCCCGTTGGCATCGATGACGAACGGCGTCGTATCGCCTGCGCCCCCACCGTCGGAAACGAAAAGGGTGTTCCCGTTGGAGTTATTCAGAATGGATACCGTTGCCCCTGTCGAAGTCCCTTGAGAGAGGACGGTTAGTCCTCCACCGGTCCCCGCTCCGGTGGTGTCGATCGAGAGAGCAGTGCCGGTCATGGCGGTTCCGAAAATGTTCAAGGTGTTCGTTCCCGTCTCATTGATCGTCGTCGCGACATCCACCGTCATCGAGTTGGAAAAATCGTCCCAGTCGAGAGAGTTGACGGGAACAGGATTGACCCAACTGAGTACGCCGCCGGTCGAAGAAGAAAGGAAGGTGCCGCTTGAAACAGGGAAGGAAGCCGGTAATACGTAAACGGCATTGAGAGGAATAGCTCCCGGCGCCTTGAAGCCGGTATAGTTGGCTCCCGCACCTACGGTCGGATCCTCTCTGAAGCGAAGTTCTCCCGTTGTGCCGGCTGACGGCGAGTCGAGCACAGTGTGGCCGACTACGTTCAGTTTATCTGTCGGCGTCGTCGTCCCGATGCCGACACTGCCGACCGTCATCATGTTGCCGCCGACGGGCACGATTCGGAAACTGTCGCCGATGTCCACGTTGGTGCCGTCGTCCTTAATGACGGAATCGCCCACCGTCGCGGCCCCCGTGAATTTCGAGAGGAAATTGGTCGTTCCGCTCCCGCCGATCCCGCCGCTGCCGTTCGTCGCTGCGGTGACGCGGCCGTCAAGGTCGACGGTCAGGTTGCAGTTCGTGCAGGTCTGGCTGGCGCCGAAGAGGTCTAGGAGGGCCGCGGCGCCCACCGCGCCGATCCCGATGTCGCCCGAGAGGATGGTGCCCTCCAGGATGTCGGACGTGGACACCGTATTGTCCTGGATGTCGTTAGAATGGACGGTGTTGTCCAGGATCTTGTCGGAGGTGACGGCGTTCGGGGCGAGGTCGGCGCCGACGATCGTCCCGTCGAAGATCTTGGCCGAGGTGACGGCGTTGCCCGCGATCGTCGGATTGGGGTACGTGCTGCCGGTCAGGTCGCCGCCCGCGGGGCCGGTCGGAGGTCCGCCCATGGCGCACATTTCATCCGCCGTCAACAACCCGTCTACGCAGGCTCCGGAAGTCGTGCCGGACATCTGGAAGACGGTGTCGCCGCCGACTCCGGAAAAGGCCGTCGGATTGGCGCCGAGATTGATGGCGGTCACGATCTCGGGATCCGACACATCCAGGGCGGTGGTCATCGAGGAGGTCACATCAAAAACGATGCCCGTGGCGACGGCGCCGCCGGAGCCGGCCTCGATCTTGATGCCCGTATCAATCGGGCCGCCGGTCGCCAGACCCGAGTTTGAAATGATTAGGCCGTTATCAAGGGTCTCATTGGCGTCCTCATGGAGAATGGCGATCCCGACCTCGACCTGACCGGCGGCTCCCCCCCCCGCATCGTCGAGGTTCTCCACCAACAGGCCTGCTTGGATCGTCGTATCGGCGGCCATGTCATGGGTCAGTTGCACCCTCAGGGCCCCGAACAGGTTGGTATCGGTGGTCATCGAAGAATCGACCAGGACCTGCTCGGCCTCCGCCAACTCCCAGGTATGGGGGCTCGTCCAGGCGTCGGCGCCGGTGAAGGCGGTGGTCCTATCGATCGTGGGATCCGGATAGGTGCCCGTCAAATCCCCTCCGGCCGCGCCACTCGGCGCGACTCCCGCGATGGCGACGTTGCCGGCCGCCTGCAGTCGGCCCTTGGTGGTGACGAAGAAGGTCGCGACCTCGGTGGCGGAGCCGTAGCTGCCGCTGGTGACACCGGTGACGGCCAGGTCGAGGTCGGAGATGGAGTCGTTGGCGATCTCCAACGCCCCGACAGTCCCGTCAGCGATCTCGTCGGATCCAACCGCGCCCGTGGCGATCTTGAGAGAGGTGACCGCGTCAACGGCGATGTCGAATTCGCCCACCTGGCCGTTTTCGATGTCGGCGGAGGTGATCGTTTCGTCGAGGATATCTAAGGTGGTGACGGCGCCGTCGGCGATCTTGAGAGAGGTGACGGCGTTGTTGGCGATGTCGGCGGTCGCGATGGTGAGGTCGACGATCTTGGCCGAGGTGACGGCGTCATTGGCGATGTCGAGCGCGCCCACCTCGCCGTCCAGGATCTTGAGAGAGGTCACGGAGTCGGTGGCGAGATCGAACTCGCCCACATTGCCGTTCAGGATCTTGGCGGAGGTGACGGAGTCGTTGGCGAGATCGAATTCGCCCACATTGCCGTTCAGGATCTTGGCGGACGTGACGGCGTCGTTCGCGAGGTCTCCGGTGGCCACCGCGAGATCGGCGATCTCATCGGACCCGACCGCTCCGCTGACGATCTCGTCGGATCCAACCGCCCCGCTGGCAATTTCATCCGACTCGACCGCGTTGGTGGCGATGTGGTCGAAGGTGACGCCGCTTACCGCGATGGAGAGGGTGACATCGCCGGACGCGCCGCCGCCCGACAGGCCGGAGCCGGCATTGACCGCCGTGATGTCGCCGGCGCCGCTCGCCGCCGTCGTCTGCACCGTCCCGTCGGGGAACTTGAAGCCGCCTCCCGGGTTGCTCGATTCGATCATTCCGACGACGCTGAGTTTCTGGGCGGGCGTCGTCGTTCCGATCCCGACGTTGCCACCGTGGAGAATGGTGAACACGTCTCCAACAAGGGCGCTCCCAAACCGAAACGCATTGTCAGAGCTGACCGCAGTCTGCCCGAGGTTGGTGAATTCGATAGTTTCGTTAGCAATGACATACCTCAGATCTAAACTCGGCCCCGAGTCTTGGCCGATAACCAGTCCGGGCTCTCCTGTTCCTGAGAGTGTGTCGATCCTCAATTGCGAGTCGCCCGTCGTTTTGTGAACGTGCAACGTACTCAATGGAGTCGCAGTCCCGATCCCGACAAAGGTTCCGTCATCAAAGATCTGCGAATCGCCGAGGGCGTCAGCCGCCGTAAATTTCGCCACCCTGTTCGCTGTTCCGGTTGCATTGGCGACCCCGGTGGCGCCTGTTGCGCCGGTCGCACCGGTGGCCCCCGTTGCACCCGTCGCCCCGGTGGCGCCATCAGTTCCTGCAGCACCCGTTGCACCAGTCGCTCCATTGGCGCCTGCGGCACCGGTAGCGCCTGTTGCGCCCGTGGCGCCGTCAGTACCTGCGGCACCGGTTGCACCCGTAGCGCCGGACGCGCCATCGGTACCATCAGCGCCCGCAGCTCCTGTTGCACCCGTGGCACCCGTGGCGCCTGCGGCACCTGTGGCGCCCGTTGCTCCTGTTGGACCCGCGGTGCCGGTGGCGCCCGTAGCACCGTCAGCGCCGGTCGCTCCCGTTGGGCCTTGAGCACCTGTCGCTCCTGTCGTTCCCGTGGCGCCTGCGGCACCCGTTGCTCCCGTCGGTCCCGTGGTTCCGGTGGCTCCTGTGGCTCCGGTGGGTCCCGCAGCGGCGGCGACCCAGCTCAGGGTCCCCGTACCATTCGTCGACAAAACGTTACCCGCTGATCCGAATGTGCTCGGCAGCGTCAAGAGGAGGTTCGACGCAAGGGAGGCCGGCGCCTGGAAGCCGGTGAAGTTGTTGCCGCCGGCGTCGACTTCGAACAGCCTCAGATCGGCTTGGTTGTCGATACTGGTGTTGCCCGAGACGTCGACTTGGAATCGATCGGGATTGGCACCGCCGTCACCGACGGTGAACAAGGCGGCCGGCGATGGATCGCCGATTCCGACGTTGCCGGAGTTGCCGTCGATCCTCATCCTCTCCGATGCCGGACCGTTCACCATGGTTCGGAACACCATCGAGGAGTTCTCGGAGTTGTTCACCGCGCTGTTCCACACCACGTCGATGCTGCCGGCTTCTTCGGAAACGGCGACCGAATCCTCCAGGTAGAAGCCCATCCTCGTGCCCAACCCCGCCGCTCCGTCTATCACTGAGTTGAAACTTTGCAGTCGGAGCGATTCCAAAATGGCCTGTGTCGCGTCCAAGGTCGAGGTTTCGACGGTCAGCTTGGTTCCCGGGGCCGTCGTTCCGATGCCGACGTTAGCGCCGTTATTGAAGATGTTACTGTCGGTTACGACCCAGTCGGACCCGTCCCAGTAAGGCGTATCGCCGGCCGAATCTCCCGCCGCGAGGAAGCCGGTCGCGCCGGTGGCTCCCGTGGCGCCCGTATCACCCGTTGCACCCGTCGCGCCTGTTGCGCCTTGAGCCCCCGTGGCCCCGGGAACGCCCTGGTCGCCCTGGGCTCCGGTCGCTCCCGTGGCGCCCGTTGCTCCATCAGTGCCTGCTGCGCCTGTTGCTCCAGTCGCACCTTGAGCGCCCGTAGCGCCTGTCGCGCCATCAGCCCCCGTTGCCCCGGTGGCGCCGGCCGCTCCCGTTGAACCTTGCGCTCCTGTGGCGCCCGTCGCTCCTGTGGCCCCATCGGCTCCCGTGGCACCTGTTGCCCCGGTAGCGCCTGTCGCTCCATCTGTTCCGTCAGTTCCATCAGCCCCAGTGGCTCCTGTTGCGCCGGTCGCTCCATCAGCTCCGGCGGCTCCCGTTGCTCCAGTGGCGCCTGTTTCACCTTGGGCTCCGGTGGCTCCGGTCGCTCCATCGGTTCCTGCTGCGCCTGTTGCACCCGTTGCACCGGTTGCTCCAGTGGCTCCGGTCGGTCCCGCAGCGGCGGAGATCCAGTTTAAGATTCCCGACGTCGTCGAAGCCAAGACCTGGCCGTTGGAGACCGGGAAGGCGGAGGGCATCGTATAAAGGAGATCCGTGGCCAGCGAGCTCGGCGCCTGGAAGCCGGTGAATTGGCTTCCGGTCCCGTCGAGTTCCATGAGTCTCAGGTCGGCCTGATTGTCGAGCATTGTGTTGCCAAGGTTATCCACCTGGAAACTGTTGGCGGTTCCGACGTTGAACATGGAGGTCGGCGTTCCGGTGGAGCCGATGGCGACGTTGCCCGCCGCCGAAATGATCATCCGGATGTTGCCGGGCGCCGTGCGGAACTGGAATCCGTTGGGCGTGCCCGAATCGTTGTAGAACATGCCGCCGACGAAGGTGGCCGACGGATCCGAAAAGACGATGGAATGCTCGGCGGTGGCGGGTCCTCTGAATTGAATGTTGGAGTTCCCGCCGTTGTCGATGACAAGAACGGCGTCGTTGTCGTTGAACGAAACGGGGGAGGGCGTGTTGACCAACTGCAAGACCGCATTCGTCGCCGTTGTGGGAGCGATGGGTGGGCCGATCACAACGACCGCTCCGTTGTCAAAGACTTGAGAGTTGCCGAGGGTGTCGGGCGCGGTCGTGATTTTCGGGACAAAGTTGAGGGAGCCGGTGATGGTGCCGGGTCCCGTGGCTCCGGTAGCGCCTGTATCGCCTGTTGCGCCGGTGGCCCCTGGAACGCCCTGGTCCCCTTGGGCCCCGGTCGCTCCCGTTGAACCTTGCGCTCCTGTGGCGCCCGTCGCGCCGGCAGCACCCGTGGCGCCGGTTTCACCCTGCGCTCCGGTGGCTCCCGTTGCACCCGTAGCACCTGTGGCTCCATCGGTTCCATCAGCACCGGTTGCACCCGTAGCGCCGGTTTCTCCCTGCGCTCCCGTTGCGCCGGTTGCACCTGCAGCGCCCGTTGCACCTGTTGCTCCATCAGCGCCAGCCGCTCCGGTCGCACCGGTTGCACCATCGGCTCCAGCAGCACCTGTTGCTCCTGTGGCCCCATCAGTTCCTGCAGCGCCCGTAGCGCCTGTTTCACCTTGGGCTCCGGTCGCTCCCGTTGCTCCATCTGTTCCGTCAGCGCCGGTGGCGCCAGTGGCACCCGTTTCACCTTGGGCTCCAGTGGCTCCATCAGTGCCTGCAGCACCTGTCGCTCCTGTTGCCCCAGTGGCCCCGGTCGCTCCATCAGTGCCTGCGGCACCCGTTGCCCCGGTGGCTCCATCAGCTCCGGCAGTACCAGTGGCCCCCGTTGCCCCATCAGTTCCAGCTGCGCCAGTTGCACCTGTTGCTCCGGTCGCACCATCAGTACCTGCGGCGCCCGTGGCACCAGTGGCTCCCGTTGCTCCCGTTGCTCCATCGGCCCCATCAGCTCCCGCAGCCCCAGTCGCGCCTGTTGCTCCATCAGCGCCTGCAGCGCCCGTTGTTCCAGTAGCTCCGGTCGCACCATCAGCACCTGCGGTCCCAGTCGCTCCCGTTGCTCCGGTATCGCCTGTCGCGCCTGTTGCACCAGCGGCACCGGTTGCACCGGTGGCTCCTTGTTCGCCTTGCGCGCCTGTAGCACCCGTAGCGCCAGTTTCTCCCTGTGCGCCCGTTGCTCCTGTTGCTCCAGTCGCACCGTCAGCTCCGGTCGCACCCGTAGCGCCTGTCGTACCATCAGCGCCAGTTGCCCCCGTCGCTCCATCAGTTCCAGCTGCCCCGGTTGTACCTGTGGCTCCTGTCGCTCCAGTGGCCCCATCGGTTCCTGCAGCACCCGTTGCACCGGTCGCGCCTGTGTCACCAGTGGCGCCAGTAGCACCCGTGTCTCCCGTTGCACCGGTCGCTCCTGTCGCCCCCGTCGCTCCGGCGATCGCCGCGGTCGTCTGGATCGTGCTGTCAGGGAACATGATGCCGCCCGTCGTCGTTTGAATGATTCCGGCGACGCTGAGTTTTTGGGCGGGCGCCGAAGTTCCGATCCCGACGTTGCCCGTGGAGTCGATGGTCACCCTCGTGCCGACGTCGGTTGCGGTGGTGCCGATCTTGAATTTGTCGGCGTCGCTGTCGTCTATGCCCATCGTGTAGAGGGTCGTGCCACTGAGCTGATAGGCGACGCGAGGATCTCCGTCGCCGGCCGTATTGTTGATGGTGATCCCGTCTTGGCCGCTGGTCGCGCTGATGACGTGCAGCCTGGCCGTGGGAAACGCCGTCCCGATGCCGACGTTGCCCGTCCCCGTGATGGCCATCCGATTCGAGTTGCCGCCCGTCCGTAAGAGCAGAGTATCCGGGACGCCGACGGCGTTGTAGACGATCGCGCCGTGGGACGGGTCTCCCACCCTTCCGAAGAGGACGCCGCTTTCGCTCGCCGCGGGCGTCAGGAAGCCGAGATAGGCGACGTTGTTGTTTTCAACCGTGATCAGGGAACCGGGGTTAGTGGTCACTGTCCCCACCGATCCCCGGAAGACGTGGAGCTCGCTTTCGGGCCCCGTCGTCCCGATGCCGACGTTGCCGGTTCCGGACATCGTCAGGTTGAATGCGCCCAGGCCGATGTCGGTGTCCTGAGTCAGGGCGCCGCCCAAGCGGACCGTGTTGACGGGCGAGCCGTTGTCGTCGGTCAGGCCGTTGAGGGCATCGACGCTCGCCGCACTTCCTTCGGCACCGGTGGCTCCCGTTGCACCCGTGGCTCCCGGGACGCCCTGGTCCCCTTGGGCCCCGGTCGCTCCGGTCGGGCCTGTTGCGCCCGTGGCACCCGTCGCGCCGGTGGCGCCTGTTGCACCAGTATCTCCGGTTGTTCCTGCCGCTCCTGTCGCACCCGTTGCGCCCGCTGCACCTGTTGCTCCATCAGCCCCGGCGGCACCCGTCGCGCCAGTTTCTCCCTGGGCCCCAGTGGCTCCTGTTGCCCCTGTAGCCCCATCGGCTCCAGCAGCACCTGTTGCTCCAGTAGCCCCATCGGTTCCTGCAGCACCCGTCGCGCCGGTCGCACCAGTCGCTCCATCGGTTCCATCAGCACCGGCTGTACCCGTTGCGCCGGTAGCTCCATCAGTGCCTGCAGCACCAGTCGCACCTGTCGCTCCGTCGGTTCCATCAGTGCCGGCAGCGCCCGTTGCTCCCGTTTCACCTTGGGCTCCGGTGGCGCCTGTCGCTCCATCGGCGCCATCGGTTCCTGCGGCACCCGTTGCACCCGTTTCACCTTGTGCTCCCGTGGCGCCCGTCGCACCCGTTGCTCCATCGGTTCCGTCAGCACCTGCGGTACCTGTGGCTCCCGTTGCTCCTGTGGCGCCATCAGCTCCTGCAGCACCCGTTGCACCGGTTGCTCCATCAGCACCATCGGCTCCTGCGGCACCTGTGGCTCCTGTTTCACCTTGGGCTCCGGTGGCGCCTGTCGCTCCATCAGCACCATCGGTTCCTGCGGCACCTGTGGCGCCGGTCGCACCCGTGGCTCCATCAGTACCTGCAGCGCCTGTTGCGCCGGTTTCTCCCTGTGCGCCCGTCGCTCCATCCGCTCCATCGGTTCCATCGGCGCCAGCAGCACCTGTTGCTCCTGTGGCCCCATCAGTACCTGCAGCACCCGTAGCGCCCGTTTCCCCTTGGGCTCCCGTTGCTCCTGTGGCCCCATCGGTTCCTGCAGTGCCCGTTGCTCCAGTAGCTCCGGTCGCTCCATCGGCACCATCGGTACCTGCAGCGCCTGTTGCACCTGTGGCACCGGTCGTACCATCAGCACCTGCGGTCCCAGTCGCTCCCGTTGCTCCTGTCGCTCCATCGGTTCCTGCAGTACCCGTTGGACCAGCAGGTCCTGTTGCGCCCGTGGCGCCGTCAGCACCTGTCGCTCCATCAGTTCCTGCAGCACCCGTAGCAC
>Ga0247727_10016073_pt1 | contig 12150 bp, 10 predicted proteins | sample WisWelCaveWW1625_FD_202498 | JGI IMG/M metagenome (GOLD analysis project Ga0247727, IMG submission 202498) | Biofilm microbial communities from Wishing Well Cave, Virginia, United States - WW16-25 | ecosystem: Environmental > Aquatic > Deep subsurface > Groundwater > Cave microbial mat | place...
CTCGGCTCGAAACATCACCAGCCCTGGAACCGTCAGCTGCAGCGCAAGCGACTGTGACGAAAACGCGGCAAGTCCCCTGATCTGATGCCGCTCGATCAACGTCTGGTACAACCTGATCCAGTCATCCACAAACGTCATCGGCTGGTGGCAATGACTCACGATCGCAACACTCCGCGCCAAATTGCGTCGATGCTCAGTCGACAGAAACGAGTCGAGCGGTCGACGGCAATCGGTAATATAATGCGTCTTAAAGGGTCGGCATAAATCTGGAAAGACTCTCTTAAGCAGCCGATCGTCGACCGTATCGAACGGATCCGTTATCAACACCAGGCTGATCAGATCTTGCGCTAACCCATCACCCTCATGCGAGAGCCGTTGCCAATTCGTGCACGAGAATAATGGATAGACCCCAATACCATCCGCGAGATCCGTTCCCGGAATCGATCGCTCCAACATCCACCCCTCCGCCGCCCGCAGGTAACGGGGAATGCCCACGGGCCGCAATGCATCGGCATATCGCGCGCTTCGATAGCCGGCGGCCGATCGGGCGACAATTTCATTTTGGAGAATCGTCCCGGTGTCCATTGTCGGCGCTACCCGTCTCGAGCGTATGTCATGAGAGCGACCGCCGGCTTGCCATCTTCTTTAACCACGGAAAATCGGCGGTCTCGTCTTGATACGCTTCCAGAACCATTCCAAGATCGATCAAAAAGCAGTCATCACGAAACCCGTGCAGATGATGAATCCAGATCTGCGCGAACCATCCTGCACAAAATAAGATGAGTGAACTTTGATCGACCTGGTTGAGCTGAGCAATCACGCGTTCGGTATCGGCATAGGCATCCGTTCGTGAGATCGGAAGATGCTGAAAGGAAGGAATATTCCAGCTCCGCCCGATAGGCTTGAGCGATTCGGGTCCAACCAACACCACCGGAAACTCTCGCGCCAACGCAATAAACGATTCAAAACGCCCTTGCTCATAGGCGCCCTTCCAGATCATTGCATCGTGCCACGTCCATTGATCGAGACGATAGGGCAGCCAGATTCGATCCAGCAGGTCATCATCCATCGCCCACCACCAGTCGGTCGTCGGTTGCGCACTAAAGGCCACGGCTTCGATAAACGAATCCGAGGTCCGATTCTGCAGCGTTGCCAAAATATCCGTAATATTTTTCGATTGCCATCGGTTGACTTTGTTCCGCTCGCGCGGGGTTGCAACACCGCGTTGAAGCTTGTCGTACCACAGAAGAAGCTCCCAGGTGCCATGGGTTCGTTTGACGAATGAGAAATAGTCACGCCGCCGCATGCGCTCGAGATAATAGTCAAGGTCCAGCGACCGTACGTCGACCCAGTCGCGATAACGCCCTTCCTGGGTCGTCTGATAACCGAGATAACCGAGCTGATATCGGCGACCGTTATGTCGCGGATCTGAGTTATCAGAGGTCGAGAAATAGACCGTCGTTTGTCGATCATCGTCGACTATCGCAGTTGCACCATTCCCTTCCAGGCGAATCCGATCCAAGCGCTGGGTGACGGGTCCAAGCGGCTTCCAATCTTCGAGGATCTGAAAATAGTGGAGTCGGCGATCGAGCGGATAATCGATCTTAAAGGCAAACCCCTGATCCGCCACAAACGAGCCTTGCAGCGGGATGAAATAGGGCACCGTAGGCATTAGCCGTAGGAATCGCTCCTCGCCCCATGCCCCGAGATGGTGCCATAACGACGGATCTTGCAACGGCTGACCCCTTGGATCAGCGACCGGTGACGATAAGAGATCCATTAACTAGTTACTTTTCCTTCGCTACAAAGCATCAATGCGGTGAGCCGTCGAACCTTGCAACTTAGCAAAGACTAGGCCGAGACGCTCTCGCTTTTACCATTGTTCTGGCCGCGCTTTCACCTCGGAACGACTTTTGACTCGGCAATTATTGCCGGGTGCACCCCCTTGGACCTGCATCATGAAGTGGTAATGAACGTCATTGTTTAGCGCGTTACCGGTTCATCAAAAATATGTCGAACGATCTTACCTTCAACCATAAAGATAACATCTTCCGCGACATTCGTTGCCAAATCGGCAATTCGCTCCAAATAACGTGAAACGGATAAGGTGCTGGTCGCTCGATCAACATTGTCCGGGGAGAGCTTCATCAATTCCTGTAGGCTCACATACATCTTGCGATGGAGTTCATCGACCTCTTGGTCTTCCTTTAACACCTCCCAGGCCAAACCCACGTCGTGATTCACCAGAGAGTCCAGGCTCTTGCGAACCATCGACTGCGCGCGCTCGGTCAACTCTTGAATCGGTATCGGAGGTTTTAAAACCTGCTCCTTCGACAAGGCTTCCACCCGACGTGCGATGTTTGCCGCCAAATCTCCCATCCGTTCAAGGTCGTTATTGACCTTCATCACGGCAACGATATAACGCAAGTCATCAGCAACCGGTTGATGCAAGGCCAATACTTTCAAACACTTTTCTTCGATCATCACTTCCAGGCGATCGAGCTCCTCGTCGCCGAGATAAACTTCCCGTAACAGTTCGGTTCGTCGGTCGAGCAGAGCTGCGATCGATTTATTGATCAATTCCTCAACCAGCGCCCCTACACTCAAAATCTCCCGTTTGAGATCATCCATGTCGCGTCGCAGGTGAATCGTCATGCGCTGTTCCTCATCTTAACCAAAGCGTCCCGTTACATAATCCAGTGTCCGTTTTTTCTGTGGCCGCGTAAAGATATCGGCCGTCTTCCCATATTCAATCAATTCTCCAGCTTCTAAAAAGGCCGTGTAATCTGAGACACGGGCGGCCTGCTGCATATTATGCGTCACAATCACCAGCGTATAATGCGCCCGTAGCGAGAACAGGAGGTCTTCAATGCGGGCGGTTGATATCGGGTCTAACGCCGAACATGGTTCATCCATGAGAATGACATCCGGATTCATCGCGATCGCCCGGGCGATACATAGCCGTTGTTGCTGCCCGCCAGACAAACTATGGGCCGACGCCTGGAGCCGATCTTTCACTTCATCCCAAAGCGCCGCCTTCCGTAATGACTCCTCGACCAAAGCGTCTTCGTCTCCCTTAAACCCATTGATCAGGGGTCCCCAGCTGACGTTTTTGGCAATCGAGCGGGGAAATGGATTCGGCTTCTGAAACACCATCCCAATGCGACGACGAACTTCCGCCGGGTCGACGCTCGGTCGGTAGAGCTCGATGCTCCGATAACGAACTTCGCCCGATATCGAATGATTGAGGATAAAGTCGTTCATCCGATTAAAGGCTCGTAACAACGTGCTCTTTCCGCAACCGGAAGGTCCGATGATCGCGGTAATCCGATTCTCGGGAATCGTTAGCTCGATCCCTTTTACCGCCGCAAAATCGCCATAACGAATGGTTACCTCTTTTGCTTCCAAAACAGCGGCCTCGGTAACAACCGTTTCTCGAGCGCGTGTTACGTCCGGCTTTTCGATTCGAATGGTTTGCACCTTAACTCCATCTTCTCTTAACCGATGCGTCGCTGTGACCGCTGCCGCAGATAGATCGCCAATCCATTCAACAAAATCAATACACCGAGCAAGACGATAATCGCCGCGGCGGCCAGCCCATGGAACTCCTGCTGCGGCCTGGAAACCCAGTTGAAAATTTGAATCGGCAAGGCCGTAAATGCGTCCATCGGGCCGGCGGGCACAAAGGCAACATAGGTCAAGGCTCCGATCATAATCAGCGGGGCCGTCTCGCCCATCGCACGCGAAAGGGCGAGGATGATGCCTGTCATGATTCCCGGCGACGCCATCGCCAGAACGTGGTGGTAAACGGTTTGCCAGCGAGAGGCCCCAAGCGCGAACGCCCCCTGCCGAATGGTCACCGGCACCGATCGCAGTGCTTCCCGGCTGGCGATGATCACGATCGGTAAGACCAACAGCGTCATGGTTAATGCGCCGGCCAACACGGAACGACCCAGCGCGAACCCTCGCACAAAGATCACCAACCCTAACATCCCGAAAACAATAGATGGAACACCGGCGAGATTGGCGATTGTGACTTCGATGATGGTGTTGATCAGGTTTGGGCGGGCATACTCCTCGAGATAGATCGCGGCACAAACGCCAATCGGAATTGAGAATAGCGCGGTGAGACCCATGACCCAGACCGACCCAGCGAGCGCGGATTTTAATCCCGCTTGAGCTGCAAAGCGGGAGGGATAGCTCGTCAAAAAATGCCAATCGAGCCACCGCCAGCCGCCCAGCCAGATATTAAGCAGCAACACAACCAGCAAGAGACAACCAGCGCCGGTCATCATGGCACACCATAACCGAAACTGCTCGGCACGACGATGACGACGATCGAGTTGATCCGTTCGCTCACCATTCCAGCTTATCGGTGGTCGCACTGTATCGTTCATTTGCTTAACCCCACCTCCTCCAAACCGGCCGCCGGCGGCATCATTGCAGCCGCGCCCGCGCCTTTCCAGAAATTCGTTGCGCAATGATGTTGGTTACCATGGTAATCAGAAATAACAGCAACCCGACCGCGAAGATGGTCTGATAAGCGACGCCACCAGCCGGAGTATCACCGAGACTAACCTGGACGATGTAGGAGGTAATCGTCTGAATCGACTCCAACGGATTAAAGGTCATTTTCGGCGTTGCCCCGGCCGCAATGGTAACAGCCATCGTCTCACCCAGAGCACGCGAAATCGCTAATACGAATGAGGCGATGACGCCGGATAGCGCTGCAGGCAAGACCACCTGTATTGAAACTTCACGTGAAGTCGCACCCAACGCGTACCCGGCGTGACGTAATGAATCGGGAACCGCGGCCAAGGCATCGTCACAGAGTGACGCGACCAACGGCAAAATCATGATTCCCACGACGATCGCCGCGCTGGCTGAGTTAAACAGTTGGGTCGACGGAATGACCATCCGCAGCACAGGCGTTACAAACGTCAGCGCAAAATAACCATAGACGACGGTTGGAATCCCCGCAAGAATCTCTAATGTTGGCTTGACAACGCGACGTATTCCGGTCGACGCATATTCACTTAGAAAAATCGCACTGGCCAGCCCAACCGGCAATGCCACCAGACTCGCACCGACAACGATGTGCATGGTGCCGATCAGGAGCGGCATCACGCCATATGATTTTGGCTCCAAGAGCGGCGACCAGCGGGTGCCAAACAAAAAATCGGAAACAGGGTGCCCCTGGAAAAAGGGGATTCCTTCGCCGGCCAATACCAATAAGATTCCGACGCTAACAACAATCGAAATCGACGCCGACGTGAATAGAAACGAAACGACCCCAATTTCTCGGAACCGTTTCATCCCACGCCGCTTAAGTTGTAAGGCCGGATCCGTCACATCACCCTCACCCCACCTACGTCCTAACGGATGGTAGTCAACCGTTCCTCCAGTGCAAGACGTTTGGAGGTGTCGGTATACATCGTGCCAACCGTCCCTGCCCGAAATCGACCGAGCACAAGATTATACGTCGAATCTGGAAGGGGCGAATAACCGACCTCTTTGACCAACTGCCGCCCGGCGGTCAGGTAAAAATCAATAAACGCTGCAACTTCGGGCCGCTTCGCCGCGTCGGCGCGAACATAAAGAAACAAGGGTCGAGAAAGCGGTTGGTAGGTTCCGTCGATAATCGTGTCGTTCGTCGGCGTGACCGGCCCGGCACCACCATCGATCGCCACCGCTTTCAGCTTATCCCGATTCTCCACATAGTAAGCGAACCCGAAAAATCCCAACGCATTGCTGTCTCCTGCGACACCATGAACCAAGACATTGTCATCTTCACTCGCGGTAAAATCATTGCGCGCACTCTGCGCTTTGCCGACAACCGTTTCGGTAAAATAATCAAAGGTACCGGAGTCGGTACCAGGGCCATAAAGCGTGATCGGATTAGCAGGCCAGTTCGCGCGTATATCACGCCACGTTTTTATCGCGCTATTCGGTTCCCAAATCTTTTTTAGTTCTTGCACGGTCAACAGATCAACAAACGTATTCTGTGGATTGATCGCCACGGTGATTCCATCAAACCCAACCGGTATTTCAATAAACCCGACATGCTGTTCAGCTGCCATGGCCAATTCTTCAGGCTTGATCGGTCGAGACGCATTGTTGATATCGGTCTCCCCACTACTAAAACGTTTAAATCCACCGCCCGTTCCAGACAGGCCCACCGTCACGCGGACGCCCGGATTCTGCTTTTGAAACTCTTCGGCAACAGCTTCACTGATCGGGAAAACGGTACTCGATCCATCGAGGGAAACCACCCCCGAAAGTCCACCCGTGCTCGAGGCCTGTTTTTTACAACCAACCCCGAACGCGATCACGATAACGATCCAGGCACCGATCAACCGTCTCATTAGATTCCTCCTCCTTTTGAATGCGTCTCAACAGACACCCGTCTGAACCGATCTAAAAATCGATTTGAAACCGTGTTTCGACAATATCGGTTGTCCCGACTCCGATCAGATGGGATCGAACATAGTTCGCCATCACCCGCGTCTTGGGATTGAGATACCAGTTAGCACCTCCCGTCCAGTTATGAAGTTCACCTCCGACGACCGCACCATCGGTGAGATCGATCGACGAATATCGCAAAAGCAACTCCCATGCGCCGGCCCCACCGTCTTTGCTAAACGCGGGGTGCCGGGGTTTCACTCGCCCCATCACGCCTTGATCATGTTCATAGGGACGAGACTCACCGGTAAGAAAGTAGCTGATATAGCCATACCAAGCAGAAACCGTTGGATCCGCCGGTCCCGGTGTCCCGAGCATGGCGCCAAGCCACTCCCCCTGTAGAGACCAGGGACCTAACACAACCGCCGCCTCGGCACCAAGCAGGTCGTAACTCGTCACCGTCAACGCCGTTGTGTCAAGATAGGTCGCAGCGAGGTGCGCTTCCGGTTGCACAGCAATCTGCAATGAATCGTTATTGGGTTGGCGTTTGCTTAAACTCATCCCCAGATGAAGCAGACCGGGTCCGTCATCATTTCTCCACGGCACAGCGGTAATGCGTCCCGTTGCATTATAGGCGCCGTCGTCCTGAGCCTTGCCGAACTTATCCGAGCGACGGAACAACCCGATCGACCAACTCATCCGACCGTCGATAGCGCTATTCAACACGCGCAGCCCGGTATCTCGTTCCGGCGTGATGGCCGTGAGGGTGGCACGCTCGATGAACGAGACATAGTTATCGCTGGTCAATGTTTCGAGCCCAATCGGCTCGTAGGTCTGCCCCACGCGAATCGTGCCCATGATCGGTACTTTGATTAGCTCCAGGTAAACATCGTAAAAGGCGGGGCTGCCGCCGGCAAAATCGTACTGGGTAACAAAATTAATTCGCTCGTAAAGCGTTCCGCTCGCCATCAATCGGGCACGACGAAATTCGGTCCCATCTTCAGATCGTTTACCTGCCGCGCGAATACCGGAGTCCTCAGCGAACCAGGCCCAATCGTTTTGCAGCCTGCCGCCGATACTATATTTAAAGCTGCCGTCTGCCGATTGGACGACAAGTTTACCGTCGCAACTCGCCAAGCAACCGCCTGTTGGCAATTTGGCTTGTTGTAACTGGTCGATCGCTTGCTGCTGTTCGTCTTGGATTCGCTGAAGGCCATTCAGCCGATCCTCTAACGTCTGTGCCACACTGGGCCTCGCGCCGATGATGATCATGAGCATCGCCGTCATCAGAATAATATTCCTTAACATCAAGCTCCCTCCCCGATCTGTGATTTTTGCTCGCCCCTCATAACCCGATTCGCCAAAGAAAAAAACAGCGCTCCCGTAAATAATGGGTTCGTCGCCGAATACCCCCGGAGGGGGTATTTTTACTTTCTAACCTATTGATTTTATTTCCGCTGAAACTCCAAAAATCGAGTTTGGCGACAACGCCATAATGGGTAAAGAGCTAGTAAAGAGGTTTCCAACAGAGTCGACCGCCTAGAGTTTTAATTGCGGTTTCTCGTTAAACTATTTCCACGAGGTCCGTTATTGCGAGGAGCTCAGCAGCACTCCTGCAGAATCTCTCCTAAGATTGCTGCATTGCACTCTGGTTTTGTTGCCGGATCAACGGCCGGTTCGGGATAATGGAATCGACACTGTAAAACAGCTTCCCTTGCCTGGGACGCTCTCGACGGTCACCTTCCCCCCGGATGCTTGCGCAACATGTTTCACAATCGCCAGGCCCAGTCCCGTGCCGCCCTGCTCTCGACTACGGGCCGAATCGACCCGATAGAACCGCTCGAATAGCCGCGGCACGTGCTGCGGCTCGATTCCGATACCCGTGTCAGATACCACCAACCGGCCGTTCGCGCCCTCAGCTATCAGCGTTAGATCTATCAGCCCGTCGATCGCGCGGATATCGGGTTCGTCTTCAATCGCAACGATATGCGGTCGTGGCACCGATGATCCCCCAGAAAACATCCCGTTAACGGGGCCATACCCAATTCGACATGGTTGGGTCAATCAGCGCGATAGCACAAGCGAAAATATACGCTTAGGGCTGATCATAATTGAGCGCTTGCTGGTTGTAGGCATCCATCACAATTCTAATGAGCTGCTGGCGGTCCGCACGATTTGCTGAAGTAGGGTTCAGATTTCGCGCTCCGGTCTGAATAGCCGATGGGAATTGCCTCGGAGCATTTAAGAATTGGCGACAGATCTCGTTTTCGATCGTCGATATAAAATTCCATATCGGGTCGCTTTGATTATGACTTGGGAAAAGTCTTACTCGACCCCAAACCGACCTGATCAAGCTGCGCAGCATGCCTAATCGGTCAATACCTAGAGAACCCAAGCGATGGATCAACAAGGTGCAATAAGCCGCTAGTTCCCAGCGCAAGCTATCGCTTAATTGCGATTGGGTATAGACCTGCATAAGAATCCTCATCGTGCGGTTAAACATGTGTTCAATCGACCGCTGATCGATGGGGGTATCGGCAATATTCACTTGCGGACAGAAACTTACACTAAATCTGCCAACCGTTGTTTGTTGGAATAGACACTCGAAAGGATTCCCCGTGTGACGCTTGTTCATGACCTCTCTGATCTTCTCGATCGCTTTCCGAACCGTTTCATCATCTGGCTGATAGCGAGAACCATTTACGCGAATAAAATTGACGCGGCCTGCTTGCGGACGCAACAGAAGCAACAACAGAAACTTCAAGAGATGGCAAAGCTGTTCGTCGTTGAGCGTTTCAATCTCGGCGAATTCATTGGTCGGAGATGTTGTTGCTAGATGCGTGGAAGCCGCATTGCGTTCGTTATAGGCTCGCACCGTGTTCGGTGATCCAACCGTGACCGGCGAGGGCTCCCGTTGCAGCGACAAGACAATGTTACCATCCTCATCGATAGACACATGGGGACTTTTCAGGAGGTACTCCGCACGGCTCGTGAAAAAGACGCCCAAGGCGGCTACCCAGCCCAATCCGGGACTGGTCGAATTTCCAGCTGGTGGCTTTACCTCAACCCGTGGCGACGGATTGAGACGATGGGGTCGACCCATGGGTGGCGGCCCCTGAAACGCTTGAATCGTCTCGGCCGGCTCTGGGATTGCCCAACGGTCAAGCCAACAGCTATCATGAAACAATCCTTCGTTTAATGAATAAAAGACAAAAAAAGTCTGCCGCTCGAATCCGTTGACGTCGAAATCATCCAGCAGGCCCCATTCTTTATCCGACTCTTTGCCCTGGACCCGAACAACAAGATTTCCCTTCCAATAATCCGTACCTGCAGCCCGCTTCGTGGTCGAAAGCGCACGGTATGTCGTTTCGTTCGCCCATGCAGAAACCGTTTGATAGAGCGGATCTGTCGTCAATCCAAACGTGTTGAATAACCGTTCTAAGCGTTGCAATTGCCCCAATCCAACCGCACAACGAGATTGATTGGATTCGTAGTTGGCCGACTGCGCCCTTATTAATTCTGCTAAAAATGCGCTTTTCGTCACACCACCCATGCTTACACCCCATCTCGTGAAATGGCGGTATCCCCGGACTTTCCCCGCCACCATCGGCGTTCTATGATCGTTTACTTCCTCGTCGATCCCCCTAAAAAAGTTGCGAATCGGTGAATTCCAGATCGATTGGGCCAATCTAGCCTCTAGTCTTGACCAGAGCGCTGTACTAGCGTAATAGTACAAAATAACAGAGGACCTTAAGGAACCGTTGTCATGTTTCTGTTTCGTGCCAAAGGGCTCACCCATTCGATCGATCCGCATGCGCCTGCGGTGGGAATTCACCTGACCGCCGATACCATCGAGTTAACCACGGCGGAACCCGATCGTGATCTCGACCTTCGTGATCAGCTTGCCCGATTGGTCTCGCGCCGGCTGCCCGTGCAAGAGGTCAGCAAGACCGAACACCGACTTCGCCTGTCGCTGTCGACTCAAACAAGTGCGACGCATCATGACGAACGCCATCGCTTTCAAGCACCGACGACCCTACAACTGCTGCGCGTGCTCGTTGAAGAAAATGCATTCCATGGACTTACGCTGATCGGTGCGGTCGGGTATGACGCGGTGAAACTCTTTTTCCCTGAAAAATTTTCCCGACCGCAGTCGGTGCTTTTTAGTGGCATCGTCGGCTATCCCCAACTGATCGATCTCCCATTCGATGATGACACCACGCCGGCGTTGCACCAGATCAGCTTCGATCTTGATGAAGCGGCCTACCGCCAACTGGTTGAAGCCGCACGCGCCGCCTTCGTCCGTGGCGATCTGATGGAGGTTGTCTTGTCGCGCGAGGTCCGTGTCGATTCCGACATCGATGCCCGCCACCTATTCCAGCGCATGGTTCGAACCTCACAGGCCCCTTATCTGTTCCATATCCCCGTCGATGGAACCACAACGCTGGTCGGGGCGTCCCCCGAGTTCTTGGTTTATGTTAATGGCCGACAGGTTTATACCGAACCGATATCAGGAACCGTTCGCGCCGGATCGTCACGCGCAGAAACCGAACGACTCGAGACCGAACTGCTTGCTTCTAGCAAAGAGAAGGCTGAACTTGACATGTTGATCGACCTTGCCCGAAGCGACCTAGCCCGCGTCTGCCAAGCCGGGATACAGGTCGCGCGTTACCGCGAGCTGCTCCGGTTACCAGGGTTAACCCATACGATTGCCGAGGTCAGTGGAGAGCTCGACATCGGCTTTAGTAGTGCTGACGCGCTCTTTAGTTTGTTGAATGCTGGGACGCTAACCGGAGCGCCAAAAATCGCCGCAATGGAGCTGATCGATCAGGTTGAGCCGTATGAACGCCGCTACTACGGCGGGGTGATTGTGCATGCGGCTCTCAACGGCAATACCACTGAATTAACTGGCGCCATCACCATTCGCACTGCGGAGCATCGCCGCCATCCCAACCAACACGTCGAAATCCGCTATCGTACCGGCGCGACACTCCTCTATCTGTCTACAGCCGAAGGGGAACTCGAGGAAACAAAAGTGAAGGCGCGTGATTTTTTCCATCGGATCTGTGATCTAAAGGACGCTCGGTTATGATCACGAAGCGCTACCCGATGGAGACCGACTTGTCATGAAAGCGCTCCTGATCGACAACTTCGATTCTTTCCCGTTTAATCTGGTCGATTTGCTGCGACTCGATGGGGTCGACTTACAAACAGTTGAAAACACAAAATCGCTCGACGCGCTGTTGTCGGCCGCCCAACAAGCCGATTTTGTTGTTTTGTCTCCCGGCCCTAAAAAGCCGACCGACGCTGGAAACCTCGTTCCGTTTGTTCAGCAGATCCCCCGCGATAAACCGGTACTGGGGGTCTGTCTCGGCCACCAAGCGATGATTCAGGCATTTGGCTCCGACCTTAAGGAATTGGGTACTCCGCTTCAGGGGGTCACCACACCGATCACCCATTCCGGACGGCTGGTCTTTGCTGGACTCCCCTCGCCGCTCGAAGTTGGCTGCTACCATGCGATGGTCGCCGAGTCAGTGCCGCCCGAATTCGAGATTCTTGCTCGGGCTGCCGATGGAACCGTGCATTCAATCGCACGCAAAGATCGGTTAATGATCGGCGTGCAGTTTCATCCAGAGTCGATTCTTTCCGGGGACGCTGGGCAGACGTTGATCAAAAATTTTGTCGCGTTGGTCAGGCAACACAAGCCGGCTCGGCAACCAAAGCCTATCGATCTGTTACACGATGATG
>Ga0247727_10016074_pt1 | contig 12149 bp, 10 predicted proteins | sample WisWelCaveWW1625_FD_202498 | JGI IMG/M metagenome (GOLD analysis project Ga0247727, IMG submission 202498) | Biofilm microbial communities from Wishing Well Cave, Virginia, United States - WW16-25 | ecosystem: Environmental > Aquatic > Deep subsurface > Groundwater > Cave microbial mat | place...
GCAGCCTGCGTCCAAACTTCCGCTGGCGGTTGCCATTCAAGCAGGGCGCGGCAGACTCGCTGTCGGCTGGTATAAAAGTTCGAAGAACGGCTGGCAGGCTAAGGGCGAGGCACGAGTCGTGACAGTCAATGTATTGGCAGAGGAGATCAAGAGTCTGTCTCTTGTGTGTGGTGAGTTGACATCCGAAGATCGGCAAAGATTGGCTGAAATGAATGACAATGTGCGTCTCGCGTCGCCTGCTCAATCGGTGCGGCGTCCCGCAGTTCTCGCAGAGTTGGCATGGGCGCGCTGGCAAGCTGGCAAGGTGGATGATGAGGCATCTCTTGCGCCAATCTATTTGCATACAGCCGAGCCAATCCCTGCATGAACGTTGCCATTCGCAATATGAAATTGGATGATGTCGATCAGGTCGTTGCCATTGACCAGGTTTCATTCAGCCTGCCATGGCCCGAACGTTCCTTCCGTTTCGAGTTGACGGATAACCCCGCATCACGATGCTGGGTTGCTGAAGCGAATGGACGTATTGTTGGGATGATTGTTATTTGGTTGTTGATCGATGCGGCGCATATTGCCACGCTTGCGACGCATCCTGAATTTCGCAGGCAGGGCATTGCGAAGAAATTATTGACACATGCCCTGAAACATCTCATGGATGAAGGCGCGCAAAGTTCCTTTTTGGAAGTGCGTGAGAGCAACATTGCCGCGCAGGAAATGTATCGTCAATTTGGGTTTGAAGAATCGGGACGCAGGCCGCGTTATTATAAGGATAATGGCGAAGATGCAATCTTGATGACATTGGATTCACTGAATGTGGAAAATTTGGAAAGTTTAAATGTTTGAAGATTGCACGGTTTGAAATTTGTGAGCCTGTCCGCTTGTAAACGGAGGATGGATGACCGCTGAAGAAACTCTGGCACAAATCGCGAAGGAAGTATCGGTTTGCACGAACTGCGCCCTCCATCATTCGCGCAAGAAGGCTGTTCCGGGCGAGGGACCCGCTCATGCCGAGATCATGTTCATCGGCGAAGGACCAGGCTTCCACGAGAACGAGCAGGGACGCCCGTTTGTCGGCGCGGCAGGACAATTTCTGGACCAACTGCTCGCGCAGGCTGGCGTGACACGTGCAGATGTGTGGATTACGAATGTGGTCAAATGCCGTCCGCCCGGTAACCGTGACCCACTGCCAGAGGAACTGGCTTCATGCGATTTGTATCTTGAGCGGCAGATACACGCGATCAATCCGAGTATTATTGTCACGCTTGGGCGTTACTCGATGAACAAGTTTTTCCCGGGCGCAAAGATCAGCGCGGTGCACGGACAAATGCGAAAGGTCGGTGATCGCTTCGTGATCGCGATGTTTCATCCAGCCGCAGCTCTGCATCAGGCTTCGCTCAAGCCGGCCATCCTGGCAGACTTCGCCAAATTGCCTGAGTTGCTCAAGCAGGCGCGCGCCGCGTTGGGAAAGTTCGCGCCTGAGGCGAAGAAGGAAGAACCGAAGGAAGACGACCCGAAGCAGTTGAGTTTGTTTTAGATTTATGTCATTGCGAGTAAGTTCACAGCGGAAAGAGCCGCTATTCAAAGCGGAGAAACAAGAGCCTCAGCCACAAATTACACGAATTTTCGCGAATTGGTTTTTTAAAAATTCGCGCGCATTCGCGAAATTCGCGGCGAAAACGGGTTTGAAAATCCTTGTTTCTTAGTAACCGTCCTGAGCGGAGCCTCCGCTTCGACTGCGTTCGGACGAAAGAACTGTCCTCACTCCGCTCAACGTGAACGGAATAACGAGCGATAAGGAAAAACATGTCTACCAAAGAAACTCTCATCAAAAACCTGAAAGAAAAGAAAGCCCGCGTCGCTATTCTTGGACTCGGCTATGTGGGCCTGCCATTGGCGGTTGTATTCGGTGAAGCGGGATTCCAAGTGACAGGGATTGACCCTGATGTGCGTAAGATTGACTCGATCAAAAAGGGCATATCCTATATCCCTGACGTAAAAACCGAGGCGGTTGAAAAATTGGTGAAGTCCGGGCATCTAACGGTTACAACCGATTTCTCTATTTTGAAAGAGATAGAGGCGGTCAGCATTTGTGTGCCAACTCCGCTTCGCCAGACGGGCGACCCCGATATGTCGTTCATCGTATCCGCGACCGAAGAGTTGGCAAAATATATGCATAAGGGGATGGTCATTGTGCTGGAGTCGACCACTTATCCAGGCACGACGCGGGAAGTCCTGCTTCCCAAACTTGGCGTGGATCACGGACTTGTAGTGGGCACGGATTGGTTCCTTGCGTTTTCGCCCGAACGCGTCGACCCGGGCCGCGAAGACTGGACGACGATCAACACACCCAAAGTGATGGGTGGCATCACAGAAGCCTGTGGCGAAGTGGCGACCGCGTGGTATGAAGGCGCGATCAACACAGTGCATCGCGTCAGTTCGGCTGAGGCGGCGGAGATGGCGAAACTGCTGGAGAACACCTTCCGCATGATCAACATCGGTCTCGTCAATGAACTGGCGATCATGTGCGAACGTTTGGGTGTGGATGTGTGGGAGGTGATAGATGCCGCGGCCTCCAAGCCGTTTGGATTCATGAAGTTCACACCGGGGCCCGGTCTGGGCGGCCACTGCATTCCGATCGATCCGCTGTATCTTTCGTGGAAGATGAAGTCGTTCAATTACAACGCGCGCTTTATTGAACTCGCCTCTGAGATCAACACGAACATGCCGCGTTACGTCGTCAGCCGCGTGATGGAAGGGCTGAATGACCGCGGCAAGCCATTGAAGGGCTCAAGGGTTCTCATCCTGGGCGCGGCATACAAGCCCGATGTTGACGACGTGCGCGAGTCGCCCGCGCTGGATGTGATCGGCTTATTGCAAAATAAAGGCGCATGGGTGGAATATCACGATCCCTACGTTGCTCACATCCACCATGAACACGACGGCTGGCACATGGACAGCGTAAAAGATATGATGAATGCCGTGAAAGAGGCGGATGCGGTGGTGATCATTACCGATCATAAAGCCTACGATTACGCGGCGATTGTCGAATCTGCGAAGTTTGTTTTCGACAGCCGCAACGCGACGCGTAAAGTTGTGAAGGATAGTGAGAAGGTTGTGAGACTCTAACGTAATCTGTTGGTCGAGTAGGCGGCGGGTTTCGATACGTCCTAGCGAGACTACTCAACCACTGACGCCATATCGAGACCAACAAATAACAAATAAACATAAAATGGGTGGTCTCGATATGCCCTTCGACGAATACGAAGGGCTACTCGACCACTGTTGAGAACAGGCAAATAATATGGGAAACTATTTAGTTACAGGCGCGGCAGGCTTTATCGGCGCGCGTATGTCTGAGCTGCTAATCAGCGATGAACATACCGTCGCGGGCATTGACAACATGAACGACGCATACGACACGCGCATGAAGGAGTATCGCCTGCGAAGGTTGCAGGCAATGCGCGGGTTCACTTTTCATAAGCTGGATATTTCAGACAAGGCAATCATCGATCAATTCAAAAACGAGAAGTTCGACGGCGTGATCAATCTTGCGGCGCGTGCCGGGGTGCGGTACAGCGTTGAGAATCCATGGATCTTTGTGGAAAGCAATACGATCGGGACCTTGAACATGCTGGAGATCTGCAAGCAGACTGGAACAAAAAAATTTATCGTCGCGTCCACATCCAGTATCTACGGATCGAATCCGCCCTACCCGACGCCTGAATCCGCGTCGAGCAGTGAACCGCTCCAGCCTTACGCGGCAAGCAAAAAGGGGGCTGAGGCGATGTGTCACGCCTATCATCATTTATACGGGATTGACGTCAGCGTTGTCCGTTATTTCACAGTCTATGGTCCTGCCGGACGCCCCGACCTTTCCATCTTTCGTTTTGTTCAATGGGTCAGCGAGGGACGTCCTGTGCGCGTACATGGGGATGGTGAACAGTCGCGTGGCTTTACCTATGTTGACGATATCGCGCGCGGCACGATCCTTGCGCTAAAACCTGTTGGCTATGAAGTCATCAACCTTGGCGGCCATGAAGTCATCACGATCAATAACCTGATCAAGTTGATCGAAGCGGTCGTAGGCAGAAAAGCGGATGTACAGCACGGTCCGCCCAACCCTGCGGATATGTTCACCAATTGGGCGGATGTAAGCAAGGCGGGCGAGTTGCTTGGCTGGGAACCGCAATACGATATGCGCGCCGGCATCGAGAAACTGGTGGAATGGTATAACGCCGAACGCGAATGGGCGAGTGAGATATTGACTCCATAGATACCGTGAGTCTACTGAAAAAACTCTTTTAACACGAAGGACACAAAGTGCACAAAGGAATTCTTAAGAGTCTTCTCGAAAATATTGAACTTCCGCGCGAACAACCTTTTGCAATGCAGCCTACCGTCTAAACTGATGCAGAGAATTTCAGTTTCTATCAGCAGGATTATCTCGCTTGCGCGGCTTCCGTTTGCGATGTCATTGGCAGGCGCGCTTGTTTATGTATTCCATGCGCTTTACATCGCGCGCACAAAAACATCCTTTCTTGATGAAGGCTTGTATCTCTATAAAGGCTATTTGTTCGCAACTGGTCAGCAAATTCCCTTCGCCGATTATGGCGTTTGGACGAACCATGCGATCCTGTCCTTCCTGATCCCCGGCTACATTCAAAAATGGTTTGGTTCTGGTTTGGAGACCGGGCGTTATTTCATGATCTTCCTCAGCCTGTTTACACTGCTGGGGCTTTGGGTCTTTGCGCGGCGCTGGGGAAATGCGTGGTGGGCGGTGGGTGTCGTCCTCGTGATGGCTCTCAACCCGGCTGAGATAAAAGTCCATACGCTGGCGCTCTCCGAGGGGTCCGTTGCCGCCATGCTGGTTTGGATTCTCGTCCTGACCATCGGTGAGAATCGTCCGCGCTGGCAGATTCTGTTTGGAGCGGCGCTCACCGCGCCCCTTGTGCTGACTCGTGAGAACCTGGCTTTTGTGCCGCCGATTCTTTTCCTATATATTTTTTGGCAACATGGATTGAAGACCGGCCTGCTTGCGGCTCTTTGTGCTGGCCTTTTATTCATCGCAGGCAATGCGTTTTACTTCCCGGATAATCTAAAATTTTGGGCGAACCGTGTCCCCGGTTTTTTAGCGCAGTTCATGCGTGATTGGCAGATGCCGAATCCCGGAATTATCGAAGAACTGCCAGAACCTGAGGAATCCAATTTATACAGGATGATCCTGTATTTCTGGTTGACCTTCCGTTTGCATTTTGTTTCCCTCGTCAGCGCAGTGGCGGTTTGGCTGCTATGGCCCCTGAAAGGGATTCGTCCGATCACCGAACGGATGCGCGCCGCCATTTTTTTAACCGCGCTGTTGCTGATTTTATACGTGGCGCATATCCAGGCGGCATTTTTCGGCGAGTTTTGTATCTCGTGCATTCTTTTATATGTTGGTTACTTTGACTTCATTGGATTGATGCTGTTGGTGATCGCCGCGCCTTTCCTGCTAAAAGAGTTGACCCCTCTTCGGCGGGTGATCGTTTTTGCAGTCATGTCTTTGTTGATCGTGGGCATCGGGTTTAGTTCACACGAAGACCTGAGCGCGGATTTTGCAAAAGGGATGATCGAGCGCATGGATAAAGTCTATTTGTGGAATGCATTGCTGTTTGTCACAAAATTACCGCCGCTCCTTTTATTCCGCGTGTCGTTTGTTTTATCGGTCAGTTTTTTGGTATTGGTGATTGGCGGGATCGGGCTGAGGCTTGTATCCCGCCGATTGGACGGCGAACAGGTTTCGGGTGGGAAGATCGGGCTCGTCGCATTGAATCTGTTTCTCATCGCAGGCTTGATATTATCCCCCACAAAGATTCTGGGAAGGGGTAGTGATTTCTTCGGTTGCGAAGGGACGGATGTGTTCGCGTCCTATAAAAAGGCTGGGCAGGAGTTGAGCGCGGTCATCGAACCCGGTTCGACGATTTACTGGGAGGGGCGTCTGCTGGCGATATTCCTGTATATGCCGGATGTTAAAATCTATTCGCCGCAGATGAACCATGTCCACTCGTATTTTATCGGCGGGGATTCAGATACGCTTCTGCGCTTCGGGCGCTGGAACGATGATCTGGCGCGCAAATGGCTGGAGGAGGCTGACTATATTATGTTCCAATCCGCGGAAAGAGTTTACCTGAGTGATGAGATCCTGGAGTCTGGGAAGTACGTGAAAGTGATGTCTACCCCCAAGGCCGAGAAGTGCCGCTGGCAATCCGTGATCAATGTGTACCAGCGGGTGGAGCCATAGATATGAACTTACCGTTTATACGGTTTTTCCTTCGTGACCGTCGTGTCCTTTGTGTTTGAAAAAGTCATCACCCTTTATGTTTCGTGAACGATTTTCCAGATGGCGTGAAGATAATCTCCTGCGCCGGGTCCTCCGCAACAGCAGTTATCTGTTCAGTAGTAATGCTGTTTCGGCTGCGCTCGGTTTCTTGCAGGGAATCCTTGCCACGCGCCTGATCGGTGTGGATGGCTACGGTCTTGTCAATGGCACGATCATCATGTTCGCGTCCAACGTCAACAACCTGCTCTCGTTTCGGATGAGCGAAGTGGTTGTCAAATTTTATGGCGACGCCTTGCAAGCCGGGGAAAAGGAACGCGCCGCCGCGATCGCAAAAGGGATTGCTCTCATCGAAGCCGCGACATCCATCCTCACGTTTCTTGTTTTGATCCTGCTTACACCATGGGCTGCGCGCGCGCTCGGCAAGGATATACAGACCACCCCGCTTTTCGCGTTCTATGGTTTGGTGATCCTTGCCAATCTCATTTATGAAACCTCGCGCGGCGTTTTGCAGACCGCCCGCCGCTTTGACCTGATCGGGCGCATCACGATGATCCAAAGTTTCATCACTGCGGGGTTGATCGTTACTGCGTTCATTCTGCAACTAGGCATCTTTGAGATTCTTTTGGCTTATCTTCTTGGAAAAATTTTTGCGGGCATCACCATTGGAATATTCGCCGTGCGCGAACTCAATCGCAGCATCAACTCGAACTGGTGGCGCGCGTCGCTCAGGCATGCGGACAACTGGCGTGAGATTCTCGGTTTTGCGTTCAGCACCAACTTGAACGGCACGGTCAACCTCATCGCCCGCGATAGCGCGCCTCTCATCCTTGTCTGGCTGCGCCCGTCGGACGTGGCTCATCTCGAAGTTGGATACTTCAGGCTTGCGCTGAGTCTCATCAACACAGCCATACTGCCCATCGAGCCGTTTATCTGGCCCACCTACGCCGAGATCACACGCAGCATCACCGAACGCAAATGGCGCGAGACCAAAATCCTTTTGCGCCGCGTGAGTCTTATCTCTGCGGCATGGGTGGCTTTTGCAGGCGGAGGGCTGGCATTGATCGGCTGGTGGCTCATCCCGTTCCTTTACACGCCTCAAGCCGCGCCCGCATATCCCGCCGTTTTGATCCTGCTCATCGGTTACGGTTTCGGCAGTGTCTTCACCTGGAATCGTCCTCTGCTTCTCGCGTTGGGCAAACCCTCTTATCCGCTCATCATCGCCGCGATGGTCGGCATGATTGAACTTGCCCTCGCCTTCGCGCTGGTGCCGCGCTTCGGTTATCTCGCGCAAGCCGCGCTGCTCTCAAGTTATTTCGTCGTCGCCATTGGCTTGATCACCCTGCGCGGCTTGCGTGAAATTCGCGTCCAGGAATCGAGCGCGTCATGAAGATCGTCGCGATTGCAGGCTCGACGATTCCCTCGGATACTGCCAACAGTATGCAGGTGATGAAAGCGTGCTCTGCCCTCGCCCAACTGGGTCACAATCTCACGCTCATCGTGCCAGGCAATCCTCAACTTATGCTGAGCAAAGTCGAAGCATCGCAAATCGCGCTTCGTCTGCGTGTCTCTAAAAGCACTCGACACTCCGCTCAGCGCGAAATCGTAAATCTCCAATCGCATTATGGTCTTCAAACCGATTTTCCAATCGAATGGCTTCCCACTTCAAATCGTCGCTTGTTCACATGGCAATCTGTCCGCCGCGCCCGCGCGCTCAAGCCTGATCTGCTTTACGTTTGGTTTCCTCAATCGGCGGTCTTTGGTCTGCTATACAAGATGCCTGTTGTTTTCGAGGTACATATCCAACCCACAGGGCTGTTCGGTCCTCTGTGGCATCGCGCTTTTGCAAATCTACGCGGGCGCAAGCGACTCGTCTCCATCACCCGCGCTCTGGTGGATATGCTTGAACATGACTACAACATGCAACTTAAATCGGATGAAGTTGTCATCGCTCCCAATGGCGTTGATTTGGAACGCTTCGCCTCACTTCCTGACCCCGTAACTGCCCGCCGTCAACTCAGCCTTCGCGAAGCCCCAACCGTGATGTGCACAGGACATCTTTATGCCGGTCGCGGCGCGGACTTGTTCCTTTCGTTGGCAAAATCTATTCCACAAGCGCACTTCGTTTGGGTTGGTGGACGTTCTGAAGACGTGAACACATGGAAGCATCGCGCCGAAGCCGATAACATAACCAACCTCACTTTCACCGGCTTCATCCCCAACCGCGATCTCCCGCTTTATCAAGCCGCGGCGGACGTATTGCTCATGCCATACAGCTGTTCCATTATGGGCTCCAGCGGAACGGCAGACTCCGCCAGCGTGGCGAGTCCCATGAAGATGTTCGAATATATGGCGGCGGGACGCGCCATCGTTTCAGCGGATTTGCCGGTCATTCGGGAGGTGTTGAATGAGGGGAATGCGGTGTTTTGTGAACCCGATGAGACTGGAGACTGGAGATTGGAGATTGAGGCGTTGCTTGAGAGTGAAGCGCACAGGGTTGAGTTGGGGAGTCAAGCGCGGAGGGATGTGGAGAAATTTTCGTGGCTGGCGAGGGAGGCGAGGGTGTTGGAGGGGTTCTAGGCGCGGAGTAGTTTTTCAACGGCTGCAGGCGGCGTTATCTCCTCCCCATCCTTGACACTGCTACTCATCGGTAGGCGTTTTTGTATTGTGCGAGACTCGCCGCCTGAAAAAGTGTTTACAGAAAAATCATTTAACTAACGGCGCTAATTCGCTTGCTGTGAACTGAACTTCTTGGAACTGGTCAATTTCCATAACACCTTCTGGTAATCCAACGTGAAAAATAAAATCATTATTTACCCATTCATTTCCCGTATCTACGGTTTTACTAAAGGCGTTTTCAGGATGATCTTTTTCCCACAATCTAATTTCAACACCATTCGCGTAAAGCCGTGTAAGCAGATAATACCAAGTGTCTCTTTTGAATTGTGTGTTGAGTGTACGGGAAGTTATGGGATTTGGACCGCTCCAAATATATGCACGTTTTCCACTATCAAACCAGAATGCGCGATAACTAGGATCACCAAAGGGTCCAACCTCAAAAGTGACAAGGAATTGTGTTCCAGGCTCTGGAACACGAAACAAGATGATATATCCGTTCCCTGTATCACTGGGAATCGCGAACTGAACGCGACTGCTCCATCACCCCAAGGATCTCCAGAGACTACAGGCTCCTCTAACTTTAGAATACCATCGGAAAGACTGTAATTTCCTAGTAGCTCAAATTCAGTTGATAAATCATCAAAGTTCACATCACGAACAATTTTATTTACTAAAGGCATATCTGTACCAATTGGTGTGAAAGTTGGTTCAGGCGTACTGGTAAGAGTAGGTGTACTGGTTGGCTCAGGCGTTGGCGTTAACGTGGGGTATTTGCAGGAGTGAAAGTTGGCGTTAATGTTGGGGTTAATGTTGGAACCAAAAATTGACCAGGACTACAACTTGAAATAAGAATGCTTATCATCAAAATCCATGCCGACATTTTCATTTTGGTTGCTTTCATAATATCTCCTGCGCTTTTCACGGGCGCACCCGATGGCAACTACGGTGTGCCACATACCGTTTATATGGCGATAAGAAGCCGCCGAACGGCTCGCGTGACCTGCAAGTGGGCGGGGTAGATTCCGCCTGGAAGCAGAGAAGAACTCGAAGCCAGAAAAATGCTTGTAAATATGGAACGTGTCACTTGATAATCTCAGGGACGCTCTTGAAGATGTTGTTTCTGAGAACACAATGTTGGGCGATAAAGACCTGCCATAATTACCGTTTTCACTATTTCTTTTCTTATTTGAAACTGTCATCAACATTGTTATCGTTCCGAATCAATATTTTGTGACTTCATCTCCAGGTAGGAATCTGTCCGGCCAATGCATCTAGCTGCTTCTTGTATCTCTGAAAACCACTGTAATTCTTCATACCAATTACAGAGAGGTAAATCGTGAATCCTATCGTAACAATCCAAAAGAAAGCATTTTTTGCTGCAAGGATATCGAACCAAACAATCCAGAGCATCAAGATGAAACCGTATGGACCCACAAGATAGTAGTAATCAATACCAGTTGGAGTTATGCTAAGGCCCGTATTAAACAGTGTGCCGCAGTGCCCGCACATAACTCTTGGAGGTCCAAAGTTTGGAAGGTTCGATCCCGATGCCGACCATAGTATTTTTCTACACTGTGGGCAAGTACGCGTTATAAAGGCTGGCATTTTTCTTCCTCCAGGATCTAGGCTGATTTCTTGCCTAAGTCTAGATCTGTTTGTTGATCTAAGGTGTACGCCCAACGAATTAAGGATTGACGCGGGCGGGGACAAGATGAGGGGAGCGACAAAGCGCCGCCGCCTCTCATCTTTTTCGGTGGCAATTTGTTCGAGGTTATACATGATTTATGGTGATTGGCTTGGAAAGGAACGATAAGATTTCTCCATTGTAACACCGTGAAAACACCTGGCGGGGTGGTGAAGCGTTGCCCTTTCGACACGGCTTCGCCAGTCAGGGCAGGCTTCTTTGAATCCTCCCACAAAAGCGGCTCTGGAAAATCCCCTGTTTTCCAGAGCCGCTTTGTCTGCAACCAATTTTCTTCCCCACCCTTGACACTGCTACTCAGCGGCGGGTGGCTCTTTGAACCTTAGGGTCGTATACCATTCGTAGTTCGGGAAATCCTTCACTCAGAGCAGCAAGCCATCATCGCTTTCGGGTTTGGAAAAGGTCATCAAAGGCTTGAACTTCTCGATGATGGTTCTGAACAGATAGATGAGTATCTCATGCGAGTGAGTCAACTCGCAGATGCGATATAAGATGTGAATCCTGAAATATCAGCAATAAGGAGGGGGCTATGTTGAGTCTCATTCACTGCAACTCCCCCTTCGACTTTGCATAATCCTCCTCCGCTAGCCGCGCGGCAGTTTGCAACATCTCCTCCTCCTGCTTTGCGAATAACTTTGCGAATGTCTTTCTCAGCATACGGAGAAGCGGACGCGGCAAAGGTAGCTCCAATTTCATAATCTCGTAAACGCGCGTACCTCCATTCGCCAACGGCTCAAAGCGGCGGGTCACCTTATCGCCAAACTTTATTCCCCATAGGGATGAATCGTGCGTGGAGTATTCAAACGGACGCCAATCTAGCACGACGTGCAATGATGATGTCTTCCCACTTCCATGCGCGCAGTGATTGGATGCTCCGATTCCTGTCCGACCTTTGGGTCTGTCTCCGCTTGACCAAACCATATCGCGTACCCACTGATTCCGTTTCGTGGGGTCTTGAATCCAATCCCATGCAACGGGCGGCGGAACGTTGAAATCGCAAAAAACGACAAGGGCATCTGCATCGTCTTTATCTACGAAGACTCGCCGCGCTTCGATGATTTCTTTGTAGCGTTTGTGCAAATCAAGACTGAAAGTCTTAACTTCTGGAAGATGCTCGTAGGATTCGACCTGCTCGTGAGTATCCTCCAGATTTAACTGCATGTGTTCGAGACATGGCTGGGTAAACATGGCGTATGCGCGCCAGCCTGTCGCTTCGCTCACATGATTCTTGAGCAGGCGATGCGCAAGATTGACATCCGATCCGACCATCTCTTTGATGTCACGGACTTGCTGGATGATGTAATCGCCGTAGTGGGCAATGAATTTGAGGTCAAGCGAGGGAATGTTCTGGCAGGCTCTGCAAGTGCAGGTCGTGGCGCGTTTCATTGAGACTTGCTTATCGCGGAAGGCGACATACGTCAACTCGATTAACTCCAACAATGTCTCGCCGCGTGTGATTTTCGATTCGGGCGCGTACCCGAAAACTGCATCCCCTTCCAGTTTATGGATGATAAGCAG
>Ga0247727_10016075_pt1 | contig 12148 bp, 7 predicted proteins | sample WisWelCaveWW1625_FD_202498 | JGI IMG/M metagenome (GOLD analysis project Ga0247727, IMG submission 202498) | Biofilm microbial communities from Wishing Well Cave, Virginia, United States - WW16-25 | ecosystem: Environmental > Aquatic > Deep subsurface > Groundwater > Cave microbial mat | place...
TGGCGCGCGCAGTGCAGAAAATTCTGCAAAAGTATAAAGACCTGCAGGATATCATCGCCATTCTCGGAATGGAGGAACTCTCCGACGAGGATAAGATTGTCGTGAACCGCGCCCGTCGCCTGCAGCGCTTTCTGTCGCAGCCGTTCTTCGTGGCGCAGGAATTCACTGGCCGAGCCGGAAAATACGTTCGCCTCGAAGAAACCATTCGCGGCTTCAAAGCCATCGTCGATGGCGAATACGACGACCTGCCCGAGCAGGCGTTCTGGATGGTCGGCACCATCGAAGAAGCCGTGGCGAACGCTCAGGAAATGGCCAAAGCGGCGTAGACGGTTCCCTCCCCATGTCAAGGGGAGGGTTAGGGTGGGGTTTATTGATGGATTAATGGATTGATGAGAAGACGAAACTCGGTAGTTGGCCCGTTGGTACTGGGCAAGCTTCCTTTACGCCATGCGCTATGCTCTCTGCGCTATGTCTTCTGTCATTAGAGAACTATTCGATTATTGAGTGAACATGCTCCCCGAAAAAATCAAGTTTGAAATCATCACCCCGCATCAGAAAGTCTATTCCAACAACGTCGATGGCGTGGTCTTGCCGGGACACGACGGATACTTTGGCGTGCTGCCGGGGCATACGCCGTTTTTGGCCACGTTGAAAGTTGGCGAGATCAAAGTAGAAATCGATAAAAAAGAGACTTTCTTGGCCACCAGCGGCGGCGTGGTTGAAGTCTTCCCCGATTCGGTTTCGGTGCTCGCCGAAACCGCCGAACCTGCCACAGCCATTGACCTGAAGCGCGCGCAAGCGGCCAGAGACCGAGCACTCAATCGTTTGAAGGAAGGGCGAAAATCCTGGGATATGGAGCGTGCGCAAGTGGCGCTGACAAGAGCGCTGAATCGCATCGGTGTTGCTTCTAAACTATAGTTGACCTTGTAAGTTCAAACACCGGCCTTTAGCCGGAAACTGAATAAGTTTAATAACTTCTGAAACGTGTCATGCCCGTCCCGATGCTTCGGGATTATCAGGCATCTTGAGATTCGAAAATAACCATAACCCGGGGCTGTCCAAAAAGGTACCTGTCATTGCGAGCGTAGCGAAGCAATCTCGCGATTTTGTGCTCAAATCATGGGATTGCTTCGTCGCTATCGCCCCTCGCAAAGACAATTTCCTCCCTTTTTTGGACAGCCTCGGGGTTGAAGCCCGGCAAACCCCGCCAAATAAACCTTCAACAAAATAATCTTGATTTAACAAAACAAGTTAACTATCTTGATCGTCGTGAAAACAGGAAGGCGAAAAAGGTTATGAAATTTAATCGTATTACTGTGAACCCTGAAATTTGCACTGGCAAACCATGTATCCGGGGGCTGCGGTTTCCGGTCTCACGACTGCTTGGACTTTTGGCCGCTGGAGAAACTCGGGAAACGATTCTCAGAGCCTATCCTTACCTCGAGGCCGAGGATATTAATGAAGCCCTGCATTATCAAAAGGGTTGAAAAATGGCAAAGCCAGCAAACTTCAAAAATTTAGACAAGGAAGTTGAGTTCTGGGAGTCACATAGTTCAGCCGATTATTGGGATAAAATGGAAAAGGTTGAATTTGATGTCGATTTGCACCAAAATCTTCTCTACCCAAAGCTAATTTTTGTAACTGAGCCGCCCGCTCAGTGTCCTCGTTGTAAACATGAGTTGGAGCAGACCGAAATTCAGTATGTTACATGGCATAATGGACACCTCGTCATCATTCGTGAGGTGCCCGTGCTGCGGTGCCGGGATAATGGACATGAGTACATGATCGAGAAAACCCTGGATCGGGTTGAACAGCTTTTAGATCTTGAAAAATCTCGCAAGCTCGAACCCACGGAAACGATTCCTGTACCTGTCTTCAAGTTGGAAAGGGTAGCGTAAGGTAACCACCAGCGGCGGTGTGGTTGAAGTCTTCCCCGACTCTGTCTCTGTGCTTACCGAAACCGCCGAACCAGCAACTGCAATTGACCTCAAACGTGCGCAAGCGGCCAGGGATCGGACACTCAATCGTTTGAAGGAAGGGAGAAAATCCTGGGATCTAGCGCGGGCGCAAGCTGCGTTGACGCGGGCGTTGAATCACATTGGGGTGGCTTCGAGATTATAGTTAATCTGGAAGATCATGCCGCGAGTTAAAGAGCCTAATTCTACAAGTTAGATTTTGGAATCTGGACCTGTCACGATTCATTGTTAAGGTGAATACAAGATCGTTGATTAAGAAAAGGGGTAATGATAGAAATTAAGGTGCATAAATTTTTTTCAGCCAAAATTTTCTTGACAAATCAATGTGTGTTAAATATCTTTGAATAGTTATCCTGTTTAATAATAAATTACTTCCTCACACGACCTCTGATTTCTGCTTTCGTTCGGGTTTAGTTCACACGGAAAAACGGATAACTATCATATGGGGGTGAGTCACTTGAGTTCGGTGCCCAACCTTCCACGCCGATTCAAATCTCAGTTCAAAAGATTGAAATAGAGGTAGTATATAATGTTTGGTAATGCTAACTTAACTATCTATGTAATCCATCCTGAATATTTATTTTTCTGAGGCTCATGATAACAAACTGTGTCAGTAAAACAGTCTGAAAAAAAAAATAAAATCGGGTGATTTTATGAAGCTATATTATTCAAAACAAAACTCTGATCAGAGAAGGTTAACTCTTGCTAAACAAGTTCGCGACTGGAGCGTTTCAAATTTCCATAGCCAATTAGAGAAGTCAAATGTTTACCGCGCATATATACTTTTTGAAAATGGCGAATTCACTCTTTCACATCCCAAACATTTGGCACCTATCCAAGCGTTTTTAGAATTGTCTCAGGACTTTGCGCAGCATGAGGGCATTTTTATCGGACGGGAGGATGGTATTGCAACCCTATTTTTTGCTTTTGTGCATGATACACGGCGCGGTCTCGCGCAAGGCGGTTTGCGCTTTTGGCGTTACGAAAGTCTTGCTGATGTGTTAGTGGATGGTCTGCGCTTGTCCCAAGGCATGACGCGTAAGAACGCCTTAGCCGGATTGTGGTGGGGAGGAGGCAAGGGCATCATTCCATTGCTGCCGGGGCTCAATATGCCGGATGAGCTTCAGATAGACAACCCGAAACGCAAGCAGTTATTCCAAGCTTACGGACGTTTTGTGGCGAGCTTGTGCGGCGCTTATTATACAGCAGAAGATGTTGGCACCAAAACTGCTGATATGGATGCGATTCTGAGTCAAAATCGGTTTACTACCTGTATCTCGAAGGAGCTCGGTGGTAGCGGTAATCCATCACCCTTTACAGCGCAAGGGGTGTTTCGTGGTATGCAGGCCGCTTGGAAGTTTTTGACTGGTTCTGAAGACCTCAAGGGAGTGCGTGTAGCTGTGCAAGGCGTTGGGAACGTAGGACGGCCGCTGATTGAAATATTAGATGATGCTAGCGCGCAGGTTTGGATTGCGGATGTTTACGAGCCGGCTGTCAAAGCTTTGATAGCAAACCGGAAGCGCGTGCAGGTTGTGTCGCCGGACGAAATCTTTGATTTAGATGTAGATATTCTCGCGCCTTGTGCACGAGGTGGTGTCATAAATGCTGATACGATACCTCGCCTTAAAGTACGGTTGATTTGTGGCGCAGCGAATAATATTCTGTTAGAAGAAAAATACGATTCTGAACGCCTCTGGCGTCGCAACATCAGCTTTGTACCGGATTATGTTTGCAATCGTATGGGTATAACGAATTGCTGCGATGAATGGCTAGGCTACCTTGCTGAGGATATTCGCGTGGCCGCTGAACGGGTTTACCCCGACACTTTACGTGTGCTCAAACATGCACACAATCTTTTTATCTCGCCTACGAAAGCTGCTAATGAACTGGCGGATATTGCTGCGAGCGAGCTACACCCGATTCTCGGACACCGCGGCCGCCGAATTATTGATTATCTGATCGCTTCAAATTGGACCGACGTAAATCAAACACATACCAAGGCCGGTCAGAAACGAATTTTTGACTCTGCCTTAGATGAACCGAGAATTCGCGTTGCTTGGGAAAAACAAGGTCGTGTCTACGATCATAACATTACGATCACTGCAGCACCTATTCCGGCAGTCTCAAGCCCGAATCTTTCTTCTCTTACTTCACCCTTGCTTGCAGATATACGTGTACGATCTCTCGAACTTTTGACAGGAAAAAAGCCACGACCTATTATGGGATCCGACCACGGTGGCCTAGCGTTACAATTGGCGATCGAGCGCTTTTTGCCGTATGAACGCCAAGAAGTCGGACGTGCCGAATTCTCCGCAATGTGCCGGGATTTTTATAATCGCAACGACGCGGCGATTCGAGAGCGGCTCCATCAACTTGGGGTTGGTTTCAATCCAAATGACTGGCTGGACACTATGGGCGAGGAGGGCAAACGTGTCGTCAATTGGCTCTTCTACGCCCTTCAGGATGCCGGTTTGATCGTACGCGAAAATCGCTGGGCTTATCACTGCCCACGTTGTGAGACAGTGCTGGTCGCTTCCGATGTAAGTCGCACGAAGTTGACGGTTGATCATCACTACCTGATTCACTTTAAAACAAAAACCGGCGAGTTGATTGAAACCAAGACCTATTTTCCTGATTTGGTGCTCGGTGCCGTTGCTATTGCTGTGAACAAGGGGGGCCCCTTTAGTCAACTAGCCAGGAAACAGAAACTAGCAATTAATCCTGTGAGCGGTAAAAAGGTTCCCGTGATTGTGGTTGATGATCTCGCAGCGGATGCTATGTTTTTAGTGCCAGCGCATCTACCCAAAGATGACGCCATCGCTCGTGCCCACAATATCAACGAACGCGTTACCGTTTTTGATGAAAAGGGTTATGTAAGTATTCCAGACTATGCACATCTACCTTTGGAAGAGGTGCGCCAAAAAGTGCTGGAGTGTATCGGAGAAAATGCGACGCGTATTTCCAATACTGAAGCTATTGATGCCCATCGTTGCAAACGCTGTGAATCAATTGTTTATCATCGTTTTTCCGAGCAATTGTTTGTCAAAATAGAAACGGGCGTTGAGCATCTTCGCAATGCAATTGTATCCGGTGCCGTGCGGTTCTCACATACATACTGGCAGGATAAAGTACTTAGCTATCTCAATGAGATTGAGCCGTGGTGCATTTCCAGACAGCAATGGTGGGGTAATGAAATTCCTACGTATCCGCACGAAGTGCTTTCCACTTGGTTTTCATTGGCAGCATGGTCATTACAGGGTGCAGGCTGGCCGAATCAAGCCAGCCCTGCTCCTATCACTGAAGTTTTTGCAGATCCTGATTTGCTTATTCGCTGGATTGTGCCTTCGCAAATGGTCGCATTGATGATCACCGGCCGCCCTGCTTTTCAAAAGATTCATGTGCACGGCGGGTTGCATATCATCGAAAGGTTTTTAACGTCCCGCCCCGGCGTTTCCGAAGTTAAGCCTGACGAGGAACGATTTCTTTTTCGTGTAAAACGCCGGCCCATGCGACTGAGTTTGGGTAATGTGGTTCAGCCCAGCACATTAATTCGCCGTTTTGGTGCAGATGCACTCCGCCTCGGTTATTTGTTGTGTGTAGACATTGGTTCTGATAAAGTAGCGACGGCCTCAGAAAGTAAGCTCAAACAGGCGCGCAAGTCGGTTCATTTGCTTGTGGCCAAACTTACCGGGATTCTTAACATGCTTCCTGAACATGAAGGTGAAGCGCGCATTGCGGATCGCTTTATGCTCGCGCAAATATTGACTGATACAGAAGCTGCCCGAAAAGCCTATGAAGAGGTTCGCTTTACTGAGGCGGCCCATATTTTTATCAATACCATCGAGACATTTTCGCGTTATGCCAATCTTATCGCTATGCGACGGCGCGAAGGTCATGATCTCGGCGCCGTGCAAACCACCGCTGTCGGGGCGATTGCGCAAATGGAAAAGGCTTTCAGCCCGATTTGCCCGTTCTTGTTTGAAAAAATCGGACCATGGATGAGAGAAAAATATCCCGCAGCGGAAACAACTTTGGCGGTCAATTCAAATCTGGAAAATCTTGTCGAGCTTCTGTCCCGATCGCCATTCGCGTGTGTGGAGATTGAAGCATCGAAAGTATCCAATCTCAAAATATCCGAACTGGATCGCCTGGAAATCGAGCGGCTGGCACAGAAACAAATTGCGTTCAAATAAGATTTTGATCAATAAAAAGTATTTACCCAAAATTATTTTCCTAACTGATCGATTCTGTTTTCAAAAGTGGCCAATCCTTATATTTGTCATTTCGAGCGCAGCGAGAAATCAGCTTCTAAAAGATTCATCCCTTCGATCAAATGACAGTTAGCAGCCTTCGATACAACCTACTACAACTTTAATATGTGTAGGTTTATCGCAATAATTTTATTTGCATAACAAAAACGACTCTAAGGAATGCAAACTACCGATTCAAAAACACGATGGAAATTATGGCTTCGACCTAGCCGCATAATTCCGACTTTAACAATTTTGGGAGCAGGAACGGCTATTGTTCTATCTTTCTTAAAAGTTATCAATTTGAGCATAGCCGAAGAAATAGTAATTGCCTTGTTAGCACTTCTTACGGCTGATGCACTAAGTGAACGGGTAAATCTTCTTGAAAGATTAGAAACAAAATTAAGTAAGCTAGCAATCGGGCAAACGCTTAGAAGAAGAGGTGACACGCACTTCCTTGAAGAATACGGAGGGAATGCTTCAGAAATCTGCATAATCGCGGTTTCAGGGATCTCGTTAGCTATGCGTCATCTTAGTTTTTTTGAAAGTCGAATCAATGACGGATGTAAGATACGTATTATATTACTTGATCCTAATTGTCCTTCACTACAGGTATGGAATTTAATGATGAAAGTCAGTACAACGGCATCAGATATTAAATCCAGTCTTGAGGTTTTCAAAGCCTAATGCAAATGCAAAATGTCAAAGGAAAAGGCGAGATTAGATTATTAAATGTTTTTTTACCATTTTCTATGGTAGCTGCTGATTTAGTGAAAGATTCTGGTGCAATGATTATCGAGTATCATGCTTATAAGATCGCCCTTGGTGATCGGCCTCATGTTGTGCTTACGCCTCGCGATACTCCTTACTGGTTTAGTTTCTATAAAGAACAATTTGAGCGAGTTTGGATTGATGCCGTTTCTTGGGCTGGTTGATTTAAACTTTTCGATGGCGCAGAAACAAATTGTGTTCAAATAAAATCACATTGCGAGGACCATTAAACTCTTCTTATAATTGGATTGATTATGAGGCGAAGCAATCGACTTTTGTATGGTTTTTTTATTTCTTTAGGAGCAGCTCTTCTATTATGTTCTTATATTTTGAATTCTAAGTTTCCTCTGTTCGCAGACGTTATTAAGGATTTTGGCGTTGTAGTCATATCTTTAGTGCTTATTCATCTGCTTTGGAATATAGTTGGTGGAGATCCTCTCTCGGAAGAGATTTCACAGTTAAAAAAGCTAAATCTCTTAAATCAAGACTCCGACATCAGCGGGTTAACTCGGTTACATGTAAAAGCAACTGATATAACACATGACAAATGGTTAAAACTAATTCAAAACAGCCGCGTGCAGATTGATATCTGTGCAAATACTTTGTATGACATTACTGATCGAGTCGATTTGTTGAATGCACTTGTTGAACGTATCAATGCCGGTATTAAAGTTAGACTCTTGCTTAATTCTTCAGATAACCCAGTTTGGATTTATGGTGTTGATTACTCTCATCCAAACTTAGAGACAATGAAACAACAAATGGAATATTCTTGGACCAAGCTCAATCAACTGCGCGAATCACTGCCCGTATCAATAAAGTCTAATTTAAGTCTCGTTAAATTGAATAAAGAACAAATGCATGTTGCTTTAAGACGATTTGATGATCAAATGTTTATCGTTCATTATGTTTATTCGGCACGCACGAGCGAAACTCCTGTCTATGTTATAGAAGGTTCTGATAAACCTCTATTTCGATTTTATATTTACGAGTTTGAACACTTGTTTGAACATAATTCAAATAAAATGGGACAGTAAAAAGTATTTTGCCCAAATTTTTTTACGGTTTTAGGAGAACCCAAGGATATGGCTTTTTCAGAACATTTCGAGCACAAGGCTTGTGAGCCGAAAATTTATCGCCGGTGGGAGCAAGGAGGCGCATTTGTGGCGGATGTCAATTCGGATCGGCCGGCGTTTACGATTTCGATGCCGCCGCCCAACGCCACCGGCACGTTGCATCTCGGCCACGCGATTATGCTGGCGCTGGAAGATTTGATGATTCGTTGGCGCCGCATGGACGGTTACGAATGTCTCTGGCTACCTGGCACAGACCACGCTGCAATTGCCACTGAAAACGTTGTAATCAAAAAACTCCAAGAAGAAGGCATTGCCGACCCTCGCCAGGCATTAGGTCGTGAGGAATTGGTGCAGCGCATTATCGAGTACGTGAATGGCTCGCAAATAACTATTCGCTCACAAATCCGCGCAATGGGTTCCAGCTGCGATTGGTCACGTGAGCGTTACACCATGGATCCACAACTCTCGCGTTGTGTGGCTAGCGTTTTTGCACGGATGTTTGGCGACGGCCTAATCTATCGCGGACCGCGAATTGTTAATTGGGATCCAGCACTACAAACCACCGTGTCCGACGATGAAATAGACCATATAGAACACGAAGCCAAGTTTTATACTATGCGTTACGGACCTTTCTTCGTTGGAACGAGCCGGCCAGAAACCAAATTGGGCGATACCGCCGTAGCCGTCCATCCAGATGATCCCCGCTGGCGAACTTATATTGGTCAGACCATAGAAATTCCGTGGCCGAAAGGCCCGACTATTACTATCAAAGTCGTCGGTGATACGGAATATGTCGATCCTGAAACTGGCACAGGCGCATTAGGCGTGACGCCCGCGCACAGCCATGTGGATTTCGAGATTGCGCGTAAACACGATCTGCCACTCGTGCAAGTCGTTGGCGAAGACGGCCGTATGACCGAAGCGGCCGGGCCTTATGCTGGCATGACCGTGCTCGAATGCCGCGAAGCATTCGTATGCGATTTGAAGGAGTCAGGATTGCTTGAAAAAGTCGAGACGTATATTCAGCCGCTCTCCATCTGTTATCGTTCCAAACAACCCATCGAGCCTTTGCCAAAAGATCAATGGTTCATCGATGTCAACAAACCAGCCGTGCCGTGGTGCGGCAAGTTGTTAAGCTTGAAGCAAGTGATGAAGACGGTTGTTGAATCCGAAGAAATTCGTATTGTGCCGGATCATGAAGAGAAGAAGTATTATCACTGGATTGATAACCTACGTGATTGGTGCATCTCGCGGCAAATTTGGTGGGGCCATCGCATTCCCGTTTGGTATCGCGGCCCGGAAGAATTTTATGTCGGTCATCGCCGGCCAGAAGGCGAGGGCTGGGTGCAAGATCCCGACACTCTTGACACATGGTTCTCCTCGGCGTTGTGGACGTGGAGCACGCTGGTCGATCCGCGTTTGGCAGAGAATGACGATTTGGATTTGCAGCAAATTCTCGTGTGCAGCCCAGACTTTAAGCGTTTTCATCCTACGACTGTGATGGAAACCGGTTACGACATTTTGTTCTTCTGGGTGGCGCGCATGATTTTGATGACGACCTACGTCACCGGCCAGATTCCGTTCAAAATCGTTTATTTGCACGGCCTAATTTTGGATAAAGACGGCGAGAAGATGACTAAGACCAAGCCGGAAACAAGCATTGATCCGCTTGAGGTGATCGAAGAGCATGGTGCTGACCCGTTGCGCATGGCCATGATTTTGGGCAGTATTGCCGGGCGCGACACTAAACTTGCTAAAGAACACATTGTTGCCTGCAAGCGCCTAGTCAACAAAATTTGGAACGCAGCGAAATTGGTTGAGCGCAATATTGCCGACCAAGCATTATCGAGTTTGCCGCCCGCAACAGTGAAGCACCCTGTCAATCGCTGGATGCTGGCAAAACTGAAAGCGCTGATTGAGACGGTGAATGCGCGGATGGAAGCTTATGCATTCAATGATGCCGGTGAAAATATTCGCGCTTCCTTTTGGGGCGAGTTTTGTGATTTCTATCTCGAAGCCATCAAGCTGGAGAAGCTTAAACAGTTGGAAGAAACGCCGGTTATTCTCTTGCGCGTTTTTGATCAATATTTGCGCTTGTTTCATCCGTTCATGCCTTTCGTCACGGAGCAAATTTGGTCAGAATTGAGACAGCCCGGCATGCTCATTCGCGCAGAATGGCCTGCGATCAATGCAACCCATAACTGGCCTGAAGAAGTTAGCGGCGTTGACACCTTGCTGCGTTTGATTACGGAGATTCGGCGCATTAGGAGCGAAAAAGAGATCGAACCGGGTGCCAAAGTGGATGTTGTAATTCAACCGAATGCGCACTTAGTGATATTCGAGACCTGCCGTGAGATTATTTCCAAACTTGCGCACACTACAGAACTCAATATCGATACCACTGATCGCGCAATTGCGATCTCGCAACTTAATGCCGCTGTTCTCGTTGATGAAACCTTCATTGCTGCTGTGAGTCTGAGCCAGGCTGATCTCGAAGCCGAGCGCGCTCGCTTACACAAGCAGTTGGGATCGGCGCAGCAAAAATGGGAAAGATTGGAAAAGAAACTCAGTGATGAAGAGTTCGTGCGCCGGGCTAAATCTGATTTCGTTGAGGCCACCCGATTAGAGGCATCAAAAACGGCCGCGAGGATTGCTTCTATACAAGAAAGGCTCAAATCACTCTCGTAAAAAAAATTGGATGGAAAATCTGTGTGGTTTTGGACGAGTTATCTGCTTCTACAGCTCCCGGTTACTGATCGCAAAGCATCCCTTAATCCTGAAGGATGTGAAGAGCGAACGTTATCGCTGCCTGTTGAACTATGGCACGTCCTATATCACCTACCGAGGATAGGACAAGGGTTGCGCTACTGCAGCTCATTCCCAAGCACCTCGCTGATGGCCGAATTGTGCGCCTGGGAGAGTTTGGAAGTTTTGGTGTCACTGTCAGTAGCAATGGCGCGGAGACCGAAGACGGGTTCACTTCCAGCATCATAGTATCTAATATCATCCGCTTTCGGCAGGGAGAAAATACATCCGGCAGAGCATGGGTTTCTATTTCACAAACACGCGATACTCCCAGGGCTGGAGTGTCAGCCGCGCATCTTGCGAAAACGTCGCCGCGAATTGAGAGAATATTTCTGTGTAGGCGCCTAAAAAAGCGCTACCGCTGAAAACAACCTCCTGCTCGGCGTTGGAAAGATTAACAACTACGAAAACCTTGTCGCTTGACTTCTCACGCACAAAACTGAAGACGGCTTGATTGTTGGAATTCGGCACGCGTATAAACTCGCCGCCGGCCGCGCCATTCCATAGCGCTGAATTTTCTCGCTTGAGATGGAGCAACTTCGAGTACCTGCCGGCAAACTCATGCTCTCGCCACTCAATGGAATCTTTTTCAAAAAAGGGCAAGCGCCGATTGAGTCCGGCTTCCTGGCCGCTGTAAATGAGCAACATTCCCGGGATGGCGCCGGCGATCACCGCGCATGCAGCCGCGCCGCCGCCCAAGCGCTCGAATTCGGTGCCGTTCCAACTGTTTTCGTCGTGGTTGCTGGTGAAGCGCATTCGATAAGCGTCGGGCGGGTAAAGCTGTGCTTCCGCATTCAAAAGCGAATCGATGGCAGCGACGGTTTTTTTACCGGCCGCGATGGCATTCATAGCGCGATAAATCTCCCAACTGTAGGTCATGTCGAAGGCTTTTTTGTGTAGAGCCGGATCTTCCCACTCTGCGAGCATAAATATCGGTTTGGTTTTGTCTAATTCAGCGCGAGCCGCGTCCCAGAAATCCGTGGGCACCATGCCGGCAACGTCGCAGCGATAGCCGTCGATGTCGGTTTCGCGCACCCAGTAAACCATAGCCGCGATCATGTGCTTTCGCAACTCCGGGTTGTCGTAATTCAGGTCGATGACATCCGACCAATCTGCCACTGGCGGCACAAAGTTGCCGGTGGAGTCTTTGGTGAACCACTCCGAATGCTCGACGGTGAGCGGATTGTCCCACGCGCTATGATTGGCTACCCAGTCGATGATGACGTACATCCCCAGCTCGTGAATTTTTTTGACGAGCGATTTGAAATCG
>Ga0247727_10016076_pt1 | contig 12148 bp, 8 predicted proteins | sample WisWelCaveWW1625_FD_202498 | JGI IMG/M metagenome (GOLD analysis project Ga0247727, IMG submission 202498) | Biofilm microbial communities from Wishing Well Cave, Virginia, United States - WW16-25 | ecosystem: Environmental > Aquatic > Deep subsurface > Groundwater > Cave microbial mat | place...
AGGCCCATCATGGCCGCCAGTATTCTTATGCCTCTCATGGCTCGCTTACAAACCTCCCGGGATCAACTTCCAGTGTACAATTTTTTCATCCCGGGTTCAGTATCGGTCGTGGCAGACGTGGCACTCATTGGATGCGCTGGTTTGGTCGTGGCAATCCATGCAAGCTTTCATCGACAAGTCGGTTTCCCTGGCCAGCACGTCTCGCGAGGCCACCGGGCCGTGACAGGTCTCACAAGCGATCCCGCCGCCGACATGGTGACGCCGGTGCGAGAAGAACACGTAGTCGGCAAGCCGATAGAGGCGCCGCCAGGGCACCGGCTTCTTGTTGCGTTCGTAACCCGCCAGGAGCGCGATATGGGGGCTCTCGGCTTTGATCGTCCGATGGCAAGCCATGCACCGGCTCGCGGGCGGAAGCCCGGCCTGGCGGCCCGGAGCGGCGAGCGTATGGCAATCGGCGCACCGGAGACCGGCTCCGGCGTGAGTCTTGTGGCTGAAAGGAAGCGGCTGTTGCCAGACCAGGATCGAAAAGAACACCCACATGAAATGATTCACGGCAGCGAGAAGGCGACAAAGGAGTCGCCGGAGGGTGTGTTGGACTTGCCGCCGCCGCCGGCGGCGATCACGACGTATTGTTTGCCGCGCACCTGGTAGCTGGCCGGGGTGGCATAGCCGCCGGCGGGGAGCTGGGTTTCCCAGAGGATCCTGCCGGTCGCGGATTCGATCGCGCGAAATTTTCCGTCTTTCGAGGCTCCGAGAAAAACCAGCCCGCCGGCGGTGGCGATGGCGCCGCCGATCAGCTCGGTGCCGGTCGGAGGCAGGCCGCGATTGCGGAGCTCGCTGTATTCGCCGATGGGAACCTGGAAGGCGCGCTCGCCGCTGTTGAGATCGATGGCGGTGAGCATGCCCCAGGGAGGCCGTACGGCGGGGTATCCGAACTGATCTTCGAAACGGTGATAACCGGTGAAGTCCATCGGAAAGCCGGCGCCCGTCCGGGCCGGCACGAGCGTCATCACCCAGGGCACGTTGTTAGTGGGAATAAACAGCCGGCCGCGCGCCGGATCGAACGCCGCCCCGCCCCACAGCGCCCCGCCGTGAAACCCCGGAAGGATGACGGTTCCCTGGAGGCTTGGCGGCTCGTAGATGGCTCCATGGCGAAGCTTCTTCAACCGCTCGAGCACATGCGCGCGCGATTCCGGCGAGATGTCGGTTACCGACGCTTCGGTGAACCCTTGCGGCGCGAACGGCGCCGGCTGCGCGGGCACCGGCTGGGTGGCGGCGGTCCGTTCGCCGGCGACGTCGGAATTCCGAGCGGCGCGCTGTTCGATCGGAAACAGGGGTTTGCCCGTTTCGCGCTCGAAGACGAACACGTGACCCGTCTTGGTCACCTGGACGACGGCGTCCAGCGGCCGGCCGCCGCGCTGGAGCGTCACCAGCACGGGCATGGTGGGAAGGTCGTAATCCCAAAGATCGTGCCGCACGGTCTGGAAGTGCCACACGCGCTCGCCGGTCGCGGCGTTCAAGGCGACCACCGAGTTGCCGTAGAGGTTATCGCCCAGGCGCTGGCCACCGTGGAAATCGAACGCCGGCGAGCCGAGCGCGAGGAATACCAGGCCGCGTTTCTCATCGACGCTCATTCCTCCCCAGTCGTTGGCCGCGCCGGCGGTTTTCCACGAATCGCCTTCCCAGGTCTGGTGGCCGAACTCGCCCGGATGCGGGATGGTATGGAAGATCCAGCGGCGCTTCCCGGTGAGGACGTCGAAGGCGCGCACGTGCCCGGGCGCCGAGGGACGGGGTCCCTCGCCCATCGTCGAGCCTAAAACAATGAGGTCCCGGTAGACGACTCCCGGGGTGGTGACATTGTAGGTGAGACGGCCGATGTCGCGGTCCAGATCCTGTCGAAGGTCGACGACGCCGCCCGAGCCGAAGGCGGGAATCGGCCGGCCGGTGCGGGCCTCGAGCGCATGGAGTTTCCCGTCGGCGACGAACAGGATGCGCCGGTCGTTGCCTTGTTCCCAGAAGGTGACGCCGCGGTTGACGCCTTTGGCGCGGTCCTCCTGGTCGCCCGAAAACGGATCGAACCGCCAGATCTCGCGGCCGGTGGCTGCTTCAACCGCGATGACCTTGAGCTGCGGCGAGGTCAGGTACATCACCTCGCCGATGACGATCGGCGTGCATTGGATGGTGGTGCGCGGCCGCTCCCGGTGATCGCCGGTGTGGAAGGTCCAGCTCGGGCGGAGCCGGGTGACGTTCGCGGTGTGGATCTGCTTGAGCGGCGAGAAGCGGGTCGCTCCGGGATCGCCGGCGTACCAGGGCCACTCGGCGTGACAGACCGCCGCGAGCAGCAGACAGGCGGCTGGAGGGAATCGGTGGCTGGTCATGATACAAGACTTGATGATACAATGCTCCCCATCACAACCACCCGTCGCTCGTTCGTCGCCGCGCTGGGCGGCGCTGTTCTGGCCCCAGCCGGCCGCCCGGCACAGAAAGCCGCGGCATTCGCCCTGATCGGCGATCGCTACCACAACTCCGACTACATTCGCACCGCCCTGAATCGCACCATCGCCAGGGAGCTGGGCGTGTCGATCGACTTCCGTGATGAATCCGCGATGCTCACGGCGGAGACGCTCGAAGGCTACCGGCTGCTGATCATCCTTCGCGACGGCATGGTCTGGCCCGACGGGTATCCGGACGAGACCAGCAACGCCGCCTGGGTGGCGACCGGCCGGCCGAAGCTGGTCTCCGATCCGCCTGTGCCGCCGGCGGCGGCCAAGCCGCACTTCTGGATCAAGCCGGAACAGGGGAAGGCCGTCCGGCAGTTCGTCGAAGGCGGCGGCGCGGCGCTGTTTCTCCATAACGTCACCCATGTCGGACTCACCGACCCTGACTTCCGCCATGTTCTGGGCGCCGCCTATACCGGTCACCCGCCCATCCGCACCTTCAAGGTCAAGGTGAAGAATGCGGCTCACCCCATTGCAAAGGGAGTGCGCGACTTCGTCGTCACCGACGAGCAGCACTACATGGATTACGACAAGGACCCCAAGCACATTTTTCTGGAGACGGTGAACGAGGAAGGGCTGGAGTATCGAAGCTTCGGCGCCACGGCCCCGGGAGGCTGGGCCTACGATTACGGCAAAGGGCGCATCTGCTATCTCTCCCCCGGTCACCTGCTCACGGTGCTCTGGAATCCGGAATACGTCAAGCTGCAGCAGAACGCTGTTCGCTGGCTGCTGCGGCAGAATCCGTGAGATCGATATCAATTTACACCCATGTGTTGAACCGTGGGGGTCACGGGGTGCACAGCCCCCTGGACCGGCTCCGGAAGGCTGTTGGAAGCGAAGAGCGGGAAGATCATGCGGACCGACCAGGCGGCCTAACAAGGTGGAGGCGACTTGAGGAATGGAATGGAAGTCATTCCAGCACAAGTGTTTGTGGGTGAGGCCCGCGGGCGACGGTTCCGTTTTAGGCGGACCGGGACCGGGTTTTATGCAGGTCAGCCTAAACAAGAGTTCGGCGGCAGAGAGCCAAGCCTGAAAGGAACACGTGCATGACCTCAACTCCTGATCCAGCCTGTTTGCGGTTCGATCACCGGTTCGACGTGCCGCCGGACAAGGTTTTCGACGTCCTGACCAAGCCAGACGCTATGCGGATCTGGTGGGGGAACGAAACGACCATCGACATCGACCTCCGGGTTCGACTTGATGGCTGCTGCGTGGGCCAAGCCGGCCGAACCAGGCGCTGCACCTGACCCGGCCAGCATGTAGGCATTTCGGAGTTCGTAGATCACCGTGCGGGCCGGGCAGGTGAGCTTGGTCGTTAGGCTGACCGGGTGCCGGTTTATTGCGAGAGGAGTTAGCTACGGTAGGCAGCACGGACCAGCGGAGGGCGGTGTTGCGCCGCACGCTACCTCCGCTAGGCGGAATAGGTTGGGTAACTCGCAACAAAGGAGCACGCTATGGGAAACTACTCAAACATTTTGAGGACGGGGCTGAGCTTACTAGACCCATAGACCGCTTGAAAAGGTGTTTGTCATAGCCAAACTTCTTCCGAGCCTCCGGTCGACCAAACTTCCAGTTGATCTTAACGCAAGCGCGGTTCAGGCGACGGTTCCACGCCCGACCTTCCCGGCGAAGAGTCTTCAAGTCGGGGATTCTTCGCTTGCCCAGACATTGCCGGGAGAATAGACTGATCTCAATCTCAGCCTGATTCAGCCAGCTTCCGTGCTTGGGAGTGTAGTGGGGCGTGAGACAGTTCCAAATGAATCCGCCGCCACGATCGCCGCAGTAGTCCGTCAACGACTTTCGGCAATGTATATTCAGGTTGTCGAGCACCAGTTGGATCGTTTTGGCCGACGGATAGTGGTTCGTCAACTCGCCGATGATCTGAGCGAACTCGGCCGCCGACCGATCCGGCGTCGGCCAGGTGAAGTGCTTCCCGGCCTGGGGTTCTACCGCGCAGAACACATTGGCCGTGCCGCGACGCTCATACTCGTTATCGCGCCTGGCCAGCTTGCCCGGCGCAGCCGGCTGGGGAGGCCGCACGGCGGCGTGTAGCGATACCGGCTTCTCATCCAGGCAGACCACTGGTTCGCCTGGGTTGTACGGCTTCTCGTACGTTTTCAGCACGTCTTCCATCTTCTCGATGTATTCTTCGTCGAGTTCCGCCACGCACCACATTTTTTTCCTGCCACGGCTTGAGGTCGTGGTGGAGCAACAGTACCCGGATGGTTTCCCGTCCCACCTTAGGCACCAGCTTGCGCTTGACCGCCTCTTCGGCCACCAGCCGGACCGTCCACCGCGCTTGCCCCTGGGGAGGATCACTGCAAACCATCGCGATGACCCGTTGTCGCTCGCTTTGGTCCAACAGCGGAGCGGCCCCCGGTCGCTGCTGGTCCCATAGCGCCCGATCCAAGCCTCCCTCCTCATGGCGCCGTCCAATCTCACGGACCGCTTTCGGGGTCAGCCGGACGTTGGCGGCCACCTCGGAAACCGTCTTCCCCTCGTGCAGTTGCGTAAGGGCAAGGGCACGGAGAACAACCCGCACCGGCTGGATTCCACCACGCAGGAGACGGTCCACCTTGTCGCGGTGCCGCTTGGGCAGGCGAACGTGCAGTCGACGATAGGCTCGCATGACCCATGCTACACCAAAACATTTTCGATTGGAAGTGTTCCATAATAACTGTTTCAAGCGGTCAAAGACCTACTCTGGCCAGACGATCCAGGGGAGCGATTCGGTCCGCATCATCCCGTAGTCAGCGAAAAGACTGTAGAATCCGAATCACCTCTCAGCGTTGACCCCGGGCCGGGTTCGGCGATATGGCCGCCGCCAAACAGCACCATCTCGTCGCGGCCCGGATCGTAGGCCATCGTCCCGCCCAGGACCGGCGGCGGCGAATGCGGCGGCTTGAGGTCCCTCCACGCGCGGCGCTCGATATCGTAAGCCGCCGTCAGCCCGATAGTTCTCGACAACGATTGTGAACTCACCGGCTCGCTCGAACAGGCCGACCGCCTTCTGGTCAAGATGACCGTTTCGCAGTCTATCGGCGCCCGCCAACTCCGGCGCGCTGATGATCGCCGTGGGCAGCGGATACTTGGCTCGAAATTCGTCCGAACTCCAATCGTGCAGGGTATCGATGTTAACTTCAGCCCCTGCGGTCGTCCCCTCCATAATATTTTTCCGAACCAAACAGCTCGCCGGCTCGTCTTAACCATGTAAGGAGCAAACGATAATGTTTCAGACCGCAGTCATGGAAGAGCGAACGGGCCTGCCGTGGGGCGTCATCGCAGGCTTTCTGGCCTTCGCAGCACTGCTCGGCGGCGCATACACTCTGTTCATCTGATCCGTCGAACACACCCGCCCAAACCAAGCAGGTCTCCAACCAAGCAGTCTGCCCAACCCAGCGGCCTCAATAGCGACTGATTTGATAGTCGTCCTCGTAAACCAGTACGCACTCAATCTCCTGGTCGATGCTCCATCGCAGCATTGCCTGGGTCGCCGCGTCCACCTGGTCGTCATTCGCGCCGTTGGGCAAGGCTGCACACTCCTCAATGAAGCCGGTCACCCACGGCGCCACCTGCGGGTGAGGCAAATGCACGTTCCCAGCCTCGATCTGCGGGCTGACGGCTGCGGCGCGGGCCATCTTGCCGCCTTCGGGCGTCATCGCGATCACGCCGGCGATCTCGTGTGTAGCATCTGGACGAGAGCGGGTCCGTTGGAGCTGAATCCAGCCACACGCCGGTATGGAAATCTCCCAGTTCTGGCCACTCGGCAGCCCAGACCGCCTCGCTTTCCCACCACACCTGAGCCATGAATGTGAGAACCGCGGTGTCCCCGCGTCGGAAAAACCATCCATGGGCAACGATTCACCGGATATCATTGTGCGGCTCGGCAATGCCGCTGTCGTTCTGCGGCGAGGCGCGGACACTTCGCACTTCGTGGTGCACACCGCGTCGCTTGCCGTGCTACCAGGCCGCCGGCCGGTCCGTCTCCGCCTGGACGGGCCTGGTTCAAACTGAGCGGCCCAAAGCCGCCTCCCGAGCATTCGCCGAAGGCGGGCGCCGCTCGCCGCCAGATCCCCGGGTGTATACTATCAGCGCAGCATAATTCCGGGCACAGGGGTTAGATTAGTTATGTCGAGAATGCTCCTGCTTGCGGGGACTTTGCTCCTCGGATTTCCGGCTTGGGCGCAAACCACCTTCGCGACCATCACCGGCACCGTCACCGATCCCACCGGTTCGGTGATTCCCAATATCACGGTCAGCGCGACCCACGTCGCCACCAATATCACCACCACCGCGCCATCCAATGACGCGGGCGTCTACACGCTCGCGCAGCTCAAAGAGGGTGACTACAAGGTCAGCGCCAAGGGCGCGGGCTTCAAGGAATTCGTCGCGCGCAACATCGTGCTGGCCGCTCGCGACTACCGGAGGGTGGACGTCCAGCTCCAAGTCGGTTCGGTCGAAACGGTTGTTGAGGTGACCGGCGGGGCCACGCTCGTGGAAACGGAAACGGCGCGCATCTCCGACACCAAGACGGCCGGCCTGATGAGGAGCATCCCGCTCAACACGCGGTCCATCTGGGCGTTCCTGTCGCTCTCGCCCGCCGTGTTGCAGGCCGGCGGCGGCTCCTCCACGATCCGGTTCGCCGGAAGCCGCGGCAACCAGTCCCACTGGGCGATCGACGGCACCACCATGAGCGACGGCGTGGACGAAACCCAGATCGGCCCGCTGGCCAACTATATCGAGTGGATCCAGGAGCTCAAGATCGACGTCTCCAACAACACCGCCGAGTTCGGAACAATCGGCCAGGTCACGAGCATCTCGAAGTCGGGCACAAATTCGCTGCATGGAAGCGCTTATGACTTCTATTCGACGCCCTGGTTCCGGGCCCGGAACCCGTTTGCGCTGGCGCGGCCCGCGGGGGTCGGCCACGGACCGGGAGCGACAGTGAGCGGTCCCGTCCGGCTTCCCAAGATTTACAACGGCAAAGACAAGAGCTTCTTCTTTTTCGCTTTCGAAACCTCACGCGGCAGCGCCGTGACGCAGGCGCTCAACCCGACCGTGCCGATCGCGCCCTGGCGGCAGGGGGATTTCTCCGGCCTTTCGACGTCGATCCTGGATCCGTTCAACAACCGGCAGCCCTTCGCCGGGAACCGCATTCCGGCGTCCCGGCTCAACGCGACCGCGGTCAAGCTGCAGGAGCGCTTTTACCCGCTGCCCAATTTCGGCGACACCACCCGGCTCATCAGCCAGAACTACCGGTCAGACCTCGTCCGGGCGCGCGACCCCTCCACCAACATCACGGTTCGCGGCGATCATCGCTTCTCGGAAAAAGACTCGCTGTTCGGACGCTTCACCTTCCAGCGCGGCTACAACCGCCCTTATGAAGGCAATCTGCCAACCATCGGCCGGCTCTTCCAGCGACGCGACAACCGGGCCGTCACGCTCGCCCATACCCACACCTTCTCGCCGATGCAACTCAACGAGTTCCGCTACGGCATGGCGCTCAACAATAATCCCATCGTTCCGTTTAATGACGGCTTGAAGATCGTGCAGGAGTTCGGCCTGGTGGGCCTGGCGCCCGACCTGCCCGACATCAAGGGAATGTTGAACGTCAGCTTCCAGAACGGCATCCAGTCCTTGACCCAGTCCCAGTACCGCCAGCCGGGGTTCCGGAACTTCCTTCAGGAGTTCCAGGATCACTTTAGCTGGTTCCGCGGCCGCCACAATCTCAAGATCGGCGGCATGGTGACCAAGGTCGAGTGGGACGACTATCAGGCCAGCGCCAATCTCTTCGGAAACCTGAACTTCACCAACCGGTTCACCAACGAGCCGTACGCCGACTTCCTGCTGGGCGTCCCTACCACCGCTTCGCGCGCCTTCGCTCCGGTGCGCGTTGACCGGTTGCGTTATCAGTACGACTTGTTCTTCGTCGACGATTTCAAACTGAGTTCGAGCCTGACCCTGAATTACGGGATTCGATACGAGTACCATCCGGTCTGGACCGAAGAGCACGGCCTCGGGTCGATGTTCGATATCGGCACCGGGAAGATCGTGGTGCAGGACGGCTCACTCGCCAAGGTGAGCCCGCTCATGCCCCGGGGCTATGTCGATGTCATCGAGGCGAAGACGCTGGGCTTGCCGGGCAGCACCATCATCAAGAGCGACCGCAACAACATCGCACCGCGCCTCGGTGTGGCCTGGAGGCCTTGGGGCAACCGCACCGTGTTTCGCGGCGGCTTCGGGCTTTACTTCGACGTTGTTCCGCGCAACATCACGCAAGGCGGCATTCCGTTCGTGATTAACGAGCCGTCGCACACCAACGACGCCGCCAACCCTGCCGTGATTCTGCCCCGCGTGTTTCCCGCCACCGGATCGGCCGGGCTCTCCACGGTCGGGATCCCCGCGGCGATCAACACCGGCCTGATGATTCCGTACAGCATGCAGTGGAACCTCACGGTTGAGCACACGAAATGGGACACCGGTTTCCGCGCTTCCTACATCGGAACCAACACGCGCCAGGGCGACTGGAGCTACGACATCAACTCGCCCGTCCCCGACACGCGTCCGTATGTGGACAAGGCGCGCAGGTTCCCGCAGTATCCGGGCCTCAGCTACTTCACCAACGGCGCCGGCCACCAATACCACGGCCTCACGCTCGAAGCCGAGCGGCAGATGGCCAGAGGCCTCTACCTCCAGAGCTCCTGGGTGTGGGCCCGCGATGTCGGCGACCTCAATCGCGGCGCTTCCCCGGAGAATCCATTCGACCGCCGCCGCGAGGTGGCGGTGTGGGATGACATCCCGACCCATCGGGTCACCATGAACTGGGTCTACCAGTTGCCGTTTGGTCGCGGCAAGCAATGGCTCGGCACCGCCGGCCGGTGGGCGAACCTGGCGGTGGGAGGCTGGGAGATCAGCGGCATCTACAGCCTGTACTCGGGACAGTTCCTGACGCCGTTCTGGTCGGGTCCCGACCCCACGGGAACCGCGTTCTCGAACAACCGCACGCCGGCCAACGTGACGCGGCGCCCGAATCACCTGCGCGACGCCAATTTCCCCAGCGACCAGCGCAGCGTGAATCGCTGGTTTGATCTGGCAGCCTTCGCCGCGCCCAACGCCGGTCAGTTCGGGTCAGCGGCCAAGGGCGTGATCAAAGGCCCGGGAGTCAACGTTTGGCATGCGGGGTTCATCAAGAACCTGACCTTCTCCGATCGAGGCCCCCGGCTGCGCTGGGAGCTGACGGCGACCAATTTTTTCAACCATCCCAACTGGAGCAACCCGAACACGACCATCACTAACCTCACTCAGGCCGGCGTGATCAGCGGCGTGGGAGGCGTGAACGGAGCCTCGACTGGCGATCAACCCGGAGCCCGCAGCTTCCGCATGGGCTTCCGCGCCGAGTGGTAACCGGTTCCCGAGCCGGTAGAGTAGGAGAGGAAGCGACAGCAGAAACTGTGGCTCCTCTCCCCTCGTCGAACCGGATGTGCAGATTTCCCGCGTCCGGCTCTCCGGAAAGCTCTCGCCTCAGGCATGCACACGTCCCGAAAGACGGATCAGCCCTAGCCGCGCCAGGTGCCGGAGCCACGACTCTCCTTGCGGAGGCTGGTAGGGCCGCTGGCTGCGTCGTTGCAAGTGCTGGATTTCTTCGACTCTTGTAAAGACTTAGGTGGTCGTTTCATGAGACCTCTCCTTCCCGGATTTTCTACCAGCAACCCGCCTCCACCTGCTCAGGGGGGATCCCCTGGCCCCGCCGCACAACGCTTCTACCCAGTCTGTGGCTGCATCACCACGCGAGCCGGAGGCTAACCTGGATCTCGCGGGCCGTCGATCCGACCAAGACGTTGCCGATCTTGCCGAAGTTGCCGTCGCCGCGGGACTGGTTCGGCGGGGCAAAGGCCGGGACGTTCGGCAAGTTGACGATGTCGGTGCGGAACGTCAAGCCGAACCGCTCTGAGAGCTGAAACAGCTTCTGTACTGTCAAGTCGAGGCCAAAAAAGCCCGGGCCAGGCCCGTTGGTACGGCCGGCCGTGCCCAGGATGCCGTTGCCGGGCGCCTGAAAGGCCGTGGTATCGAAGAACTGCTGGGTCTTCTCGGAGCGCGGCCGATTCGAGGCCAGCTTGGGATCTCGAATCAGATTCGGCCGCTGCGACGGCGAGAAAGTATTCAAGCGATTCGAGTTCTCAACGACACCGTAGGGGGCGCCGGCGCGGGCTTCCAGAATGCCGCCGATCGTCCATCCGCCCGCCACGTGGTTCAAGAAGGCGTTCTCGATCGGCCAGCGGCGGCCTTTGCCCGCGGGCAGGTCGTAGAGGGAACTCCAGGCCAACCGGTGCCGCAGGTCGGCTCCGGCTAGGGCTTTGTCCAGGCCCCGCGCGTCGATGTGCTGGTAACCGTCGCCGGATCCACCACCCAATTCGGCGGACCCTTCGATGTCGTCGATGAATTTGGCCCAGGTGTAGTTGCCCAAAAAGCTCAGGCCTCGCGAGTAGCGCTTCTCGAATTTGACGTTCAGTGAGTGATAGTTGGAATTTCCCCAGGCGGGGGCGACCCGTACGACATCCGCGAACTGCGGGAACGGGCGTGCGGTCTGCGACTGTACGGCAGGTCCCCGGCCGTTAACCAGCGGTACCTGGTTGATGCTCAGACTTTGCCCGCTGAGCTTGTGTCCCACGTTGGCGATATAGGCGGCTTCGAGGAGTGTGTTCCCCCGCAGCTCCTTCTGGATGGTGAAGTTCCATTGTTGCGCGTAGCCATTGGCATGATCGCGAGCGATGAAGTCCGGCTGGGTGGTGACCGGCTGGCCCACGCGCACCGCGCCAAAAGCGGGTTCGAGCGCGTCGCGCACAATCGGCGGCATGCCGGTGCGGAACAGGAAGGCCGGACTGAACCCGCCATCCGGAGACTGGAACGAGCCGTTCAATGAAAAGCCCTGGATGAGGGCATTGTTCACGGAGACCTGGTACTGGCCGTTGTAGAAGATCCCGTAACCTCCGCGAATCACCAGGCCGGTTGCGGCTCGGTAGGCGAAGCCAAAGCGCGGCCCCCAATTGTTCCCATCGAAATCGTGGGCGTACTTGCCGGCGCCGTTCCTGCCGGCGAAGGTGATGACCCCCGGTGTTCCTGAAACCGGATTGATGGCCTGCGGATCGAACCCGCTCTGGCGGTTCTGGCTGTCAAAGCGCGGGTAGTCGATCTCCCACCGCAGGCCGAGATTGAGGCTCAACCGGGAGCTGATCTTCCAGTCGTCCTGAACGAAGACGCCGTAATAATTCGACCGGGCGTTGACGATGTCGGAATCCAGCAACCGGCCGGTGTTGGTCCATCCGAGCAACAGCGAGGCGATGCCATTGTTGGTGGCCCGGTCGGAGAAGCCGAACTGCCCACCGATCGAGGAGTTCTGATCTTCGATGTTGGAAGAGTAACGGCGCTCGAATCCCGTCTTGATCGAGTGGCTGCCCTTGACCCAGAGCAAGGAGTCGCTGAACTGGTGCGTCATGATCGGGCTCTGGAGGCGCTCGTGGGTGCTCTGGCCGAGTGAGGCGTGGCCGGTCACGGTGACGCGGGCCAAGGCGTTGGGATCCACGCCTCCCAGTTTCAACTGCCCGTTGAGTCCGGAGCCGGTCCCCGCGCCGCGGTTAATGAACTTCCGCTTG
>Ga0247727_10016077_pt1 | contig 12148 bp, 19 predicted proteins | sample WisWelCaveWW1625_FD_202498 | JGI IMG/M metagenome (GOLD analysis project Ga0247727, IMG submission 202498) | Biofilm microbial communities from Wishing Well Cave, Virginia, United States - WW16-25 | ecosystem: Environmental > Aquatic > Deep subsurface > Groundwater > Cave microbial mat | place...
CTTGACGATTGGTAGAAAAAAACTACCTGCAAGATTTAATTAATTTCTAAAGAGATTGAGATTAGTTGCAGTTCGTATTTGAGATCATTTTGAACCTCATAGGTTTTCTAGTAGGAATTGTCATCGGAATTTTATCTTATATTGGTTTTAAGAATACAGGTAGTCCTACTCTTTTCAGACTAACTATTGCGTTTTTGTCAATAAGTATAGGTTTTGGTGTCGTAGGGGCCGGATTTTTGACAGAATCCCTTGTCATCAAGTCTGGCGACATAGAACCATGGGTTCAGACATTGGGTATAGGTATTCAGACCGTAGGATATTTTTTCATAGCCTTTTCGCACAGCATCAAGGCGTTTTTTCCAAAATCAAGATACTTTAGAGCCATAGCAATACCACTTTTTGTCATCCCAGGAAATTCAATTGAGCATATTATTAGGTCAATTTCTTTTATCCTATTGATATATGGGACAATAGAGACAATTCTATCATATATGGAGAATAGGAAAAGCAGTACGGTTTTCGTAGCCTCAGGCCTTGGCCTTCTTGCTTTAGGCGAATTTCTAGGATGGTATTCCGTTGTGTTTCCGCAATCAGTTCTTTACTTTGTCTCAATATCTACTAAGATAGCTGGTTTAGGGGCACTGTTTGTTCCAGTCTCTAAAGTACCACTTATGGGGATGAAATTTGGCGGCAGTCTATAGAACCCACATGAGTATCATTGGAGACATACTAGCTACTACTAGAGATGAGGCTCCAGATGAATCAGGAGCAAGTGTCACGTATCTAATACGCAAGGCAAACGTTTCTCATGGAAGACTTTCTAAAATATTAGAGATACTTGTGCAACAAGGCCTACTAGAACAGACAGATTCTGACAGAGCATGCAAGTACAAGATCAGTAACAGAGGAAGAGAATTTTTGCAGGCCTACCGTGGATTTAGAGAGTTTGCAGACAACTTTGGTCTGAGAATTTAGAATTCGCCATCTTCTGTTTCTTCGTCTTCTTCATCTTCTATATCATCATCAAAATCATCTTCAAAATCATTATCAAATTCGCCTGACATCGGCTGTAAGAAAAGCCAATTTACTATTAAAGATTTAGTTATGATTCAGGATTTTCCATGTTTTATTTGAAAAGAATAACTATGTACTAAATATCACCAATTTGTATTTCAAATAATCTTCACAGTGCCCTCTTGTGCACGACAATTCCTTTCAACAAACTATTATGATGGTACTACCCAACCGCCACAGGAAATGCAGATGTCCATACCATCTTCATTTACATAGGTTTCAGATCCTGGCGGACATTGGCATTGTGGAATTTCTATATCCATGCAACATACTACAACAGTCAATCTTATATCATTTTCAATAACAAAACATAATTTACTAACAACTATTTGAAAAATTGTGATAGTTGTCTGCGATCAGAATGGGATCAACCTAGCTGCAACTACAATAAAAAATGGCGGTTTGGTAGTGTTTCCCACAGATACGGTATATGGTCTTGGCTGTGATCCGCGAAATGCAAAGGCAATAGAATCTATTTTTCGAATAAAAAAGAGAAAAGAATCAAAGGAGTTACCTGTACTAGGGTATTCTAAAGAGGAAATCTCAAAAATAGCTGTTTTTGATGAGATATCAAACAAGATAGCTGACAAGTTCTGGCCAGGTCAAGTAACTTTAATTTTGAAATTAAAAGACAAGGAAATAAAAAAAGCAATGAATCTTGATGATAAGATAGCTGTTCGCGTACCAAATCACCCATGTGCTTTGTCACTTTTAAAAGAGTGCAAACTTATCGTTGGTACTAGCGCAAATTTTTCTGGGCTTCCTGCTTTTTCTGATTCAAAAAAGGCTCAGGAACATTTTTCTGGGTATGATGTGTTCTTGGACGGGGGTACAATTTCAGATTCTACAAGTTCAACTATTGTTGAAGTGAAAGAGCGAGTTTTGGAAATAATAAGACAAGGAAATATAACAAAAGAGGAGATTATCAACTCACTTTGAATCTAATTATAACATCTAGCAGACATCTTGAGCCAGAAGCTGCCGAAGAAATGTCAGAAATCCTAGAAGAGATGGGAGACTCTAATGCAGCAGTAGAAATATCTGATCTATCCGGAATTCTTACAGCTACAACTTCACTTGATCCATTCCTAGTTGTGAAAAAAATTCAAGCAAAGATACTTGATGAACCATGGACGATCAGATATTGTCATAGAGTAATACCGCTACATAACATAGTTTATACAAAAAAAGAAGATATTGTAAATTCGGTTCTTAATTATGCCAGCGTAATACAGCCACAAGATACCTATAGAATTACAGTAGAAAAGAGACATTCTGAAATTTCTACTAGTGAAATCATAAGTGAAATTGCAGATAAAATTCAGAATAAGGTATCACTTGAGAAATTTGACTGGATAATACTAATAGAAATACTTGGAAAGCGAACAGGAATTTCAATCCTAAAAGAAGGTAATATCCTGAGTACACAGAAAGTAAAGCGCAGTTTATCGGAATAGAACTGCCGCTTTTTCTGCAAGAAGATCTTCTAGTGGTGTCTTTGATGTTACAGCCTCCAATTGTTTTTTTGATATTTCAAATTCTTTTTTTAGAAAGGCGGAATTTTTTATTGAAATCAAATTTGATTTCAAATGAGTTCTTACTTCATCAAACAATTTATTGAGTGATTGTTTTTCTCCCATAACTATTAAAACAAAATCTTGTTTTCTTCGTAGTCCAACCTTTTGTATGGCTTCACTAATCTGTTTTGTACATGCAAATCGCATTAAAATATCTGTTTCAATTTTATTTGAAAGCATTATTCCATCTTTTTGTGCTGCCAGTGATATTGTGGCAATCTTTCTGACATGATTTGGGCTAAGTACAAAACATGGTCTTATGCCCTGAATCACTAGATCAGGATATTTTTTACGCAAATTATCAAGAAACTCAATTGGATCGTCAATGTGTTTTATTCCCATAAGCTCTACATTGTTATTAAAAATCTGAAACTGTATTCTTTGACTGCCTCCATGTATTACAGGTATTACACTTATAGTATCTCCATTTTTGATCTTTGTTGCAAAACCATCAAGAGTTGAAGAATCAACACCGTTGACAGCGACTAGTATGTTTTTGACATCTAATGCATGCGTGTTTTTTGGTATTTGTGTTTGAAGGAAATCTAAAAGTTCAGAGATGGTAGAACTGTCTTTTTCAAATTCTAGTCGATCTGTGGCAAGAGCTTTTTTTGCTCCACCTAGGAGTTTTATTGTTATCATTTGTTCCAAAATGGATTTTTGCCTATATTGAATTTTGTTTAGGTTAAGAACTAATGATTTAGTTAAGTATCTCTTCTTCGTGTAGTTCTGCTGTTTCATCAACAGATTGAGTCTCTTGCATGGCCTGAGCCTCTTTTTCTTTTTGTTCTTCAATTTCGCGTTTGATGAATGTAGTTATGTAACCTGCAATCTCATTTTTGAGTCCTTTTGATCTAACTATAGCTACGTCATTTAGGACTGTTTTATTTTGTGCAAAATCAGTTCCGAATCTAGCTTTATGTAAAGCCATGACTTCTGTCGAAATTCGTTTGATTCTATTCACGTCTTCGATTGGATGCAGGGGGTTTTTATACCTATACACCTAGATAGCGCTTGGAATTTTGTTCAATCTCATATGAAAGATCATCGTATGTTTTGTTCAAGACTTTCGCTGCACAAAACATAACACTGGGAAGAAAAGTGATTTGAGCAGTTTTCATTGCAAAACATCGTGAAAATCGTACTGGACCATCTGTTTCTACAAGTGTTTTGTCTCTGCTTGTTTCTGAAAGTAAAACTTGTTTGTCTTTTGCATAAATCATAGCAGGACCATAGGAAGCGTAACACCCAAGATCCATTGCTGTCTTTAGCTGTTTTTTACTACCAGCAAACCAATGCAAAAGCACTCCAGAAATCGAATATGAAGGCAGAATAGAAAATATTTCATCTAATGTGGCACGCGAGTGAATTGATATAGGTTTGTGAAGTTTTTCAGCAATTGAAAGCATTTTATGAAATACAATTTCTTGTCTTTTGAAACCATCTTGGCTTGAAACATATGTTTTGTCAAGACCAATTTCACCAATTCCTGTAATTTGATTAGAATTTTTTTCTATCAATTCAACAACAGGCTCTAAATCATCATTGGCTTTTTCTGGATGAATGCCAACAAATGGCAATGCAAGTTTGGTTTTTTTGCCAAGATCAAGCGTTTTTTCTGAAGTATGAAGATCCATCGACACACAACACGCACGTATATTCATCTTTTCCATGCTTGCAATGATAAACGGCATGTCCTGTGAATATTCGTCATCAGAAAGATGGATATGTGCATCTGTAAGCCAGCTCACAACATGCCTTTAATTTTCTCCTTAAAATAGTCTGTAGAAATCGATTTGTGCGTGGGTTTTTTTCCACTCGAAGTCTTTTATCACAGGTAAGAAAAGTCACTTTATGACAGCATCAGAGTTTGGCCTTTCTGCGATGTATCGTATTTTAAAAAAATCCGGAGCGGAAAGAGTAAGTGATGAATCTGCAGACGAGTTAAGAAGAATACTTGAAGAAATTGGTACTGCCATAGCCAAAAGTGCAGTAGACATGTCGATTCATGCTGGAAGAAAGACAGTTAAAGCAGAAGACGTTAGGCTAGCTGCAAAACCATTTGCAAAATTCTAATCTAAAAGATTTAATTGTTCATCAAGAGCTTTTTTGACTGCGGTGAGGTGGCAGAGTGGCTATGCGTTCGCCTGCAAAGCGAATCTATAGGGGTTCGAATCCCTTCCTCACCTTTGTTAAGTATATCATAATAACCAGCTTTTCTAAATACAGCACTTTCTAATCAATCTAGTTTGGCTGACAGAACCAATGGTCTATTAGAATACATTCCAGGTGCGCGTCCAATTTTGTTACAGGCTACAAATGGACAACCACTTGAGGGATTTGTGCAAAATATACGCAACAGCATTAAAGAATATGCTGAAAATGCTCAAAGTGAAGTAGAAAAAGGAAACAACTTTTTACAATGGGTTCTGACGAGAGTTTTTGAAGCAACTGAAGATGATGCTATTGATGCAATAGTAGATGGTGCGAATGATTTAGGAATAGACGCGTATCTTCCAGTTGATTTTTCTGAAGGTACTGTACGGCTGTTTCAATCAAAGTATGGTACATCTCATTCTATGGAAGCAATTGCCAAATTCAAAGAAGATGCTAAGAATCTGCAAAATCGTGATATTACAAAGATGCGCTATGAGCTTGCACATCTTGTTACTCAGATACGTGAAAAAAATCTAAAAGTTGAATGTGTATATGTAACCGATCAAAAAGTCGACTATCAAAACAGCGATTCTTTTGAAATATGTGATATTGATTCTATAGTTCAGAAACTGTGGGACAGGATAAAAAAACCAGCTGCAGGAAAAAAAGCAACTATTAGACTTGAAAGTAAGCTAAAGTATCATAGTACAATACTTGGTATTTTGAAATTAAGAGAGCTAACAAACTTTGTTACAAAAAATCGAGATTATGTCTTTGAATCAAACATTAGGCAATGGATGCAGTTTAAGACCACAGTAAACAAGGGCATACGAGAGACGCTTCAAGAATCTCCTGACAAATTTTTCTATTACAACAACGGCATAACTATTGTCGTAAGCGATTTTGAAGAACTTGAGGATAATGCATTGATGTTACATGCACCTCAAATCGTAAATGGTGCACAAACATCAAACTCTATTTTAGATCATGCAAAAAGAACTCATAATTTGGAAGGGAGTATTACAGTGACTGTAATTAAAGCGGCAGACGAGCTTGATCAAAACAACATTACAAAATATAGAAATTCACAGAATGCCGTACGTGGGAAAGACCTTGTTTCTTTAATGGATTTCCACAAATCAATAAAATCCCAGATGGAAAACTTTGGATATTTTTATGAGATTCAAGCTGGTTCATTTGATAGTAAGACAAAGTCGCAACAAAGTGAGTTTACTGGTGATGCAATCTACAACAAATATCTTCCAGAAAACCACAAAAAAGTAATTGTTGCAAAAGATGCAATACAAGCACTTGTAGCTGGCATTGAGCAGAGGCCAACAGAAGCATATAGCTCACCTGCTCAGTTTCTTCCACGCGGAAGTAAATATGATGAAATTTTCAATGAAACCCTAAAAGATGATTGTAGATTACTCCTGTATCCATATCTTGTTAAGGAATATGCAAAAAAAATTCTTGCATATGGTAAGAAAGGCGGGCATAAGACAAAAAGATATGCTACTTTGTTCTTTCTTGCGACATACTTTAAGATCTTGCATGAGAAAATCCTATCAACAAAAGGTGACTTTAAAGAAGACATTTCAAAGCTTGAACCCATTTTCAAGAGTGTTAAACTAAACCAAAGAATCCTTAAGTTGACAGACACAATTGTAACAAAATTCTTAGATGACACCGTTGTTGATGATGAAATAATTGCTGCAAATACCAAACACAACTTCTTTTCACATAATGTTTGGCAAGATTCTATGATACGGGTTATTGAAAAGAAGATAAAGCAAGAAGAAGACGAGATTAATTCTATCAAAAAAATAGTTCAGGATCTTTTCTAAATTTTTTATACAAAAAGCGGCAGATGGGTGACCGATTAGGTCTCTTGCAGGAGGTCCGCATCAAGCCATCCAGTCCACCGCAAGATTATTCCTATAAGAAGTACTATTTAACTAGATTTTTATTACGAAAATATCTGAATTGAATCAAATTGAAAACTGACAATGAAAAATGTTCCATATGCAACAAACTATTAGTAGAACACACGTATTATCCAATGGAATCTTGGAACGTTAAAGGTGTGTTATGTGGCATATGTTATTCTCAAAAGATTGCAGAGTTTTATCCTGGGGCACATGAAAGAGTGAAATCCTAAGTTTCTAAAATCCAACCTGTACAAATTTTATCAACATCTGATTCGTTACCAATTCCAGTTGCATATCGCCAAATAAATGGCGCATTTGTTTCCATTTTGATTTTGATTTTGGCAAGCGATTCTAATTCTTGATTTAGATTTGTGGCAGTGTTTGCACAACTTTCACAGAATTTGCATTTTTGGTCTAGTGTTACTGGTGAGGATTCAATAACAGGGTAAGCCCTACATGCAAGAGGTCGGTTTTCATATATTCTGCATTTATAGCCTCCATGAGGTGATCTTTCCTCACTTTCCGTATCTAAAAATGGACAAGTATTACCGTTTGACTCTTTCCCCATTAATTGATATGCAAGTATCTTTGTAGGTCCATCAGATTTTTTATATGATATTCCAATGCGTGGTAGTATTACTATGTCAAGATGAAGTTTTTTTGCAAGTGATTCAATCTCTTCTTTTTCATCGGGAAGAATCAGGACTCCAATTTTGCCAAACTTTATCGTTGGATAATATTCTCTTTCGATACAACACTTTGAGCAATCTTGGACGCATTTAAAGTCCATCATTTTATTTTATCACTAGAAAATAAAACTCATTCTACGTTGTTGTGGATTTGTTGTGATACAAACAATTCCAAGATAGTACATCATCTTTTACCTCACTTTCTTGTAAAAATTTAATGTCAGTGACAATCTTTTTCTTTTTAAAAAGAGATACAGGAGATGACTCGTCTTTTTCCCGGTATATTCCCATTCTAAGATATGCTTCTCCATCATGGCCTTTTTTAAATCGTTCATAGTGCTCTGATTTTTTTAAGCGTTTGAAAAATGATTTGTTAGATTCTGGAAAAGGTGAATCTCCTCCCATTACAAACCAATAATCATCGTCTATTTCTACAAACCTGATCTTAATGGATGGATCTGCCCACCATTTTATCACATCTTCCCAGATCCTGATTGCCTGTTTTTTGTTTGAAAATATAGGAAATACATTCATCCTTAAATCATAAAACCGATATCCTACTCCAAGAAAGTCATTAATCCATTGGATCGCATGTTCGTTAGACAATGCAAACAAGGCACGAAGATCAATATTTATCTGATCTGAGTAATACCCATATATTACCTCAGTATATGGTTCCTAGATATGGTAGCCTATAGGACTAGTATGCAGATAGTAAGTGATTTACTTACAGTTACCGAACAAAGTGGCTTAAACGGCATTAACGTAACTTCACTTTTAACAAAGGCAAATCTGTCACATTCAAGACTAGGTAAATTCTTGGATAATCTTACCGGAGCCGGTCTTATTAACAGAATAGAGTTTGATGGAAAGAATGTTTTTATTATAACTTCAAAAGGTCGACAATACCTGGAATCGTACAAAAACTTCCAGAACCTTGCAGATTCCTTTGGTCTAGATCTTTAGTCATTTTTTAGATTTTCTGTCTTTTCGTTTCTGTTTTGCATCATACAGTATCATAATGATTGCACCACCAAGCAACATGTAAAAGATAGGGATTTGATTCCCTGCAAGTGAAATTCCCATACCTACTATCAAAAATACCAAGATAGCTATCATGGACTTGTCCATGTAGATGGTGGAATCTCAAAACAATATATCCTTTTGAGTTAAACGATCTTTATTCCAAGGCATGAACACTAAATTACTTGAAGTTATTGGATTTGCGCTCATAGGTGGAATGATCTATGCAATGTTTGGCGGAGGAAAAGAAGGTCCCATATGGCCACTTTTTTGGCCATGTGCGGTAGGAGTTGTTGCGATCAATGTATACCGCAGAAAAAAGAAAAAACTTGCAAATAAATAATTTTTAGATTAAGTTTTTCTCGATCTTTTGTTTTGTTACAAACAAAATAATCTTTTTATTAAAAAATTAATTAGAAAGGAAGCAACCGACAGATCTATAAAGGCGTACTTCTTCGTTAGTAAGGGAGAAACATGACAGACATTTCTAGATGGTGGAATGGATTGGGAAAAGAACTGGAAATTGATCTTGAAAATCAAGATGATTTCAATGAAGATGTTTCAGTATAGATTTTTTGCATTTTAATTATAAATAGTAAAGATATCTTTAAATTGTCTAACACGATCGATTTTAGAGAGTGTTTGTATGACAGAAAAAATTGACGTAGTTGGTATTAATATACTAAAACAAAATGGTGCAAATGTAGATGAAATCACAAAGTTGTTGGTCTATAACGCATCAGTTGAATTCACAGCATACTATTACTTTACACTCCTTAGAGCTCACTGCACTGGCATGGAAGGCGAAGGAATCAAAGGAGTAATCGAAGATGCAAGACTGGAAGATCTCAGTCACTTTGAATCATGTATAGAAAGAATCCATCAACTTGGAGGAACACTTCCTATAGATGCCACTGATTTTATCAAAATGTCAGGTTGTGAGTTTTTACAACTACCACAAAATAGAACAGATTTGAAATCAATCCTAGAAAAATGTCTGAAAGCTGAGCAGGGAGCAATTGTAAACTGGAATAAGATGTGTAATCTGACTCTAGGCAAGGATCCTACAACATATGATATTGCAAAAGATATCCTAGCTGAGGAAATCGAGCATGAAGCTTGGTTCCTAGAGTTGCTATTTGGTAGGCCATCTGGACATATGCGAAGAAAGTATTCCGGTGAAAGACCTCATACTCGCAAGCATTCTAGATCACTAGATCATCTGTAACAATCTGAAAATAAAATAATCATCTCATTTTAGAAATTAAGCCTCGAGTGGGATTCGATCCCACGGCCTAACGCTTACGAGGCGTTCGCTCTACCAGGCTGAGCTATCGAGGCAATGGTTCGCTTTCCATCAGAGTTTATAAAAAGCCTTTGTGCTTTTGATTCATTGAAAGTATCCATCTCCGGTGTGAGGGGAATTTTTGGTGACGATTTAAACCTCAGTGACATAATGAAATTTTGTAGAAATTTTTCTGTTCTGATCAAATCAAAAAAATGTGTTGTTGGTCATGACACGAGACCTTCAAGTAAGATTCTAAATGAGACCGCACTTGCGTCATTGATGGAAAGAGGAATCGATGTATACAATTTGGAAATAGCACCTACACCTGTTATTTTTAGAGAATCACGAAAATATGGTTCTGGTGTTATGATCACATCGTCACACAATCCTTTACAATGGAACGGTCTGAAATTTATCTTAGAAGGTAGAGGGATAAACGAATCTGAACTTGAAGAGGTTAAAAAACAACATGAATTTTCCAAAGAAAAGATTGGTTCAGAATTACAAATCAATTCAAGTTACATTGTGGAAGCAACAAAACTTATTGGTAAAGTAGAAGACGCACCAAAAGTTGCCATAGATGTTGGTGGAGGAGCAGCTTTTGATGTCGCACCCAAAATGCTTCAGAATCTAGGATGCAAAGTTATTACACTAAATGGAAAACCAGGAATTTCTTCACATGGTCCAGATCCTACATCTGAGAAGCTCAATGATCTAATTTCTGCTACAAAAAAATGTGAAATTGGCTTTGCGTTTGACCTTGATGGAGACAGAGTGGTGGTTGTAAAGGATGGCAAGAAACAAGCACCAGATATTACTTTAGGATTGGGTGTTTCAAAGGCACTTGAACTAGGATACAAACGCTTTGTTCTTAGTATAGATACAAGCGTCTCTATTGAGAAATTTATCAAAGAGCATGGAGGTCAAGTTCATAGATCAAAAGTAGGCGAAGCAAATGTTGTGGATTTAATGTTAAAGACAAATTCGCAAGCTGGTGGAGAAGGAAGCAGTGCAGGTTTCATCTTACCAGAGTTTAACATGTGTCGTGATGGTCTTTTGACTAGTGGACTTATTGCATCAATGCTTAAGACAAAAACCTTTACTGACGTATTGAAATTCATGGAAGGATATGTGCAGTTACGAACTAAAGTTGATGTAGAGGCTGCATTTCATGAAAAAACTTTACAGATTTTGTCTGAGAAGATGAAGAATCATTATAGTCAGTTAATCACTATAGATGGAGTAAAGTCAATCATAGATGAAGATAGTTGGGCGCTTGCAAGACAATCAAACACAGAACACATTGTGCGAATATCTATAGAATCAACAAGTTTAGGAAAAGCATGGTCTATTCAAAAACAAGTTTCAGAGTTGGTAAATCAAAGTTATGAGCAGGCTAGACGAAACAAAAATAATTAAAATTTTTCAGCAAAGCTTTGGAAAAAAGTCAAAGTTTGTACCTGAAGATGTAGAAGTACTCAGGATCGGAAAGACATACTTTGTGACTAAATCTGATATGTTAGTTGAAAGTACCGATGTTCCTCCAGGTATGAAAATAGATGAGATTGCAAGAAAAAGCATAGTTGCTTGTGTAAGTGATTTTTCAGCAAAAGGAGTAAAGCCACTATATGCTACAGTCTCACTTGCAATTCCAAGGAGATTTTCTAAATCCAAAGTGACGAAGTTGGCTTCGGGATTTATGAAGGTATCTAAAGAATTTGGTGTAAAAATAATCGGAGGCGATACAAATGAAGGTAAAGAAATTGTTATTGAAGTATCCATGTTTGGTGTTGCTCAGAAAATAGTGAATAGAAAAGGCGCAAAGATTAATGATATCATTATTACATCTGGCCCATTTGGATATGTTTCTTCAGGGTTAAAGATCATTTTGAATCATTGTAAAGCAGATCCTAAATTTACTAAGAAATCTAAAAAACAAGTTTTCATACCATCTCCAAGGCTGAAATTTGGTTTAGCTATTGCAAGATATCTTTCATCTTCAATGGATTCAAGTGACGGGCTATCCACCACATTAAACGAAATGAGTAGACAAAGCTCCAAGAAATTTGTAATAACAACACTTCCAAGTCATCATGATATTGAAAAATTTGCAAAAGCAAACAGAATTAGATTTACGGATCTTGTCTTTAATGGCGGTGAAGAGTATGAGGTTGTTGCAACTGTTTCACCAAAGAATTTGTCAAAGATTAGAAAGATTGCCAGAATCCAAAAGATTCCATTATTTGAGATAGGACATGTTACAAAGGGGAAAAATGTTATTTATCAACAAGAAAATAAAATTACAACCATACAAGACAAAGGTTGGCTTCATTTCAAATCCTAATGTTTTTTAAACCCATACAGAGCTTGGAAAATGTTGTCTGAACAAGAAGTCAAAGAAAAATGGGG
>Ga0247727_10016078_pt1 | contig 12147 bp, 19 predicted proteins | sample WisWelCaveWW1625_FD_202498 | JGI IMG/M metagenome (GOLD analysis project Ga0247727, IMG submission 202498) | Biofilm microbial communities from Wishing Well Cave, Virginia, United States - WW16-25 | ecosystem: Environmental > Aquatic > Deep subsurface > Groundwater > Cave microbial mat | place...
TCGGTTGAACGGCGAGGTTCTGCGGGCCAAAGCCTTTGAGGCAGTGAAGGTGTCGGAAGACCCCCTGCCGATTCTGGGCAAGATGCGGGTGCACGATGGCAAGACGGGGCAACCGTTCGACAACCCGATAACAGTGGGCATCATCCACATGCTCAAGCTGGCGCACCTCGTCGAAGATAAAGTGCATGCCCGCTCCACCGGCCCCTACTCGCTGGTGACGCAACAGCCGTTGGGCGGCAAGGCCCAGTTCGGCGGCCAGCGCTTCGGCGAGATGGAAGTGTGGGCGCTCGAAGCCTATGGCGCGGCTTACACATTACAAGAGATGTTGACGGTGAAGTCAGATGACGTGCAGGGCCGGGTGAAAACCTACGAGTCCATCGTCAAGGGCGAAGAGATCGAAGAGCCGGGCATCCCGGCCTCGTTCCGGGTGCTGGTAAAGGAACTGCAAAGCCTGGGCCTGGCCGTGGAAGCCGTCACCGACATCGGCGACACCATCAAGTTCGGCAAGGACGAGGAGAAGCAGCGCACCCCGAAGCTGGGTAGGACAGGGTTGACGGGGTTGATGGAGGAGTAGTGTCGAATTAATGTTTTCTAACCAGAATGAAAAATTATTCACGAGCCTTGACAGACAAAAAAGGGGCGTGGTAAAATCCCCACCCGCTAACGTACTCTGACGTGTCACTGCGCGGTTCCGTGACATGATTTGAATATCGTTGTAACTGGATAACCCGGACGAGGCCACTGCTGTTTCATGCAGTGGCCTCGTTCACGCGAGTAGCACGGACAAACAGGACAGTACCGGAGGGCTAAAGTGCCGACAATCAACCAACTGGTTCGCAAGGGCCGCCGCACCAAGAAGACCAAGAGCAAGGCCCCGGCTCTGCAATTCACCTTGAATTCGTACAAGCAACGCCGCCAGCGCCAGCCGAAAGGCGCGCCTCAGAAGCGTGGCGTCTGCACCGTCGTCCGTACCCAAACGCCGAAGAAACCGAACTCGGCTCTGCGCAAGGTGGCTCGCGTCCGCCTGACCAATGGGCTGGAAGTGACGGCCTACATTCCGGGCGAGGGCCACTCCCTGCAGGAACACTCGGTGGTGCTGGTACGCGGTGGCCGTGTCAAGGACCTTCCGGGCGTGCGCTATCACATCGTTCGCGGCACCCTCGACACCACTGGCGTGGAAGCCCGCCGCCAGGGCCGTTCCAAGTATGGCAACAAACGGCCCAAGGAAGCCAAGGCCGCGGTGGCAAAGAAATAATTTAGTGATCAAAGACCTGTCAGGTCTTGCGCTTTAGAACCTGACAGGTCTTTGTGTGAGCGGAGATCGCCGACAATGTCTCGACGCAATAAACCGGCTAAACGAATCAATCTGCCTGACATCAAATACAACAGCACCCTCATCACCATGTTCGTCAACCGCATGATGAGCAGCGGCAAGCGCAGTGTCGCCAGCGGCGTTTTGTACAAGGCGCTGACTCTGGCTGAAGACCGGGCCAAGAAACCGGCGATGGAAGTGCTCGAGCAGGCCCTCAAGAATGCGGCTCCGACGGTGGAAGTGAAACCTCGCCGTGTCGGCGGCGCAACCTATCAAGTGCCGATGGAAGTGGCGCAGGATCGCCGCCAGTCGCTGGCGATGCGCTGGATCATCGCCGGGGCGCGGACTCGCGGCGGGCGCTCGATGGCTGAAAAACTGGCCGGTGAAATCATGGACGCCGCCAACAGTACCGGGGCGGCGGTGAAGAAGAAGGAAGAAACCCACAAAGTGGCCGACGCCAACCGCGCCTTCGCCCACTATCGTTGGTAATTAGTAATCATCATCATGGCTCGTAACTATCCTTTGGAAAAGACCCGCAACATCGGGATCATTGCTCACATTGATGCGGGCAAAACCACAACCACCGAGCGGGTCTTGTTCTACACCGGCAAGACGCACCGCATCGGCTCGGTGGATGATGGCACGACTGTCACCGATTGGATGGCGCAGGAGCGGGAACGCGGCATCACCATCGTGTCCGCCGCCGTCACTGCCGAGTGGGAGGGCTACCTCTTCAACCTGATTGACACGCCCGGCCACATTGACTTCACCGCCGAAGTGCAACGCTCGCTGCGGGTGTTGGATGGCGGCGTCGTCGTCTTCGACGCCGTGCAGGGTGTTGAGCCGCAATCGGAAACCGTGTGGCGTCAGGCTGACCGCTACGGCGTGCCGCGCATTTGTTTCATCAACAAGATGGATCGCACCGGCGCGGACTTCTTCCGCTCGACTGACATGATCCGCATCCGCCTCGGCGCAAACCCGGTGCTGATGCAAATTCCAATTGGGGCCGAGTCCAAATTTGAAGGTGTGATCGATCTGCTGACTCGGCGCTCTATCCGCTGGACGGACGCCAGCGGCCGAAACCTCGAATATGGCGACATCCCTGCCAACATGGTCGAGCAAGTGAATGAATATCATGCCAGGATGGTCGAACAGATTGTCGAGCATGATGATCATTTGATGGAGACCTACCTCGAAGGTAAAGAGCCGAGTGTGAATCAACTCAAAGCCACCCTTCGTAAAGCCGTCATTGCCGGCAAAGCCTTCCCGGTGTTTTGCGGCTCTGCCCTTCGCAATAAAGGCATTCAACCTGTGTTGGATGCCGTCATTGATTATCTGCCCTCGCCCCTCGACATTCCGGCGGTGAAAGGCACCAACCCTAAAACCGGCGCCGAAGAAATCCGCCCGGTTGACGAGAACGCGCCCCTGGCCGCCCTGGTCTTTAAGATCGTGGCCGATCCTTATGTGGGCCGCCTTGCCTATTTCCGGGTTTACTCCGGGGTGCTCCGAATCGGCACGAACATTCTCAACTCGACCAAAGACAAAAAAGAACGTATTGGCCGCGTCATCCGCATGTATGCCGACCGCCGCGAAGACGTGGAAGAAGTGATGGCCGGCGACATCGCGGCAGTGCTGGCGCTGAAGGATACCTTCACCGGCCACACCCTGTGCGATCCGGGCAAGCCGATCGTGCTGGAGGCCATCTCCTTCCCTGAACCCGTCATCCATATCGCCATCGAGCCGAAGTCCACTGTTGATCAGGACAAGATGGGCGAAGCCCTGCGTAAGCTGGCTGAAGAAGATCCGACCTTCAAAGTGCGCTCGGATGATCAAACCGGCCAGACCATTATTGGCGGCATGGGCGAATTGCACCTTGAAATCATCGTTGACCGCATGTTGCGTGAGTACAAAGTGCAGGCCAATGTCGGTCGCCCGCGCGTGGCGTATCGCGAGTCGATCACCAAGACCGTGCCAAAAGTTGATCTGAAATACGCCAAGCAAACCGGCGGCCACGGTCAATATGCGCACGTGGTGCTCGCCATTGAGCCGGCGCCTGCTGGCTCCGGCATCCTGTTTGAAAACAAAATCGTCGGCGGCGCAATTCCCAAAGAATTTATCAATCCCACCGAGAAGGGCGTCCGCGAAGCCGCTGAGGCGGGCGTGCTGGCTGGCTACCCGGTGGTGGATGTCAAAGTCACTTTAATTGATGGCTCCTCACACGACGTGGACTCCAGCGAAATGGCCTTCAAAGTCGCCGGTTCAATGGCGTTCAAAGATGGGGTAATGAAAGCCGGGCCGGTGCTGTTGGAGCCGGTCATGAGAGTGGAAGTCGTCGCCCCCGATGAATACCTGGGGGACGTGCTTGGCAACCTGTCGGCTCGTCGGGGCAACATCGAAGGCATGGAGCCGCGCATTGGCGGCGTGCAAGTCATCAAGGCCAAAGTGCCGCTTGGCGAAATGTTCGGTTACGCAACCGACATCCGTTCAATGACCCAGGGCCGGGGCGTGTATTCGATGGAATTCGATCACTACGCTCAAGTCGCCCAGCATGTTGCCGATGAGATCATCACCGGCAAATCTAAAAAATAATCTTCGTTGATAGTGGAGGAGTATTTACCAATGGCAAAAGAGAAATTTGACCGGAGCAAGCCGCATGTGAACGTGGGGACGATGGGCCACATTGACCACGGCAAGACGACCTTGACGGCGGCCATCACCAAAGTGCTGGCGATGAAGAAGCTGGCGTCGTTCAAGGCCTACGACCAGATTGACAACGCGCCCGAAGAGAAAGCGCGCGGCATCACCATCAACATCGCCCACGTCGAGTACGAAACCGAAAACCGGCACTACGCCCACGTGGACATGCCCGGCCACCGCGACTACATCAAGAACATGATTTCCGGCGCGGCGCAGGTGGACGGGGCCATCCTGGTGGTGGCCGCCCCCGACGGCCCCATGCCCCAGACGCGGGAGCATGTGCTGTTGGCGCGGCAGGTGGAAGTGCCGTACATCTGCGTCTTCCTGAACAAGGTGGATATGATGGACGACCCGGAACTGCTGGAACTGGTGGAGTTGGAACTGCGGGAACTGCTGACTAGCTATGGCTTTCCGGGCGAGAAGACGCCGATTGTGCGGGGCAGCGCGGTCAAGGCGCTGGAGAGTAGCAGCACCGACCCGGCCGCGCCGGAGTACCAGTGCATCTTGGACTTGATGGCGGTGGTGGACAGCTACATCCCGAACCCGGTGCGCGAGAAGGACAAGCCGTTCATGATGTCCATCGAGGATGTCTTCAGCATCAAAGGGCGGGGGACGGTGGTGACAGGCCGGGTGGAGCGGGGGCAGGCCAAGAAGGGGGACGAGGTGGAGATCGTCGGCTTGCGGGAAGAGTCGATGCGGACGGTGATTACGGGGACGGAGATGTTCCACAAGGAGTTGGAGCAGGTGGTGGCGGGGGATAACGCCGGGATCTTGGTGCGGGGGATCGAGCGGGAGCAGGTGGAGCGGGGGCAGGTGCTGGCCAAGCCGGGGAGCATCACCCCGCACAAGAAGTTCAAGAGCCAGGTGTATGTTCTCAAAAAGGAGGAGGGGGGACGGCACAAGGCGTTCTTCAGCGGCTATCGGCCACAGTTTTACATTCGGACGCTGGACGTGACGGGGGCGATCACCTTGCCGAGCGGGGTGGAGATGGTGATGCCGGGGGACAATGTGGAGATGACGGTGGAGTTGATCATTCCGGTGGCGTTGGAGAAGAACTCGAAGTTCGCCATCCGCGAGGGTGGGCTGACCGTCGGCTCCGGCGTTATCACCGAAATTCTGGACTAGAGCCATGGCCAAACAAAAAATCCGCATCCGACTGAAGGCTTACGACCATCGTGTGCTCGATCAATCCGCCAGGCGCATTGTCGAGACGGCAGAGCGCACCGGCGCGAAAGTGGTTGGCCCGGTGCCACTGCCCACTCGCATCGAGAAGTTCACTGTCCGGCGCGGGGCGTTCATTGACAAGAACTCGCACGAGCACTTTGAAATCCGCACTCACAAACGATTGATTGATGTGCTTGAGCCGGACTCGGCCACCATTGATACTCTGATGCGCTTGAATCTGCCGGCGGGTGTGGATATTGAGGTGACGATCTAGGTCGCGGGTGAAACCTGCTCCTGCGTAGGAGCGGCTTGGCGGCGGACGATGCCGCCGTAGCCGCGATAAGGGATGATGCAGTCCGGTCCGGACTAACAGTCCTGAAGGAGATTGAGATAAATGTTGAAAGGGCTTCTCGGAAAGAAAGTGGGCATGACCCAGATTTTCAGTGAGGACGGCAAAGTGGTCGCCGCCACTCTCATTGAAGCCGGGCCTTGCTTTGTGGCTCAAGTAAAAACTGTCGAGAACGATGGTTATAGCGCCGTACAATTGGGTTTCGGGGAAACCAAACCCGTCCGTCTGGCCGCCGGTGAGAAGGGTCACCTCAAGCGCAATAATTTGCCTTCCCTGCGCCATTTACGCGAGTTTCGGGCAAAGGATCACGGCTTGAACGAAGGTGACAAGGTGACGGTTGACGTTTTCAAAACCGGTGAGCATGTGGATATCATTGGCATCACTAAAGGCAAAGGTTTTCAGGGTGGTATGAAGCGTCACGGCTTCCGCGGCGGGAGCAAAACTCACGGCCAATCCGACCGCGGCCGCTCCCCCGGTTCAAACTCATCGGGCACGACGCCGGGCCGCGTCTACAAAGGTTCGCGCCGCCCTGGCCACATGGGCGATGTGCGGGTGACATCGCAAAATCTTAAGGTTGTGCTGGTGGATGCCGAACGCAACATTCTGGCGGTGAATGGCAGTGTGCCGGGCGGCAAAGGATCGCTGGTCATGGTCGAGGAGGCGCGGAAGCAATAACTATGGAACTCGAAGTTAAAGACATGATGGGCGCAAAAGTTGGCACGGTGGAACTGCCCGCCGAAATTTTTGAGGCGCCAATCAACAAAGATTTGATGCACCAGGCGTTGGTTCGCCAATTAGCGGGCTTGCGGCTTGGCACGCATGAGACGCGTGGCCGCGGCGAAGTGAGAGGCGGCGGCAAGAAGCCGTTCAAGCAAAAAGGCACCGGCCATGCCCGGCAGGGTTCGACTCGCGCCCCCCACTGGAAAGGCGGCGGCAAGGTTCACACCCCGCACGTTCGCGATTATGCCATGAGCATGCCGCGCCAGATGCGACGGGGGGCGTTGCGCTCGGCGCTCTCAGCCAAAGCCAGCGAGAATCAAATTGTCGTCGTGAGCGAAATCAATTTTGAGGCGCCGAAGACGAAAGAACTGTTGAAGACTTTGAAGGCCATCGGCTCTGGGAAATCGGCGCTGGTGGTATTGCCGGAGTCGAACGAGGCGGTGCAGAAGTCGGCTCGCAATCTGGAGTCGGCCAAAACCCTGCACGCCAAATATCTTAACGTGCGCGATTTGCTCGGCTACGAAACACTGGTCCTGCCGCTGGCTTCGCTGGATGTGATCAAGTCCTATCTCGGCCACGAGGAGGGCGTCCATGAATAACGTTTATGAAGTTCTGCGCCGCCCGCTGATCACGGAAAAGTCCAACTATCAGAATACCACCCTGCGGCAATACGCGTTTGAAGTGGCTCGAGCGGCAACGAAGAAAGAGATCAAGGAAGCCATCGAGACTCTGTTCGATGTGGATGTGGTGCGGGTGAATACGATCAACAGCCCGGCCAAACGGGGCCGCCGCCGCCGCCAAATGATCATCCGTTCGGCCCAATACAAAAAAGCCATTGTGACTCTGGCCCAAGGCCAAAGCATTGATGTCTTTGAAGGGGTGAAGTAACCGTGGCTGTCAAAACGTTCAAACCCACCTCTCCAGGCCGCCGTGGCATGGTCGGGGCGAGCTTTGAGGAGATTACAAAATCCACGCCCGTTCGGGCGCTGATCCGCTCCAAGAACAGAAGGGGCGGTCGCAACGCGCATGGCCGCATCACCGTCCGCCATCGCGGGGGCGGCAGCCGCCGCCATTGGCGGGTCATTGATTTCAAACGGGACAAGTACAACATCCCGGCGAAGGTGGCGGCGATTGAATACGATCCTAATCGCTCGGCCCGCATCGCATTATTGAACTATGCCGATGGGGAACGTCGTTACATCGTCGCGCCGCTGAACCTGCAAGTGGGTGATACGGTGATGACGGGCGCTACCGCTGAAATTCGCACCGGTAACGCCATGCCAATCGCCAACATTCCGGTTGGTACGCTGGTGCATAACATTGAACTGCAACCTGGCAAAGGCGGGCAGGTTGCGCGCTCGGCGGGAGCGGCGGCGCAACTGCTGGCGAAGGAAGGCGAGTACGCCCAGGTGCGTTTGCCCTCCGGCGAGGTGCGGCTTGTGCCGCAGGTCTGTCTGGCGACGATTGGCGAGGTGGGCAACCTCGATCATTCCAACGTGAAGCTTGGCAAGGCCGGTCGAAGCCGCCATCTCGGCATCCGCCCGACTGTGCGCGGCACGGCGATGACGCCGCGCGACCATCCGCACGGCGGCGGTGAAGGCCGCCAGCCCGTCGGGATGCCCGGCCCCAAGTCGCCCTGGGGCAAGCCGACTCGCGGGTATAAGACCCGCCACAACCGGCGCACCGACAAGTTCATCGTCAAGCGCCGGGCGAAGAAGCAACGGTAGGGGCGAAGCATTTGCCCTTGAGCGGGTGAAGTAAGCGGGTTAAGCAAATGCTTCGCCCGTACTGTGAGGAATTTGGTATGTCGCGATCATTGAAAAAGGGGCCGTTTGTCGCCCCCAAACTGCTGAAAAAAATTGAAACTATGAACACCAAGGGCGAGAAGAAAGTCGTCCGCACCTGGTCGCGGGCGAGCGTGATCTTCCCGCAGATGGTGGGCCACACCATTGCCGTTCATGATGGCCGCCGCCATGTGCCAATCTACGTCACCGAAAACATGGTCGGTCACCGGCTGGGCGAGTTCGCGCCCACCCGCACCTTCCGCGGTCACGTGACCAAGGAAAAGACGACGGCCGTCGCGGAGGGCTAAGCCATGGAAGGTCAACTCGTCAAAGCCTTTGCCAAAAACATTCCCGGTGCGCCGCAAAAGACCCGGCTGATCGCCGATCTGGTGCGCGGCAAGCCCGCCAACGAGGCGTTGGTGGCATTAAAGTTTATGCCCAACGCGGCGGCCAAAACCGTGTCGAAAGTAATCAAGACGGCGGTTGCCAACGCCGAAGAAAACTTTGGTATGAATTCGGAAGACCTCGTCATCAAATCCATCATGGTGGACGAGGCTTCGAACAAGTGGCGCAAGCGCCGCCGCTACGCGTCGCGCGGGCGGGCTGTTCTGCAGCGCCGCCGGGCTTCGCATATTTCCGTCGTATTAGTCGAACGAGAAGGGACGGTTTAATGGGTCGCAAAGTTCATCCAATTGGTTTCCGGCTCAAAATCATCAAGGACTGGGAAGGCCGCTGGTATGCCGAAGGTGAAAAATATGCCCGGCAACTGCACGAGGATTTCACTATCCGCAAGATGATCCTCAGCGGCAATGACAAGGCCTCAATTTCGAAGATTGACATTGAGCGCTTTCCAAATCTGGTGCATGTCACCATTCACACCGCCAAGCCCGGCATCGTCATTGGCCGCAAGGGGGCGCAGGTGAAGGTGCTGCGCGCCGGCCTCGAAGCGCTGTGCGGCACGAAGGTCAAAGTGGACGTGAACGAGATCAGCTCCCCCGACCTGGACGCCAAACTGGTGGCCGACAACATCGCCGGCCAGCTTGAGCGCCGTATCGGCCACAGCCGCGCTATGAAGCGCGCCATCGGCCAGGCCCTGCGCGCCGGGGCGAAGGGCATCAAGATTTTGTGCGCGGGCCGTTTGGCCGGAAGCGAAATGGCTCGACGCGAGTGGCAACGCGAAGGCCGCGTGCCTCTGCAAACTCTGCGGGCCGATATTGACTTTGCCAAGTCCGAAGCCCTCACCACCTATGGCCGTATCGGGGTCAAGGTCTGGATATACAAGGGCGAGGTGTTGAAAGAAGAGAAGCCGGAAGCAACGGATGTATATGTTTCCGAGTAGGGGCGAAGCATTTGCTCTTTTACTGGATTTGGAATCAAGTGGGTGAGGCAAATGCTTCGCCGCTACTGATGAGAGATAAGCTATGTTGATGCCAAAACGTGTGAAGTTCCGCAAGCAAATGCGCGGGCGGATGACGGGCACCGAGACTCGCGGCGCGGAGATTCACTTCGGCGAGTATGCCCTTCAAGCCATTGAGCCGGGCTGGATGACTCAACGCCAGATCGAGGCCGCCCGCCGGGCGCTGGTGCGTTTTATGAAACGCAAAGGCAAGGTGTGGATCCGGGTCTTCCCTGACAAACCGGTGACACAGCGCGCGGCCGAGACCCGCATGGGCAAAGGCAAGGGCGCGGTGGATCACTGGGTCGCAGTCGTGCGCCCGGGCCGCATTATTTTTGAAGTGGCCGGTTTGGATGACGCCACCTCCCGCGAAGCCATGCGCCTGGCCGCCCACAAGCTGGCGCTCAAGACCAAGATCATCGTCCGCCGCGATATTGCCCAGGGGATGATGGCCGATTCGGCGGCCGATTCGGCGGCCGAATCGGCGACCGAGGGTTAAGCCATGAAGATCAAAGACGTTCGCACTTTACAAACGGGCGAAATTGAAACCAAATTGGATGATGCTCGCGAGGAACTGTTCAAACTGCGCTTTCAGTTGGCGACCGGGCAGTTGACTGACACGGCCCGCTCCCGGCTCTTGAAGCGTGACATTGCCCGCTACCTCACGATTTTGCGGGAGCGACAAATTGCCGTCGAGTTGTCGGCTGAAACGGAGAACAAGTAAGCCATGAATGAACGCAATCGTCTCGTCGGCAAAGTAACGAGCAACAAAATGAGCAAGACCGTGGTAGTGGAGATTTCGAGTACCAAACGCCACCCGCTGTATGGCAAGGTCGTTCGCTCGTCGAAGCGGTTCAAAGCGCACGACGAGAAAAACGAATGCCGAGTGGGCGACATTGTTGAAATCGTCGAGTCGAAGCCGGTGAGTAAAGAGAAGCGCTGGGCGGTGGCTCGCATCATCACTAAGAACACCGGCGTCGAGTTGGTTGAGGCATAGGAGGGGGTTGATATGGTTCAACAGGAATCTCGACTGACGGTGGCTGACAACACCGGCGCCCGTGAACTGCTCGTCATCCGGGTGATGGGCGGCTCAAAGCGCCGCTATGGGCACGTGGGGGACGTGGTGGTAGCAACGGTAAAAGATGCCACGCCGCAAGGCTCGGTGAAGAAGAGCGAAGTGGTGAAGGCTGTGATCGTGCGGGTGGCGAAGGAATATCGCCGCGACGACGGCTCGTACATCCGCTTCGACGACAACGCCGCCGTCATCATTGACGCCGACGGCGAAAACCCGCGCGGCACCCGCATCTTTGGGCCGGTGGCCCGCGAATTGCGCGAGAAGGGATTCATGAAGATCGTGTCGCTCGCGCCGGAGGTGCTGTAATGAGAGTGGGAATTAAAAAAGGCGACACGGTTGAGGTGGTCGCCGGGAACGAAAAGGGTAAACGCGGCGAAGTCATTCGGGTGATCCGCGATAAGAAGGGCAATCACCGGGTTGTGATTCAGGGATTGAATGTCCGCAAGAAGCACCAGAAACAGGCGCGGACGGGTGGCCGCCGCGATCTGGCGCCGGGTATTATTCAATTTGAAGGCGCAGTGGATATTTCCAATGTCATGTTGATTGATCCCAAGACGGACGAGCCGACCCGGGTTCGATACCAGCGCGATCCGCAAACGGGCAAGGCCGTACGGGTAGCCCAGAGTGGGGAAGTAATAGACAAGTAGCGAATGGAATCGTAATGCGTAGGGCGTATTGCGTAGGAGATACGGAATACGGGATACGCATTGCGCGCGATGTAACGCAATGCCAAACTTGAAAGAACGCTACAAATCAGAAGTTCTGCCGACGTTGATGAAGGAGTTCTCCTTCCGCAATGTGATGGAAGCGCCGCGCATCAAAAAAGTGGTGGTCAACATCGGGATGGGCGAGGCGCTGGACAACGCCAAAGCCCTCGACGCGGCGGTGAATGATTTACAGCAAATCACCGGCCAGAAGGCGGTGCTGAACAAGGCCAAGAAGGACATCTCCAACTTCAAACTGCGCGCCGGGAAGGTGGTGGGGGTGAGCGTCACCCTGCGTGGCGAGCGGATGTGGAACTTCCTCGACCGGTTGATGAACGTGGCCCTGCCGCGCGTCCGCGACTTCCGCGGGGTGCCGGCCAAGGGCTTCGATGGCCGGGGCAATTACACGCTGGGCCTGCGGGAACAATTGGTGTTTCCGGAGATCGAATACGACAAGATTGACAAACTGCGGGGCATGGAAGTTACGGTCGTGACTTCGGCGGAAACCGACGACCACGGGCGGCGCTTGCTGGCCCTCATGGGGATGCCCTTCCAGAAGCGGGGAAAGAATTAGGCATGGCAAAGAAATCCATCATCAATCGTGAGTCACATCGCAAGTTCAACGTTCGCGTGCGCCACCGTTGCAAGCTCTGCGGCCGCCCGCGCGGTTACGTTCGCAAGTTCGCGCTGTGCCGCATTTGCTTCCGGGAACGGGCGTTGGCCGGTCAAATTCCCGGTGTGGTCAAATCGTCGTGGTAGGAGTGCGCCGTTATGAGTATCTATGTAACTGATCCCATTGCCGATATGTTGACTCGCCTGCGCAACGGTGTGATGGCGGGCCACGCCACCGTGTCGGTGCCGAGTTCAAAACTAAAATTCTCCATCGCCCAGATTTTGAAGGACGAGGGATTCATCGAGAGTTTTGACGTGGCCGAGGGCGGCGACG
>Ga0247727_10016079_pt1 | contig 12146 bp, 15 predicted proteins | sample WisWelCaveWW1625_FD_202498 | JGI IMG/M metagenome (GOLD analysis project Ga0247727, IMG submission 202498) | Biofilm microbial communities from Wishing Well Cave, Virginia, United States - WW16-25 | ecosystem: Environmental > Aquatic > Deep subsurface > Groundwater > Cave microbial mat | place...
CGAAATAGCCAGCGCGTTGAGCAAGGCTTTGAGCGCCTTTACAAAAAGCACTACGCCGGCCAGAGCGAACCGGCCTAACTACACAGGAGGAAGTCATGCGTTTCAGAAAACCAAATTGGGATCGGATCAAGTTTGAATTTTTCATGGCCATCACGCCGCGCATGGTCAAGGATCATTTTCAAAAGCAGATCAATAAATCAAAAAAAGAAGTGCTGCCGAAGATCAGCCATCAACCGGATGCTGATCTGATTCGCAATGCTGAAATCATGCTGTCAAAAAATATCCAACTCAAAAGAAAATGGGATGAATCTTCTGAAGTATTAATTGCCTTTGTTCTTCACCTCCAAGAACTGTCTCTAAAATTTTATGCCACAGAAAATGGAGATTCAATAAAATGCGCAAACTGTGGTCGCTGTGTTCATAAGGCAATTAAAATTAATTCCAACAAGCTGTTTTGTAGTCTTTGCTTCGTCTGCACAAGAGCTTGTGATAATATTGATCAATTAGATTGGGAACACATGGGAGGTCTTAAAATTCATGATATGTGCGGTTCTCAAGTTTCAGAATTTTACAAAATCAATCGCCGCGCCGCTTAACCGATTTTCAAGCACAGGAGGCAGTCATGCCAAGGGAATTTGAAGTTAACAGAAACGAAAGTATCGTCTTAAGCTGGCCAATTCAACATATGCCGAGAATGTTAATTGACGGAAAGATATACGTTCCACGTGAAGTACAAAAAGTTGAATTCTTTGCCAGAGTTGATAAAGTCAATGATGGAATTTTTCTGAATTTGCAATCTAATCTCCTTGTTGAAACGGACTCTCATCATCGAACGGCCACGGATTCCACGCTTGCCAGTCCACCGCCGAATAAACCATCGCTGCCTGAGACAACATCAGCCGCGATGGATAGTTGTCAGCAAGATCGATGCTCGACGCCACGCTCATCACAATTTCCGCCCAATCCAGAAAGATCAGCGCCCGCAGCACAAAAAATTCCCGTTCGGGAGCGGACATTTGTTTTAAAGTGCGCTTCTGCTGCCGAGTATCACTCTCTACAAAACGCGCAAGTAATGTGGCGTTGTCGTCAGCGCACATCCAAGTTACCACGCCGTCAACCTGTAACCGCGCGCACATCGTTCGCAGCTCGTCTATCTCTTTGGGTTTCAAAACGTGCAGCAAGAATTCGCGAATTTTTCCGCACTCATCAACCGAGTTCGGATACAACTCATCAAGAGACATTCTAATTCAACCAGCACAAGAGGAAGCACATGCACAAACTACTTTTCAGAATCTTGTTCGCGCTCACGCCGGCGCCGGTGAAGAGCTACTATGCCACACAGATCGCGCATCTGAAACAGCGCATCGATCACTTCGAGATGACCCTCGAACAATTCGAAACCGGTGAAGGCTACAAAGTCTTCGCGCGTGATCAAAAAGAGCTTCTCGCTTTAACTCGGAGGCAAATGGCCATGCGCCGCGTTCGCCAACATTCCAGCATCCAAACTCAGCCGCGCTTCCATCTGCCGTTCGTCGCGAGACTCTTTCGCACCATCAGCAAGTGGCTGGCGCGTTGGGCCAAGTCGCTCGATCAATCTGCCAACGCCGGCAAAGAGATCAAAGAGAATGGCAGACCGCAGCTCAAACTTGAGTTGGAGAAGTAGCGCACCCCGCTCCGCTTCATTTTAATTCTATGGCAGCGGGGCGGAGACATTCATGTTGCGATTGAAACCGACACCGGCAATTTGCCAATTTTGATCATTAACTGCAATGAAAAATTTACTTCGCCTTTTTAACATCTTTGGGCTTGCAGCCTCGGTCATCTTCTCCACGGAGGGAGATATGAACCCGACTACAAACCGCATTGCCGCCGTCTCGCAAACGATCCACGGCTATCAGCCCGGCATCAAGCAGCTCGCCGATCTCTGCTCGTGTAGCAGCAACCTGTTATATCGCGCCTCGCTGCTTGGCGCTTCGGGCTGTGATCTCGGCTTCGCCAAAGTCGAGCGCCTCATCGACGTGACGCGCGACTTCACCGTAATCGATTATCTCAATAACCGTTTCGGTTTTTTCAAAGCGCGTCCGCCGAGAGTCCCAGTGAACAAGATGTCCGAAGCCGACGCGCTGAATCATTTTCAAAATGTCTCTCTCGCCGCGCTGCAAACGCTGCGGGAATTTTTCTTCACCCCCTCGGTAAAGAACCGCCACGCCGCCGACCGCAGCCTGACCGAATGCCTCGCCACCGTCGAGTCGATCAGGAAAAGAGTTCGCGGGAAGAATTTTAATCAGTTGGAAATGGAGGTCTAAGATGGAAACAAAAGATACTTTCGCAATGATCGAGCTTATGGGTCACCAGCAAATCGTCGGTCGCATCAGTCAAGTTGTAATCGCAGGAAAAGGATTCATCCGCGTTGGAGTTATGAATGCCGATCAAACGACTGCATTCACTCGTGACATCAATCCTGATTCTATTTATGCGATCAATCCAATCAGCTTTGAAGCTGCATTACTGCACGCCAAGCAAGTCACGCAGCAACCGATCGTTCCCTATGATATTTCACCGATGCTCTTAAAGCAACTTGCCGCGAAAAATTCTTCATTTGAAGATGTGGATGAAGTTGGAGAAACCGGAGAAGTTTTTTAGTCAACTGCTCACTGACCAACAACAACTGACGACCAACAATGAACATCTACCTCAGCATCCTCATCATCTTCCTCCTCCGCGTCTTCGGCGCGATAGTCGATGCCAACTCGCTCCGTCCCGACGGCGTCGGCTGGTGGCCATGGCACGAATTGAATTGGATGCGTCGTGACATCGTCATCGTAATCATGTACATAGAGCAGGCGGTTCTCTACATCCGCCGCCAAAACAGTTTCACAAAAAGTTTCGACCGCAGATTCTACGCTGTGCTCTTCTTCATTCCGTTCATCGGCGTGAACTATTTGCTGCACCAAATCTTCTACAACCTCGGGATCTGGCTCCAGCCCTATCTAGACTGGGGTTTCTAATCCTGTTCATAACCAGTCGGTGACAAACTGTAACCGACTGAAAAAAGGAGTTCAATATGGCTTTGTGCATGCACCTCGAAAAGAACAAATCTGTTTTCCTTCACACCTCAAAGGGAGAGAAAATTAAAGTGAAAAATTATGGTAGCAATAACGCGCTGCTCAGAATCGACGCGCCGGAAACCATCGCCGTGCTTCGCGAGGATCTCACGGATGATCAGCGCAAGCGTTATCTCGACCGCAGCCTCAGGGCTCTTCGCTGCTCGCTCGTCGCCCTTCTCTTTTCGCTCTTCGCATTCTGCGCGGTCGCTGAGCGTGTCGAAGCGCAAACGCTCACCCTCACCTCCCCCAACGGCGGCGAAACCTGGCCCGCCGGTGAAAGCCGCGACGTGCGCTGGACATCGACCGGCACCTTCGCCAACGTCCGCATTGAAATCAGTGTCGATGGCGGCGCGACATTTCCAACCGTGCTGGCCAGCGGCACCGCCAACGACGGCAGCAAGGGCGTCACCATTCCGAACACGCCATCGACGAACTGCCGGGTAAGAATCACCGGCTCGACAGGCTCGCCGACCGATATAAGCAATAATAATTTCACGATTACCGGAACTACAACCCCACCGCCGGCGGTGCGCGATTCGCTGTGGCTGATCGCTCCGAACGGCGGAGAAAAATTAGAAGCCGGAACGCAAGCCAATATCACCTTCGGAAAGCAAGGCAGCCTCGGCAGTGTTCGCCTCGAGTTTTCCGACGACAATGGTTTCAGTTGGCAATTTGTCGGCATCACGCCAAATCAAAACTTCGTTTGGACCGTTCCGCAATTCATTTCACCGGTATGCGCACTGCGCATCTCAGATGCAAATGACGGCATTCCGTCAGATTACAGTGATCGCGTTTTCAGTATCGTCGCGCCAGTGCAGCGTGGAAAGCTCATCGTGATCTGGAATCCAAACATCGAAGCAGATCTCGCCGGCTACTGGGTCTATTTCGGAACCAAGCCGCGCGCCGAAGAAAATTATTCATCGGCATTTTTCACCAGCGACACCACTTTCACCATCGACAATCTTTTACCGGCGAGCTACTTCATCGCCGTCACTGCCATCGACAATTCCGGCAACGAAAGCGGCTTCAGCAAAGAAGTTTCAGCCATGATCGAACCCGAAGCAACCGACACTATGCCGCCGCAAGTTCCCGCTGGCGTCAACGTCAGAAAAGAATAGTGGCGCGACATTCATGTCGCGATAACCTATGAACTCAAGACAACTTCTCTTCGCCGCCATCATCGTCTTCATCGTCATACTCTTCGCGCCTATCGAAGAAGACATGCACGACACCCGCGAGCCGATTTACATCGCCTCGCCCATCACCATCACGGTGAGCCGATGACGCAAGTCAAAGAATTATTCGAAGGCGAAGGCCCGACGCTGATGGACGGAAAATATTTTTCCTGCGACGGTTGTTTCTTCCACAACCCGACGCCAAAGCAAAAAGACGGGGCGGTCTATCAAGTCAGCTTCTGCTCATTCCACCGCGTCATGGGAAACCGTAGAAGCGACGCTTACATCGGCAGACAAAGCACGACACCCGATTGGTGCCCGATTCTAAAAGACCTCGAAGACTGAATTCGACTATGCCAGACATCATTGCACAAGCAACTCATCTGATCGAACAAGCAACATCCAGCATCGAGCCTCCAGCCTCGAGCGACGGCTTCATCGACCCGGACAAAACCATTTTGTCGGAGTCGACAAAATGGTATGTCTCAAAAGAACGCGCTGCCAAACTCTGCGCCTACTCAAACGCCGATGCGATTCACAATAAAGCCCGTCGAGAAAACTGGCAAGCCCAAGAACGCCAGGTGCAGGGCGGCCTCAAAAAATTCTACGCCGTCGAATCGTTGCCCACGACGGCGCAGATAATCTTTCACAAAGAACTTAATTCAAAGCTGGCTCCGCAAGACGACGGCGCCGGAACCAATAGGTACCAGCGCGCCAGCGAAAAAATGCGCGCCCGCGCCAAGCGTCGCATGGAAGTCTTGAAGTGCTGGCGTGATTATCTGAAAACCACCGCGCGGAAAAATAGAACGAAGGCTACAAAAGACTTCGTCGCTCTGTGGAACGTCACGCATCCCGATCATAAAATCAGTCGCGCCCAGCTCTACCGTTACGACGCCGCAGAAAAATATGACGGCATCAGCGGCCTGATCGACGACTATCCGCGCAAGGCAAACAACACGGCGCCGTGGAGTGAAGAAGCCCGCGCCTATCTCGAAAGCCTCTTCCTCGACGAATCGCAACGCGGCATCAAAAGCTGCTATCAAAATATGAAGTTCGTGGCGAGGCAACCAAGCAACAACTGGACGATCCCGCATTATTCAACCTGCCGCCGCCATCTGCTCAAACTCTCGCGCGATGTGGTCACCTACTTGCGCCAAGGCAGCAAAGCGTTTCACGACAAAGCCTTCCCCTCCATCCAGCGCGATCCGAACTCCATCGAGGTCGGCCAAGTCTATGTCGCCGACGACCGCCTCGCCGATGTGAGCTTCGGAAAAGGCCAGCAAGGCGACCGCATTTGGACAACGGTTTGGATGGACATGCGATCGCGCAAAGTGATGAGCGTCGTCTTCACCTACAAAGGTAACAACACCCAGGCCGTGCTCGACGGATTCTATCAAGCGGCGCAAGAGCACATCCCCGTCGAAGTTTATTTCGACAACGGCGGAAATTATCGCGAAGCCGGCTATGTCACCAAAGAGCAAGAAACCGACCTGCCAAAGCATCTTCAAGCGCCGTTTAATCAGCTCTTCGGCGCCGATAAAATCCACTGGGCGCACCCGGGAAACGCCCGCGCTAAAGTCGTCGAGCGCGCCTTTTTAGAAATGGCGCGGATCCATGACAAAAACTCTCCCGGCTACACCGGCATGAATGTGCTGAAGCGTCCAGAAGGCTGGTATCTCGAACGCGCCAACGGAAATTTTCTCTCTGCTGAACAGATCTGCAAAAACCTCCGCACCTACTTTTTCGAAATCTGGAATAACTGGGGGCCGGAAGGCAAACAGTCACCCAACGAAATATGGGCCGAGCATTTCTCCACCCACAACTACAAACGCGCCGAGGCAGAATATCTTCGCAACCTGTTGTTGCGCACCTATCCGAAGCCGATCAAGTTGCGCGCTCGCGGCGTGCAGTTTGGAAAAATGTGCAACGGCGAATGCGCCGACCGCGGCAAGAAGTGCAAGTGCCTGCCGCGCTTCTATTGGGACGACTCGATCCAGCTTCTCACCGGCGGCATCAAAGAAGTCTTGGTGAAATATTCAGACTTCGAGCCGCAGCACATTTGGATTTATAAAAAAGACGGAACGCCGATCGGCGAAGTGCCTGAATATTTTGCAAACAAAACGCCATCGCTGCGCGCCGGAAAACAAGTCGGCGAGTATCAGGAAAAAAAGAAGCATCGCATTAAAGAAATCAAAGCCTACAATGCGCAGCTCGAGGACATCCATCAAATGAACCTCGAAGATCCCGAGGCCTTGATGCAGCGCGCCGACATCAAACCCGCGCCAGAGCCGGCCATCGATTTCACCACCGGCGAAGTCATAGAAAAAGTCGAAGCGTTCAAACCGGCGTCCGGTGAGCCTTGCCCTGAGCATGGTCGAAGGGCTGTCGAGCTGCCGCCGACAACGCAAGAGCTGCGCAAGCGCTGTAAGAAAATAAAAAAGAGCATCGAGCACGTCGATGATCTGCTCTCGAAACTGCCGATGCCAAACAATCAATCACCCGATGCCGTCTGGAGAGAATTAGAAGGCATCATCTAACGTGGCGCAACATTCATGTCGCGATGACTATGCCAAAAAGATTTCAATTCAAACCTCGCCCGTCAACCTCGGGACGAAAACGCGGTGGCCACAAAAACCATCATTGGGGAACGATCAAATCATGCTTTGGAAAACACGGCACCAGTGACCGCCTGCTCTATCTCGCCGCCTTCGGATGTGACGAAGTCTCCGGAGTCACCATTAGCTACATGGAAGCACTCGAAAAACTCTGTGGAACAACCAACCATCTCGCACTGGAGGAATAACATCATGAAAGTTGACATCACAACCTACGGCGGCGTCAGCACGGCCACCGTCAACGGCTTCGCCAGCGTTTCAAACCATTGGCCGCTCGCCCTCGCCGGCGCAACCCTGAAATACTGGCGTTCGATCATCGCCAAGCGCTTTCATTTTTTCTTTTTACTCTTTGCGCTCTGCGCTATGCCCTCCGCCCTAAGCGCCCAAGAGCTGACTATCGCCTACAGCAAAACCGGCATCGACACCCTTTTCAAAACCTCGCACCTCGGCGAAGAGATAAAAGTCGATACGCTCTATTTCTTCGCCCCGGCCACCTGGATCGATCCGCAAATCTTCCATCCGATCCGCGAGCATTATTTTTCCGTCGCCAACATCGAAGCCCTGCAAGATCGCATCAACACCCTCGAATCCGGTTGGAAAAACGGTATGCTCTACCTCGAACTGACCAAAGCGCACGATGCAAAAGTCGATAGCCTGAGACGTTATATCTCGCATCTCGAATCACGCATCACGGATTACGAATTACGCATCACGCATCAATCCAACAATCCATCAATCCAATAATCCGGAAGGCAACCGGCACAGGAGAAACCACCATGAGCACCTACATATACATCGATCATCTGAAAACGATGATCTCGAAAAGCAGCCAGCGCGCTTTGGCGAAAGCCATCGGTATCAATCAAGGAATTTTGAGTTCATACTTGAATGGTAATTACGCTGGCGATTTGAACAAGGCAAACGAAAAAATCAAGAGCTACATCGAGCGCGAAGCCGAGCGCGGCGACAACTGGACGGATGTCATCATCCAAACCGAAACGCTCGAAACCATCAACAAGACCATCAAGCTCATTCACAACATGCGCAAGATCGGCGTCATCTACGGCCCCGCCGGCCTCGGCAAAACCGAGAGCGCCAAGCACTACGTGAAAAAGAATCCAGGAGCATATCTGGCCACCGCAAGGCCGGTGTACAAAAGCGTTGCTGGCGTCATCAATTTGCTCTACGAAACAATCTGCAAGGAAATCAAGAATCTCTCACCGCGCCACGCCAGCGCCACGCTCATCGACCGCCTCAAAGGCTCTGACGCCATCGTCGTCATCGATGACGCCCACGAGCTGACCAATGACGCCCTCGAAGAAGTCAGGGCCATTCACGACGCGAGTCAGTGCGCTTTCGTGCTCATCGGCACCGAAGAAATATTGAACCGCCTGCATGATCGCCGTACTGGAAAAATCCTTGCACAAATGTCCAGCCGCATCCCGGTGCGCCGCATGTTCTCGCTGGAGCCGTCAAGAAAAGACCTCCGCGCCGTCTGCGAAGCCTACGGGGTGAACGACAAAGAAGTCATCGACCGGCTCTCGTCGAAGGGAAAACGCGGCGGCATCCGACTCGCCGTGCACCAAGTCAAGATCGCCCGTTTCTTGTCACAAGGAAAACGAGTCGATCTCAAGCATCTCATCGACGCCGAAATCGTCAGCGGCGAACACATGATCGAGGCGAGCAATGCTTAACTCAAAACAACTCTCGCTCATTCACGTCGCCAAGTCTCAGCTTGGCCTCGAACATGATGAATATTTGAATGTCATGTCCGCTGCGGTCGGCAGAGAGATCAAAAGCTCAAAAGAACTGCGCACCATCGATGAGCTGCGCGCTGTCATGACTGCTTTCGAGAAATCAGGTTTCCAAGCGAAGAAGGCGATCAATGCCTTCGCAAAAAAACATCGCCTTATTGACAGCACTGTGAGCAAAGAACAAATCTCGCTGATCGAATCGCTCTGGCAAAAAGTCACCAAGGCGCCGGAGACCTGGCGCGAATCGCTCAACAGCTTCCTCGCCGCCCGCTTCAATGCGCTGAACGTCGAATCGCTTTCCGGCATGAAGGCCATCAACGTTATCGAAGCGCTGAAAGACATGTTGCTGAAAACTGCGCTCGTCGAAGTCAGCAAAACCATGGGGGCTTGCGATCAAGTCGTTCAGAATCGATTGCTCGAAAATTTCAAATCAGTCAAGATGTGCTTTGACCATGAAGAGCTTGCCGCCGTTTGCGCAGCTCTATTTTATGCGCAGCCGCAGCTCTTCGAGAGATGCAAAACTGCCGCAGCAAAATTTCAATCAAAGATGTATCATAAAGCAACCGGGGAAGAAATTCCCTTTTAGAGAGGTGCAACATGGCAACACAAATCAAAGCATTCGAACAGCTTGATGCTGTCTTGCTCAAGCTCGCCGGATTTGAAACCGTCATCGCCAAACAGGAAGCCGCGATGAACGGCAAGATTCAAAAAATTCGCGATGAATTCGATCAAGCCACTGCGGAGGCCCGTAAAGAAAAGATCGTCATCGAGCAGGACATCGAAGTATTTTGCCGCAGCAACAAAGTCGAATTCGAGAAAACCCGTTCGAAGGATTTTGTTCACGGCTCGATCGGATTCAGATTCAACACCCCAAAGGTTGGTGTGCTCAATAAAAAGTACACGATCAAAACCGCGATGGAATTGATCAAGCGCATCTTCGATGGCAAGTACGTTCGCACCAAGGAAGAGATCAATAAAGAGCTTATCCTCGCCGACTATGCCGAGAATAAAATCGACGATCAGAAGCTCTCCGCGGTCGGTCTGAAAGTCGATCAGGACGAAACGTTCTACATCGCCATCAAATGGGATCAGATCGAGCAGAAGGCTATCGTCTAAAATCATCTCCGAATGTCAACATGATTTGTCCAAAATGCAAAAGCAAGGGCTTCAAACCAACGGATGAATTTCCGAAGCAGCTCTATAATCTCGGGAAAAAAGAGCTTTTCGATTCGGTTGACATTCGGAGATTGATGTGCGTCATGTGTGGCTATCGTTTCAAAACGCAAGAGACATTTATGGAACCAATGGAGAGACAAAACCAGACGGAGCTTTTCGAAAATGGCCATAAATAAAAAACGGCTCCAAGATTTCCGTCGCGAAATCGCCGATCTGCAAAGCAAACTCAGCTTCGAAGAATTCTACCGCGTCATCCGCGCTAAAATACTTGACAGCCTGTCGCGCGACGATGCGCGTGGCTTCAAAGAACTCAGCGCCGCGCAACAACGCCAGTTCATCGAGCGTCTCTTCCGCCCAGGCCATGAAGAGTACGCCAAGAAGATCTTCCGGACCTTTGGCGACACGCTCGATGTCGTCAATGAACTCTACAAAGATCTCGGCGTTGACATCAGCCGAGATTTCTCAAAAATCCGCGCCATCGAAAAGGTAAATCTCGCAAACCTCGGAGACTACAAAGACAGCACCGTCAAAGACATTCAAACCGTCATCCGCAAAGGGTTGATCGAAGGCGAGAACATTAAAGAGATCACCCGGCGCCTGCAAACCCTCGATGAAAAAGTCGTCAGCTACGCCGAGACCATCGCCAAGACCCAGGTCAAAGGCTATGCGCGAATTGCAAAATCCGAAAAGGCGCGCATCGCAGAAGTTTTTCTATACGAATACACCGGCATCATCCGCGCCGTTACGCGCCCATTCTGTAATGCGCTCATCGGAACAACGCATCACATCGACAGAATCCACAAGATGCGAAACGGCAACAAAGAACCGGTGATCACCTATTGCGGCGGCTGGCGCTGCGTCCACGACTGGGAACCCGATCCATTCGCCAAAAAAGAATCAGACGGAGAATGGCAAGAAACCACCATCAGCGGACGGACCGTCAAAGTCTATTCATCAGCCAGCCTCAGCTCATTGGTTTCAGGATATAAGCAAACGATCAAGACACTGAGAGATCAGAAAGCGAAGAGTAATAAGTAATGGGCGAGTTCACCGGAATCACTTGGGCGGACCATACAAGCAATTATTGGTGGGGTTGTGATGAAGTCACTGATGCGTGTGATAATTGCTATGCTCGTGAATGGGCTGTAAGAATGAAAGGCTTGGGATGGGGAAAGGGTGTGCCGCGTCTTAAGATGCCGAATGCCGCAAGAGATTTGCGCAAGTGGGATCATAAAGCGAAGCGTGACGGTGTGATGAGAAAAGTATTTGCGCATTCGATGAGCGATATTTGGGATGTTGAAGTTCCTGATGAATGGCGCATTGAAGAATTTTCAGCATGGGCACAGACTACTAATCTTTGGTTTCTCGCATTGACTAAACGTCCGTCTATGCCAAAGCATTATAATTATCCTGCTGAAAAAGTTTGGCTCGGAACCTCTCTCGGCAGCGATAAAGATTTGATTATGGCAGAGCGAATCGTCGAATGCCCGGCGCGCTTGCATTGGGTGAGCTACGAACCGGCAATAGGTCATTTGTCGATTCATAAACTTCCAGAGTTAATCAAGTGGGTTGTCATCGGCGGAGAGAGTGGAAAGAATGCAAGGCCGTTCGATCTTCAATGGGCATTCGATACAGCACAGGCTTGCAAGGAAACCGGAAGGACTCTATTCGTAAAACAGCTTGGCGCAAAACCGATCTACAAGGGCTTTGGATGGGGAATATCAGACACGCACGGAAAGATCATGAGCGAATGGCCCCAAGAATTAAGAATACAAGAATTCCCCGATGTATCAAGACCGTGATCTAAGCTGCGCTAAATGGATTTACTTCAGCATCGAGGAAGTCTGGCCACAAACTCCTGAGCCAGACTTCAACGCATGGGCAGAGACAATTTACACCATGCGCCATGAAGACCTTCGCACCTACCAACAAATCTACCAGCTCTTCACCTGGGCAATGAGCGAATCCTACATCGATCCAACCTTCACGCCAACCTACCTGAGAGATAACTTCATCAACCTCACCAACATCATGATCAGTAAGTCGAACCGCATCATCCCCCCGCCAGAATACTATGAAAATCTAAAAAACGCCGGCATGAAAATAACCCCTAAGCCTAAAAAACCGTGAATCACTTAACCCATTTTACGTTGATGCACCTTCCAGAGAGACGCGTAAACCGTAAACTCATTATATTATAAAATTACGTTTGATGCACCTTTTGATGCACCTTCGGCATCTCGGCTCAATAAAAACAATGGTCATTCTTTTAAAACACCCGTTTTGTCTCAAACTAACTGAAATCAAAAATTCATCCCC
>Ga0247727_10016080_pt1 | contig 12145 bp, 14 predicted proteins | sample WisWelCaveWW1625_FD_202498 | JGI IMG/M metagenome (GOLD analysis project Ga0247727, IMG submission 202498) | Biofilm microbial communities from Wishing Well Cave, Virginia, United States - WW16-25 | ecosystem: Environmental > Aquatic > Deep subsurface > Groundwater > Cave microbial mat | place...
GCAAGTGCAGGTGTCTCGTCCTTGGAACAACGAGACCCTTCGCTAGAGTTTACACTGAGCAAAGCGAATGTGCTCAGGGTGACAAAAACCGTCATCTCACAAACGCGCTCTGCGCCCACGCCATCGCGGGCGATGGAAAAATTCCCAGCGCGATGACACCCGCCACCGCGATCAATAACGCGAACGCAACCAGCGGCGCGATTTTCACGCGGCGCTCCCAATCCGCGCTGCCGTCATTCATATACATTTCCACGATCGGGCGCGCGTAATAATACATCGAGACGACGCTGTTCAACACGCCGACGACCGCGAGCCACGCCCAGCCCTGCTCCACTGCCGAACCAAAAATCAAAAATTTGCCGATGAATCCTGCGAACGGCGGAAAGCCGGCGAGCGAAAGCAAGCAAATCGTCAGAGCCGCCGCAATGCGTGGGTGATCGCGCGCGACGCCGGCGTAATCGGAAATTTTCAAGCGTTCGCGCGCGCCGTCCGCCAGCGCGATAACCGCCGCGAACGCGCCAATGTTCGTGAGTGTATAAGCGAGAATGTAAAAAAGTGCGGACGATGTCGCGAGTTCGCCCGCGACAAGCGCAATCAATATATACCCCGCGTGCGCGATACTGGAGTACGCGAGCATGCGTTTGACGTTCGATTGCAACAGCGCGGCGATATTGCCGAGCGTCATCGTCAGCACCGCGATCATCGCGACAATGCCGCGCCATTCGACGAATTGCGGCGGAATCGCGAAAACAAATACGCGGATGAATGCACCGAACGCGGCGGCTTTGACCGCGACGCTCATAAATGCAGTCACCGGCGTTGGCGCGCCGTCGTACACATCCGGCGTCCACCAGTGAAACGGCACGAGCGCGACTTTGAAACAAAATCCAACGAGCAACAATCCCGCGCCGATAAACGCGAGCGGATTCGCGCCGCGCGTGAGAGACTGAGAGATTTGCAAGAGATTCGTTGTTCCGGTTGCGCCGTACATCAACGCGATGCCGTACAGAAAAAACGCGGACGAGAACGCGCCGAGCAAAAAATATTTCACGCCGGCTTCGAGCGAGTAGGTGTTGTTGCGCTGAAACGCGGCGAGGATGTAGAGCGGAAGCGAGAGGAGTTCGAGTCCGAGAAAAATCACAATGAGGTCGGTGGCGGTCGCCATCAAAATCATTCCGGCGACGGCGGCGAGCAGTAGCACGTAGTACTCGCCCTGCTCAATATTCTGCGCGCGCACGAAATCCATTGCGAGCAAAATGCTCAACGCCGCGCCGATGAGGATGACGAGCGTGAGGAACAAACCAAAATTATCAGCGGCAATCATTCCGCGAAACGCGAGCGCGTTGCTGTCCCACAAACTGATCGCGGCAATCGCGGCGATGAGCAAGCCAATGATGCTGGCGAAACCGAGCGCGCGCTTCTGTTCTGTGCGCGTGAACAGTTCCGCGATGAGAACGAGCAGTGCGGTGATTGAAACAATTAGCGTCGGTGCGATGACGCTGAGGTTGAGGTCAGGAATAGTTATTGTCATTTCAGATTCTTGATTTACGAGTTAGCATTTGCTCTTGAATATCGTCGTAGGAAGCACGTTGTGTAAATAGGTGATTGTATCTTTCTGTTGTCAAAATGAGAATCTGAATTCACATTGGTTTATTGAATTCTCATCTGAGAGATCCTCTTCGTCTCCTCAATTATTTCTCTTTGGTATTCCTCAAACTCCTCTTGCATCTTCTCAACCTCTGTAGAATCATGGACCAGTAGGCTGAATGTGTTGAAGAGCACATAGCCGATTAGCATCAAACCCAATCCAACAATCCCCAACGGGGGAACATAGACCTTTAGCGGAGGAAAGCAAAATAGAACAACAAGTAAGATGAGAGTGAGTCTATCAAACCCGCGGAGGATATTGAAGAGTCGGTCGCCTCTCTGCAATGGTAAGTTATAGATATGCCAGCTGATAGCAATTAAGTTTTTACTCTCAGGTACCTTGACACCGAATATGATGCAGCAAATTAATCGAATTACTGTTCGCAAAAGATATAAAGCACCAGTGAAAAGGACTACGTCAATGAATAGGGTGCCTACACTACTTGAATCAACTGGTATTTTGAAACCAAGCGCGCTTGCAACTACAAGAGCAAATGATATTGCAACGACAGACCGCTTATCCATCATCCCGAAACCGATGTCAGTCAATGGCGTCCTCCGAAAGTAAATTGCTTTAATTTGTAACAACAACGAAATGCATTTGCATCGATAAATTCAATTTGCACTGCACTGCCCTATTAGGCAAAATTTCCGTAGATAATCAGACAATGCCCAACTAACTCTTCAGATGGCCACTACCCGCGGAAATGAGAAATCTCGATGATGAATGGAAAAACAACCGATTGTATTTAGATTCATTCTAATCTCTCATATGTGGATGCAATCTCTTGTGGCAATCCTCGCATAGCGTTCGAAGGTTGCTGATTTGATTTGATCCACCCACCGAAAGCGGAACAATATGATGAACATGAAGATGATCTCCTCTGCCACAGTTACCACACGTGAAACCATCCCGTTGAAGCACTTCCTGCCTTATTTCATCCCAATTTTCAGGATATTCTGCACCCGGTCTAAACACATGCCTAGAAGTTCCTCCTTCCAATAACCTGGCGAGGAATTCATCTGTTTTCCCAGCAATCAAAAGGGCTACAAACCAAATGAGCCCGGCAAAAATTAGACCCGTGGTTGAATCCACTGTGCCAAAATTTCTAACAAAGTGGGCGGCAATTAGTATTGGAAGTACAAATAGAATTCCCAAGACCACTACCACTCTGATTAAGATTGAGAATCCAGAGCTCTCCCCCATTGCTTTTTACTCCTCATTTGTCAACGCCGAATTCGAATTTCTAGACCGACTAACGATTTGCGTGCCATGAACTGTCTCTATCTTATCACCGCTAGTATGTTCTCCACGCTCGCTTGAATCGGGGCGAGGAACGTCGCGGGATAGACGCCAAAACCTATCCCCCATCCCCTTCCCTGCGAGGGAAGGGGCGCGTCTTTCTCCAGGACTTTTTCCCCTATTCCACAATCCAAGTTGCAAGCCGCTCTTTGATGCGGCGTAATCTTTCGAAATCAATTTCACCAATCGCGCCGAGCAACACTTCTCCACTAACTACCACCAGCCGTCCGACGCGAATTACACTAACGGATTTCAAACTAGAATTTCCAAAGTCTCGGTCACTGGTTTGTATAATTTCATCAAACCCTTCAATGAATTGCCGCGTTTGAGATGAAATCATACAAATCAACCAATCGTCAAACGGTCCAGGCAATTTTCCCAAAAGCAAAGCAGGGCGTAGTTTGCCCTGCGTCAAATCGGTTTGGGGAAAACGGAATAGAACTATTTATCCCGCGCGTTTCATGAAAACACAACTTTCAAATCAGCAACCGTATATACAGGACCATCCCCATTCTCCATGCCGCGCATTGCAAACGCAAGCGACATCGCTGACCAATCTTTTTCATCTCGATTACCATTCTCGCGTTCCACTCTTGACAAAAGAAATTCGACAAAGTCGAGCACTTGTGCTTGAAGCGGTTGCGGCAATTTCTGGACGTACTCTTGAATTCTCTCGACGGCTAACATTTGTCAAAACCTCCCACGTGAATGCTTGCCGAGATTATATCACGAAAAGCACATGCCCAGATATTTGCTCTCAACTACTTATTCGCGGCACTCAACAAATTCCTAACACTCGCTTGAATCGGGGCGAGGAACGTCGCGGGATAGACGCCAAAACCTATCCCCCATCCCCTTCCCTGCGAGGGAAGGGGCGCGTCTGCCTTCAGGACTTTTTCCCCTGCGCCGCGCGTTGTTCCAGCCACTCTTTCAGCGACCGCTGGCTTTCGCCAGAGGGTTTCCCAAGCGCCAAACTCTCAACGCTAATATCCTCGTCCAAGTCGGTCCAATGAATCCCTTCACCATCAGCAATCAATCGCCAGTTGTTTCGTTCTTGGGGTGTGCCGTGCAATAGGCGCGGATACCAAACCAAAGGAACCGAGATAGTTCGCCCATCGTTCAAGTCAACGATAAGCGCGTCGTCAGTGGCAGTGACATTTTTCGCTGTGGCAACTCGTATCTCAATCACCGAAGTACTCATCCCACCTCCTCAAAAAGAAATCTCTATTCTCTTCCACCAAACGCTCTATCCGATTGATTTCCGTTTGACCAAATCCCTTGCTGTTCTCGAATCGCACAGGATCCAGCCAGAATTTGGCTTTATCCCTGTCGCGCTCAACGTGGATGTGCGGGGGTTCGTCTCGGTCGCCTGAATAGAAGAAAAAGCGGTAGGGTCCGATATTGCGGATGGTTGGCATTTCATTCCCGTTGCTTTGTCGAAGGGCTTTCCATGTGACGCTTGTATTATCTCGCGCGCGCCTGTGTTTGTCAACGGCTCAGCGAATCTTGTTAACCACTCCCAACAAATTCTCCACACTCGCTTGAATCGGCTCCAGGAACGTCGCAGGATAGACGCCGATCCAAACGATAAATACAACGAGCGCAACCAACAGCGCGATTTCGCGCGGCGAGAGGTCACGCAGATTTTTGTTTTCGTCGTGCGTAATGGGTCCCGCCATCGCGCGCTGATACATCCACAGCAAATAAATCGCGGACAGCACGACGCCCGTCGCGGCAAGCGCGGCGTACGCCGCATTCGCGCGATACGCGCCGACGAGAATCAGAAACTCACCGACGAAGCCGTTCAACCCCGGCAATCCGACCGACGAAAACATCACGAGCAAAAAGAACGCTGCGAAAATCGGCATCGGTTTCGCAACGCCGCCGAAATCGGCGATGAGGCGCGTGTGGCGGCGCTCGTACAACATCCCGACGAGCAAAAAGAGCGCGCCGGTCGAGAGACCGTGATTGACCATTTGCAAAATGCCGCCGCTTAGCCCTTGCGCGTTGAATGCGAACAAGCCGAGCATCACAAATCCAAGATGCGAGACCGACGAAAACGCGACGAGCGATTTGATATCGCGCTGAACGATAGAAACGATCGCGCCGTAGATGATGCCGATGAGCGCGAGCGCGATGAGCAGCGGCGCGAAATCGCGCGCGGCAGCCGGAAAGAGCGGCATCGCGAATCGAATGAAACCGTACGTCCCCATCTTCAACAGCACACCCGCGAGAATCACACTGCCCGCCGTCGGCGCTTCAACGTGCGCATCGGGCAGCCACGTGTGAAATGGAAACATTGGCACCTTGATCGCGAACGCGAGCGCGAATGCCGCGAAAAGCACGGGCTGAATCGCGAGCGGCAATGGTGTTTGCAAAATGTCGGTGAGCGAAAAAGTGAGCGCGCCGGTTTGATCGCGATGAATGAACGCGAGCGCAAGAATCGCGACGAGCATCAGCGTCGAGCCGAACATCGTGAACAAAATAAATTTGATTGCCGCGTAGACGCGCCGCGTATGCCCCCAAATGCCGATGAGGAGCGCCATCGGGATGAGCGTGAATTCCCAAAAGACGTAAAAGAGAAAAAGGTCGAGCGCGACAAAGACACCAATTATCGCGGCTTCGAGTAGCAGAAAGAGAATGTGATATTCTTTCACCCGGTCGGTGATCGCGTTCCACGAGCCGCCGATCGCGATAACCATCAGGAACGTCGTCAGCATCACGAGCAAAATGCTCAGCCCGTCCACGCCGACGTAGTACGAAATGCCGAACTGCGGAATCCACGCGACGCGCTCGACGAATTGTAAATCGGCAGTCCCGCGAAAGTTGGCGAAAAGAAAAATGCTCAGGATAAATTCCGCGAAGGTCGCGAAAAGCGCGAAAAGTTTTATCGCGCGTGCGTTTTGGCGCGGGATGAGCGCGAGGATGAGCGCGGCGAGAAGCGGGAGAGCGATAAGAACAGAAATGAGATTAGGCATTCGATAATTTCAAGTTGCGTTTAGAGAACCAGATTTTTTCGTCCGCGCGCCAAGCGTCGTTGATATTTTGAGCGTTTGCATTTTCGCGGTCGTACATCCAACGCGATGAATTTGCGGCGACGTAATCGCGGATGCGATTGCATTCGCGTTCGTTGCGGACAATGTGCTCCCTTCACTGCGTTCAGGGCAGGCTCCGTAGTTGCGATGCCAGAATTTCGCGATGAGGTCAAGATTGTTTTGCTTGATGTAATCGTACCACGTTGTAAAGCACAGCGATTTGAACGCGCCGACGATATCGCCAACCTTTGTAGGGGCAACCCTTGCGGTTGCCCTAACCCGCGCGTCAGGAGCAGGGGCAAGCCCTGCCCTTACAAGATCATCCTGCGCTTCACCCGTCAACACGATGATGCCGTGTATATGATTCGGCATTATCACAAACGCGTCGAGCTGAACAGATGGAAACCGTTTTGGAATTTCGTTCCAACATTGATTGACGATTTCGCCCAGCGCGGAAAGTTTTATTTCGCCAGCACGGATTTCCGACAAAATGCATTCGCGATTCTTGACGAGCGCGGTGATAAAGTACGCACCCAGAGTTGAGTAGTCGTACCCTTTCAGCCGAATCGAACGACGATGATGCTTGTCTGGGTTGTAACGTGATGGCATATGTTTTTTGCCCGCACCGGGGGCATCCGCAAGGGATGCCCTTACAACGCGCGCGTCACCGCCACATCAACCACGCGATCACAACCACCGTTCCCGCCAACATCGCGAGCGCGTACGCGCGCGCGTAGCCGGTTTGCGCCGCGCGCAGAACGCGCGAGGTTGCCGCGAACGCGCGCCCGATGCCGTTTGCCGCGCCGTCAATAATTTTCACATCAACGATTTGCCACAAGAACATCGCGAGGCGATGCCCTGGATTGATGAACAGCGCGGTGTAGATTTCGTCCACGTAATATTTGTTCCACAGCAATTGATATGCGCGCGGAAAGCGCGCCGCAAACCGCGCCGGAATTTCCGGGCGCGCGATGTAAAACCAATACGCGACACCGATGCCGATCAGCCCCGCCGCGACCGACGCGGCGATGAGCAGCCATTCGAGCGCGGGCGCGATTGCCGCGTGCGATTCGCCAAAGACGGGCGCGAAAAATTGTTCGAGCCAATTGTTGCCGATGACGCGCGGCAGACCAACGAATCCGCCGATGATGGAGAGAATCGCGAGAAGGACGAGCGGCGCGATCATCACGAATGGCGACTCGTGCGGAAAATGTGAAGCGGCGGCTGCGGAGTGTGGAGCGTCAATGTCGTCGCGCATTTTCATCGGCACTTTGGTGCTCGACTCCGCCCAACGCGGCGCGCCGTGAAACGTGAGAAAGACCGCGCGGAAAATGTAGAACGCAGTCAGCCCGGCAGTGAGCAAACCGATTCCCCACAAAAAATAATGCCCCGATTCAAACGCGCTCGCGAGAATTTCGTCTTTGCTGAAAAAGCCGGCGAACAATGGAAAGCCCGCGAGCGCGAGCGCGCCAAGCACAAACGTCGCGTACGTCCAGCGCAGTTTATCGCGCAAGCCGCCGAGATAGCGCATGTCAATCACATCGCGCATCGCATGCATCACGCTCCCCGCACCCAAGAAAAGCAACGCTTTGAAAAACGCGTGCGTCATCAAATGAAAAATTCCCGCGCCGTACGCGCCAATGCCGACGCCGAGAAACATATAGCCGAGTTGCGAAATCGTCGAGTACGCCAGCACGCGCTTCAAATCCACTTGCGTGAGCGCAATCGTTGCCGCGAGGAGCGCGGTGAGCGCGCCAATGATCGCGACGAGTTCGGACGTGAACGGCGCGAGCGCAAAGAGCGCGTGGGATCGCGCGACCATATAGACGCCGGCAGTGACCATCGTCGCGGCGTGAATCAGCGCGCTGACCGGCGTCGGACCTTCCATCGCGTCGGGAAGCCAAACGTGGAGCGGAATTTGCGCGGATTTTCCAATCGCGCCCGCGAAGAGCAAGAGAGTAATAATAGTAATTAGTAATTGGTTATTGAGTTGCGCGGCGTCCGCGAAAACTTTTGCGTATTCCAGCGTGCCGAAAGTGAGGAAGATGAGAATGACGCCGAGACCGAAACCGAAATCGCCGATGCGCGTTGTGATGAAGGCTTTTTTGCCTGCCGCGGCGGCTGGCGGTTTGTGAAACCAAAATGAAATCAAAAGATACGAACACAAACCGACGAGTTCCCAGCCGACGTACATCAGCAAATAATTATTCGCAAGGACGAGGACGAGCATCGAAAAAATAAATAGGTTGAGATATGTAAAGAATCGTCCATAGCCGTCGTCACGCTCCGCGGCCATGTAGCCGATGGAATAAATGTGAATGAGAAAGCCGACGCCGGTGACGACGAGCAGCATCAGCGTGGAGAGTGGGTCGAGCAGAAACGCGATGTCCACTTTGAGATCGCCGACGGAAACGAACGAATAAATAATTTGACTGGCGACGCGCGCGTGTTCATCCGCGTTCAGAAAGGCGACGAATGCCAAAATGGAAATGTTAAATGACAAACCGACCGACGCGCACGCGATCAGACTCACGACCGCGCGCGGCAGTTTACGCGAAAAGATTGCGTTGATGATTGCGCCCGCGAGCGGAAGCGCGGGGATGAGGAAGAGGTAGGTGGTCATAATTTCAATTTCTTCAATCGAACTCTTCTTGCCGTTCTGATTAAAACTGCCACGCCGGGGAAAATAAAATTCTTGTATTGATTGTTGGGTCGAAGATTACGAGCGAGCTTGGGAAATATCCACGCCACACTTGCATTAGGTATATTCAACAACTGAGATATGAATTGCTCAAGCAACTTGTCGATATCGGCTTGCTTTGAAATGTGCAGTTTTGGTGTAATAAATGAAATACCCAAGTGAGGAATGTTTTGATACGGAACGCGGCTAGAGTCTAGAAGCGCGAGCCCAAGGCTATCCAGAGCCACTAGTTTTGCTCGTTGAGGGTCCGCAAGATTAGGCCAGCACTGCTTTGCTTCTGCAACGTATTCAACTTTGTGCAACCCAAACATAATGTCAACCCGACCGCTCTTACTTATTTGCTTTCCTCGCGTCGGAAATGACTTCAATGCCGAATACTCTTCAAAAGCCCATCCACCAGCACGCCACAGCTCCCGCGAAGAAACTAAGGGTCGCACGTTCGTTATACCACCAAGGGGAATCCGATTCAGCTTTCGCCCATTCGCTGCCAAAAAATTCATTGATTTTTATCCACGAAGAAAGCACGGGCTCAAGCGACCATAATCCTGATATCTTTTTCCCTTTGAATATTTTATACATATCTCTGAAACTTTCACGCGCGTTATCTCTCATTATGAGTTCATTGTTCTACAGAAAGGTTGTCATCTAAGGCGAGTTCCGTCCATGGCGATGTCATCCCTTCAAACTATTCGCCTCATCCACGTTCACCGTTGCGCGCGCGCGGAACATCGCGACGATGAGCGCGAGTCCAATCGCGACCTCCGCCGCCGCGACCGTCAGCACCAGAAACACAAAGACCTGCCCATCGAGATTGCCAAGATAACGCGAGAACGCGACGAACGTCAGATTCACCGCGTTCAGCATCAACTCGATGCTCATAAACAAAATCAGCGGATTGCGGCGAATCAGTACGCCGATTGCGCCGATGGAAAATAAGATTGCGGAGAGAATGAGAAAATGATTGAGGGGCATGGTGACAAGCTTCAGAGTTTCAAGTTTCAGGGTTTCAATGTTTCAAGGTTTCAGGGTTTTCGCTATTCGCAATTCGCTATTCGCTCTTCCGCTTCGCCAGCACAATCACCCCCACCATCGCGACTAACAACAAGAGCGATGTGATTTCAAACGGCAACAAAAAATCGGTGAACAATTTTCTGCCGATGGCGTACACATCGCCGCTGGTGGTCACCGCGCTAGGAATATTCGCGGGCAACACCGCATTGCCGAGAACGGCGACGAGTTGCAAAACGAGCACGCCGCCAAAAATTATCGCGAACGCGCGTTGAAAGCGCAATGCGCCCGCGCCGCTCTCGGGTTCGGGCGCGAGGAGCATAATGACAAAGAGAAACAAGATCAGAATCGCGCCCGCATAAATCATCACCTGCGCGGCGGCGATGAACGGCGCGTTGAGCAAAACGTACATCGCGCCGAGGCAAACGAATACGAGCGCGAGCGCGAGCGCGCTGTGCACCGGATTACGCAATGCGATAACGCCGAGCGCGGCGATGACGGCAATGGCTGCGAAGAGGTAGAAGATGATGAGCTCCATAATGATGATGCAACGGAGCACGGGAGCGGGGGCGCATGGGCGATTTCTCCCTCGCACCCTTTGCTCCCTCGCCCCTCTGCTTATTTCCTCAACTCTCGCACCTTCGCGGCAATCTCCCGGTAATGCGCGGTCTCGTGATTGTAAATGATGACGCACAAATCTTTGACCGCGACCTCTCCTTCAAGCGGATGCTCGCCGATCAAATTCAATTGCTCCAGCGTGAGCGCGTTCATAAAGTCGAGCAGTTCTTGGCGCGTCGTTTGCAATTCCGCGCGCAGTTCAGCAATTGGCAATTGCCGGCGTTTCGCGACTTGGCGCGCGTTGTATTCATCGTTGTTGTACCCTTCCGGCAAATGCGGGTGCTCGCCGCCCGCCGCGCGCTTGCCGATGCCGAGCATACCGCGTTCCGCGCCGGCGAGATGCGCGAGCTCGTCTTTGATTGACCACTGCTCGGTGACGAGAGTTTTCGTCGCGTCGTCTTCGCTGATGCTTTCCAGCAATTTCATCAACTGCGCGCGTTCTTCGTTCAACTTGCTCGCCATCATTTCAAGTTCTTTCAACATCGCGTCCTCCCACAAAACCTTTTTACCGCAAAGACGCCAAGGGCGCGAAGAAATATGTTTTATTCTTTGCGTTCTTCGCGTCTTCGCGGTTTAATTATTATTTGCCGACTACCAGCACCACCACCGCCGTCACAAAAATATTCGCGAGCGACAGCGGCAACAACACTTTCCAGCCGAGAGCCATCAATTGATCGTAGCGAAAGCGCGGCAGCGTCCCGCGCATCCACATCAAGATAAAAATAAAAATCGCGATTTTCAGAATCAACCAATGCGCGCCCGGCGCGAACCCGAACAGCCCTTGATATCCGCCGAAGAACATCGTCGCGCCAATCGCGCCGACGGTCATAATGTTCACGTACTCTGCCATTTGAAAGAACGACCATTTCAGCGACGAGTACTCGGTGTGATAGCCGGCGACGAGTTCCGTTTCCGCTTCCGGCAAATCGAACGGAATGCGATTCGTCTCCGCGACGCCGCAAATAAAATAAATGATAAAGCCGAGCGGTTGCCACACGACGTTCCAAATGCTCGCTTGCTGTTCGACAATCTGCCGTAAGCTCAACGAGCCGCTAATCATCAACACGCCGACGAGCGCGAGTCCGAGCGAAATTTCGTAACTCACCAATTGCGCGGTCGCGCGCAAGCCGCCGAGCAGAGAATATTTATTGTTCGATGCCCAGCCGCCCAGCACGATACCGTAAATTCCGAGCGAGCCGATTGCCAACACATACAGCACCGCGATATCTAGGTCCGCGATTTGAAAATCAATTTTCAAATCCCCGACCATCAGCGGCGGTGCGAGCGGAATGACCGCCCACGCGAGCAACGCGGTCGCAATCGCGATGCCGGGCGCGATGGTGTACACGATTTTATCCGCTTGCGCCGGCGCGAAATCTTCTTTGAAAATCATCTTGAGCGCGTCGGCGAGCGGTTGCAACAAACCGAACGGTCCCACGCGATTGGGTCCGATGCGGGATTGGATGCGCGCGATCACCCATCGTTCGATCAACGTGAGGTACGCAAACGCGGTCAGCAACACGCCAATGAGAACCAGCGTTTTGATGAGCGTGATGATGATGTTGAGGAGAAGAGGATCGAGGGACATGGAATTTCGGATTGCGGATTTTCGTTCTATGCTCTACGCCCTACGCAGTCTTTCTATCAACTCATCAATCTTCTCGTTCGTCATATCCTGCGCGTGCTCGGCGTTATCAATCAGCATCACCGGCGCATGATCACATCCGCCAAGGCACGGCGCCGCGCGCAAAGTGATTTTGCCGTCCGTCGTCGTCGCGCCGGCTTTGCATTCAAGTTTATCCTCGATTTGCTTCAGCATTTCGTCCGCGCCGC
>Ga0247727_10016081_pt1 | contig 12144 bp, 10 predicted proteins | sample WisWelCaveWW1625_FD_202498 | JGI IMG/M metagenome (GOLD analysis project Ga0247727, IMG submission 202498) | Biofilm microbial communities from Wishing Well Cave, Virginia, United States - WW16-25 | ecosystem: Environmental > Aquatic > Deep subsurface > Groundwater > Cave microbial mat | place...
TCGATCACGCGCACCGCGCCGGCATCCTGCACCGCGATCTCAAGCCACGCAACATCCTGTTCGACTCCAGCGACCGGCCGTTCGTCACCGACTTCGGCCTGGTCAAGTGGCTCACCGAGGAGAACCGCGGCGTGACGCAGACGGGCCAAGTGATGGGCACGCCGGAGTACATGTCGCCGGAGCAGGCCCGCGACTCGTCGCACGTGACCGCGGCGAGCGACCTGTACAGTCTCGGCGCCACGCTGTACGACCTCGTCACCGGCCGCCCGCCGTTCCAGGCCGCGTCGTCGGTCGAGACGTTGCGGCAGGTGATGGACGAGGAGCCGGTCGCGCCGCGGCAGCTCAACCCGGCGATCGACCGCGACCTGGAGACGATCACGCTCAAGTGCCTGGCGAAGGAGCCGGCCCGGCGCTACGGCTCAGCGTCGGACCTGGCCGACGATCTGCGGCGCTACCTGAACGGCGAGCCGATCCACGCGCGGCCGGTGTTCCTGCCCGAGCGTGCCTGGCGCTGGAGCCGCCGCCACCCGGCCGCCGCCGGTGCGATTGCGGCCGTCCTTCTCGGGCTCGCGTGCGTGTCGGTGCTCTCGGCGGCCCTGTGGTCGATCAACAAGCGGCTGGTCATTTCCATTGCCGCCGAGACAAATGCCAAGAACGAATCGGAGTCAAAGCGCGTGGAGGCCGTCCAAGCACGCGAGGCGGAAACCGTGGCCAAGATCGAGGCCGTGGCCAAGGAAAAGGAGACCAAGCAAGCGTTCGATTTCCTCGTCCAGTCCTTCCGCAAACCCGATCCGTCACGCGACGGCGAGAAACTCACCGTGGCGGAACTGTTCGATCAAGCCGCGAAGCAACTGGACACAACATTCCCCAACCAGCCGCTCATCCAGGCCCGGTTGCTCAACGCTATCGGCGAGACGTACCACGGTCTGGGCCTGTACCCGAAGTGCGTCGCGGTGCACGAGCGGGCCAGGGACCTGCGACGCAACGAGCTGGGTGAAGACCATGAGGACACGCTCGTGTCGATGAACAATCTGGCCTTGGCGTACGAGTTCGCGGGGAGGCTGGCGGAGGCGTTGCCGCTCTATGAGCAGACGTTGAAGCTGAGTAAGGCCAAGCTCGGCCCTGAGCACGTGAAGACGCTTCGGTCGATGGGCAATCTGGCCACTGCTTACAAGTCCGCAGGGAGGCTGGCGGAGGCGTTGCCGCTCGAGGAGCAGACAATGGAGCTGATGAAGGCCAAGCTCGGCCCGGAGCACCCGGACACGCTCACGTCGATAAACAATCTGGCCCTGGCGTACCGCTCTGCAGGAAGGCTGGCGGAGGCGTTGCCGCTCTTCGAGCAGACGCTGGAGCTGCTGAAGGCCAAGCTCGGCCCGGATCACCCGGACACGCTCATCTCGATGAACAATCTGGCCATGGCATACCACTCCGCGGGGAGGCTGGCGGAGGCATTGCCCTTCTTCGAGCAGACACTGGAGTTGAAGAAGGCCAAGCTCGGCCCGGAGCACCCGGGCACGCTCACGTCGATGGGCAACCTAGCCAAGGTGTATCTGGACGTCGAGCAGCCAGAGAAAGCGCTGCCTTTGTTTGACCAGTTCATCGCGGGCCAGCGCGGCCGAGCTATGCCCGATGATCCAACCTTTCCCGGCGTGCTCGCCGCGGTGTCCCTTGATCTTTTGCAGCATCGCCAGTACCCGGCGGCGGAAACTTACCTGCGCGAATGTCTGACGATCCGCGAGAAGAGGTTGCCGGACGAATGGGGGGTCTTCAACACGAAGAGCCTGCTGGGGGGCGCGCTGGCCGGGCAGAAGAAGTTCCAGGAAGCCGAACCGCTCCTCGTCGAAGGCTATTCCGGGATGAAGGAGCGCGAAGCGAACCTCCCACCCGCCGGCAAGCCCTGCCTGCCCGAAGCCATCCGCCGCCTGGTCGATCTCTACACCGCGTGGGACCGGCCGGAGGAGGCGGCGAAGTGGCAGAAGGTGCTGGAGGAGACGACGCCGGAGGAGAAGAAGTGAGAGTGGCGCGGGCCGAGCCACGCACGGAGTCTATCTGAGCCACGCACGGAGTCCGCGGAGTAAGTGGGCTGGTGTTCGGCGGACTGTGGAACGGTGACAGTCCCGCTTACTCCGCTCGCAGACTCGCTGCGTGCGCGGCTCGAACGTTAGATGAGGCAGCATCTGAACACAATTCGGCTGTACCCATGCCTAATTCCGCCGTTGGACACTTTGTAGATGGTGTACCATTTGGTCCCGATGGTGTTTTTTGCCAGCGATCGGGTGCTGGATTTTATCGTGTCGCAGTGATGGTAATCCAAGCGGCAGTTGGCGTTTTGTGTTCCGATGTGGTGATGTGTTCCTCCGCTGTTGTAAAAATCGATTCCGGTGTTCCTAAGTGCCGTTCCGCTGATTCCGTACTGTGTTCCGCTGGGTTGATTGTCCGTTCCGCTGCGGAATCGATGGAGACAACAGCGGAATCGAATTGGGCAACAGCGGAAGCAACCAAGAAAGCTGCGGAACGGAATGAGAGTTCAGCGGAACGACATGGCGGAACACCGGAACGGCAAATGGAGTATGCGGAACCACCCAGAATTACTGCCGCCGTACCATCGATTTCACCGGAACGGCTTCTGGCACCAGCGGAACGGTCCACGGCACCAGCGGAACTGACTATGGCACCAGCGGAACGGACTATAGAATCAGCGGAACTGACTCTGGCACCAGCGGAACGGCCTGGCTACCATGCGGAATCATGCGATCCACCGCCGGAAGCGTCTGCCCCAGCCGCGGATGGTAGTCCACCGAGTGCCGCGACAGGCAGGCCGCCAGCGGCGTGACATTGGGGTTTACCCACCTTGCCTACCGCGGCAGCCGTGCAGGCCGCCGGGTCGCACGACTACAAAGTCATCCCCCGCAACTCGCGCGGCCCCGGGCCGGTGAGCGCGGTGAGCACGGTGGCGGTGGGGTAAGCGTCGGGCAGGTAGAGGTAGGGTGGGCCGAGTCTGCGAGTCCCACCAATCGGCGAAACGGATTCCAACACGTCAGAACTCCACGTTGTATCGCGCTGTCATCTTCCGGCGCGTCGCTTCCGTCAACTCCTGGATCTGCTTGCGAATCTCGGTGCCGGTCGTTGCCGCCTTGCCGGTCTCCTCGGAGCGAATCGCGCTGCGGCGGGCTTGGTTGTCGCGATTGCCCCAGTAGTCGTAGGTGCCGTGGCCGTAACCGGTGCTGTAGGCGTTGTCCTGCGACTGACGAACGCCGGTGCGGATTCCGGCGCCCTTGCCTTCCTGGACGACCTGCCGCATCAGGTCAGCCACCTGTGCGCTGTACTCCTGCATCTCTTCGTCTACGTTGAGCACCGACAGCCGGCTGATCCTCGTTGCGTAGGTTTCCCACCAGCCGGCGGCGTGAGCCGGATTCGAGAATTCCTTTTTCTTTGCGTTGAGGTCGTTCAGCAGCGCGACCACCGACTTGAAATGGTTCTGCGTGGCGTAGAGTTTCGGATCGCTGGCATCGACTTCCGTTTCGGCGGACTCGTCAAGCGGCAGCGACGGCAGTTCCAGCAGGCTCGACAGGCGCATCAGGCTGCTCGTCGATAGATCGCCTTCGAGGACGAATGATGTCTTAGTCGTGCTCGCCTTCCATGCGTCCATGTCTTCGAGCGCGAGGCCGCGGTTTTCCAGCACTTCTAGCAACAGAGGCTTGCCCACATCCTTGAGCGATGCGGTGTCGCCCGAAAAATCGACCGTTACCTTTCCGGTGGCTTTGTCGCGGACCGCGACGGCGAACTTGACCCCCTTGATGCTGATGAGTGTTCGAGCCAACTCGTCTGCGTTGACCTTCGAATCCTTGAGCGACGCCATCTGTTTCATTCGCTCGCGGATGAGCTGCGGTTGAACAAGGTCTTCGAGATCGATAGCCATCACGAGCTGCGGTCCGGCGGCCACGTCCTTTGACGCGTCGAACAGGTACGACGAATACTGACCGGGTTTCTCTTTGATCCATCGCGCCAAGAACTGGCGATTGGCGGGAAACATCAGACCCACCGAGTTATTCGAGATCCGGTATGCGTAGGCGCCGCGCGGCGACCAGACCGCCTTGGTGTTTGCCACCGTGTCTACGTGCCCCTTCTCTTTCTTGGCGATCGTCTCCAGCGACGGGAACGACTTCCCTTCGAGCACGGCGATTTGCCAGGCCGTCTCGTCCACGTCCAGATTGATGCTCGCCGCACGCACGAGCTTCGTAACCGACGGCGGCAGGGCCATCGGCCGGTTTGCAAAGTCGGCGGCCCGCTTGCCCTTCCAATCCTCCTTCACGGCCAACGGACTCGCCAAGAGCCGTTCCACGTCCATGTACATGACCGCGTTGACGTCTTTCGGAATGCGGCGAACCATCTCGGGGAAGTCGCCGCGCGCCGCGACCCAGCCGGAGACGACCACGCAAACGACTACGACAACAGACAGCTTCGTAATCAGCTTCATTGTTGCGACCTCACAGGGGCAGTAGGATTGTTGCCGAAACAGCGACGGGACTCCATTCTCAGTCGCGGTTAGTATAATGGCGACGATTCAAACTTCAAGGCGCGGCGAGCCGAGACTTGGTCGAGCGCCATTTACCTGAGCGTAGCCGAATTCGCGAGAATTCGGAAAGTTGGCGATGTTGGAGACTGGCTGCTTCAGCGACGACTGTCAGCCGGATAGGTCCCAGTAAGGTGAGAACTCAATGAGCCACGTCATCGACGAAGATACGTTGCCGGAGGTCACGACAGAGGACCTTGTCGCCAAGTACTTCGGGCCAACCACGCCGCAGGTCCAGGTGGATTTCGGCGCGATGTCCCATCCGGGCAAGGTGCGGCCGAACAACGAAGACCATTATTCGGTCGTGCGGCGGCGGCGTTCGCGCGACGTGCTGTTCACCAACCTGCCCGCGAGGTTGTTGCCGCAGGTTGCCGAGGACGCTTACGGGATGGCGGTCGCCGACGGCATCGGCGGCTCCGCGTTCGGGGAAATCGCGAGCATGCTGGCGCTTCGCACGGGTTGGGATCTCACGACAAACGCATTCAAGTGGCACTTCAAAGCGTCGGAACGCGAAGCCGAAGAAGTGTTGGAAATGCTGAAACTGTACGGCCAGTTGATCAATCGTGCTTTGCTCGAACGAGCCGAGGCCGATCCGCGACTGAGTGGCATGGGGACCACGATCACGGCAGCCTACACGATCGGCCTCGATGCGTTCATCGGTCACGTCGGCGATTCGCGTGCCTATCTTTTTCGCGACGGCTCGCTCGAACGGCTTACGCGGGACCACACACTGGCTGAGGAGATGGTCGAGGCGGGCGTGATTCCCAACGTCGAAGCGGCATCGCGTTACATGCGCAACATGCTCGTCAATTGCCTGGGCGGCCGGACCAAGGAGGTCGATGTCGAAGTGAATCACGTCCAGCTTGCCCACGGCGACCGGCTACTACTCTGTACCGATGGCTTGACCGACATGGTTGCGGAGGCGGAGATTACTCGGATTCTCGGGCGACAAATCCGTCCCGACGACGCGTGCCACGAGTTGGTAGACCTCGCGCTGGAGCACGGCGGAAAGGACAACGTGACCGTGGTTCTCGCCGCCTACGGCTTGCCGGCCGAGAATAATCGCCCGTCGGTTTCGGATCGCTCCAACGCGCGGCCTGCTTCGGGATCGTGATTCTGGTCCGTGATTCTGGTCCTGGATCATTGCAATCAGCATTGCCCGAAGCTATTCTCGCGTCGCTTTTCCGGGGACACGCAGAGGGGATCAAGTCGCAAAAGTATTGAACCGTTCAATTGGCCAATTGGAGTTTCACCCATGCGCAGCATCACAATCTTTGGCATCCTGGCAGTGGGCACGATCGCACTCGTAGCGACGGCGCACGCTCGCCAGGCGGAACAAAAGGAACAGGCGACCAAGCCGGCCGCCGAGCAGAAGAAGGCAGCACCCGCTGCGGCGAAGTCCGAGGCGCCGGCAAAGGCTGCCGCGGATCATTCGGCCGACGAGGCCGCGATTCGGGCGATTGTCGCAGCATTCGCCAAGGCGTACAACGGGCACGACGCCAAGGCCGTCGCGGAACTGTTTGCTCCGAACGCCCGCATTGTGACCGAAGGAGACGAGGTCATCGAAGGACGCGAGGAGATCGAGCAAGTGTTCACGGCCACTTTCGCCGATGATCCGCAAACGCACATCGAAGTGACGATCAGTTCGATCAAGTTTGTCGGCGCGGACCTGGCGCTGGAAGTCGGCTCGACGAAGACGAGGCACGCGCCGGGCGAGACGCCGGAGTACGGAAAGTACACCGTGCTGCACTTCAAGCGAGATGGCAAGTGGCTGATGGGCTTGGCACGCGACACCGAAGGCGAGCCACCGACGAATCACGATCGCCTCTTGCCGCTCGAATGGCTGATCGGCGACTGGGTCGACGAAAGCCCGGACGCGGTCGTGCGGACGAGCTATCGCTGGGACGACAAAAAGCAGTTCATTCTCGGCGAATTCACGGTCCAGGTCGGCGGCAAGCCGGCGATGACCGGTTCGCAGCGCATCGGCTGGGACCCGCTGGCCAAGCAGATTCGCTCGTGGGTATTCGACTCGGAGGGCGGGTTCGCAGACGGCCTGTGGGCTCGCGACGGAGACCAGTGGATTGTGAAGCTGAACGGCGTGCGCCGCGACGGCAAAGTCGCATCGGCCACGAACGTCTACCTGCGCGTCTCGAAAGATCGCGCGGTGTTTGAGTCGCGCGATCGTATCGTCGGCGGCGAAGCGATGCCCGACAGCGGCGCGATTCCGATCGTGCGTCAGCCGCCGAAACCGGGAAAGTAGTTGAAGTCTCGGCTGTGGCTGAATTCGTCAGAATTCAGTGCACGGCATGTCGCGTCAGGCGGGAAATCTGAATTCTGACGAATTCAGCTACGGTCAATGAGAACTTCATTCGGAGATACACCCATGAAAAAGACTCTGACAACGGCCTTGATTGCTGCATTGATCGCTCCGCTTGTTTCTGGCCACGCCTTCGCCGGAGGCCGCGGTGGTGGTGGCCGCGGAGGCGGCGGGGGCGGCGGGGGCGCGAGCCGTGGTGGCGGTGGCGGCGGCGTCAGTCGCGGTGGCGGCGGAAGCGTCGGTGCCGGCGGCGTCAACCGCGGAGGCGGTGGCGCTTCGGGCGGCGTGAGCCGACCGAGCGGCAGCGCGCCGTCATTCAGCGGACCGAGCAGAGGAGCTGGAGCGAGTGCCCGCCCGTCCGACGGTGGAGGCGCTCGTGTAGGCGACGCGGGGGGATCGCCAGGCGCCGGCACGCGACCCGGTGCCGGAGCAGGCGCCCCGGGCGCGGGCACGCGACCTGGAGTCGGTGCGGGTGCGCCGGGCGCGGGCACGCGACCCGGCGTTGGCGCAGGAGCGCCGGGCGCCGGCACACGACCGAATGTTCCCTCGACCAGGCCGAACGTCGGCAACGTCGGCGATCGAACGGCCATCAGTAACACCCAGATTGGAATCTCCGGCCGGCCGAACCAATTGCCCGCGCCCGGCAATCGCGCAGGCGCGCAAGGCCGCACCGAAAACCGAGGCGACCGCGTGGCAAATCGCGATGAGCGCGGCGAAAACCGTCACGACATGTGGCACGACGTTCACAACGATTGGCATCACGGGAACTGGGACAACATCGACCACCCGTGGGCCGCGGCGGCGGGCATCGCGGCGATCACTCCCTGGGCGTGGGGATCGTCCTGGTACAGTTGGGGCTACTATCCGTATTCGAATCCGTACTACGAGCCCACGCAGACCACGGTTGTCGTCGAAAACCCGGCGCTCAATTACTCACAGCCGATCGACACGACCGCCACAAGCACCGAGGCGAAACCAATCGTTTCGGACGACGCCTTGAACACATTTGACGAGGCCCGCACGGCCTTCTACGCGGGCGAATACTCCAAGGCGCTCGCTCAGGTGGACAAAGCTCTGGCCAAGATGCCCACGGACACGACGATGCACGAATTCCGATCGCTCGTGCTGTTCGCGATGAAGAAGTACAAGGACTCGGCCGCGACCGCCTACAGCGTGCTCGCCGTCGCGCCGGGCTGGGACTGGACAACGATGAGCGGCCTGTACTCGGACGTGGATGTGTACACCGGTCAGCTCCGCGCCCTCGAAGCCTACTCGAAGCAAAACCCTAAGGCGCCCGAGGGGCATTTCCTGGCGGCCTATCACTACATGACCGCCGGCCACGACGAAGCCGCGGCCGGACAATTAGAAGAAGTCGTAAAGCTGACACCAAAAGATCAAGTCGCCCAGCAACTGCTTCAACTCGTGAAGCCGGCGGACGAGCAAGCCACCCCGGCCCCGTCGAAGCCGGCCGACGACAAGCCGCCCGCGAGCGTCGTCGGCAATTGGAAGGCATCGAGCGGCAGCGGCACGATCGAACTCGCGATGAAGCAGGACGGCTCGTTCACTTGGAAATTCACCAGCAAGGGCAAGCCCAGCGAGTTCAGCGGCAAGTACCAACTCGCCGGCAACACGCTCGTCCTGGAGACCGATCAAGGCGCTCCGATGGTCGGCAAAGTCGCCGCGAAAGGCACCGGCTTCCACTTCCAGATGCTCGGCGGCCCGTCGAGCGATCCGGGACTGGCGTTCAGCAAATGAAGTTCGCCATTGTGCGCGGGGATCCGTTGTTGTGGCGCGGTCGGGAGAGCGCGACATAACTATTGCGAAGTCACCGCAACGTTCGGAGTGTAAGTCGTACCACGCCGAGTGCGTCAGCTAAGCATAATCGTCTTCACCGCGCTCTCGACTGGCGTTGTCACGGCCGAGTTCGAGGCCCGCGTCTTGAAGTTCACCGTCTGTCCGGCGGTAAACGGACCGACCGTCTGACCCGCGAGGATCACGGGCCTCGCATGGCCGAAGTCCGCGTCCACGCCAACCACCTGCCAGACGACGACCAGGCTCGTCGCACTCCGGCCGCCGCCCGCCACGTACACAATGGCGACCGACACACCGCTTTGCGTGAGCGTGTTGACTTCCATCGCCGTCGGCGGATTCGTCCCTTCTTCCGTGTCCACTTGCGACAGGGCGCTTCGCTCAGGCGAGTCTTCGTCAAAGTCATTCTTCCACAGCCGATGCCACCGTTTGTTGATGCGGTCCACGCCCCGCGCGGTCGTCTGGAGGGCTTTCTTCTTGCCGTTGAATACCGTCAACTCATTCTCGGCCGTCTGCATCAGGCCCGGATGACTCGCGAGCGCCGTCTGAAGATCGGCAACCGCCTTCTCTCCCACCAGGACGGGCGGCAGCGGCGGCGTCATCGCCGCCCGCTTCGCGTTCATGCGATTCCAGAACGAGATCACCTTCCGTGCCCGCTTCATGGCCCCGTGCTGCGTGTCCGGGTCCTCGCGGAAGATATCGTCGAGGTCATCGTTCAGCGGGTCGTCGTCTTCCAGCGTCTCGTCGAAGATGGCCGGCGCCCGCACGCCGATGTTGTGAATGAGCTTGAAGCTCAGATCGACCGCCTTCTCCGCGTCGTTCCACACATCTTCTTGCACGTCGCGGGCATCGACGTCCGTCAAGATCTGCCCGACATCCGCCGCGTGCATCGCCTGAGTCGTCGTCCCCACCAGTTTCGCCGGCGCGTGCGTAAACCACACCGCGTCCGTCTGCTGCCCACGAATATGCACCGCTTCCCAAAACTCAGCCATCGCAACACGCCCTTTCTGTTGATCGAATCCAGATGGTCACGCCCGAACGGCGGGTAGAGGATACCACGGCAGGATAGTGGTTTGCCACGCTCTACTGGATTTTGAGTGGCGTCGGTGGTAAGAATATGGCGAGGAGAAAGGAAACGACACGGACCGGAGGCGGTCCTTGGCGCCGAAGCCACGTGGACACGACCTTTGAAATCTGAGGGAATCATGCCACTGCGGATTCCAGACACTGACAAAGAGAGACTCGCCAAGTTCTTGAAGCTTGAGCCGGTCGTGCTAGACAAACTCTACGTCGCTTTGGAAGCGTGTTCGCCGAAACTCGACCCAAACGACCTGATAACGGATGTCAGCGAGAGAGCCCAGCTTGATCATTCGGTTGTAGGTGACGTTGTCCCCCTCTTGCTGAGACTCTACAGAGTACATGTCGATCTTGGTCTCGAACCAGAAGAACTTGCAGACGAAATCGCTTCCGCGGTCGAGGCCACAGCGGACAGCACACTCACGCGTCCAGACGCTGGCTGGGATTCTTTCAAGAGGAACCTAGTCCGCTTTCTTTCGTTAGAGCATTCGCTGGGCGTTACGTCCAAGGCGTTGTTTGTCGCTAGCCAGTTCCCGCGGCACTTCCATACGGCGCGCATCCTGACGGACGCGCGTCCTGTGTTCACGACTAATCCCACGGATCCGCCCGCGGCGTTCGTCATTTTTCACACTCTTCAAATCGAATTTGGAGAAGAAGGAATTGAAGACCGCGAATGGTTCATCGCGCTGAATCTTCGCGACCTTGAAGTACTCAAAGAAGTCGTCGATCGCGCGATCGCGAAGGAGAAGAGTGTCCGAGACTTGCTTAAGAAAACCGAGGTTCCGACACTCACTTGGGAGGAGTAAGAATGTCTAGCGGCGATGATGCCTGTGAGACATGCTTGGAAAGACAGCCATGGACTTCGAGGGACGATAATTCGGTCTCCCATCCGCCGTGGCGTGTCCGTGTATCCCGCTCCTGCAATTGGGGCGATTCGAAGCAACCACGTCGATCTGCCCGCAAGTTCCGGGCAATTGAGGGCGCAATTGAACGATCGCGTCGGCTCCTGGATCTCACAAAGGGATGGGACGATGAGAGTGCAGAGCCGATCAAGGAGTCCACCTGGAGACGCGCTACGAGTTTCCTTCGTCGCACCGTTCAAGCAGTTTTCCGACGCAGCAGTGTGGTTCTCCCGACTCCTCACATTTCACCGTGCGCGGATGGGTCGATCGATCTCCTGTGGAAAACCAGTCATTTCCGGCTGCTGGTGAACATCCAGCCAGAGGGCGAAGGTGATTCGGATTTCTTCGGTGAGACACCGAACGGGCTCTCCGTGAAGGGCACGTTCCGACCGGAAGAACGCGAATTCGGCTTCATCGACTGGCTGGCTACTTAGGTGACTGAACCGGAAGACGACTGGCCGCAAGAAGTGATTCCCAACAGTGATATTCTTTTCATGCGTGTCCACCGGAACTTCGTCGAGGATGGCGAACTCCAGCCAAACGCGTTCCGCGACCAAGGCGCGGGCATGTCGACCAATTGGCAGAAGTACTGCGTGACCGCCGAGGAAGCCCGCCGGAGGGCGACGAAGAATCCACAGAACAACGGAGTCGTTAGGTTAGGCGTCGGTCCGATTCGCAACATTCCACTCACTGTTGAGCACACACCTGATTGGGCACTCGAGGACCGATCCCACGCAGATGTGATAGGCCAGAAGACTGCAGAGGTCCGAATGAGACTGCTCGACATCGCCGAGTGGGCCATCAAACTCGACGACGATAACGTCTGAGTTTGCAACCCAGGGTGCGCTCGCGGACTCGCGACCCTGTGCCGAGTTGTTCAACGGCCTCGGCGTACAGGCGACAAGCTCAAATCAGGTCAACAAGCCACGACATCAGGACAAACCAGCGGAAACACCGAGAGAATACGCTCAACGTCGGAACGGAATCCCTTTTTCGCAGCCAGGACCGTCCGACGCCACCTCGCAGCCGTTCGACCGGGTCAAGAAGCCGTGGAGAGGCCACTCGGAGGCGTCCGACACCCATAAGAAGCTTTCCGACGGGGCCTCGGAGGCGTTCGGGCAGCCCTCAGAGCCGTGGAGGCGACCAAAAAAGGCGTCCGAGCACCCCTCGGAGGCGTGGCGGCAGCCAAAAAGGCGTCCGATGGGGTCTCGGAGCCGTCCGACAGGGGTTTGTAGGCGTTCCGCCGGCCAAAAAAGGCGTCCGACGGGGTGAAAAAGGCGTCCGAGCGATATTGCGTACATATTTATTATAAAAGACTTACGTCATTTTTCTTGCGTAGGATGCGTGAAACGCACCATCCGCCGGCGATCGGTGCGTTGCACGCACTCTACCCCGATTTGGCGGCGGCAAACTGGAGGTTTAGGTAAAGTAGGAGTTCGAGGATTTCGTCGTCTGTCAGGGAGTCG
>Ga0247727_10016082_pt1 | contig 12144 bp, 13 predicted proteins | sample WisWelCaveWW1625_FD_202498 | JGI IMG/M metagenome (GOLD analysis project Ga0247727, IMG submission 202498) | Biofilm microbial communities from Wishing Well Cave, Virginia, United States - WW16-25 | ecosystem: Environmental > Aquatic > Deep subsurface > Groundwater > Cave microbial mat | place...
CATAGGCGCGCAGCCGGGCCCGGATGTCGCCCTCGTCGCGAGGAGTGCCCGCGGCCTCGCCCCCCGGTGACGCCAGGAGGGCGAGGCACAGGACGGCGAGCAGGACTCTGGGGAGCGGTTTCATCAGGCCTTCCCCCATCCGCTCCGGGAGAGTCATGAAATCTCCCTGATCGCCTTCCAGGCGAACTGGACCCCGAAGCCGATGAGCACCAGGCCGGCCAGCGCCGAGACGACCTTCAGGGCTGGTCCGCGCGCCACGCGCCGGCCGAAGTGCAGGGCGGAGGCCAGCCCCAGGGTCCAGAGAAGGCATCCCGCCACCAGCGAGGCGACATAGAGCAGCTCCAGCCCCAACGAGGCCCTGTCCCTCGACGCCAGCGCGGCCGACAGGATCCCGAGCCAGAAGGCGATCGTCATCGGGTTCACGATGGTGATGCAGAAGCCGCTGACGAAGGCGGAAGCCCGAAGCTCCGGCGCCGCCCGATCTCCCGCGTCTTCCGGGCCGGCGGGCGCGAGCGCCGCCCGGATCGCCTGGTATCCGAGCCACCCCATCACCACGGCGCCGGCGGCGAACAGCGCCACGCGAGCCCAGGGCTGATGGGACAGCGGATCGGCCCCCGCGTAGGCCAGGAGGATGTAGATCAGGTCGGCCGCGGTCGAGCCGGCGCCCAGCAGGAACGCCCCCGCGAACCCGTCCCTCAGCCCCCGGTGGATCATGGCGATGTTCACCGGTCCGATGGGTGCCGCGATCGACAGGCCGAGGACAACGCCGCCCAGCAACAGGCCCGATTGCGATTCTGTCATCGGCGAGCGACTTTATCAGACATGGGCTCCTCGATCGATGGCGGCACGGAACGCCTTCCGCGTCGCTCTTTGACGCCCCGGGGCGCCGAGACCTATATTGGGTCCTCGATGCTCCATCCTCCCGTGGACCCCGATGTCGAGCCGATCTCGACCGTGATGGTCGGGTCGACGCGCGCCGACCAGCAGGACGGCGTCCTGGACCGCTTTCTGGGACGCCGGCGCAACTACCTCGTCGACAGCGCCTACCAGATGCGCACGGCGATCGTGGCGGTGCTTGGCATGGTGTTCCTGCTGGCGTTCGCGGCGGTGCTGTTCCATCTCGTCGGGATGGAGAACTCCCTCCTGAAGTCAGGCTCCCAGAGGAGCGGCGACGCGCGCTCGGTCCTGTACCTGGTGGCCGCGGGCATCACCTTCGTGGCGGCCGTCTTCGTCATCGAGATCCTGGAGAGCCACAAGACCGCCGGCGTCGTCCTCAAGGTGTCACGGGGCCTCAAGGACGTGGAGGAGGGGCTGTGGGGCACGCGCGTCACCTTGCGCAGGAACGACAACTTCAAGGAGCTCGAAGAAGGGTTCAATGCCGCCACCCGGACCCTGCGCGACCGGGTCGAGGACGACCTGAACGCGTTCCAGGGCTTCGAGAGCCAGCTCCGGCTGATCGCCCGGGAGGTCGAGAGCGGCAACTCTGAAGGCTCTCTCGTGCTGCTGCGGCAGGTGCTCGGCGAGATCCAGACGCTGCGCGAGGGCCGGCGCAACCTCCTGAGATCTCCCACGCACCCGGGGAAGAACGGCAGGATCTAGTTGACGGAGACTTCTCTCCGGCCCTACAATTCCCGCTTTCGAAGGCCGTTTTTTGGAGTTGCACCAGGATCAGAGCCGCCGCATCCACAGGAATCGACCTCCTGTGGATTTTTTTTGCGCGCCAAGGAGGGAGAGTCGGTGCCTACCGGAAAGGTGAAGTGGTTCAACAACAGCAAAGGATACGGCTTCATCCACCAGGAGGACGGGACGGATATCTTCGTCCACTTCTCCGCCATCCAGGGCGAGGGCTTCAAGACCCTCGACGAGGGACAGGCGGTCCAGTTCGAGATCACCCAGGGTCCGAAGGGGCTGCAGGCGGCCAACGTCACGAAGATCTAGGGGCCTGGCCGAGGACTTCGTCGACCCCCGTGCTGGGAGCCCCGGGGGTTTTCGTTTAACATCGCTCGGCATGCGAGCCTCTGCTGACGGGCAAATCCCGCGCATCGGTCTCCTGATCGCGCTGTCGACGGCGGCGTTCGCCTGCGGCGCCGCTTCCGTCGCCGCTCGCCTCGAGGAGGCGCGGGCCCTGCGGGAGCGCGGCCGGCCCGAGGAGGCGGCGACGATCCTCGCCGGCCTGGCCCGGCGCAGCCCGGAGGACGCGGCGATCCATGACGAGCTCGCGCTGGCGCTGCATGAGGCCGGTCGGGAGGAGGAGGCGCTGGCCCGGGTGGACGCGTCTCTCAAGACCGGGCCGGCGTCCCCGGAGCGGCGGGTGCTGCGGGGGACGATCCTGGGGGCTCTCGGGCGCGACGAGGAAGGCCTGGCGGAGCTGCGGAGAGTGGCCGCTGCCGAACCGAAACGCCTCGGCGTGCATCGGGCCATGGGCGTCATCCACGCGCGCGCCGGTCGGAACGGGCCGGCGGTGAACCAGTTCGAGAAGGAGCTGAGCCTCAACCCCGAGGATCCCGATGTTCTCGCCGATCTGGGAGTGTTTTATCTGCAAACCGGCCAGATCGAGCAGGCCGCCGATCGGCTGCGCCGGGCCGCCGCCCAGGGCCCCGGCACCGTGCGGGCGCACCGCTACCTCGCCGAGGTCTATTTCAAGCAGGCGCGGCGCGAAGAGGGGCTGGAGGAGCAGCGCCGCGCCGTGGCGCTGGCGCCCGACGACGTGGACCTCCTCGTGACGCACGCTCAGGCGCTGAACGGCTACGGGCATCCCGACCGGGCCCTCGCCGTGCTCCGGGACGCGATCGGCCGCGGGTTGGAGGACGCCCGTCTTTTCGTCGAGCTCGGACGGCAGGTGGGCGACACTCTCGACTACGAGGCTTCCATGGCGCATCTGCGCCGGGCCATCGAGATCGATCCCCAGCTCGCCGATGCCCACCTGAACCTGGCGAAGACCTGTTTGTACCTGGGCCGGCGTGATGAGGCGCGTCCCGCTTTCGAGGAGGCGCGGCGGCTGGCGCCGACCGATCCCTACGCGCACTTCTACCTGGGCACGTTGCTCTCCGACGACGGGAAATACGACGAGGCGATCGACCTGTTCCGCCGCTCCCTGGAGCTCGATCCCCTGAACCCGAAGGCCCATTACGCGCTCGGGCAGGCGCTGCGGCGCGCCGGCCGGAATGACGAGGCGCTCACCGAGTTCGCGGCCCACTCCGAGATCCTCAAGAGGCTCCGTGAGAAACAGACCGGCATGGCGACCATGGAATGAGCGCCGCCGCGCCGGCGCCGTGGCCGGCGCCTGCGTGGCGGCGGGCTGGGTGATCCTGGTCGGGCCGGCATGGTTCGGCCCGGCGGCGGCCGCCCCCGACCCTCCGGCGGACGCCCTCCCGACACCCGCGCCGCCGACCGGCGTGCTATTCGTCAACGTCGCCCGCGAGGCGGGGCTGCTCTTGAAGAACGCCAGCGGCAGCAAGGACAAGTCGACGATCAACGAGACGGTCGGGAACGGCGCCTGTCTGCACGACGTGGACGACGATGGCGTTCTCGACATCTTCCTGCCCAACGGAAGGGCCGATCCGCCGGCGACCCGGCCGCCGGCTCAATCAGGGCTTTACCGCGGACGTGGAGACGGCACCTACGAGGAGATCTCCGGGCGTTCGGGCGTCGCGGCGCCCGGCTACTGGGCGCAGGGGTGCGTGTTCTCCGACTACGACGGTGATGGGCGGGTGGACCTGTTCGTGACCGGCTTCGGCCGCTACATCCTCTACCGCAACCTGGGCGATCGGAGATTCCAGGACGTGACTTCGGCGGCGGGGCTGTCCGGCGGACGTGGCTGGAGCACCGGCGCGGCGTCCGGTGACTATGACGGCGACGGGCGTCTTGATCTCTACGTATCGCACTACGTCGACTATGACCAGAACAGCCCGCCGCTGCCACGGCCGGGCAGCGGGGCCAACTGCATGTATCGCGGCAAACCCGTCATGTGCGGTCCGCGCGGACTCAAGCCCCAGATCGGCCGCCTGTTCCACAACGAAGGAGGTCGCTTCACCGACGTCACGGTGGCGGCGGGGCTGGTCACGACGCCGGAGGTCTACGGGCTGGGAGCGGTCTGGACCGACCTCGACCTGGACGGCGATCTCGACCTCTACGTCGCCACCGATTCGACCGCCAACTATTTGTACCGGAACGACGGCAGGGGCCGTTTCACCGAGATCGGCACCATCTCCGGCACCGCCTACAGCGAGGACGGGCGGGCGCAGGCCTCGATGGGTGTTGATTCGGGAGACTACGACAACGACGGCCTGTTCGATGTTGTGGTCACCAACTTCTCCAACGACTACTCCACCCTGTACCACAACGAGGGCTCTCTGCAGTTCCAGGACGTCTCGCTGACCTCCGGTTTCGGCCCTCCGACGCTCCAGACGCTCGGCTGGGGCGTGGTCTTCATCGATTACGACAACGACGGCCTGAAGGACATCTTCCAGGCCAACGGCCACGTCTATCCCGGGGTCGACGCCCACAACCTGGGGACCACCTTCCGGCAGAACAATCAGCTGTTCCGCAACGAAGGCGGCGGGAGGTTTCGTGAATCGGGGCGATCCTCCGGACCCGCTTTCGAGGAGCAGCGCAGCGCGCGCGGCGCGGCCGCCGGCGACCTCGACAACGATGGTGATGTCGATCTCGTGGTCAACAACATGGACGAAACGCCGAGCCTGCTGCGCAACGACGGCGGCAACCGGAATCGCTGGATCGGATTCCGCCTCGTCGGCTCCGGCTTGAACCGCTTCGCGGTCGGGGCCCGCGTCACCGTCACCTCCGGCGCCCTGCGACAGGTCGGCGAGACGCACGCCGGGTCGTCCCACAACTCGTCGCACGACCCCCGGCTTCTCTTCGGGCTGGGGCGTGCGCCGGGGCCGGTGCAGGCCGAGGTGGTCTGGCCCGGCGGGCGCGCACAGTCCCTGACCGACCTGACCGTCGACCGGTACCATACGATCAAGGAGCCGCCGAAGACGCCCCGCTGATCCGGCCCGGCCCGACCGCGGACGGCCGCGGCGCCCCTACGGGCTGGGGCGATCGGCGGGCGTGGGCGCCGGCTTTCTGGATTTGGCGGCCGGAGGCGCCGCGGCCGCCTTGGGAGGGGGAACCGGGGTCAGGCTCGGAGGCGCCGCCTCCCCACCCGGCCCCTGTTCGACCTCCGGGTGCACGGAGAAGTAGTGATCGATGACCCACCGCGGCACATAGGCCCGGTCCTTGTTGGCGGACGTGTGGCGGATCATCGACTCGAACTTGCCGTCCCCGTCGGCGTCCATGATGCTGAACTCGAACGGCGGCTTGCCGTCCTCGTCGATCTCGGCTCCGTAGATCTTCCCCTCGATCTCGTAGGTCATGAAGAAGGTGCCGTTGGCGCGCCGGTACCCCTTGTTGATTGTCTCCTTGCCGGGGATCACCGGAGTCCGGTCGGAGATCTGGATCGCCTCCTTGGCGGAGGTGACGATGTTGGGGAACCTCCAACCCGACGGGTTGATCTTGATCTCGGCCCGGGCGGGACCGGTGAGCAGGATCAACAGCCCGAGGGCGCCGAGAGGCAGGGGTCGAATTCGAGCGGCTCGCATGACTCCATCACTCAACATCGCGGTCGTTCCGCAACATCCGGCGCCAGATTATATGGTCGAGGCCCGCCCCGGACCAGGACGATGGTCCTGCTAGACCTGGACGAGGATGTCCTGGCCGTCAATCCGGACCGGGTAGCAGGCAACGCCGAGCGCCGGGTTGGTCGCGCACCGGCCGTTCGTGACGTCGTACTGGAAGGCATGCCAGGGACAGGTCACGATGGTGCCGTCGAGACTCCCTTCGCCGAGCGGCCCCCCGCGATGGGCGCAGGTGTTGGCGGTGGCGTAGACACTGCCGCCGACGTTGTAGAGGGCCAGGGCATTCCCCTTGACGTCGATGGTGCGCGCCTGACCCGGCTTGAGGTCCGAGAGCGTTCCGACCTTGACGAAATCGGCCATGCTGTGTCCTCCATGAGGCGATCCCCCCCCACGTTCGCGGGAGCGCTCCGCGAGTGTAGCATCGTTGACGAGGCCGGCACCGCCACCTATACTGCCGTCCCGGCGCGCGGGTGCGCCTCTCCGAGGGCATCCGGCCAGGTTCATCCCCGGGACACGCTGCACGTGCCGCGAACCAGATTCGACTCCCGCGACCAGTGCCCTCTGGCCGCGGCGTTTCTGTTCCTCCTCGCCTTCACGGGGTGCCGCGGCGGCTCCCGCCCGGATCCCCCGGCCGTGAACCCGGACGAGGGAGAGCACCACCCGATGGTCGGGCAGACGGCGCCCGACTTCGTCGGCGAGGTCCCCGGGGGCGGCTGGCTGCAGCTCAGGGGCTTCAGGGACAAGCCGGTGGCGCTTCTCATCTTCCGCCCCCGCGCCCCGTTTTCCCGCGAGCTGGTGGAGGCCTTCGGCCGCTTTCGCGGCGATCGCGCGATGGCGCCGACGGCCTTCGTGGGGATCGCCCTGGACAGCATCGAGAGCATCGGCCGGTTCGGCGAGGCGACGGGTGGCGCCCTGCCGACGGTCCGGGACCCCGGCCCGATCGCCAGGGACTACGGCGTCGACGATGCGGCGGTGGTCATCCTGATCGACTCGCGCCGGTTCGTCCGTTTCCGGATGGACGGCTTCGCCGGCCCGCGATTCCGGCAGCGCCTCGAAGCGGTCGCCAAGGCGTTGCGCCGGCTGCCGGCGATCGACGAGCTGCCGGCGCGCGAGATTCGCCTCGATTACACCAAGGACCCGCGGGCGCCCGTGTTCACCGCCAGGGACATCGACGGGCGGGTGGTCGACCTGGCGGCGCTCCGGGGCCATGTCGTGGTGCTCAACTTCTTCGATCAGGAATGCGCCCACTGCCAGGAGGATCTGCCTCGCCTCGTCCCGGTGCTGAAGGAATTGCGCCCCCGGGGGGTGCGCGCGATCGGCGTCGCCTCGCGGGACGCCGGGGGCGGCATGCGCCGCTTCATGAAGGAGCACGGCATCGACTATCCGGTCATCATCGACGCCGACCGCTCCCTCTTTGCCCGTTTCGAGTCGACGCGCACGCCCGACTTGTTCATCATCGACGGACTTGGCTTCATCCCTTCCGGGAGCAGGGGGACCGTCCCGATCGCGCCGATCTCACCCGCCTTCAGATCCGCCTGGCCCTCGGCCAGGAGAGCCCCTCCGCGCTGGCCGCGGCCCTCCCGAAGGGGCGTTACGTCGGGGACGGCCGGTGCGCCGCGTGCCACGAGCGGGAGTGGCGCGACTGGCTCGCGACGCCGCACAGCATCGCCTGGGACTCGCTGTCCAGCGGGGACAAGTGGAAGGACCCGGAGTGCGTTCCCTGCCACGTGACGGGCCCGGGGCAGCCGGGCGGATTCTCCGAAATCGACCAGACTCCCCACATGACCGACGTGCAGTGCGAGGTCTGCCATGGCATGGGAGGCGGGCACCTGGAGGGAGGCGGGGTCGACCCGGCGGCGCTCTCCGCGGTCTGCGCCACCTGCCACAACGGAAAGTTCGTCCTGAGCTTCTCGCTCGCCGAGGCGCTGCCCCTGGTCGCGCACCAGGATCAACCCAATCTCGACCGCCTGTTCAGGTACAGCGATCTGCAACGCCGGCGGATCGACCAGATCAACAAGCGGCGGCTGGAGAAATTCAGATCGGGCGTGGCACACGTCGGGGCCGAGGCCTGCCGCGACTGCCACCGCAAGGAGTACGAGCAATGGAGCCGCACCCCTCACGCGGCGGCCTACGCCCCGCTCCTGCGCGATGGTCGCGGCGCCGATCCGACCTGCACCCCCTGCCACACGACCGGCTTCGGATTGAAGAACGGGTTCGGCGCCACGACCACCACGGCCACCCTCACCGGGGTGCAGTGCGAGGTCTGCCACGGCCCCGGGGAGGACCACGTCAACGCGCCAGCCGCCCTCAAGAAGGAGACGGTTTACGGGATCACCGACCAGTGCACCTTCTGCATCATCCAGGGCGTCTGCACGACCTGCCATGACGGCAAGAACGACACCGACTTCGAGATCGAGGCCGCCCTCGCCAAGGTGAAGCACTGAGCGCTCCGCCGGCCGGCTGAGGTATCATCCCGGCCCGTGGAGCCGTCGATCTGAAGGTCGTCCGGGCGCTCGTCGGGGCGGCGATCCCGTTTCTACTGACGCTCGCCGGCGCCTTGCTCGCGTGCCGGGCGGAGCTCCCGGAGGCACCCGTGGATCTCATCCTCACCAACGGCCGGGTCCTGACGCTCGACCCCGATCGCCCCGAGGCGCAGGCGCTGGCGGTCCGGGGCGACAGGATCGCGGCGGTCGGTGACGACGCGACGATCCGGAGGCTGGCCGGACCGGGCACGCGGCGCGTCGACCTCAAGGGGGGGATGGTCCTCCCGGGGCTGATCGACGCCCACGGACATGTCGCCAGCCTTGGCGAGCGCCTGGCGAGCCTCGATCTGCGCGGCGCCGGCAGCATCGAAGAGGTGGCGGATCGCGTCCGCCGGCGCGCCGCCGAACGCCTCCCCGCGGGAGCCTGGATCGCAGGAGGCGGATGGGACCAGAACCTGTGGCCGGGCGAACAGTTCCCCGACCACCGGCCGCTGACCGAGGCGTCCCCGGAGCGTCCCGTCCTCCTCCGGCGGATCGATGGCCACGCCGCCTGGGCCAATCGGAGCGCCCTCCTTGCCGCGGGCATCACGCGTGGCACGTCCGACCCCAAGGGTGGCCGCATCGTGCGCGACGCGAGTGGCGAGCCGACCGGCGTGCTCGTGGACAACGCCATGCTCCTCATGGAGGCGGTGCAGCCGAAGCCGGACCGTGAGCAGATCAAGGCCTGGATGCGCCTCGCCCTGACGCGCTGCGCCGCGGCCGGGCTGACGGAAGTCCACGACGCCGGCGTGGGTCCCGAGCAGGTGGCGGCCTACCGCGAGCTGGCCGACGAAGGGTCCCTGCCGCTCCGGGTCTATCTCATGTGGGACGGCACGACCTCCGATCCCATCGAGCCGCTCCTGGCACGGGAGCCCTTCGTCAACTACGGCGGCCGCGTGACGCTGCGGGCGGTCAAGCTGATGGTCGACGGCGCCATGGGATCGCGTGGCGCCGTGTTCTTCGAGGACTACTCCGACGCGCCCGGGACGAAAGGTCTGTTCGTGACCGAGCCGGAGGAGATCGCGCGGCGCGCGGAGTTGGCGCTGCGCCGCGGCTATCAGGTCTGCACCCACGCCATCGGCGATCGCGGCATCCGCGAGGTCCTGCGAGCCTACGAGCGGGCGCTCGCGGCCGTGCCCGGGGGCGATCCCCGGCTGCGGATCGAGCACCTGCAGGCCGTGGCGCCGGACGACGTGCCGTCCCTCGAGCGTCTCGGCGTGATCGCGTCGATGCAGCCGAGCCACGCCACGAGCGACATGTACTGGGCCGAGGAGCGGATCGGAGCCCTGCGCGGGCGCGGGCTGTACGCCTGGCGGTGGGTGATCGACCGAGGCATCCCGGTCGCGGCAGGCTCCGATTTCCCGGTCGACCCGGAGCAGCCGCTCATCGGCCTGCACTCCGCCGTCACGCGCCAGGATCTCAAGGACTGGCCCGCGGGCGGCTGGCACCCGGAGCAGCGGATGACGCTCCTGGAGGCGCTTTTGGCCTACACCGGAGGCGCGGCCTACGCCGCCTTCGAGGAGAAGGACAAGGGCCGGGTCGTCCCCGGGATGTGGGCCGACCTCACGGTGCTTGCGGAGGACCTGCGCGCCATCCCTCCCGAACGCATCCCGCACGTGCAGGTGCGCGGCACGATCGTCGGCGGAACGATCGTCCACGACGCGTTCTGACGGTCAGGATCCGTCCTGCCGCATCGCCTGTCGCAGGATCCGCAGGACCTTCCCGGCGCGGTCGAGCGATGAAACGACATCGAACGCCCCGGCTCGAAGGAGCGCCGGCGCGGCGTAGCTCGTCGCCACGCCCAGGGTCCTGAGCCCGGCGGCGCGGGCCGCCGCGATGCCGCCGGGAGAGTCCTCGACGGCGATGCAGGCGGCGCCGGCCGCCATTCCCAGCCGCCGCAGCGCCTTCTTGTATCCCTCGGGGCCGGGCTTGCAGCGGCGCACGTCCTCGGCCGCCACGATCGCCCCGAACAAGTGGAGCAGGCCCGCCTGCCGCAGGGCGCCCACGACCTCGAGCCGCGCCGCCCCCGAGACGACGGCGAGCGGCACCTCGGCGCTCAAGGCCCGCACCACCCGCCGGGCTCCGGACGACACGCCGATGCCATCCCGGGCGCAGAGCCTCCGGAACAGAAGGCGCTTCTGCCGCACCAGCCTGCCGACGACGGCCCGGCGGCGGCGCGCCGGCGGCCATCCGGCGTCGCGCAGGGCGGCCCGGAAGGCGGTGGGATCGTCGAATGCCAGGTAGTGGGCATTGTAGAGGGCGCGCGGCAGCGCGATCCCCAGGCGGGCGAGCACCTCCCGGAAGGCGCGCCAGTGCAGCCGCTCGTCGTCCACGAGCACGCCGTTGAAGTCGAACAGGATCGCCGCCCCCGGGGTAGAATCTCCGCGCACCATCGCATCCTATCGCAGGGGGGAGATCGCCGTGGACGCGAGGCTTTCGCGGGGGCCCGGATGAACTGGCTGATCAAGGAAGAGCCGAGGTCCTACAGCTTCGACCGCCTGACGCGGGACGGGCGGACACGCTGGTCCGGGGTGCGCAATCCCCTCGCCCAGCGCCATCTGAAGTCGATCCGGAAAGGAGACCGGATCCTCTACTACCATACGGGGTCGGAGAGAGCCGTGGTCGGTATCGCCCGGGCGGCGAGCGACGCCTACCCCGACCCGGCCGATCCGTCGGGTGGGCGGGCCGCCTTCGACATCGTCCCCCTCGGGAAGCTGACGCGCCCCGTCACTCTCGCGGAGATCAAATCCCGCCGCGTCTTCGAACGTCACCCGCTGGTGCGCATCTCCCGTCTCTCGGTCATGCCGGTCAGCGATCGCGAGCTCCGCGAGATCGAGCGGTTGGCCGAGAAGCACCCGTGACCGGGCGCACCGGGCCCCTGGTCTACAATAGCCTGCATGGATCGGACCCGGTTCGAGCAGCTGGTCGCCGAGGCGATCGACTCGTTGCCCGACGACTTCAAGTCGAAGATGAACAACGTGGCGGTGCTGGTCGAGGACTACCCTTCGCCCCGGGACGAGCGGCGTCTGGCGCGCGGGCGGCTGCTGCTGGGGCTCTACCAGGGCCAGCCGCTGACCAGCCGCGATTCGCGCTATGGCATGGCTTTTCCCGACAAGATCACCATCTACCAGGGGAGCATCGAGTCGATCTGCCGCACCGAATCGGAGATCCGTGACCAGGTCCGCAAGACCGTCCTGCACGAGATCGCGCACCATTTCGGCATCGACGACTCCCGCCTTCACGAACTCGGGTACTGAGATGCGATCTCGGCCGGCCGTGGCGGCCCTGCTGGTGCACGCGTGGTTGGCCGCCGCCCCCGTCGACGCCGTCCCGGCCGCGGCCTCGCAGGCCCCGCCCCCGGCGTCTCCCCCGTCGTCCCCCCCAACCCCGAAGGCCCCGGCGGACCTTCGCGACCTGTTCGAGAAGGCTGAGAAGATGCTGCGCAAGGCGGCCGATGCCGCCAAGGGCAGCGATGCGGGCCGTGTCAGCCTCCTGCTGCGCCGGGCCGACGAGGAGATCGGCCGCTTCGAGACCGCCTCGGGTCTCGAGCCGCTCATCGAGGCGGTGGATCTCAGCCGGGAGGAGGCCGGCCGCAACGACCTGCCCGCGGCCGAGGCCGCGCTCCGTCGCGCCCGCCCCTGGATCTCCTCGCTGTCCGATTACACGGTCCCGCGGTCGGCGGAGGTCGCCTTCCGCGCGGCGCAGGGCGCTGGACCGGACGGCAACCCACACGACTTCATCGCCGCTCTCGATCGGTTCGAGGCCGCGACACTGGCACCCTTCCTGCTGGCCCGCCTGCGTGAGACACGCGCGGCGGTGGCGCGCGCCCGCACCCTCCTCGTGCGGGGAGACCTGAAGGGGGGACGCAGCGAGATCGAGTCGGCCCGGTCCGCCCTCGATGGCCTGACCTACGCCGGGGCCCTGAGTCAATCGCACTACGGCTTCATGGTGGCCTCCGAGCTGCTGCGCGACCGCGCTCTCCTGGTGGC
>Ga0247727_10016083_pt1 | contig 12144 bp, 10 predicted proteins | sample WisWelCaveWW1625_FD_202498 | JGI IMG/M metagenome (GOLD analysis project Ga0247727, IMG submission 202498) | Biofilm microbial communities from Wishing Well Cave, Virginia, United States - WW16-25 | ecosystem: Environmental > Aquatic > Deep subsurface > Groundwater > Cave microbial mat | place...
GAATGCCGACATCACCTCTGCAATGTCCTTCCGGAATCCGGCAAAGGTAACAACGGTGTCGAGTCCTAAATCATGACAGAGATCTTTCATTTTCCTCTCATACGTTTCCTCTCCATAACTTGCCTCCCCGACCACGAGATAACGCGCCGACGGATATCGGGTGCGCAACGCGGCTGCTGCGTTCAAGAGCTCTTCGTGTCCTTTGCCGGGTGAAAATCGTCCGACAAAACCGATAGCGACAATATTGTCACCAAGCCCGAATGCTGCCCGTACCGCGCGGCGGTCAACGCGTTCGGGGGAGAACTTCTCGGTGTCAACCGCATCATGGAGTGTCAACACCCGATCGGAAGTCATGGGCGTCGTATCAAGGACATTCTTGTGGATAACGGTGGAAATCGCGAGCACCTTGCTGACATGTGCATATGTAAATCTGTGAAGTATGTCCTTTTTGTTGACGTACGATCCTATCCGCTTGCTGAGAAGAACCGGAACATGAAGCCCTGAGAGCCTCATCGCAGGAACTACTGTTGCGAGATCCTTGGACACCTGGCAATGGATGATCTCGACCTTGTGGTCTGAGATAAACTTCCGCAGCCGCAAAACGATGGTCGGGTGGAAGTACCCAGAAACGGAGTACGGGAGGACGGCGATTCGAGCTTGCTCCGCCTCCTGCTGCAGTCTGCTCCCTTCACAGCACGCAAGCCAGAGGCGGTGTCCGCGTCGTGACATGAGGAGAGTTTCTTCGAGTGCTTGGAGTTCAAGCCCTCCCCAAGAGCGGGAGAAGCACGTCTGCAGAATATTCAGTGTAGGCACTATTTGTACTGAAGGAAGGTTGCCGAGCGTTTCTCGTACAAAATAAAGAATTCTCCAAGAAGGAACAACGTTTACCTCTCGCTGGCTGACTCGACGGTGATCAAATAGATCGTGCGGGACTATTTTGCAGATTCCAGCATCCCATCACGCGTCGTGAAACGCCTTCTCAAGCCACCGTGATTTTACCCACCTACCCCCTACAGCCAAGACACCGATGAAAAACAACGCGGCAACCGACTGCCAATTTGAGCGCGTCAGAAAGGGAAGTTGCGCTTATCGCGGCCCGGACGGCGTTTGCATAGATGTACCCCTTTATCAGAATTGCCGCCATGGTTGCACTCACGAATCTGACGAACGGAATGCCGAGAATACCTGCTCCATAGCTTATGAAGCCGTGGGGCGAGCTCGGGACAATGCGAATCGCGAATAGTGTTGAAAAGGTAGAGTGGTGGGAAAGAAAGCGAGTGGCGGGATGATTTCTGAACTTTTCTATCCACGAACCGCGGAGATAGCGTGCCGCAACATAGCCACTTGCCGCTCCGAGTCCACTCCCGATCGACATGATTGCGGCTGAGGTGACGGGATCATAAAGCAAGGGAATGATGAAGAAAAAAATCGATGCGGGCAAGGCAAATGCCCATGCGCCAGCCATGGACACAACAATGACAATCGGCGTGAAGGGGCTGTCGCGCGCGGACCGAAGAGAGTCTAAGTCCGCCTCGGTGAGCCCACTTCGCCAGTAGACCAGAAAACCAATGGTTAACAGGGCCAATGTGACTGATATTCTGACCCTTGTGGGGATCGATATGTTCACGAAGATACTCTCATGGGTTCAATATAATATCCTCACGCCCGCCTGCCCCTTACGATTCATGATGGCGGGCAGGCAAAGCCGCAAAGAACGCAAAAGAAAGAAATTTTGGAAAACAGTTTGCGGCTTGGTGCCTGCCGACCGACCTTTGTCCTAATTCAGTCGGGGCTGACTAAAAAGTTTTCTTGTTTGTAGGAACTCACCTTGTAGAATGCTGTGATTTTCGATCGTCCCTAAGTTCAAACCTCCCCTTCTCTTCCGTGTTCAGACCGGAGAGATAGGTAACGGGTGTTCGGGGACATGGGTAACACATATGGGTTGATGACCAGCACAAGATCCGCAACAATCTGAGGGAAATGTGATGAGGTGGACTCATCATTTCCTCAATCCAGAAGATAAGTACGAACTAAGTAACTGATGTTACGCACGATTGTATCCCGACTACGTATTCCCCTCTGTGTGTAGGAATGAAGCGATGGCGAGAGGGGTTAGGGGTGTGTGAATAGCCCGATTCGTTGCGCGTTCCGCATGTTTTGACACACCCCTAAATCCCCTCTCCTTCAACACAGGCTTTCACACAGAGGGGACTTTTGATTTGCGTAACATCAGTAAGTAAGTAAAGTAAGATTTAGGAATTTACTCACAGAGGTGACTAAGATACGGCTTTTGTCTGGGTACTTTGTACCATTTTGGAAGTGCGTGTTGGATATGAGATTATGACATTCTGAAATATTTTGCTTGACAATCTGATCTGAATCATTATATTTGACTCCAGGACACTTTACGTGATTTACGGCATCTATCTAATTTGTTTGACTTATGCGTTTCTAAGGTCCCCCGCCAGATAGTGACAAAGATCCAGGGGAGATAGGATCATGTTCCTGACAAGGCTGTATTACACTTTCTTCCTCACTCTTCTGCCTTGTTGTCTTGTGGCAGCCCAGAACTCCTCTACGATCACCATTACGCCTTTTGCCACATACACTCAGTTTGGGACGACGCTTGGTCTGAACTCGGCCATTGGCTATGGGGGCGCGCTAGGCTTTGAGGCCGGATCGGTGATTAGGCTTCAGCTTCATGCTGTAGTAACCAGAACCGACCAGGAGTACGATCTAGTCTCTGACATCGGCAGGATCCCGGTCGACGTTACCATCTTGCAGCTTCAAGGAGAGTATCTCCTTACCCGCTTTGCATCGATCGCGGATATATCAGCATCGCTTGCGGCCGGGTACATGAAACTCCACACAGGTGAGCAACGGGTATCACTCGGAGCGCTCGGCCAAGTTGTTGTTCCGGAGAGAGAAGAAACCGTTGTACTGTACTCTGCAGGTGGTGTCATGAGCAGGGCTTTGTCTACCCGTTTTGCTGTGCGGCTTGAGCCAAAGATATCGCTTTGGTCGCGCTCTGGGCAGCTTCAATCTCATTGGTCAATAACAGGAGGTATCAGCATTGGCATTCTCTAAGAAGATATATACAACCGCACTTCTTTTTGTCATCCTGGCCGCAGCTTCCAGCGTTTTCTCTCAGGGAGTTGATAGTGTAACAGATCCGCCTTCTCAGCGAGGAATTCCCATCGACCTCAACACAGGAGTCTCCTTCGAAGTTTCTCCTCATACCGGTCTGATGGGAAGCAGTGGAATATTCGGGCTGAGGCTTTCGATGAATTACAGCTCGTTTAATCTCGAGCTTGCGGGCGAACAGGTTCTCGGAAAAACGGCAAACCTCTACCCGATATCGGTGAATGCCGTGTTGAATCTCGCTACAAGAGGACGCCTCATCCCGTATGGCGCGGTCGGGGTCGGGCTTTGGCTAACGGTTCCCACCAACACGATTGGTGATGAGACGGTCTCAACCATCGGACTGAATTTTGGTGGGGGTGCGCGGTATTATATATCTAGGAGTTTCGGCTTCAGGGTGGAAGGGAAGCAATACATCACGAGCGTCAGCAGTGATCGGGAGCTGAAAAGCGAATTGCTGTTTTTCCAGGAGGTTTCGGTTGGTGTCACCTTTATGTTCCGATAGATCGGCTGAGGGAGAGAACTGATGAAGAGAGGAAGAATATCCGTAGTGATTGCGGGTGTGCTGATGTTGTGGGTTTTTCTGGGATCCTCGGCATCTGCGCAATTTCGATACCAGAACAGCCTGAGCCTTTCGACCGGCGCCTATGCTGCCAGCGGCTTTGGGACGAACCTGTACGGTGGTGTGCGTTATGGCTACTTCTTCTACGGAGGAAGGTATTTTTTCGAAGCGTCTCTGGGATTCAGCAACCTCAAATCTAGAGTTCTTGAGAATGTTTCGAAGACTCAGCTGTTCGAGACCGAGCGCTTGTTCGCATATGAATTTGTTGTTGCCTATGATTACAACCCCTCCGGTGCAATTCCGTTTCTCGTCTTTGGTGTTGCCGGGGTGAACCAGGGAGGCACCTCGGTATTTGCTGGTGTGTTAGGGCTGGGGAAACACATCCCGATTCCGGGATTCCTGGGGACGAACCAGCTCGGCATACGCTACGACATACGGGACCAGATCTTCTCGCAGACTATCAACAACAGCGATCCGTTCATTTCACATAATATTGTCTTTTCCATCGGAGTGCAATTCTATTTCTAGTGAGGTCAATAATGACAGGATTTCACTTTTACACACAATTCAGCCGAGGCACTATGAAAACACAATCATTGCTTCTTCAGCGCATGATGGTCGCATCATCATACGCGCTTATCGGTCTGATCATCGTTTCGTGCGGGACATCACCTCCTGATGATATTCTTCTCAGGTCTGCGTCCGCCATTGTGTTCGTGCGCGAGCCGAGCCAGCACGATCCGGGTCGCCGTGCGACGGAAAGTAACGTGAATGAATATTACCCGGGAACTGATCTTTGTCTCCTAACTCCGATTTCTCTTCAGGGGGACTGGAGAAATCTTACGGCTCAGTACACCACCGCCGGTCAATCTGATCCGAGAAGGTATGGCGCTGCGGTTGACCCCGAGGTTTCCTACGATGGGAGGAAAATCCTCTTCTCCATGAAGAAAAACGCGAGTGAACCTTGGCGCATCTACGAGATGAATGCAGACGGGAGCGGCCTGATTCAGTTGACTGACCAGGTTGCAGGTAATGACATGGACCCAGCGTATCTTCCGAATGGACAAATCATGTTCACTTCGACCCGAAGCGGGATCGTGGATGAATACGAACGGCGCGATTCGCCCCTACTTCATGTCGGTGACCGCGGCCCGGATGGCAGGCTTATGAATGTCCGCCAACTCTCCTTTAACCAGAGCCACGACACAAATCCCATTGTTCACTCGAGTGGGAAAGTGTTCTACAGCCGGTGGGAGCATCTTGGTGATCCGAACAAGTTTCCCCTGTTTGTCATCAATCCCGATGGGACGCGTCCATTCGTTTTGTATGGCAATCACTCTCCACAGCAGAGCGGCAGCCGCGTCTTCCTGGAGGCCAGAGAATTATCGGATGGGGGCATTGTTTGCTCTGTCATGGAACGGGACTCTCCGTTTGAAGGAGGAGCCATTGCGATCATTGACATCTCGAAGTCGGACGACAACCTGATCTTTACTACGCCACCGACGGCTCCTTTTGATAACGTCGGCGAATCGACAAGTGCGCTGTACAAGACTCCGCACCCGATTCTTGATAGGAATAGCCCTCTGCACCGGCGTGAGAAGATCCTCTTCGCAATGTCTCCAATTCCAATTCAGGTGAACATGAATGAGAATCAGGGAGCGCAGGCGGATTACGGTATCTATGTGATGGATAAGGATGGGAACAATGTCCGGCTGATTTACAACGATGCAGGGTATAACGAATACGACCCAATTCCCGTCATGTCCAGAGACAAGATACCTGGAGGCGTTCCGCAAGTCATTCCCATGGACCAGAATCTCGCCGCCGCACTTTCCTCTGGTCAAACGACGGGGATGTTCTTTGACGGAAATGTCTATGATCGTGCGACGAATGATGGCCAGACCAGGCCTGACAAGAATTTCCAGAATGCCGACGGTTCCCTCGGGCAGGCGAAATACCTGAGGATTCTTGAGGCAGTACCGTTGCCTCGCAACAGCATCATGCGTGGAGGTCCCATCGGCGACACAAACTTCGAGAAGCAACGTGTGGTGGGATACGCACCCATCCGAACGGATGGTTCATTCACCGTTGAAGTTCCTGCAAACCGCTCGCTTCACATGCAGACGCTGGATGAGAACGGGATGATGCTCGTGAATCAACTGACATGGGTACAAGTGCTGCCAGGGGAACGTCGCCTGTGCACGGGTTGCCATGATTCACACAGCAGAGACAGGGTCATCAATGACCTTGAGATTCTCAGCAATGCGCAAGTGCGCAACAAAGCCACGGGCTCAATGTTTGATGCAGGCTTTGATGATGCTGACAATGTGATGGCTCATCCTGCAGCACGTACTGATACGGTCGATTTCTTTGACCGGTATAGGCCAACCAGGTCGAACACTGTGCAGGCTTCATTTGAGCGCGCGCAGACGACTGGGCAGAGTTGCGTTGCCTGTCATGGTGGTGCATCGCCTGCAGGGAGCTTGCGCCTGGAGAATCTTTCCACAGACATGACACCGCCACCGCCGAATTCAGTCATGAGCGGCACCACGTCGGTATATGATCTACTGACCGCGGGTGGAGCGTACCGGACTGCCACCGGTTTTACAATGGATCTCGTATCCAGCTATGGCGCACGACGGAGTCCACTGATGTGGGTGATGTATGGCCGTCAGCTGAATAACTCAAGTAACACTGAATACAGGGCGTTATCGTACGACCATACCCAACTCTGGGCGAGGAACCAGTTCAACAAGATCGACCCGTTCCTGCCGGCAAATCGGGATCTGTTGACGATGATCGAATGGCTTGATGCAGGCGCCCAATACGCAAACACCGTGGGAAGGACAAATTGACAATGAAGAGGGCGTGCCTGGCACTGTGCTGTTGTGTGGCCATTGTCGTATTCTCCTCGGCCGGATGGGGGTTTGAGTTGATGGGAAAAACGGCCCCGGATTTCATGCTGAACACCATCGACGGGAGCGCGACACTCTCGTTGAAGGACCTCCGAGGGAGTGTCGTGGTCATTGATTTCTGGGCCAGTTGGTGTCCTCCGTGCAGGAGATCGCTTCCGGGTCTTGCCGCATTGGAACAGCGCCTCAAAGGCTTGAAGGTTCTCGCGGTCAACATCGACGACGATCGAGTCAAAGGAGTTGAATTCCTCAGGCGGAATCGGATCAAGGTTGTCGCGCTGTATGACCAAGACAAGCAGGTCGTGAAGCGATACGATGTGTCCGCGATGCCATCTGCGTTGATCATCGACAAGCATGGCGTGGTCCGTTTTGTTCACGTTGGATATACTGAGTCAGATCTGGATCAGTTCAAGAAAGAGATTGAAGGATTACTATGAAGGAGATGCGCATGAAACTGCTGCTGAGTTTCGTTGCCGTGGTCATTGCTCTCATTCCGCTCGGCGGGTGCGCGGTCGTGAAGTCGTACGAGCGAGAAAAACTTGCGGACCCTATTTTGGAAAGGCAGACCCAGTTTGCAAAACAGACCCTGGAGCAGAAGTTCTTTTCCACGCGCGAGGGAAGTATGGGTGGTGCAAGCGGCATTGGGGGAGGCTGCGGATGTGCAAAGTAACCGAAGCGGTTTCATCGGGGGGAAAAGTGCAGGTGCGAAAGCATTGCAAAGTGATCTCTGCGATTCTCATCCCTGTGATGCTGGTGTGGGCCGCGGTGTCCGCATTCGCCCAAGGTGGTGATCAAATGGGCTTGACGACGTATTATTTTTCTGATAGTGGAGAGAACAGCGTCATCACCACATCGTTCAATCTTGCCAAAAAGCTACTCGCACAGACAGTGTTTCTCATTGATATCGAGCTGGATCAGGTGACCGTTCCGGCGGTGACGGCCGTAACGGGAGCGACCAGGCCACAGCGCAGGAAAAATGAACCGTTCGAAAAAAGTCGTGGCCAGGTAATTGTTGGGGTTGAACAGGGTCTCGGGCTGAACACAACGTTTGCAGGAAATTTCTACAGGAGTCAGGAGATTGATTATACATCAACGTCTGTGATCGGGACCTTGAGTCAAGACTTCTTTGAAAAGAATACGACCGTGACTGTCCGTGGCCAGTACAACGCGGATGACGTCGGGAAGATCACCGACCCCGGAGACATTATTTCGAACAAGAAAAAGGTGTTCACAGGTTCTCTCATTGTTACGCAGCTCCTCTCTCCAACAACGGTGTTGGATGTCAATTACGACATTATGCACATGAAGGGGTTTCTCAGCGATCCGTATCGGCAGGTCAATGTCGATAGTTTTGGCGTCAAATTTTCCAGAGACGAGCTACATCCGGACTACCGGATCCGTCACGCGGGCACCGCGAAGATCAGCCAGCTGATCCCATCCATCAAGGCTGCCCTTATTGGCAGTTATCGATACTATTTTGACACGTGGAAGGTTCGCTCATCGACAATGGAATTGAAGTTCAACAAGTATGTTGTGGATGACCTCATCTTTAGTGTTGATTACCGCTACTATACACAGATGGCAGCGTACTTTCGTAGCGACAGGTACGGTGTCGATTACCTGAACGGTGGATACAAGACTGCCGATTATAAGCTCAAGAGTTTCAATTCGAACAATTTCGGTTTCAGTCTCACGTGGCTCATGCGCGGACTAGCGAAGAATAACCCGGATTTGGAGTTCCTCCAGAACTCCTCGGTGGAAGTGATGTACTTCAGGTACTTTAACGACCTGGATTTTTCGGCGGACATCCTGCAGGCAGGTTTAAAGTTTTCGATTTGATAACATACTCATCCTCATAACACGAAAGGGGAGGACCATATGAAAAAGATATTCGCCTTGATGTTATTGCTTACCGTCGCCGGTGGGTTTGCCGGGAACACAGGTGCCGATCGGGGTGCGGCAGGTCAAGCCGGGTTGGCGGAGCGTCTTGGCGCTCACTGGGCACGGGTCTCTGACCGTGCACAAATCGAGCTTATCGTCGATGAACTCCGTGCCGCTGCGCGAGGGGAGACACACATACGGATTGCGCAGAAGCAGTTGAGTGGAAGTGTGGGAGCCCCTGGACACGGCGTGGCCATTCAGGGAGCTCGTAGCACAGATGCTCCTGTTATTGAGGTCAATGGAGCTACAGCCCGCGTGAGGTTCACGACAGGCGGAGAATTAGAGCTGCAAAAAGTCGACCACAGGTGGCGCGTGATCAGTGGACAGGGTGCTGTCCATGATGGTCGAACGGGGCCCGATCATACATCCGTGTTGAAAACACCGACTGGTGTCTCAATCGGAGAAACCTTCATCGCGACGCCGGTGAGCCGGGACCACGACATTGAGCGCCTGTCGCGCGGCGTGACAAAGGCAAAACTCAATCGCGCGTTGTTCGGGACGCCTGAGAAAACTGCCTCATATTACACTGCGCGCTACATGCAGAGCGCGCCGTATGTCTCTGCGACGTATCTCCAGTTCGTTACAGATCCCGAATGGAACCGCGTTCTGTACGGCAACATGGATCGTTGGATAAAGTCACATAATGACGTCCAAGGGCCGTCAGCAATCGCGGTGGACGCTGATGGGCGTCTGTTTATAGGGGAGACCGGTACTCAGCGCGTCAGCGTGTTGCGTATTGCGGGTGAGGGCCAGGAGGCTCATCTCCAGCCGCTATTTCAGGTATCGAACATCACTAACCCAACGGATATTGCACTGAGCGATAACGGTACTCCGCTTGATACACGTGATGATATTCTCTTCGTCGCTGATGCGTCACAAAATAAGATTCTGAAGTACGCCTTGCTCCCTGCGGGGGCGACACTCGTTGCGGCGTTTGACGGATTTGATTCGCCGACCAGCATCCAGGTCGGGAGATGGAACGGTGCGAACAACGGATTGCTCTACATTGTTGACAAGCTGGCGAAACGAGTTCGTGTATATGACGAAATGGGGACCCAGTTGTCTCTTTTGAGAGAACTCAATGGAACGTACGACCAATATTTCTCTTCGGTAAGGACCGACCACTTCGGCAACATCTATCTTGTTGACAACGTTCATTCTCAAGTGTTTAAATGTACTTCATCCCTCGAAATACTGGATGCACATGGAGGGCCTGACGCGTTTGCATCACTTGCAACCGTAGAGATTCCATTCGGCAAGATCACCATCGAGGGCCAGGGAACCTACTGGGCGGGGTTTGACCAGATGTTGGCATTGGAACGCTGGACGGACAACACTGGTGCACAACGCCGCACGCTCGGTTTGGCAATGAAGAATATCGTCTTCACTGCAGATGCCGACGTTGCGACAATCGAGAATGCCTTTACATTAACGGACTTCGCCGATGTTCAAATAAACATTTATGACAATACAAGCCATCTTGTCCGGCGATTGGATGCGTCCTGGATGGTCTCAGGACGGAAATTGATCAACTGGGATCGGCGAAACGATGCAGGCCAGCAGGTCCCGCCAGGAACATACCAATACGAGATTGATGCGAGATCCGCATATCGAGACAACCCAACTGTCTCCAAGACAAAATTCTCACTTCCACTGTATTACTGGGAGAACAGCGGCAGTGCGAATGAGTTGGAAGACATACATTTGCTTCAGGGGAAGAGTGTACGATGGGGTACTGGTCCATCGCAAACGGCGAACGAGCATGCTTCATCAGTACAGTACCGATTCACAGGTCTTCATCCTGAGAGTGAGTACATGGTTTCGGCCGAGTATGTTGCACCTGACGGGATCCGTCGCTTGCAGGATATGACTGTCAATGGAGTACGCATTCATGATCCAATAAACGTGACCACTGTTCCCACGAGGGTAGCATACATAAAACTCCCGAAGGAGCTGAGCACAACTGGAGAGATCATTGTCAGTATCAACAAATGGGCCGAGGGTTCTGCGATCGTGTCGCAGTTGTGGCTCAAAGAGAGCGGGATTGGATTCAGTGCGGAACAGATACATGAGGCCATCCCGACCGCGTATGCCCTCGCCCATAATTATCCTAACCCGTTCAACCCGTCCACGATCATTCGGTATGCGATCCCGGTGGATGGCGATGTCACGTTGAAGGTGTTTGACATGACGGGCAGGGAGGTGGCGACATTGGTCAATGAGCACAAGAGAGCCGGCTCGTACGAGGTGCGCTTTTCCGCCAATGGCGGATCCGCCTCTGGCGGAGATGCGGGAATTGCTGTTGGAGGGCGAACCCTCGCGTCAGGAGTCTATTTCTATCGGCTACAGGCGGGAAGTTTCTCTGCCGCCAGGAAGATGGTACTGGTAAAATGACCGGGGGGAAAAGCGCAGCTGCAGCAGTTGTGGTGTGTTTGATATTGAATGCTGGTGCTGGAACAGAGGACTGGGCTCAGTCTTTACAGGGACTGCTTACGGTGAAATGGGGTAGGGGCTTTTCTTTTGACAATACTGTTCCGGGACTCTGTACCCATTCGCCTCATTCCCCTTATGCTAATTCGTTGGGGAATGGGTATCCCAATCCGTTTGATCCCTGCACAGCAAACAATATCAAATAACGACTGGAGAAACTGCAGGGGTCGGGCTTGGCCGCTGCCAGTCGTCGAGTCTCGAGCGGGTGGTTTTTCGGGCAACCTCACCCAAAACACTAGAGAGGCGTTATCATGACAACATCTACCGATAGACTCATTCTTATAGCTTCATATCTCATTCTCACTTTGCTTGGCACAGATACGGCTTTCGCGGATGCCAACGGAAAAAGCCGAAGAACATACAAGACTTCTATTGGTGGATGTGGGGGCTGTCATGGATCTTCTGCTGCTCCCGGTGTCACCGTGGTCCTTCAAGGCCCGGATACGATCAATACAAATCAGGCTGCCGCGTATACGCTGACTATCTCAGGTGGACCTGCGCTTGGCAGTGGCTGCGATGTCGCTGTGTCACGAGGTATCTTAGCCCCAGTCTCTTCATATCTAAAGGTAGACCGTGGGGAGTTGGTCCACACGCAGGATGTTCCTATGCCTGGAGGTTCCGTCACGTATCAATTCAATTACACCGCTCCAGCTAACACAGGAGGAGACACGATGTTTGCCGTCGGTCTTAGCTCCAACCGGGATGGAAACGACAATTCAAGCGATAAGTGGAACTGGGCACCAAACAAATATATCGTTGTGCTATCCACCATATCCCCACCGGCAGCACCGACACTGGCCTCGCCAGCGAACAATGCAACCGGAGCCTCAACCAGTCCGACCTTGAGCTGGAACTCTTCTTTGGGAGCCACGTCATATGGGGTGCAGGTGTCCACTGTCTCCAATTTCTCAACAACCGTGTATGATATGGGTGGGGTTACAACTACGTCGCACACTGTCCCGGGCCTCATGAACAACACCACCTATTACTGGCGAGTGAATGCGTCCAATGCTGGAGGGACGGGTCCCTATTCAACGGTCTGGAATTTCACGACAGGGACAACTTTTGTTGAACGAATCGATAACGAAATCCCCCTGA